>Ga0316226_1000967_pt1 | contig 33904 bp, 26 predicted proteins | sample TBH18017metaG_FD_206009 | JGI IMG/M metagenome (GOLD analysis project Ga0316226, IMG submission 206009) | Freshwater microbial communities from Trout Bog Lake, Wisconsin, USA - TBH18017 | ecosystem: Environmental > Aquatic > Freshwater > Lake > Hypolimnion/Profundal zone | place: USA: Wisconsin...
TGACGAAGCCGAGGTCGAGGATGTCGCCGGCGGAGAGGCCGGCGTCGAGGCCTTCTTGGGCGAGGCGTTCGGCGTCTTCGGACTCGCCGTCGATGACGCTCTGCTTCATCTGTGCGTAGAGCTCGTCGCTCATGACTCTCTCCTCAGATCCGCGAGTGTGGGTACTTCAACAGTGATCGCGCAGCGGGCGTCAGCTCACTTGCCCGCCGCGACGTAGGCGTCGACCATGGCGTCCATCTTGGCCTTCATCTCGGGCGCCATCGGCTGCGGCTTGTGGTTGGCCATGATGTCCACGAGCTTGCGGTGCGCAAGCTCGGTGGCGTCGGGCGAGCCGTCGGCCTCCCAGTTCTTCTGCGTGCTGCGGTTCAGGACGGTCGGACGCCACTGGAGGCTGCGCACGTGCCGCTTGGTGTGCTTCTGCCCGAGGAAGTCGCCGCCGTGGCCTACCGCCGCGATGACGTCAAGGCCGAGGGTCTCCTCGCTGACCTCGATGCCCTCGAGCGCGCGCCGGTTCATCGAGATGACCTCATCGGTGAGCACGACGAGCTCGCCGGCGCCCGTGAGGCCGAAGTCGAGGTAGCCGATGTCGTGGTTGAGGTTGGAGCCGGCCTGCATGGAGAGCAGCGTGAGCTCGGTGATGTCGATGCCGGCGTTGGCGTCGACGCACTGCGAGTCGCTGGTGCCCGCGTAGCCCCAGTTGGGGATGTCCATCCACTTCGCCATCTCGGTGATGCCGAGGATGGTCGTGTAGTACTCGGCCGAGTTGTAGAGGGCCTGCACCGTATTCATGTCGAGCTTGACCGGGCCCATGCCGGTGAGCAGCGGAGCGCCCGGCTTGCGGAGCTGATGCAGGACCGCGCCGAAGAGCGACTCGGCAACCGCCTGGACGATGTGGCCGGCCTGGGTGATCGGCGCCGTGGCGCCGGCGATCGGGGCGGGCGAGTAGATCAGCGGGATGCCCTTGTCGGCGCAGAAGAGCAGCTTGTCGAGCACCTCCGGCGCGTGCTGGAGCGGGCTGACCGGCTCGCCGTACTGGATGAAGTACGGCTTCTTGCGCAGCTCTTCCTCGCCGCCGCGGAACGCGGCCGCGATCTTCTGCATGACTTCGAGGTCCTCGACGCCGGCGGCGGTCATGACCATCGGCTTGGTCGTGTTGCTCACCATCGCGCGGAAACACTCGAGGTACGAAGCATAGGCATCGACGTCGTGCGGGTGCGCCGCCGACATGATGAAGTCGATGTTGGGCAGGCCGTCGCACAGGTGCGCCATACGGCCGGTGTCGGCGAGCGTGCAGCGCCGGCGCTCGCCGGTCTCGAAGTCGTAGATGCTCATCAGGTCCGAGCCGGTCCCGAAGTACGAGTTGGTGCCGCCGAGCTGCATGGCCAGCTCGCCGTCCCGGTCGTACACGTGGATCATCTCGGGAATGGTGTCGCGGGCCGCGGCGACGGCGTCGCGGGGGATCTTGACGACATCGTTCGCCTCGACCGTCGCGCCGGCACCACTGACGAGGATGTCGCGCGCCTCAGCGTGGGGGACCGTCATGCCGATGTCGGCGATGATCGTGAGCGCTGCGTCATAGATCGCCTGGCACTTCTCCTCCGAGAGGAGCGTCAAGCGGCTGTTGAGCACAGAGGTGGGCAGGTCTTTCATCGTGGTGTCTCCTCCGGGGATCAGGTGTAGCTCTCGATGAGGGCCTTGAGCTTGCCGAGGCCCTCCTGGATCTGCGCAGTGCTCACGCCCGAGTAGGCGAGGCGCAAGTAGTACTGGTCCTCGCCGTCGAGCGCGGGGCCGAAGTGGAGCCGGGTGCAGAACGACACGCCGGTGCGCTCGAGCACGAGCCTGCGGAAGCCCTCGTGGCCGGCGCAGCCCGTGAGCTTCACGGCGCCGGTGACGTTGGGGTACACGTAGAACGTCGTCTCCGGCGTCAGGCAGTGGATGCCCGGCGTGGCGTTGAGGGCGGCGAGGGCGGCGTCGCGCCGCCCCTTGAGTGTGGCCATGATCTCGCGGGGGGCGGCCTGGTCACCCGTCAGGGCGGCGACGCCGCCGAACTGCGTGAAGTGACTCGTGCACGACTCGATGTTCACGTTCAGCGTGGTGATGACGTCGATGACCGGCCTGGGGCCGATGGCCGCGCCCAGGCGCCAGCCGGTCATGGCGTACTTCTTGCTGAAGGTGTAGAGGATCAGCGTGCGCTCGGCCATGCCCGGCAGCGAGGCGATGGAGCTGCTGGCGCCGGCGAAGCGCACGTCGAAGTACGCCTCGTCGCTGAGCACGAAAAGGTCGTGCTCGATGGCGAGCTCGGCCAGCCGCTCGAGCTCCTCGGGCGTGCACTCGGCGGCTGTCGGGTTGTGCAGGTCGTTGAGGATCAGGAGGCGCGTGCGCGGCGTGATACGCGCCTCGATCGCCTCGAGGTCGAGGTCGAAGCGCTCGGCGCCCTCGCGGAAGCCGTAGGGCACCGCGACGCCGCCGAGGAACTCGATCAGCGAGCTGTAGATCGGGAACCCGGGGTTGGGGTAGAGCACCTCGTCGCCCGGGTCCATGAGAGCCAGCAGGAACTTGCCGATCACGGGCTTGCCCCCGGGCTGCACGGAGACGTTCTCGCGCGTGTAGGCGATGCCGCGCGCGCCCCCGACGTCCGCGGCCAGAGCGTCGCGCAGCTCGGGGATGCCGGCGTTGGGGCAGTACGTGGTCTTGCCGTCCCGGATGGCCCGCAGCGATGCCTCGACGATGTTCTCCGGCGTCGGCAGGTTGAGGTCGCCGAGGTGGAACGGGTAGACCGTCTTGCCCTGGGCGGCCAGCGCCGCCGCCTCCGCCGAGACGGCGAACACCGTCTCCGTGCCGAGGCGGGCGACCCGCTGTGCGAGATCGACGCCGACTGTGCGCGCGGCGCGGCTCATTTCCCCGTGTACTCGGCGAACTTCTGGTCCTCGCCCGCGAGCATGTGGTAGCAGTGCTCCTCGGCCGGGAAGGCGCCCTCGCGCACGTCCTTGACGTACTCGGTGAGGGCCGACGTGGCCACGCCGGCGAGGTCGGCGTACTTCTTGACGAACTTGGGCGTGAAGGCCTGGAAGGTGCCGAGCACGTCGCTGACGATGAGCAGCTGACCGTCGACCTGCTCGCCGGCGCCGATGCCGAGCACCGGGATCGGGAGTTCGTCGCGGATGAAGGCGGCGACTTCCGGCGGCACGGCCTCGACGAGGAGCAGCTGGACACCGGCGGCGGCGAGGGCGCGGGCGTCCTCGACGACGAGCTTGGCCGACTCGATGGTGCGGCCCTGGGCCTTGTGGCCGCCGAGCTGGCCCGAGCTCTGGGGGGTGAGGCCGATGTGGCCGCAGACGGCGACGCCGGCGTCGAGGATCGCCTTGACGCGGGAGACGGTGCGCACGCCGCCCTCGAGCTTGATGGCGTCGACGTTGGCCTCCTTGAGGAAGCGGATGGCGCTGCGCACCGCGTCTTCGTCCGAGGCCTGGTAGCTGCCCAGCGGCATGTCGCCGACGACGAAGGTGTTCGGAGCGCCGCGGCGCACCGCCTCGGAGTGCACGATGCACTGGTCCATGGTCACGGGCACGGTGCCCGGATAGCCGTACACGCACATGCCGAGCGAGTCGCCGACGAGGATCATGTCGACGCCGGCGGCCTCTTCGAAGGTCGCCGTGGGATAGTCGTAGGCGGTGAGCCAGGTGATCTTCTGGCCGGCGCGCTTCATCTCATGCAGGTCGAAGAGACCTTTCTTGGCGGACATGGTGTGCCTCCTGGAAGACGGAAGGGGCGGCTCGCAGCAGCGAAGCCGGTGCGGACTCAGATTTCGGTGACGATCGGCCAGCCTTCATCCTGGACGGGCTCGGCCATGATGAGCATGGTCTCGAGGTTCATGACACCGGGGATGCGGGCGATATCGACCCGGATGAGCTGGCCGAGGTGGTCGAGGTCTCGCAGCGCGAGCTCGACGACCATGTCGAACTGCCCGGTGACGTGATAGCAGGCGCGGACGCCGGGCACGCTCTGGATGCCCTTCTCGAACTCCATGATGGAGCGCTCGCTGTGCTCCCGGAGCCGGGCGACCACGAAGGCGCGCACGGTGATGCCGAGGACGGCGGGATCGATGATCGCCCGATAGCCGCGGATGGCGCCGCTCCGTTCGAGGCGCCGGACGCGCCCGAGCATCGCTGAAGGCGAGAGGTCGAGCGAGCGCGCGAGCGCGAGATTCGACTTGCGTCCATCTGACTGCAGAGCCAGAAGGACGTCACGATCGAGGGAGTCCATGGCTTCCTTCCGCCGACGACGTGCGACCGCCCGAGTATTCAGCCAAAAGTTCTTCTCGTCAAGTCGAGAAGAGAACATTCTGCAGCCTTGGACCGTTTCTGCGACTCAAAATGTCCGAAGAGGCTGGAATCGGGCGCTCGCCGCCGGGACTCAGCCCCAGGCGGGCTCACACGGCGGGCAGATGCGCAGTGCGTTCCAGGCGTCGTAGGCCAGGCCCGCCGCGGCGCGCTCCTTGTAGGGCAGGGAGTACCGGCCCGGGATGGAGCGCCGGACCGCGTCCGCACAGCCTTCGGCCAGGACCCGGGCCGACTCCTCGTCGGCCGGGAGTCCCTCGAGCATGCCCTCAAGGGTCGCGTCCCTGAAGGCCGTCTCGCCGACCGCGCCGAGGCCGACGCGCACCTCGCTGAGCGCCTCGGCGACCGGGTCGAAACGGACGACGAGCGCCATGCTGAGCCGAGCGACCGAGACCGCGGTGCGCCACCCGATCTTGGCGAACGCGGAGCGGTGTTCGTCGCCGAGAGCGGCGCACGAGAACTCGATGATGACCTCGTCATGGGCCAGAGCGGTCCGGCCCGAGCCGAGGAGGAGATCGCTGAGCTGTCGGGTCGCGCGGCGCCCAGTGCCGTCCAGCGTCGTGACGTCGGCGCCCAGCGCGACGAGTGCGGTCGTGCCGTCGGCGCAGGGCGAAGCGTTGGCGACGTTGCCGCCGATGGTGGCGACGTTGCGGATCTGGGCGGAGCCGACCTGCGAGGCCGCCCGCTCCAGGCAGAAAGCGTGCTCGTGCACCAGCGGGTCCGACTGAAGCTCCGTGAACGTGGTCGTCGCGCCGACGTGTAGCGTGACGCCGTCGAGGCGCACGTAGGACAGCCCGGCCACGTGCGAGAGATCGATGAGCCGGTCCGGCTGCCGCCCCGGGCGCCGGATGTCGTTCACGAGGTCGGTGCCGCCGGCGAGCAGCCGGGTGCGAGGCGTCGCCAGCGCGAGCGCCGCGACGAGCTCGTCAGCCGAGCCAGGGGCCACTACGTCCGTCGTCGACACGTCACTCGCCTCCTTCGCGGGACGGAGGCAGAGAAGCCGGGCTGGCCGCCGGATCGGCAGGCGCGGCCTCGTCGGGCGGCGGGGCGGCGAGCCCGGGCACCGACAGGTCGGCGAGGAGCTCTTCCTTCTCCGCCGGCACTTCCATCGCCGCGGTCTCCTGGCCGCTGGCCGCCCGGACCGCGGCCACGATGTTCTTGTAGCCCGTGCAGCGACAGAGGTTCCCGGCCAGTGCCGTGCGGATGTCCTGATCAGACGGCAGCGGGTTGACCATCAGCAGGGCCTTGGCCGACATGAGCATGCCCGGCGTGCAGAAGCCGCACTGTACTGCGCCGTGCTCGACGAACTTCTGCTGCAGCGTGTCGAGCTCGCCGGAGGGAGCGAGGCCCTCGACCGTGAGCACTTCCTTGCCGAGCGCCTGCACCGCGAGCATGACGCAGGAGTTGACGGCTTTGCCGTCCACGATGACCGTGCAGGCGCCGCACTCCCCCTCGCCGCATCCTTCCTTGGTCCCCGTGAGACCCATCTGATCGCGGAGGACGTCGATGAGCCGCGCCGTGGGGCGGGCGCTGATCTCCCAGACCGTGCCGTTGACCTTGAGGACCAGCTCCATCAGGCCTCCCCGTCTTCGTCCGCGGCGAGCGCTGCGATGATGCGATCGGGGGTGAGCGGCAGGTCCGAGAGCTCCGTGCCAAGCGCGTTGTTGACGGCGTTGACCACGGCGGCCGCGGTGGGGACCATGGCGATCTCGCCGACGCTCTTGGCGCCGAAGGGTCCTTCGTCGCCTTCGTGCTCCACGAGGAGCACGTCGATGTCGGGCATGTCGGGCGCGTTGACGATGTGGTAGTTCTTGAACCCGTCCACGCCGCTGCGGCCGGCCTCGTCGACGTCCACGTGCTCGTAGAGCGCGTAGCCGATCCCCATCTGCACGGCCCCCTGGAACTGCCCCTTGACCATGCCGCGATTGATGGCGCGGCCGACGTCCCCGACGGCGAGGAAGTCGGTGACCGCCGTGAGGCCGGTCGCGCAGTCCACCTCGACCTCCGCGAACTGCACCGAGTACGACCCCGGGTTGGAGGTCGCGTAGTAGGTGATCGACGCCTGGATGGCGGGCAGGTGCTTCATGTCGCTGAAGCGGGCGATGTCGCGGAAGGCGACGCTGCGCGTCTCGTCGCCCGCGACGTACACCACACCCTCGCGGGCGACGAGATCATCCACCGGCGCCTGCAGGATGTCGGCCGCCGCGGTCAGGATGGCGCTCTTCAGCTTCGTCGCCGTGACCTGGGCGCACGCCCCGACCACGTAGGTCACGCGGCTGCCGAAGGTCCCGTAGTCGAACGGGGTCGTCGACGTGTCCGCCTCGCCGGCGGCGATCAGATCCGGATGCACGCCGAGCACCTCAGCGACGATGATCTTCATGGTGGTCACGATGCCGCAGCCGACCTCGTGGAGACTCGCGCTGAGTTCGAACGTGCCGTCCTCGTTCATCTTGAGGGACATGTTGCTGGCTTCGGGGAAATGGCCGAACATCCCGTTCTTGTGGGCGCCGCAGGCCACGCCGACGCCGCGGCGATAGCGGCCCTTGCCGGTCGCGCGCGCGCGCCGCGCGGTCCAGTCGAAAGCGGCGGCGCCGCGCTCCAGACACTCGGCCACGCGGGCGTCCCCGAGCGACACGTCGGTCACGGGATCGACGTCGAAGGGTTGCACCAGGTTCTTGAGTCGCAGGTCGACGGGGTCGACGCGCAGGCGCTTGGCGACCTTGTCGAGATGGATCTCGACGGCGGCGATCATCTCCGGGGCGCCCCATCCGCGCGCCGCGCCGGCCACGGGGGTGTTCGTGTACACGACCTGGCAACGGTGATCGTAGTGCGGCAGCCGGTAGAGTTTGGTCACCTTCTTGCACATGTGATCGGCGTAGTCAGGCGTGCTCGCCGCGTATCCCCCGGAATCGAGAGTGGTCGCCGCCTCGAAGTCGAGCAGGCGACCGTCGGCCGCGCACGCCGTGCGGATCGTCGTCTCCGTGGCGGGGCGGACCATGGTCGCGCGGATGCACTCCTCCCGGTCGAACAGCAGCTTGACCGTCCGGCGCGTCGCGTGCGCGAGGAAGGCGGTCACCGGCTCGAGGATGAACTCCGTCTTGCCGCCGAAAGAGCCGCCCATGGGCGCCTTGATGACGCGGACCCGGTGATACTCCAGCCCGAGGAGCTCGGCGATCACCGTCCGGACTCCGAAGACGCCCTGGCTCGTCGTCCACACGGTGAGACCGCCGGTGCTGTGTCCCTGGGCCACGCACACGTGAGGCTCGAGCGCAGCGTGGTGCACGCGAGGCGTGCAGGTGGTGCTCGATACGAACACCGCGCCGGAACTGTCCACGCGTGCGCCACTCTCGATGTGGTGCTCATAGAGGAGGTTGCCGTCCGGGTGGATCCTCACGTCGCTGCGCTCCAGCGCCTGCTCCGTCGTGAGCAGAGCCGGCAGCTCCTCGTAGTCCACGTCGATCAGCGCGACGGCCGCCTCGGCGATCGCCTGACTCGTCGCGACGACCGCAGCCACGCGGTCGCCTGCGAAGCGCACGTGCTCGCTGAACAGGGTCTCGTCGATCGCGCACTCCTGCCCCGGGTAGAGCCGGGCGCGGCAGTATGTGTCGGCGGGGGAGTTGAGATGCGAGAACACCCTGAGGACGCCGGGAAGCGCTTCCGCGCGTGACGAGTCGATGCGCGTCACCATGCCGTGCGCGATCGGGCTCAGCAGCAGCTTGGCATAGAGCATCCCCGGGAAGTTCAGGTCGCTCCCGTAGATCAGCTCGCCGGTGACCTTCTGCGCCACGTCGTGGACCGGGTAGCTCCCGCCCACGTACCGGAGGTCGTCGCTCAAGTCCCGCTTCTCCTCTCGCGCGTCATATCAGGCTGCCCGGCGGCCGCTCCTGGGGCGGTGTCTCTTCGAACCAGCGGCGGAACTGCTCGCGAAGCGTGCGCGCTGTGGGGGCCGCGCAGGCGCCGCCCTCCGACGTGCAGAGCAGGGAGGGCGGCAGGGCGCGGCCGACGGAGTCGGCCACGTCGATCGCCTCGTGCAACGGTAGCACGGCCGCGTGCCCGGCGAGAGCCAGATCGGCGAAGACGTGCGCCATGCAGGTCGCCGCGATCACGCGGCTGCGGCACGGCTGGCAGGAGCCGCCGGGCATAGGGTCGCACGGCATGCCGGTGAACGCCTGCAGCGTCAGCGACGCCGCGTCCTCGACCTGCTGCGGGTCGGCGCCGACCATCTCGGCGATGCCGGCCGCGGACATGGCGCCGCACATGCCGGCCTCGCCGGTGCAGCCGAGGATCTCGCCGGTCGGCTCGGTGCGCGAGAAAGCGATCGCGCCCACGCCGCCGGCGACGAAGAGGCCGCGCAGCAGGTCTTCGTCGCTCAGCCCGTGGGCGTCGCGGACGGCGCTGAGGGCAGCGTAGACGTAGCCGCCGCCGCTGCCCATCGGCCCCGGCACCGTCTCGACGCCGGGGATGCCGGCGCCGGCGCCGTAGGCCCAGCGGATGGTCTGCGCCGTGAGCTCCCCGGTCACGCGGCGCGGAGACGCCTGGTGCTTCGCCCACGGGCCCGTGAAGTCCGGCTTGAACGGGCTCGTCGGCACGACGACCCCGTCCTCGTACGCGGCCCGCGTCTGCCTGTCCATCAGTCCGGCGAGCATCTTCATGCGGTCGATCACCCAGGCGCGCGGCCAGCCGGAGGCGTCCATCTCGTACTGGACGGCGACCTCCCACAGACCGAAGCCCCGCTCCGCCGCGACCTCACGCCAGCGCGTCATCGTGTCGAACAGTTGCGGCTTGCGGTCCGGCTGGCTGATCACCGGGAGGACCGGCGGCAGCAGGGCCACGCGGCCGCCTGTGGAGGCGCCGGCGAGCACGCGCCGCAGCTCCTCGAGGTCCGGCTCCACAGCCAGCTTGAACACGTGCATCCGGCCGCGGCCCCCGGCGTCGACGCGGCGCGCGTCGATCGGCTCGGGCAACTCACTGAGGAACGTCTCGAGCGCCTCGCCTTCGAGGCTCGCGGACGGATCGTAGACCAGCAGCAGGTAGGTATCTCCGATGTCGCGCAGCGGGAACCCGTCCACGAGGACCGACTCCACCATGCCACCGCCGGTGGAAGTCCCCACGAACTCCGCCATCAGGCCGCTGCGGCCGGTGAGCACGAACTTCACCGCGTTGGGGTGGTCGCTCTCGGTGATGTCCGTGAACTCGAAGGCCACCGTGGCGTCCGACTCCCCGGCCACCTCGAAGGCGCGGAAGAGGCGGGGGTCGTCGGGGAGCATGCCGAGGACGCCGGCGACCATGGCGCGGTCCTCGGCCATGATCCCGAAGGTGCCGGCGAATGAACCGTCCTTGTCGAGCTGGACGACGACTCTGGCGACGGGCTCTCCGAGCAGGTGCCCGGCGAGGTAGCCGAGCCGGCAGGGGCCCGCCATGTGCGAGCTGGATCCCGGCTGCATGACCGGGCCGAAGACGTCGTTGAAGAGCTCCGGGTAGGCGGCGACGGGCACCGGTCAGCCCTCGGCGGAACTGCCGAAGTGGCGGCCGCCGAGGTCGATCCAGGTGCCGAGGCCGCGCTCGACGGCGGAACGATACACCGCGTGCGCCGCCGCCAGATCCTCGATCGCGATGCCCAGCGACTTGAACAGCGTGATCTCGTCCGGCGAGGTGCGAGCGCGGGCTTTGCCCGTGAGCACCTCGCCGATCTCGCCGACGATGTGGTCGTCGCCGACGAGCCCCTCGGCTTTGGGGATCAGAAACTCGCCGGCCTCGCCGAGCAGCGACTCGCGCCGGTCGGCGTAGAGCGACGCGCGCGCCACGAGGGCCGAGTCCAGCTCCCGCGTGGTGGGCGTATAGGCGCCGACCGCATTGATGTGCGCGCCGGAGCTCACCCACTCCCCGGAAAGCACCGGCTCGGTGGCAGAGGTCACGGTGCAGATGAGGTCGGCGCCGGCGACGGCCTCCTGCGCCGTCGCCACCGCTTCGACCGCAAGCCCGGTGAGCCGCGACTCGCGCTCCGCGAACGCCGCGGCGCTCTCAGCCGGCACGCTGAACACACGTACCCGGCGTACCGGCCGGACGGCCATCATCGCCCGCAGGTGCGTGTGCGCCTGCGTGCCGGCGCCGATGATCGCGAGGTCACCGGCGTCCGGGCGCGCCAGCAGATCCGTGGCGAGGCCGCTCACGGCGGCCGTGCGGATCGCCGTGATCGAGGTCGCATCGACGATGGCGTGCAGCAGACCGCGCTGGGTGTCGAAGTACAGCACGACGCCTTGGTGCGTGTCGTACTCGCTGCCGAAGTTGGCCGGGAAGGCGGCGACGATCTTGACGCCGACGGCGTCGATGCCGCCGAGGTACGAGGGCATCAGCCCGACGACGCGGTCGCCGCCGGGAAGCTGCATCATCATGCGCAGCGGCATCACCACGTCGCCGCCGGCGAGCATCGTGAGCGCCTCGCGCATCACCGCGACGGCTTTGTCCATGGGCAGCAGCTCAGTCACGAGTTTCTGGTCGGCGATCAGGGTCTTCACGTCGCAGCTCCTTTGACGTAGCGCTCGGCGGCGCGGGCGACGGCGTCGCGGTCCAGCTCGACGCCGATGCCCGGGGCTGCGAGCAGGCCGATCTTGCCCCTTGCCGGCGTGAGGTCCGGCGACGCGACGAGGTCCTCGCGCAGCAGCTGGTGCATGATCTGGTTGCCGTCCGTGAGGTTGGCGGTGCAGAGGCCGAGGTGATGCTGAGCCGCATCTGTGAGACCGGAGACGCCCTGCCCGTGCAGGCAGACCGGTACGCCGGCCGCCTCGGCTATGGCGGCGGCCCGGCCGAAGGCGAGCAGGCCGCCGGCTTCGTGCGGCGACAGGACGATCGCGTCGGCGGCGCGCTGCCGGCAGATGTCGTACACGTCGGCCGGCGTGAACACCGCCTGGTCGGCGGCGATGGGCACGTTCACCGCCTCGCGCACCTGGCGCATCGCCGAGAGGCTGAGGAGCGTCGTCGGCTGCTCCACCCAGTCGATGTCGAAGGGCTCGAGGCGGTGGATCATGCGGATCGCGTCGGGGACGCTCCAGGCGCAGTTGGGGTCGAGCCGCAGGCGGCGGCCACCGATGACTTCGCGCACGGCCGCCGTGTTGCGCACGTCGGCGTCGTCACCGCGACCGACCTTGAGGTAGATCACGCCGTAGCCCGCGGCCGCAAGCGCGCGCGCGTCCTCCACGAGCTCCTCGGTCGTGTCGCCCTGGACGAAACCGAAGTAGTCGACCTCGTCGCGCACCGCGCCGCCGAGGAGCCGGTACACCGGCTGGCCGGCGGCCTTGCCGATGATGTCCCATAGGGCCATCTCAAAGCCGGCGAGGACGAAGTCGGCGTGCCACGGCGTGTGATTGAAGCTGCCGAGGTGACGCGCCTCGTGGCAGAGCCGTGTCACGTCGTGGACCGGCTGCCCGATGAACAGCGGCTCGACCGCACGCAACGCCGCCACGGTGCCTTCGGCGGCGAGCGACGCCGTCGACTCGCCGGTCCCGGTGATGCCGCCGTCGGTCTCGACCTCGACGAGCACGACCGCCGACCCGTGGTCGACGCGACCCGCCCAGTGATACGGCTGCTTGAAGGCGAGGAAGAGCGGCGTGAGCCGCAGGCCGGTGATCCGGATGTCGGCCGTCATGGCAGCAGCGTGTCCAGCACGCGCGCCTCGAGCACCTGCTCGCGGCTGAAGCCGGTGGCCACCAGCGCTTCCTTGGCGAGTTGCACGAGGGCGTCCTCCGGTAGCAGCCCGATGACCTCGCTCTCGCGGATCGTCACGCCGCTCTTGGCGGCGCGCTCGCCGACGGCCACGACGACATCGGCCATCGACGTCGTGCGGTAGTCGGTCAGGTTCATCGAGACCTGCACCGCGCCATCGTCGAGCAACAGACCGATGGCCTTGACGCACGGCATGCCGCCGTCGCGCTCGCGGATCTCGCGGGCGATGCGCTGCGCCAGATCGAGGTCGCCGGAGTCGAGATTCACGTTGAAGGCGATGAGCGGGGAGCGCGCGCCGATGGCGACGACCCCGGCCGTGGGATGCACGCGCGGCTCGCCCTCGTCCGGCTGCCGCGCGGGGTCGGTGGCGATGACGTCGCGGAGCTCCTCGAAGCCGCCCTTGCGGATGACGGCAAGGTCGCGGTGCTCGGGCACCAGGGCCGCGTCCTCGTAGAGGAACGCGGGCACGCCGATCTCCGCGGCGACGCGTTTGGCGAGGCCGCGGGCGACCTCCACGCAGAGCGGCATCTCCTCGGCGCGAAGCGGGACGAACGGCACCACGTCCGCGGCGCCGAAGCGCGGGTGCGCGCCCTGGTGGCCGTTGAGGTCGATGAGCTCAGAGGCGGCGCGGATGCTGCGGAACGCCGCCTCCGCGATCGCGACCTCGTCGCCGACGAACGTGATCACGCAGCGGTTGTGGGTCGCGTCGCTCTGCTGGTCCAGCACCGTGACGCCGTCGACGCTCGCGGCAGACGCGGCCAGCTGGTCGACGACGTCGAGCCGCCGACCCTCGGAGAAGTTGGGGATGCACTCGATGAGGGTCACGCCGGACCTCCCGCGTACTGGCCCCCACGGACGACGAGCTCGCCGCCGGCGATGACGCCATCGACCAGGTTCACGCCGAAATGGTAGGGCAGCTCGAGGCGGGTCTCGGCGGCGAGGATCACGAGATCGCAGCGCTTGCCGGCCTCGATGCTGCCCACCTCGTCCTGCAGGCCCAAGGCGGTGGCCCCGCCCATGGTGATCGCGTACAGCGCCTCGTCGGGCGTGAGCCGCATCTCCTGGCAGGCGAGCGAGACGATGAGCTGCAGGTTCTCGCAATTGCAGGTGCCCGGATTGAAGTCGGTGGCGAGCGCAATTGTGGCGCCGGCGTCCAGGAACTCCCGCGCCGGCGCGTAGTGCGTGTGCAGCGTGTAGCTCGTCCCGGGGAGCAGGACCGGCGTGGTGCCCGCCGCGCGCAGCGCGGCGATGTCCTCCGCGGTCGCGAAGATCAGATGGTCGGCGGACACGGCGCCGAGCTCCGCGGCGAGCGCGGCGCCGCCGCTGTGCGCGAGCTCCTCGGCGTGGATCTTGACGCGATAGCCGTGCGCTCTTCCGGCTTGGAGGACGCGCCGCGACTGGGCGACGGTGAAGGCGCCTTCGTCGCAGAACACATCCACGAACTCGGCCTTGCCGGCCAGCGCCGGGAGGATCTCGGTGCAGACGAGCTCGATGTACTCGTCATCCCTCCCCGCGAACTCGGCCGGAGTCGAGTGGGCGGCGAGCTGCGTGTAGACGCGGTTGGCCGGGTGCGGCGTCCTGGCCGCGGCGAGCAGCTTGGCCTCGTCCTCGAGCGTGAGCCCGTAGCCGGACTTGATCTCGAGCGTGGTCGTGCCGTGCGCGAGGAACGAGTCGAGGCGGCGTCGTACGAGCGACGCGAGCTCCGCCTCGGAGGCCGCGCGCGTGGCGCGCACCGTGGCCATGATGCCGCCGCCGGCCGCCTGGATCTCCAGGTAGCCGGCGCCACCGAGCCTCGCGGCGTACTCGCCGGCGCGCGCGCCGGCGAACACGGTGTGCGTGTGCGCGTCGACGAAACCGGGCACGACGCTCGCACCCTCGGCATCGACGACGAGCGTGTCGTCGGCCGTCGCCACCGCACCGGCAAGCTCGGCCTCCGGGCCGACCCACACGATGCAGCCCTCGCGCGCGGCGACCGCGGCGTCACGCACGACGCCGAGATCCGCGCGCGAGCTCATCGTGACGAGCTCGCCGATCCCACGCACCAGCAGGTCGCAGATCAGGGGCGTCCGACCGCCCTCCGCGGCGGGCACGCCGGCTGCTGCGGGTCCGCCGGCCATCAGTCGTCCGTCCCCGTGCGCACGATGGCGGCGAACCTGCCGGCTTTGACGGCGCGCGCCGACGCCTCGATCTCCGGCGCCAGGTAGCGGTCGCGGTCGAGACGCGGCGTGAAGCCGCGCACCACGTCGTAGCCCTTCCCGGTGCCGACGCCCGGCTGGAGCGGCGCCAGCAGGTCGATCGCCTGCGCCGCGCACAGCGCCTCGATGCCAAGCACCGTCTGGGCGTTGCGCAGGACGTCCTCGAACTTGAGAGCCGAGGTCATGCCGAGGCTCACGTGGTCCTCCTGGTCGCCCGACGAAGGGATTGAGTCCACGCTCGCCGGATGGCAGAGGATCTTGTTCTCGGCCACCAGCGCGGCGGCGGTGTACTGGACGATCATGTAGCCGTTGTTGAGGCCGCTGTCGGTGGTGAGGAACGGCGGCAGCTCCGAGAGTGACGAGGTGAGCATGCGGAAGATGCGGCGCTCGCTGATGTTGGCGATCTCCGAAACGCTCATCGCCGCGAGATCGAGGGCAAGGGCGAGTGGCTCGCCGTGGAAGTTGCCGGCCGAGATGATCTCGCCCGTGTCCGGGAACACGAGCGGGTTGTCGGTGACCGAGTCGACCTCCACGGTGATGACCTCACGCAGCCAGCGCAGCGCGTCGCGGCAGGCGCCGTGCACCTGCGGGATGCAGCGCAGCGAGTAGGCGTCCTGGACCTTGTCGCAGTTGAGGTGGCTGAGCATGATCGCGCTGCCGGCCGTGGCCCGCCGCACCTGCCTGGCGGTGTGCAGCTGACCGGGAATCGGGCGCAGGAGCTGGATGCGCTCCTCGAACGGGCCCACGGAGGCGCGCAGGCCCTCGAGGCTCATCGCGCCGATCAGGTCGGCGGAGTCGAGCAGCGCCTCGCCATCGACGACGGCGAAGCAGCCGATGGCGGCCATGAACTGCGTGCCGTTGAGGAGCGAAAGCCCCTCTTTGGCTTCGAGCGAGAGGGGCGCGAGCCCCGCGGCTTGCAAAGCAGGCCCGGCCGGCTCGCGCCCGCCGTCCAGCCCGAGCAGCTCGCCCTCGCCCATCATCGCGAGCACCAGGTGAGCCGACGGGGCGAGGTCGCCGGAGGCGCCCAGCGAGCCGCGTGACGGCACCCACGGCACCAGGTCGGCGTTGAGCATCGCGGCCACGAACTCGGCGACCGAGACGCGCACGCCGGAATGGCCGCGCGCCATGGTGTTCAGCCGGATCGTCATACCGGCGCGCACGACCTCGCGCGAGAGCGGCGTGCCCACGCCGACGGCGTGGCTGCGCACCAGGTTCTCCTGGAGCTCGTGGACCTTGTCAGATGGGATGTGCGTGGTCGCGAGCTGGCCGAAGCCGGTGGTCACGCCGTAGGCGACCTGCTCCTCGGCCACGACCTTCGCGATCACCTCGTGAGCGCGCCCGATGCGCTCGCGCGCGGCCGCGCCGAGGCTCACCTCGGCCCCTCCGCGCGCCACGGCGACGACGTCGTCGATGGTGAGTGGAGCGTCGCCGATCACGACCTGCGTCATTGTGACCGCCTCCTTTCGAGACGCTGCCCGAGCAGCGGAACGACATCGGCCGGGGCAGAAGCCACCGGCGGTCGCGCCCCGGCTATGACTGCGTGCTGTCCCGCGCCTCGGCCGCAAGACGGCGACCGAGCCGGAACGCTTCAGTGTTGAGCTCCCGGAAGCGCTCCGGGACGCGGTTGATGACGGCCTGCTCCACGGCGTCGGCCGGCAGCACAGCGCTGACCTCGACGAGGGCGCCGACGGCGACGATGTTGGCGACGACCTTCTTGCCGAGCTCGTCCTGCGACGCCTGGGTGAACGGGAGTCCGCAGAGCTCGCAGCCGGCGACGGTGTCGTCGGGCTCGACCAGCCCGGAGTCGTAGAGGAGCAGCCCGCCCGGCCGGGTGTCGGCGGCGTATTTGCTGTAGGCCGCCTGCGAGAGGCAGAGATTGAGCATCGGCGCGTCGACCTCGGGGTAGTCGATCTCCTCGTCGGAGACGATCACCTCGGCCTTGGACGCTCCGCCGCGGGCCGCCGGCCCGTAGCTCTGGGTCGACACGACCTGCTTGCCCTGCGCCGTGGCTGCCTCGGCGATGATGGCGGCAGCGAGCAGGATGCCCTGCCCGCCCGAGCCGGAGAAGCGCATCTCCACCGGGCCCCTGGGCTTCGTCGCGTCAGCCATGTGCTGCCTCCCGCGCCTTGTCGCCCATGGCCTGCAGAGACGCCACGAACTCGGCGCGCTCGCTATGGTGCAGCACCCCCACCGGGTAGCGCTCGCGGAGGCGGGACTCGTCCTCGAACTTGCCCACCGGCACGGCGTGCTCCTTCTGGCTCTTGAGGAACTCGGCCGGATCGGCCGTCAGATTGAAGCGCCCGTAGTACACGGGGCACACGGCCATCGTCTCGACGAACGAGAACCCCGTGTGCGAGATGCCGCCGGCGATCACGTCGACCAGCTGGCGGTAGGCCCAGGCGGTGCCGCGGGCGACGTAGGTCGCCCCCGCGGCGTGCGCCAGTTCGGAGAGGTCGAAGGCGGCTTCGACGTTGCCGCGCACGCTCGTCGTCGACTTGTCGCCCATGTGCGTCGTCGGGCTCATCTGCCCGCCGGTCATGCCGTAGATCGAGTTGTTGAAGACGAGCGCTGTGACGTCGATGTTGCGGCGCGCGGCGTGGATGAAGTGGTTGCCGCCGATCGCCGAGCAGTCGCCGTCGCCCATGGCGACGATCACGTGCAGCGACGGGTCGGCCGTCTTGACGCCCGTCGCCACCGCGAGGGCGCGGCCGTGCGCCGTGTGCACCGTGCTGTACTCGAGGTACTGAGCGATGCGCCCGCTGCAGCCGATGCCTGCGACCACGACGACTTTCTCGGGATCGAGCTGAAGGCCGAGGATGGCGTCGATGAGCGCCCGGGTGATGGTCCCGTTGGAGCAGCCCGGGCACCAGATCGTCTTGGGTGTGCGCAGCCACGGCGTGATCTCGCTCGTGGTGTGCGGCTTGATGCGCGGCGGCTTGCACTCCGCGTCGTGCGGCGCGGCCTCCAGCTTCTGTTCGTCGACGAGGGCGCTCATGAGTCCCTCCAATCGTGATAGTAGAACTCGCGCTTGACGAGCTCCTTGATCTCAGCGGGCGTGATGAGCTTGCCGTCGACGCGGCCGTAATCCACGACCTTGGCACGGCCGCCGACGGCGGCCTGGACTTCCCAGCTCATCTGCTTGATGTTCATCTCAGGGACGATCACGGTGTGCACCTGCGCGGCCATGTGCTCCACCGCGGCGGTCGGGAAGGGCCACAGGGTGATGGGTCGCACGAGCCCGACCTTGGCGCCCTGGGCGCGCGCCCATTTGACGACGGCGCGCGCCGAGCGGGCGACGGAGCCATAGGCGAAGATCGCGACCTCGGCGTCCGCCATCTCCATCTCTTCGACGCGCACGATGGCGTCGCGGTGGTGGTAGATCTTCTCGCGCAGGTAGCGCCCCAGGTCGCTGGCGATCTCGGGTGCCTCGGTGTCGGGGGCGCCGCTGCGGCGGTTGTAGACGAGTCCCGTGACGTGCACGCGGAACGGCGAGCCGAGCGGCGGCCGCGGCAGGATGTTGTCGAGGTCGCTGACAATCGTGTCGTAGTCCGCGGGCTCACAGTCCGGGGTGCCGCGCTCGGCGACGCGCAGCTCGCCCGGCTCCGGCAGCACGACGGCCTCACGCATGTGACCGACCAGCGCGTCGGAGAGGATGATCACAGGCGTGCGGTACTGCTCCGAGAGGTTGAAGGCCTCGATGGTCAGCGTGTAGCACTCGAGCACGCTGCTCGGGACGAGCGCGATCACCGAATGCTCACCGTGCGTGCCCCAGCGTGCCTGCATCACGTCGCCCTGTGAGGGCTCGGTCGGCAGGCCCGTGGAGGGGCCGCCGCGCATGACGTCGACGATCACGCAGGGGATCTGCGCCATCGAGGCGAAGCCGATCATCTCCTGCATGAGGCTGAAGCCCGGGCCTGACGTAGCGGTGAGCGCCTTCGTGCCGGCCAGCGACGCGCCGCACACGGCGGCGATGCTGGCGATCTCGTCTTCCATCTGGATGAACTTGCCGCCGACTTCGGGCAGACGCCTGGCCAGCGTCTCGGCGATCTCGGTGGACGGGGTGATCGGGTAGCCGGCGAAGAAGCGCGCGCCGGCGGCGATCGCGCCTTCGGCGACCGCCTCGTTGCCTTGCAGGAGGACTGGTGCTGCTGTCATGTCAGTCCTCCCCGCCGCCGTGGACGCCGCCCTCGCTGCCGGAGACCGGCCGCTCGTCGTCGTCTTCGCCCGGCCGCCTGCCGGCGAGTGCGGCTATGACCCGCTCCGCCTCGGCATCAGCGATGTCCTCGGGCGTGGAGGCGCCCTTGCCGGCGGACTTCTTCACGGGCCGCCGCACCTCGATGGCGAAGTCCGGGCAGTGCAGCTCGCACAGCAGGCACGCCGTGCAGTCTTCCGGGCGTGCGATCACCGGCATCGCCTGGTCGTCCGCGTCAAAGACTCCTTCGGGGCAGAGATTGATGCAGATGCCGCAGGCCTTGCACAGCGCGAGGTCGACCGCGACTTTGGAGTCCTCAGTGACCGGCCTGGCCTTGGCGGCCGCGGTCATGCGTCCACCATCGGCAGGTCGATGCCGCTCTCGCGAGCCTTCTCGATCGCCGCCGGGTAGCCGGCGTCGGCGTGGCGCATGACGCCGGTGCCCGGGTCGGTGGTGAGCACGCGACGCAGCCGCTCCGCCATCTTGTCGGTGCCGTCGGCGACCACGACCATGCCGGCGTGGAGGCTCTTGCCGATACCCACGCCGCCGCCGTGATGGAAGCTCACCCAGCTGGCCCCGGCGGCCGTGTTGAGGAGCGCGTTGAGGATCGGCCAGTCGGCGATGGCGTCGCTGCCGTCCATCATGCTCTCGGTCTCGCGGTACGGGCTCGCCACCGACCCCGAGTCGAGGTGGTCGCGGCCGATCACGATCGGCGCCTTGACCTTGCCGGTGCGCACGAGGTCGTTGAAGATCAGGCCGGCCTTGGCGCGCTCGCCGTACTCGAGCCAGCAGATGCGGCAGGGCAGCCCCTGGAAGTGGACCTTCTCGGCCGCCATCTTGAGCCAGCGGGTGACCATCTCGTTGTCGGGGAACGCCTCGAGCAGGGCGGCGTCGGTAACGGCGATGTCGTGCGGATCGCCGCTCAGCGCCGCCCAGCGGAACGGCCCGTTGCCGCGGCAGAACAGGGGCCGCAGGTACAGCGGCACGAAACCTTCGAAGGCGAAGGCCTCGGCGTAGCCGGCCTCCTTCGCGACCCCGCGGATGTTGTTGCCGTAGTCGAACACGTTGGCGCCCGCCTTCTGCAGGGCGACCATCGCCTCGACGTGCACGACGATGCTCTCGACGGCGCGCCGCACGTACTCCTGCGGGCCGGCGGCGCGCAGCCGGGCGGCCTCGTCCAGCGTCATGCCGTTGGGCACGTAGCCGTTGAGCGTGTCGTGCGCCGAGGTCTGGTCGGTCACGAGATCGGGCACGACGCCGCGGCGCACGAGCTCGGGGTAGACGTCGGCGGCGTTGCCGAGGAGCGCGATGGAGAGCGGCTTGCGCGCCTTCTGCGCCTCGGCCGCGATGCTGAGCGCCTCGTCGAGCGACCCGGCGGCGACGTCCACGTAAGCGGTCTCCAGGCGGCGTTCGATGCGGTGCGGGTCGACCTCGACGCAGAGCGCCACGCCGCCGGCCATGGTGACGGCGAGCGGCTGGGCGCCGCCCATGCCGCCGAGGCCGGCCGTGAGGACGAGGCGGCCGGCCAGGTCCGCGCCGTAGTGCTTCTGGCCGGCGGCGGCGAAGGTCTGGTAGGTCCCTTGAAGGATGCCCTGGGTGCCGATGTAGATCCACGAGCCGGCGGTCATCTGTCCGTACATGGTGAGGCCGAGAGCGTCCAGCCGGCGGAACTCGTCCCAGTTGGCCCAGTCGCCCACGAGGTTGGCATTGGCGATGAGCACCCGCGGCGCCATGTCGTGCGTCTGGAACACGCCGACCGGCTTGCCCGACTGTACGAGCAGGGTCTCGTCGTCCTTGAGGCGCCGCAGCGTCGCGCAGATGACGTCGAACGCCTCCCAGGTGCGCGCCGCCTTGCCGGCGCCGCCGTAGACGACGAGATCGTCCGGGCGCTCCGCGACCTCGGGGTCGAGGTTGTTCATGAGCATGCGCAGGGCGGCCTCCTGCTGCCAGCCCCGGCAGCTGATCTCGGTGCCCCGCGGGGCGCGCACGAGACGCGGGCCCGCCGTCTTGATGGTCGCTGTGTCGTTCACGTGACGCCTCGTTTCGCGCGTGGTTGTACCAAGGATCCTGCTTAGACCCTGCGCCCCGTGCGGAACGACATCAACCCGCCCGCGCATGTGTCCAGACGACTGGACTTGTTTTGCGTCTCACACGCGGGACCGGCCGCGATGCTGGATTCAGGACGGTACCCCAGCGAGTCCGGAGGCATCGCAGCGCGTACGTGCCGGGGGGAGCGCCCGTGGATGCGCGCTCCCCCCAAACGGCCTGCGACCGACGGCCCGCGAGGGCCGAAGGTCAGGCGATGAACGCCGTCGTGAGGTCGAGGAACTCCGACCCGTCGGCCTTGACGTTGTGGACCTTGTTGCTCATGGCCCGCAGCGTCTCGATCCAGTAGGCGAGGATGACCGGCGTCTCGTCCGTCTCGAGCGTGGCCATCTGCACGCCGATCTGCCTGCGGCTGGCCACGTCGATCGTCGCGTCGTACTGCTTGGCCAGGCTGTCGAACTGTGGGTTCTTCCAGTGCGAGCTGTTGTAGACGCCGTTCGACGTCAGCATCGGCAGGAAGAACTGCGACGGGACCGCACGTCCCGCCCAGTCGGTGATGCCGAACGGGACGGTGAGCCACGGCGCACTCTGATCCTTGCCGTAGTACTGCGTCTGAGACTGGATCTCGATCTTGACGTTGATGCCCGCCGGTTTGCACATCGACTGGATCAGCGTGGCGTACTGGGGGATTTCCAGGTACTGCTCGGCCACCAGCGTGACGGTCGTCCCGCTCGGCAGTCCGGCTGTAGTGAGCAGCTGCTTCGCCTTGGCATAGTCCTGGGCGCGCTGCGGGATGGAAACGCCGATGGGGTACAGCGGCGAGAAGACGTTGTCGTTGCCCAGCGTCCCCTTGCCCGCGAACAGGCCGTTCAAGAGAGCCGGACGGTCCAGGGAGTAGGCGATCGCCTGACGGAACTCCTTCTTGTCGAAGGGCGCCTTGTCGACCCGCATCTGCACCTCGCGCATCTGCGTGGACGGCGTCGACGCGATCTTGATGGCCGGGTCGGAGAGCAGCGCCTGGGAGCCCTGGTAGGGCGTCGAGAGCTGCAGGTCCTGCGAGCCGCTCTGGAGGTCCAGCGTCTGCGCCTGATCGTTGGCATAGGTGAAGGCAAGGCCATCCAGATACGGCAGACCCTTCTGCCAGTAGCTGGGGTTCTTCTTGAACTTGGCGTTCTGCTGGGCGGTGAAGCTCGTCATCACGAACGGGCCCGTGCCGACCGGGTTCTTCTGGAAATCGCCGGAGTAGTTGCTGGGCAGGATCACCGCGTCGTAGTTCGTCGAGGAGACCAGATAGGGGAAGTCGACGAACGCGCGCTCGAGGCCGAACTCCACAGTCGAGGCGTCGACCTTGCGGATGCCGGCGGACGACAGGATCCCCTGGAAGTTGGAGAGCGCCGCGGAACCCGACTTCGGGTCGGTGAGACGCTTGAACGTCGCCACGACGTCGTCGGCAGTGAACGGCTGACCGTTGCTGAACGTCACGTTCTGCCGAAGCTTGAATGTCCAGGTCTTGGCCGAGGCGTCGGGGCTCCAGCTCTCGGCCAGCACCGGCCTGAGACTGAGGTCGTTCTCGACCCAGATCAGGTACTCGCAGACCTGCTGCACAGTCGCGATGGCGCCCGCGTCGTACATCACCACGGGGTCCAAGCCCGCGGTCGGCGGGACCATCGCCACCCTCAGCGTACCGCCGGCCTTCGGCGCCACGCTTGCGGCCGCCGACGGAGACGACGACGCGGCAGTCGAGCCGCCACACGCGGCGAGCAGTGAGCCGAGCGACGTCAAGGAGAGGCCCAACACGCTGCCGCGCACAAGGAGCTCGCGGCGCGTCATCTTGCCGTTGACCACCTGCTCGACCAAGTGCTGACCGAGCTCCCTCTGAATCTCATTCTCGTTCATCCACAAGCCCTTCTGTGCGAGTGCATATCATGCCGCCCCTATGCTACGCGGACAGCATAGGGATCCCACTATCGTGTTCCGCCCCGGTGGCTGGCAAGGTGGGCAGCCCGTTGTCCGCGATTTCGGACTAATGCGGCTCCTGCCCATCAGACGCGCGTCCGAGCTCCGGACCAGATCAGCGGGGAGCATGCAGCGCGGCGCTCATGTCCCTGGCTACACGAGCTTCCCCATGACCTTGAGCGCCGCGTCGGCGACGGCGTAGTCTCCGCCGACCATTCTGGTCAGGCGATGGCTCCCGAGCGGATGAGGTCCTTGATGGGTCCCACGTCCATCGGCGGCGAGCCGCCGGCCGTCACGGCTGGGATCACCCGGCGAATCAGCGCGTGAGCCGTGCCCGTCCCGCCGCCCAACGGCGAGTACCCGCGAAGGTCGGCGGCCTGGGCGGCGACGAGCAGCTCGATCGCGACGATGCCTTCGCCCAGGCTCACCATCTCCGCCAGCCTGCGGCCGGACAGCGGCAGCAGGCTGGCCCGGTCCTCGATGCCCTCGGCGCCAGCCGTGCTCAGCACGGTGAACGACACCGGCTGTGCCAGGAGACTGGCTTCGGCCGCCAGCGATTGCGCCGCGATGGCGTGGATGCTGAGCCCGAGGTCGGGCCCGCCGCGCGGCAGCAGGCCGGTGGGCAGCCCGGACCACGGTGTGTCGAGCAACTTCACGCTCCGCTCGGCCGCAGAGCTGAAGACAGTCGCCAGCGCGATGCGCACGTAGTCGAGCGCCGCCGCGAGCCCCACGACCTCGTACACCGAGGCCGAGAAGATCCGGCCCTCGGTGACCGACACCAGCGGGTTGCCTTGGGCGGCATTGAGCTCGATGGCCAGCCGCGCCAAAGCGTGGTCCAGGGCTACGTGGGCGGCGGACTGGATCGGCAGGACGCTGCGGAACGTCAGAGGATCCTGCAGGTTGCGCGCGACGCCCTCCTGCCAGAGGAAGCTCCCGTCGAGGAGTTCCCGAAAGCGCTGGAGCGTCCGTGCAAGCGTCGGGTCCGGGCGCGCCCGCGCCACGGCTGGGTCCAGGGTCGAGACGTTGGCGGCGAACCCTTCGAGCGCCAGCGCGCCGGCGACGTCCGCGGCGTCCAGCAGGCGCGCGGCGTCGGCCAGCGCCAGCGCGGCCAGGCCGGTGCCGAAGGCGCTCGAGTTGATCACCGCCAGCCCCTCGCCCGGCGCGAGAAAGATGCCGGCGAAGGCGCCATGGGCGATGTCGGCCATCTGCGCGAGGTCGGAGGCCCCGAGCGAGCCGAGCAGCTTCACCGAGGGAAGCTCGTCCTCGTTGAGCGCCCGCACCAGAGTCTCAGCCAGAAGCGGGCGCACGCAGGTGGATCCTCCGGCGTACTGATTGGCGAGCACGAGCATCGCGGCGCGCACGACGTCCGGCGGGGCCTCCGGCCCCTGGCCCACCCGGCTCTCGGCGACCTGCCGCCGGCTGAACGAGTCGTCGTCCCGGCGCAGCGACGTGCGCTTCTGCGCCCCGAGGCCGGTCGTGAGACCGTAGGTCGGCTGCCCGCGCTCGTACAGGTAGTCGGCCAGCGCGCTCGCCTCGTTCATGGCGTCCACGGCCTCGTCCGACAGTCTCACGGGCTCTCCCCGGCGCGCGACCGCGACGACGTCGTCAAGAGCCAGGCTGCTGCCGGTCAGGATCACCATGGTGAGACCTTACCGCCTCAACAGCGCCTCAGCGCATCCCAGTCATGACGAACCGTCGCACGCCCTCGAGGTCGAGACCGTCCAGCCCGATGGCGGAGAGGTCCAGCCCCTCTGCCCAATAGTCGCGCTGCAGCATCACGCCCATCACCTCGACCATGGAGCGGGTCACCGGAAGATCGATGCCCAGCGCTTCACCGAGCCGCACCATCGGCACGAACGAGTAGATGATGTCCTCGCTGCAGACCTGCTCCAGATACGCGGCGGTGGCGAACCAGCCGGCGTGCGGGGAGGAGCGAAGGGCCTCGCCGATGTCGGCCCCGCTGTAGAGGTACGAGCGCTTGTCGAAATCGAACTCCGTCTCGAAGCCGTCTGAACCAAGGTGCGCCGCGAGCCGCTCCCGCTCCGCGTCGAACGCATCCACGAGCCTTGCGCCGGGCAGCGTCGCATCCTGGTAGAACTTGCCGCCCATGTAGCGGTCGAAGTAGAAGCCGGCGATGGGGATCGTGAGCGTCACGTGAATGGGTGGATTGCCCGCGGCGGCGATGTTGGTGTCGAGGACGCTCGCGGCCGGGTCGTACTGGCTGTAGATGCGACTGACGACGTCGTAGACCTCGGGGCTCCGCGCCCCCGGGAACGCGGCGACGCAGAAGTGCCGCTTGAAGCGGCCGATGTCGATGGCGTCGCCGCGCGGCTGACAGATGTAGGGCATGATGTTGGACTCCGCCAGGGTGACGTCGGGGAGGCGGCCCCGCAGCCTCTGGGCCTGGCGAAGCGAGCCCCAGTAGCCCGTGTTGAACAGCACGATCTGACCTGCGCGGAGATGCGGGGCGAAGGCGTCCATGAAGACGTCGTGGTACATGGCCGGCGCCGTGATCATGACGACGTCGGCGCCGGCCGCTGCCGCCGCCGGGTCATCGGTGATGCCGGCGAGGCGGGCGAAGCCCGTCTTGCCGGCGGTCGTCTCCGAATCGGCGGTGACCTCGATCCCGCCGGCCCGACGAGCAGCGGCCAGTTTGGCGGCGAACGCGGGGAGCTCGAAGAGCGTGACCTCGAGCCCCTTGAGCGCGTTGTCCGCGGCGATCGCCAAGCCGGCCGCGCCGGCGCCGCACACCGTCAGGCGGAGCTTTTCGGTCATGCCTCCTCCTCTCGGCAGAGACTGAGGGCGGTGCCGCCCACGCAGAGCTCTCGCTGCAAACCGTTGTCGTGCATGTCGCACTCCCCTTCATCAAGCTGGCGTACGCCCGTGCGGTGAACGAGCGACCCGGGCGACTACGGCACTATCCGCCAGGGAGTGGGAGTGCGCAACGCCGCACGCTCCAGGTCCATGTCCTGAGACGATACGCGCGCGAAGCGGTCTCTGCGACGAGGCAAGCGGGGTCCCACGAGACCCGCCTGGAGAGGGGAATCCAGAATACTGGACGCCCGAGCGCGAGAGACATCAGCCCAGGCAGTAGCCGTCGAGCTGCCGCCGGGTGACGTCGTCGAGGTCGTCCGGCGGCTCGTAGGCCGCCAGCAGGTCGTGGACGCGGCGGGCGGCGCCGGCAGCGGCATCCTCGCCGCCCGCCGCGGCCCAGCGCTCGAACGCCTCGGGCGCCTGTCGGCCTGGGTGCTCGAAGTCGCGCCCGTGGCGCCGCGTGTGCGCATGACCGAGGTAGCCGCCTCCAGGACCGACCGCATCGATGACGTCCTCCGCGAGGTCATCATCGCCGGTGCGAACGGGAGCGACGGCGTCGCGAAGCGCGGTGATGAGGTCGGCATCGAGGACGTACTTCTCCAGTGAGAGAGCATTGAACGAACTCAGCATGCCCGCTGCCTGGAAGAGGAAGTGGGCGCCGGCAAAGACGGCCGCGGAGAGACCCTCGGCGGACTCGGCCATCGCGCGGCCGTCCACAGCGTGGGCATCGGTGGAGGCCGCACCCGCGCGGACGGGCAGGCCACACAAGTGCGCGAGGCCGGCTGTGGCCACGGCAAGTCGCGAGAACTCGGGGGCGCCGAACTGTGCCGCGCCGGTGCGCAGTGACGCCATCACCGACACGCCCCCGTACACAAAGGGCGATTCCTCGCGCGCGGACTGCCCCAGCACGAGCGTGGCCAGCACTTCGGCGTGCTGCACCGCCAGCACCCCGGCGATCGTCGCCGGCCCCGTCGTACCTCCCATGACGCACGACGTCATGCACACGGGCTGCCCCAGCCGGGCCCAGCGGAGCAGCATCCGCGCCGTCTCGCCGGAGATCTGGAGCGGCGCGGTGGTGTTGAGCACGATCAAGGCACGCGGCAGGACGTGCCAGTCCGCGCCGAAGAGGATCTCGTTGATGCGCTCGGCATCGTCAACGTCCTCGTCGACGGAGGCGACCCACTCGATCGCCTTGTCGCTCGCGGTGAGGCGAGCGTGGGTGCCGCGCCGCGTGCGGTCCGCCTCGGGCAGGTCGAGCGGCTCCATACAGTCGCTGTTGAAGTCGATCGCCGGAAGCAGGTGGCCGAGCTTCGCCGTGGCCGTGAGGTCTGCGAGGGTCCCAGGCCGCATCGTTCGCCCCTCGATCATGTAGGCGGCGCCGGAGCCGGAGCCGAAGACGCGGCCGTCGGCGCCGCCGAGCCGCAGCCCGAGCTCGGGGCGGCGGCCGGCGAGGACGAAGGTCGGCGGCGCGGTCGAAAGAGCACGCTGCACCATGCCGCCGTCGAGGTAGACCCGGCGGCCGTCGCAGCGGGCTCCGCGGGAGCGGAGCAGGGCGACGGCCTCATCGTCCTGAACGAGGACGCCGGTCCTCTCGAGCACGCGCAGCGCGCTCTCGTGGACGGCAGCGATCGCGGCCGCCTCGTGAAGCTCCGCGCCGCCCGTGTCCATCGTCAGCCCTCGCTCGTCCTCAGACACTCGGTTTGAAGCCCTCGACCAGCTCGTCGATGCGCGCCGCCAGCTCTGCCGGCAGCGGCGCCGGCTCGTGCGTCTCGAGCAGGCGCAGGGCTTTGCGGCGGGCTTTCTCGCGCAGGTCGAGCCCGCCGTCTTCCGCCCAGCGCACGTGGCCTTCGCGGTTGATGATCGTGGGGCGCCACTGGGCTTTGCGTACGTGGCGCGCGGTGTGCTTGGCGGAGAGGAAGTCGCCGCCGGGGCCGACCTCGCGGATGGTCTCCACGGCGAGCGTCTCGGGGCTCACCTCGACGCCGGCGAAGAGGCGGCGGTTGAGGCTCAGGAACTCATCGACGATGACGATGAGCTCGAGAGACCCCGTCATCCCGTAGTCGATGTAGCCGATATCGTGGTTGAGATTCGAGCCGGTCGCCAGGCTGAGGAAGGTGAGCTCCGCGGCCTCCATCCCAGCCTGCGCGTCGATGACCTGCGCGTCGGTCGTACCCGCGTAGCCCCAATTGGGCAGGTCGAGCCAGCGCGCCATCTCCACGGCGCAGACGTAGCCCTTGAGGTACTCGGGCGCGTTGTAGGCGGACTGCATGGTGCCCATGTCGAGCACGGCCGGGCCGATCCCGAAGACGAACGGCGCGCCCGGCCGGCGCAGCTGGTGGATGACGAGGCCGAGCAGCGACTCGGCGGCGCCCTGCGCCACGTGACCGGCGACGGTGATCGGCGCCGTGCCGCCGGCGAGCGGCGAGGTGGAGTACACGCAGGGGATGCCATGATCGGCGCAGAGGAGCAGCTTGGCGACGGCGTCCAGAGGGTGGCGCAGCGCGCTGGTCGGCTCGCCGTAGAGCGTGAAGTACGGCTTGGCGCGCAGCTCCTCGGCGCCGCCGCGCACCTCGCAGGCGATCTGCCGCATCACGTCGAGGTCGGCGGCGTTCTCGGCCACCACGACGAGCGGCTTGGTCGTGTTCTTGACCATCGCGCCGAAGCTGTGCAGCAGCGCCACGTGCGGGTCGACCTCGCCGGGGTGAGCGTAGGCCATCACGAAGTCGATGGTGGGCAGCGCGTCGCAGAGGCGCGCTGCGTCGACGCCGTCGGCGAGCCGGGTGGGGCGGTGTTCGCCGGTCTGCAGGTCGTACACGCTGGTCACGGCCGAGCCGTTGCCGAAGTAGCTGTTGTGGCGTCCGAGGCTCATCGCCGGCTCGCCGGCGCGGTCGAAGACCTCGATCACCGGCGGCGCCGTGGCCCGCGCCTTCTCCACGAGCTCGCGCGGGATCTTGACCAGGTCGGGCTCGGTGATCTCGGCGCCGGCGGCGCGCAGCAACTCCAGCGCCTCAGGGTGATGGACCCGCTGGCCGATCGTGCTCATGATCTCGAGCGTGGCCTCGTAGATCGCGGCCTTGTCTTCTTCGCTCAGGTAGGAGAGCCGGGCGGTCATCGGTCACCATCCGTCGCCGGCTTTGGCACGAACCCGCCCACGAGCTCGTCGATGCGCGCCGCCAGCTCTGCCGGCAGCGGCGCCGGCTCGTGGGTCTCGAGCAGGCGCAGGGCCTTGCGGCGGGCTTTCTCGCGCAGGTCGAGCCCGCCGTCTTCCGCCCAGCGCACGTGGCCTTCGCGGTTGATGATCGTGGGGCGCCACTGGGCTTTGCGTACGTGCCGCGCGGTGTGCTTGGCGGAGAGGAAGTCGCCGCCGGGGCCGACCTCGCGGATGGTCTCGACGGCGAGCGTCTCGGGGCTCACCTCGACGCCGGCGAAGAGGCGGCGGTTGAGCGAGATGTACTCGTCCACGATCACGATCAACTCCAGTGAAGCGGTCAGGCCGAAGTCGAGGTAGCCCACGTCGTGGTTGAGATTGGAGCCGGCGGCGAGACACAGCAGCGCCAGCTCGCCGATCTCCATGCCCGCCTGGGCGTCGACGACCTGCGAGTCCGAGGTGCCGCCGTAGCCCCAATTGGGCAGGTCGAGCCAGCGCGCCATCTCGATCTGGCAGAGGAACGTCATGAGGTACTCGGGCGCGTTGTACGACGACTGGGATGTCGCCATGTCGAGCACGGCCGGGCCGATCCCGAAGAGGAACGGCGAGCCCGGCCGGCGCAGCTGATGGATGACGAGGCCGAAGAGCGACTCGGCGACTCCCTGGGCGGTATGACCGGCGACCGTGATCGGCGCCGTGCCGCCGGCGAGCGGCGCCGGCGAGTAGATCGCCGGGATGCCCCAGTCGGCGCAGAAGAGGAGCTTGTCGATGCTCTCGACCGGGTGGCTGAGCGGGCTCACCGGCTCGAGGTACATGGTGAAGTACGGCTTGGCGCGCAGCTCCTCGGCTCCGCCGCGCAGCGCGCACGCGATCTCCCAGCAGACCTTGAGATCGGCCGCGTTCTCCGCGGTCATCACCATGGGCTTGGTCGTACCGGTGAGCATGGCGCGGAAGCTCTCGAGGTACGAGCGGTGCGGCTCGATGTCGTTGGGGTGTGCGCACGACATCACGAAGTCGATGTTGGGCAGCGCGTCGCAGAGCTTGGCGGCGCGCGCGACGTCGGCGAGGACGCTCTGACGCCGCTCGCCGGTCTCGAGATCGTAGGTGCTCATGAGGTCCGAGCCGGTCCCGAAGTAGCTGTTGAAGCCACCGAGGCTCATGGCGGGCTCGCCGATCCGGTCAAAGACCTCGATCATCGCCGGCGCCGTGGCCCGCGCCTTCTCCACGAGCTCTCGCGGGATGCACACGAGGTCCGGCTCGGTGACGGCGCAACCGGCGGCGCGGAGAAGCTCGAGCGCCTCGGGATGGTGGACACGCATGCCGATCGTACCGATGATCTCGAGCGCCGCATCGTAGATCGCCGTCTTGTCCTGCTCGCTGAGGTAGGTCAGCCGGCCGGGGCGAGGCCGGGAAGTTGCATCAGAGATCGGCACAGTCGGATCCTCCCGATGGACGTTCGCAAGTGCATATGCCCGTCGACGGGCGTGCGTCCAACCCTGACGGGACCAGGCGGCCGACATCAAGGGGCGCGGCAAGCTGTCCAGCCAGCTGTACTCGATTTCGTTGTCGCGCATCGTGGCGGCCGCTATGCTGGATTCTCCGCTGGCGCCGGCAGCGGCGTTCGCCAAGTGCAGGCGACTGATCGGGGAGGTGCGCCGTGCCCAAGGAGCTTACGCCCGAAGAGGAAGGCACCACCTGGGGCGCCGCCCGCGTGCTCGACGTCCTCGAGTTCCTCGGCCGGCGCACGAGCCCGGCGCCGGCCAGCATCATCGCCTCGTCGTGCCAGATCCCGCGGTCGAGCACTTACGGGCTGCTCAACCTGCTCAAGTCGCGCCGCTTCGTGGCCTACCGGCCCAACGAGCGCGCCTGGTCGCTGGGCAGCGCTGCCTTCGAGCTCAGCGCCGAAGCGCCGCTCTTCGCCCACGGCCTGGCGGTGCTGCGCGCGTTCGCCTCCGCGCCGCGCAGTCTGACCTCGCTGCAGATCGCCAGCGCGGCGGGGATGTCGCGGGCGGCGGTGAATCGCATCCTGCCGTTCCTCGTCGAGAGCGACCTCCTGCACGCCGAGGCGGACGGCACATACACGCTCGGGCTCGAGCTCGTGAGCCTCGCCTCGCGCGTCGGCTGGGTCGACCGGCTGCGCATCGCCGCGCGCGTGCACCTCGTGCGCCTCCGCGATGCCACGCGCGAGACGGCCAACCTCATCGTGCTCGACGGCGACCACGCGATCTACGTCGATCAGGTCGAAAGTCCCTACGCCCTGCGCCACAGCGGCTGGGTCGGTCGCCGCGTGCCGCTGGCGGGCACGGCGACCGGCGCCGCTTTCGACGACCGCACCACGTCGCACGTCGCCACCGACGCCGTGGAGACCGGCGTCACGGCAGTCACCTGCGCGCTGGACCTGACGGCCAACGACGCGGCCGTCGGCATCACCGCGCCGACGTGGCGCGTGGAGGAATTCGGACTGCCGCGGGCGCGCCAGATCGTGGAGGCCGTGGCGCGCGAGATCGCGCTGCACCTGCGGCAGTAGAAGGCCCCATTAGCGTCCGTAATGCGGGACAAGCGGCGGCGGCCCATTGCATCGCACGAGGCCGCGCCTAGAGTCCTGCCTACCAGACTCGAAGCGCCTGGAGGGCGGCGTGCACCCGAAGCGCAGTGTGCGCCGTGCCCGCCGCCGCCGGCGCTGATGCTTTGCGGAAGGAGACACTGTGACCATCATCCTGGACGGCGCGTCCCTGACGGCCGAGAAGCTCGTGCGCATCGCGCGGGGCGGCGAGAAGGTCGAGCTGGACCCGGCGGCCGTCGAACGCATCAAGATCTGCCGCGCCATGCTCGAGGACAAGATCAAGGCTCGCGAGATCATGTACGGCACCAACACCGGCATCGGCGAGTTCAGCGAGATCGTGCTCGACGACGACCAGGTGCAGCAGTTCCAGCGCTTCCTCGTCTACAACCACGCCGCCGGCATCGGCGAGCCCGCTCCCGTTGAGGTCGTGCGCGGCGCCATGGCGGCCCGTATCAACGTCCAGGCGCACGGCAACTCGGGCAACCGCCCCGAGATCACGCAGACGCTGGTCGCACTGCTCAACAAGGGCGTGACCCCGCTGATGAGCTCCAAGGGCTCGGTGGGCGCCTGCGGCGACCTCGCCCCGATGGCGCAGATGGCGCTGTCCATGATGGGTGAGGGCGAGTCCTTCTACCAGGGCGAGCGCATGCCCACCCGCGAGGCGATGGAGCGCGCCGGCATCCCGATCCCGGGGCTGGAGGCGCGCGACGGCCTCGCGACCATCAACGGTTCCAACGTGCTCACGGCGATGAGCGCGCTGCTCTGCTGGGACGCGGACCGCTGGCTGCGCCAAGCCGAGATCGCCGCATCGATGAGCCTCGAGGCGCTGCTCGCCAACCTCAAGCCGTACAACAGCAAGCTGCACGAGCTGCGCGGCTTCTCCGGCGCGGTGCGCAGCGCAGCGGCGATCCGCGCCTGCCTCCAGGAGAGCGACCTCGCCACCGGCAAGATCAAGACCAAGGTGCAGGACGCCTACTCGATGCGCTCCACGCCGCAGGTGGTCGGCGCCGCTCACGACGCCCTCAAGTGGGCGAAGAGCCAGGTGGAGATCGAGCTCAACGGCGTCGGCGACAACCCGATCTTCGTGCCGGAGGACAAGCTGACGCTGACCGGCGCCAACTTTCAGGGCACGCCGGTCAGCCTCCCGATGGAGATGGTGGGCCAGGCCATCACCATGGTCTGCGTGCTGAGCGAGCGCCGGCTCAACCGCATGGAGAACACCGCGACGAGCCAGGGCCTGCCCGACTTCCTGACGCCGAACCCGGGCTTCTACAGCGGCCTGATGCTCAGCCAGTACACCGCGGACATGCTCATCACCGAGCAGCGCATCCTCGCAGCGCCGGCGAGCACCATGAGCATCCCGGCGGCGGCCGATCAGGAGGACTTCGTCTCCATGGGCATGAACACCGCCCTCAAGAACCGGCAGATCCTCCAGAACGCTTTCGGCGTGCTCGGCATCGAGTTCATGGCCGCCGCGCAGGCGCTCGACTTCCGCGACTTCACGCCCGGCAAGGGTGCGCGCGCCGCCAAGGCAGTCATCCGCAAGCACGTCGACCACCTCGACATCGACCGGCCGCTCTACCCGGATCACAACGCCATGGCCGCGCTCGTCGAGTCCGGCGAGATCCTGGATGCGGTCGAGGCCGCCGTCGGGCCGCTCGGCTGACGGCCGCGGCCGGGTCCGCAAGAGTGACGAGCGCCGGAGTGACGCGATGAGCGCCGGAGGCACGCGATAGACGAGCAGACGGTCCACGCGCAGCTCTCCGAGGCCGGCGTCGAGGTAGGCGCGATCCATCGCAACCTGCCGGCGCCGGAGCTCACCGCTCGGGCGCTCGCGCGCCGCGAGGGCATCCTCGCCGCCAACGGGGCGCTGGTCGTCGCCACGGGCACGCGCACCGGGCGCTCGCCGGCCGACCGCTACATCGTCGACGACGAGGGCGCGGCCGGCGTCGCTTGGGGCGGGCCCAATCAGGCGTGCAGCCCGTCCGACTTCGAGCGTCAGCTCGAGCGCGCGAGCAAGTACCTCCGCGCGCGCGAGGTCTACGTCTTCGACGGCTTCGTCGGCGCGGAGCCGGCCTACCGGCTGCCGATCCGCGTGGTCGCCGACGCCACCTGGCACGCGCTCTTCGCGCACACGCTGTTCGTCGCGCCGCAACCGATCGAGCTCGAGGGCTTCGCGCCCGGCTTCACTGTCATCGACTGCGGCGCCCTGCCGGCGCACGACGAGGGCCGCGACCCCGCGGAGCACTCCGCCTCGCCGGTCTTCATCGGCATCTCGTTCAGCCGCCGCCTCGTGCTGATCATGGGCACGATGTACGCCGGCGAGATCAAGAAGGCGCTCTTCACGGTGATGAACTACCTGCTGCCCGAGCGCGACGTGCTGCCGATGCACTGCTCGGCCACGGCCGGGCGCCAGGGCGACGTCGCCTTGTACTTCGGCCTGTCCGGGACGGGCAAGACGACTCTGTCGGCCGACCCGTCCCGCCGCCTCATCGGCGACGACGAGCACGGCTGGAGCGATCACGGCGTGTTCAACTTCGAGGGCGGCTGCTACGCGAAGGTGATCCGCCTCTCAGCCCGCGCCGAGCCGCAGATCTTCCAGGCCATCCGCTTCGGCTCCGTCCTCGAGAACGTGGTCGTCGATCCCATGACGCGCGCCATCGACTGGGATGACGGCTCCATCACCGAGAACACGCGCGCCACCTATCCCGTGGATCACATCCCCGGAGCGATCACGATCGGGATGGCGGGCACGCCGCGCAACGTGTTCTTCCTCACCTGCGACTCCTACGGCGTGCTGCCGCCGATCGCCAAGCTCACGCCGGAGATGGCCGGCTACCACTTCCTCTCCGGCTTCACGGCGCGGCTGGCCGGCACCGAAGATGGGGTGGACGACCCCGAACCGACGTTCTCGCCGTGCTTCGGGGCGCCGTT
>Ga0316226_1000969_pt1 | contig 33882 bp, 31 predicted proteins | sample TBH18017metaG_FD_206009 | JGI IMG/M metagenome (GOLD analysis project Ga0316226, IMG submission 206009) | Freshwater microbial communities from Trout Bog Lake, Wisconsin, USA - TBH18017 | ecosystem: Environmental > Aquatic > Freshwater > Lake > Hypolimnion/Profundal zone | place: USA: Wisconsin...
CCTGATGTGGCTCTTGCAAAACCCCTCCAAAAGAACGGCGGCAACGGCGTGCCGCCCTCCAGTTCCGGGGAAAACAGGTGTTGGGGCGCTGGAGGTCGGCGCGTCGCCGCCGCCGTCTCTGTTTCATGGGTTTGCATGCGCTTCACCTGCTTGGTGATTTGCACGGGGGAAAGACGGCAGCATTGGCGCGGTGCGTTCAACGTCGCCTACAGCTTTCCCCCCAGCGGCCCCGATCCGCAGCACTCAGGTGCATCAGCCTCCCCGCTCACGTTGCGTGTCACCTACAGCCTACAGCCTACAGTCTACATGCTAACAAGGATCTAGCCGCACGGTAATTTGGCGCAAAAGAAACGCACGCTATTCTTGTCGGCATTTGAAGGAGGTGCAACATGTCGCTGTTCTGCCTGTTTCGTGGTTGCAAGCGGGAGGCAGTCTGCCGGTGTCGTCGATGCGGACGCGAGACGCACGACTGGCAGCGAGTCGGAAAACACGTGCTCTTGTCGGAGTTGCAGGGCTGCACCCGCGAGGGGAAAATGCGCTAAGGCTGCGAAGACCATGCAGATCACCGAGATGACGGTGCTGCAGAAACAGAGTGACAACAGTTACAAGGCGCTGAAGGCCCAGGTATTGGCGTCCACGCCGTATGACGTGACCGGCGGCGATCCGCTCACAAAGATTACCGTGATCACCGGCTGGCAGTATGACGCGACCAACCACCTTTTTCAGATAAAAACGCGTGATGTCTACGTCTTGAAACCAGGCGACGAAAGCGCCTGGACCACCCCCACCGGCGGCGTTCTCGATCAAGGCGTTATTCCATGAGCACCGCCACCGGAAGAGTTTTGTTCAGCGCGGCAAGCGGGCGGGCATTATTCAGTCCCTCGTCCGGACGCGCGTTGTACTCTGGAGTGCCTGCACCACCGGCAGAGCCACCATATCTAATGGTCACTGTTTCTGGCGACACTCAGGATCGTACGTACGCGAACCGCCAGTCCGGATCGTGGGAAAGTTTAGCAGACAGCCACTTCCACTCACACCGCGGCGGAAGCTCTCATCTTCAGTCAACATCTGTTCCGGCGTCCACGGGTTTCCGCGCCATTCGATGAACATCGGTTTGTCCGGCGTCACCGTCTATTGCCCAACTTTTCCGTCCAGCCGGACCAGTTGTCGCAGTAGCGGATTCATGCGGTTTTCGTCTTCTGCATCTGTTCGATTGTTTCTTCCAGGGTGTGCAACCGGTGGGCGAACTCTTCCGTGTCGCGCAGCCGGATGGCGTGGTTCAATGTCGTTGCAGACCATCCGGCAGAGCCGGCCGTCTTCGGCCTCCAGCAATGTCGCGAGTTTCGCCGCCGCGAGTCCAGCCTGTGACCGCACCCCTGCCCGTGCCTCGGCGAGGGCGGCGTCGCGGCGTCGCGCGAGTTCCTTCTGAAAAGCCGGCTGTTGCACCCAGACGTGGGCCGTGGAGCGGCATACGCCAACGGCCTTCGCTGCAACCTGTACGCTCGCGTCGCTCACCAGCGCCTCCAGCAATATCCGCTGCTTGGGGCTGAACGCTGCGCAAGCACCGGATAAGTCTGCATCGCCCGCTTGCTGTTTGTCGGTTTTTTGGGTTCATTTTCCGGTACCAGTTCGCTCATGGGATCCCTCTTCCCCTTTGTGTTTGCACATTTCGCCGTGGAACCTCTCACCTTCAACCCAATCGAAATCGGGATCGATACCGATTTCGATTGCATTACCTCCGGCCTGCAGCCTACAGCCTTTGTGTTCCCAACCAAGTTAGGATGAACCACGAAACGAAGAACCAGAAACCAAGCAACGTCCCTCTGCTATAGCGTTGATAAGCAACATTTACGTTGCTTATATAAACTATGTTGTTGTGTAACTAGCTCGTGGTTAATGAGTTACGCCGAGACAATATTATGCGTGGCAGTAACATCGAAAATGGGATCAATACCGATTTCGCAAGATACGACGCATTGCAGCGCATGTTACGCTGGAACTCTCATCTTCAGCCTACAGCCTATTCTTTCATCTGCTATAGAGGTGCTGACGTAGGAATATGTAAGTCATTCATTTTCTGCCTAATAGGCTAACAGCCTATATATCTCGGGAAACAGACCCTAAAAGTGTCCAGTTTTGTCCAGTTTTGTCTAGTCAGCACCATTCCGTTGGGCATGCGATGCACCCGAAGTGCATCAGACCGTCGGTTCTACTCCCTTTGTGTTCCTTCGCGCACGTCGCGGTGTAATCTCTCACCTTCAGCCTATAGTCTGCCCCCATCATGCGCGACGGCCTTGCCAGCACGCACCTCGCACGCTTACTTTCCTGCTGCGTCTTTTAGGTTCAGTCAGTATTTCGGCAGTCAATGACGCCACCATCCGTCACGATCAGATCCATATGCACGTCGTGACTGGCCAGCGGCAGATTTTCTGCAACCACCTGCCAGGCATAACCGACGCCGATCTTGCAGCAGGTGGCGCGGCAGGTCGCGAGGATGCGGTCGTAATAACCCTTGCCGTATCCCAGGCGTCCGCCGCCTTTGTCAAAGGCCATGCCGGGAACGATGACGAGATCCACCGTTTGCGGGTCCACCGTCTGGCCGGCCGCCGGTTCCGGCACGCCATGCGGTCCGGCAATCAGTTTTTGCATGGGCGACAGACGCGCCAGCACATAGGTTCGGGATGTTGCATCCCACGCCGGCACGCACACACGTTTGCTCTGCGCATGGCAGGCGGCAAGCAGTTTGTCGGTTGCCAGCTCCTGCGGCAGGCTCAGAAAGCAGGCAATTTCCTGCGCGCGCTGGAATTCCACGCGCGCCAGCAGGGCGGTTGTGATGGCGTGCGAAGCGGCAAGCCGGGTGGCTTCGTCCACCGTTGCCCGTCGCCTGCGCATCTGCGCCCGGATTTCGGCCTTGGTCATGACGGCAGTGTGCTACGGGCGCAGCGGTAGCGTCAAGACGGGAACCCATGTCCACGCGCCGCGAAAGTTGCGGCGTACGCATCGGGTGAACAGGCTCGACCCATGCAGTCGTTGCGGCGCCGACGGCGCGGCGCCCTCCAGTTCGTTCATTAATTTCCGTCCGATATTGCGTTGGAGGGCGGCGCGTCGTCGCCGCCGTTCGCTGTTCGCTTTCCCGGCGGGTTGTGAACTTGCTAACAGGAGTCCATGCAGGTATCGTTCCCCTCCATGCACGACAAAAAACTTCATCAGGTGGCGTGGATTGGCGATGCCTGGGTCCGCAAGCCGATCCGCGGGGTGGTGCTTTCGTTCCATGGTCTCAACATGACGGGCGGCAAGACGCAGCCGTCAACCGAGGAACTTGGCTGGGCGCAGGCCGGCGGGTTGGTGGTGTTTCCGTATTACGGGCCGTGGGGGTGGATGAACCGACAGGCGCGGGCGCTGGTCGATGAGATCGTCGAGGCGGTCTATGCCCACTACAAACTGAAATCATCCGTGCCGCTGGTCTGTACGGGCGGCAGCATGGGCGGGAGCAGTTCGCTGCTCTACACACGCTATGCCCGGCGTCCGGTGGCGGCGTGTCTGGCCAACGTGCCGATGTGCGATGCGGTCTATCACTTTGACGAACGCGACGATCTGCCGCGCACGTTCCATGCGGCCTTTCTGGGCTACAAGGGGAGTCTGACGGCGTTGCTCCAGGAGCATTCGCCGCTGGCGCAGGTGCGGCACATGCCGCGGATTCCCTACCAGATCGTGGCTGGCGGCGCAGATGCCGCGGTTTCGAAAAAGCATCACGCGGACCGGATGGTGGCGGCGCTGCGCCGACGCAAACTGGATGTGACCTACATCGAAATCCCGAAGATGGGGCACGGCGGCCCGTGGCCGGTCGAGGTGATCCAGCGCAATATCGATTTTGTCGCCAACGTGTGGCGCTAGAATTCATGCGTGACTGGAAAATATTCTGCTTTCTGCTGCTGGCACTGATTTCCGCCACAGGTCGAATTCCTCCGCCGCTGGCCCTGGCACTGGGGCTGGTGTTTGCGCTGACGGTGGGCAACCCCTTGCCGCGGCAGACGCAGAAAGTCTCCAAGTATCTGCTACAGGCTTCTGTGGTGGGGTTGGGGTTTGGCATGAATCTCGGCGCGGTCTGGGCGGCCGGGAAGATGGGATTTGGGTTTACGGTGTGCACCATTGGCGGGACGCTGCTGCTGGGGTGGCTGGTGGGCCGGTTGTTGAAGGTCGAGCGGCAGGTTTCGACGCTGGTCTCCTGCGGCACGGCCATCTGCGGCGGGAGCGCCATTGCCGCAGTAGGCAGCGCGATCCGGGCCGACAGCCGCGCGATGTCCGTGGCGCTGGGAACGGTGTTTGTGTTGAATGCGGCGGCGCTTTTTCTGTTTCCGCCCCTGGGGCATTGGCTGCACCTGACGCAGCAGCAGTTCGGCGTGTGGTCCGCCATCGCCATTCATGACACCAGTTCGGTGGTGGGCGCAGCGGCGAAATACGGCAGCGAGGCACTGGGTATTGCGACCACCGTGAAGCTGACGCGCGCGATCTGGATTGCGCCGCTGGCCTTGGGATTTGCGATCTGCAACCGGCAGAAAGACACCCGGATCGTGTGGCCGTGGTTCATTCTCTATTTTCTGCTTGCCGCCGGTGTGCACACGCTGTTGCCGCAGGGCATGGATATCTATGCCGCGTTGGTGCAGGTGGCGCGGGCGGGATTGACGCTCACGTTGTTTCTGATCGGCGCGCAGCTTTCGCGCGAGGCGCTGCGTTCGGTTGGCGCACGGGCGCTGGTGCAGGGTGTGATTCTCTGGGTGGCGGTGTCGCTTGTCGGTCTGGCCGTGGTGCGACAGGTGGTGCGCTAGTGGCAAAACTGTCCGATCATGGGTTCCCTGTTCACAACCAGGCGCGCGAAATCGACGGAGAAAGGCGGCGACGGCGCGCCGCCCTCCAAAAAAAGATTAACTGCCCGTTAATCAAACAACTGGAGGGCCGCGCGCCGTCGCGGCCGTGTCTGACATGGACAAGCGCATGTTTTGGCGCAAGAAACGGCCTAAGCGGCCCTCCGCGAGCCCTAGGCGCAAGCCTGCTGCTGGCCTCGTCGAGGACGACTTTGGCCTGCATGAGGCGCTCCGACGGATCTGTGCGTGAATAAAAAGACGGGCGCCAGCGTCCAATTTGAATCAATGAAAAAGGCTCTTGGGAGCAAGGAAAGGTTTATGAAAACAGTTGATGCGGTTCCAGTCGTGTTTTTGACTTTGGCGCTGGCGGGTTGCGTATCGCCAAACGGGCAGGTGGACAACACCGCGTCCGGCGCGTTGATTGGCGGCGCCACCGGAGCGATCATTGGCAGCGCTGTGGCGCGTCATCCCGGCGTGGGCGCGGCGATCGGCGGCGCAGCGGGTGTGATTGCCGGTGGGCTGATCGGGCACAGCATGGATCAGGCCCAGCAGGCGCGTTTGCAGAACAGCGCGCCGCAGACCTGGCAGCGTGTGGAACAAGGGCAGCCGCTGGGCGTCGAGGATGTGAAGGCGTTGTCCAGGGCTGGCGTGAGCGATGACTTGATCATCAGCCAGATTCGCAGCACACGCACGGTTTACCATCTGGGCACAGGCGACATCATTTCCCTGAAGTCCTCCGGTGTCAGCGAACGGGTCATTGATTTCATGCTCAATACGCCGACCAGCGCCTTGTCGCAACCTGCGGTGGTGGCCGTGGCCTGTGAACCGCCGCCCCCGGCTGTGGAAACGATCGTGGTGGCGCCAGGCCCTGGCTTCGTGTGGGTTCCCGGGGCCTATGTGTGGGGCGGTGCCGGGTGGTTCTGGTGCGCCGGGCGCTGGGCTTATCCACCCCATCCGCATGCGTGCTGGGTTGTCGGCGGCTGGGAATATCACAATGGACGACGCATGTGGCGGGAAGGCTGCTGGCGGTAAACCCGCGCGGTTGATGACCTGAATCGTTTGCTTGCATGTGCGCAAACAAAACGGGCACACTGGGCGCCTACATGCGAGTCGTTCTGCAATTTCTGACCATCGGCGTGGCGGCCCAATGCGGCCGGTGCAAGCCTGGGATGTGGTGCAGGCATTCGTAACGATTGCCATTGAAAGAAGAAGCACATGCCCGACATTCATGCCACGGCCATTATTCATCCGGACGCCCAGATTGGCGAGGGCGTCACCATTGGCCCTTACTGCATGGTTGGGCCGCATGTGAAGCTTGGCGCAGGCTCGCTGCTGCACGCGCACGCCGTGGTTGACGGGCATACGACCATCGGCCGCGAATGCCAGCTCTTTCCGTTTGCGTGCATCGGCAAGGAGTCGCCGGAACGCATGGATGCGCACGGCAGCACCTTTGCCGAAATCGGTGACCAGACCGTGCTGCGCGAATTTTCCAGCATTTGTACCGGAGCCGCGGACGGGGAGGTCACAAAGGTCGGGCGAAAGTGCCTGATCATGGCGTACTGTCACGTGGCGCATGGCTGCGCGTTGGGCAACGAGATCATCATGTCCAATTGCGCGCAACTGGCCGGTGGCGTGACGGTCGAAGATTGCGCCATCATTGGCGGTGTTTCCGGTGTGCACCAGGTCTGCCGAATCGGCACGCTGGCCATGATTGGATCCAGTTCGCATGTCCTGCAGGATTGCCCGCCGTACATGATCATGGATGGTTATGTCGCGACGGTGGTCGGGCCTAATACGATTGGACTTCAGCGGCGCGGTTATTCACCGGAAGTCCGTTCGGCGATCAAGGCCGCCCATCACTTGATCTACCGGGAAGGGCTCACCTGCGCCGCCGCGTTGGAACGCATCCGGCAGGAAGTGCCGGATTTGCCGGAAATCCGGCATCTGGTCGAATTTCTCCAACAACAGAAAGCCGGCATGACCTCGGCGCAACCTGCCATTCAGGATGGACTTTAGCCGACCCGCAAATTCATGCCGAACGGAAAATTGATTCTGTGATGAAAACCCCTCGGAGTTAAAAAACCGAGGTATTCCCCCAAATTGCTACTCCATCGATTCGCAGGACGGCTATCTGGCGCTGGACCCGAATAACAACAGCATTCTCACTTTTTCGTACAATAGCTTTGCCCCGGCCATCACGACCAATGGCGGCCAGAAGCTCATGACCATGTCAACCAATCAACTGCCCGGCAATAGGCAGCCATTCGCCAACCTGATCGGGTCCGTCGACAACGTGCATGTGTGTTTCACCAACGACGATCCGCAGTCCTTTTTCCTGATTCAGGCAAGTCCACAGCAATTCCCGCTGTTGCAAACAGATATGGTCGTCGGCCTGCGCAACAGCAGGTCTTGTTAAAATATTAATAGTCTGAGCTGCTTTCGCCGGTTTATCCGGCGTTCAACGCATGGCCGCGAAGTAGGGTTTCACCCCATAGCCGCGGTGTCCGCGGCCGTCCTATGCTGGCCGTGGACAAGAACAGCGCATGCCAAAAGAAATTCTTGTTCACGTCACGCCTGAGGCCATGGAATACGGCGGCAATCGCCGGGACGAATTATCGTGAAAGACCTCGTTCGGGCGATTGCGGCGGGAGAAACAACATGAAAACCAGCTCGTTTTCAGGATTGGTGTTTGTCGTCCTGCTGGGCATGGGCGTGGGATTGGCCTATGCCGTGTATCAGGTAACGGGCCGCGAGGAAAGCGGCTGGATTGGCGTGATCGCCTTTGTTATCGCCCTCGTCGTATCGCTCGCCATCAAGGTTGCGGATCAGTGGGAACGGGTGGTGGTCTTGCGATTGGGCAGGTTCCGCGCGCTCCAGGGACCGGGCTTGTTTTTCATCATTCCCATCATTGAAACAGTGCCGTACTGGATCGACACCCGCGTGATCACGGCTTCGTTCAAGGCGGAGAAAACTCTGACCAAGGATACGGTGCCGGTGGATGTGGATGCCGTCTTGTTTTGGAAAGTGCTGGATCCCCGAAAGGCTGCGCTGGATGTGGCCGATTATCAAAGCGCCATCAGTTGGGCGTCCCAGACCGCCCTGCGGGATGTCATTGGCAAGACCATGCTTTCGGACATGCTGGAAGGCCGGGAGAAGATCAGCAAGGAATTGCAGAAGATCATCGATGAACGCACCGAGCCCTGGGGTATCAATGTCATTTCAGTGGAGGTCAAGGATGTGCTGATTCCCGCGGCCCTGGAGGATGCCATGTCGATGCAGGCTCAGGCGGAACGCGAACGACAGGCCCGCGTAATCCTGGGCGATTCGGAACGGCAGGTGGCGGAGAAGTTTGGCGAAGCCGCCAAGACCTATGCCAACAACCCGGTCGCCTTGCATTTGCGGGCCATGAACATGCTGTATGAAGGGTTGAAGGAGAACGCCACCATTGTGATCGTACCCAGCACCGTCGTGGAAACCATGCAGCTCGGCGGCATGGCCGGTTTGACTGCATTGACCATGGGAATTGGGCAGGAGCATGCCAACAAGGCCAAAGCCGGCGAGGCCGGCAAACCCGCCCCCTGAATTTCTGGCATAACACAATGCAGACGTTATCTCTACGCTGGCGTGCCTGGAGAGACGCACAGGCGCTGTTGCGCGTGCGCGCAGGCGAGCCGCCGCTACGTGCGGAGCTGTTCAACCGTGAACAGTTGCGCCGGCATGCGATTGCGCTGGCGGGTCGCCATGAACTTGCCCCGGAATCCGGCCCGAATCGGTTGCTGCTGCGGTTGACGGACAACGAGCAGGCGCTTAATGAGGCCTACGATCTGGTGGTCCGCGCGCAGGGCGAGGGTCGGCGTATCGCCCCGGCGGGCGAATGGCTCCTGGACAATTTCTATCTGGTCGAGCAGCAAATCCGCCTGACGCGACTGCATTTGCCGCAGACCTACAGTCGCGAGTTGCCGCGCTTGCTAACCGGCGCAACGGCAGGGTTTCCCCGCGTGTACGACATCGCCCTGGAATTGATCTCCCATGTGGATGGACGCATCGACGCGGAGAACGTCAGTCATTTTGTCGCCGCCTACCAGTCAGTCACGCCGTTGACCCTGGGTGAGCTGTGGGCTGTGCCGATCATGCTTCGGTTGGGGTTGATCGAAAACCTGCGGCGCGTGTCGGTGCATATTGCCCGGCGGTGGCGCGATCGGAATTTGGCCAACCTGTGGGCTAGCCGCCTGTTGACGGCTGCGGAACATGAGCCGGTCCGGGTTCTGCATGTGTTGGCGGAGATGGCCCAGTCCAATCCGCCGTTCAACAATCAGTTTGTGGAGGAACTCTGCGGGCAGTTGCAGGGGCAAAGCCCGTCGCTGGCGACCGTGCAGAGTTGGGTCCAGCACCGGCTCGCCGAACAAGGGCTGACCCGGGAGCAATTGCAGCGGTCGGATAATCAGACCCAGGCCGCCGATCAGGTCTCCATCGGCAACAGCATCGGCAGTCTGCACTTTCTGAGCACGACCGACTGGCGAAAATTCGTCGAGGCCATGAGCATCATCGAGGAGGTGCTTTCCTTCGATCCCGCCCATGTGTTTGCTGAAATGGATTTTGTCACGCGCGACCGCTATCGGCACTGCGTGGAAGCCCTGTCGCGGCAGTCCGCGGCGACCGAGGAAGCCGTGGCCCGTGCAGCGATCCAACTGGCCGTCGAAGTTGCCCGGCGCGCCGGTCCGCAGGCACGCGCCGCCCATGTGGGATTCTATCTCGTCGACAAGGGCCGTCCGCTGCTGGAGCGGGCGGTTCGGGTGCGTTGGTCCCTGCGCCGAGCGCTTTCACGAATGATTCGCCGGCATCCGGTGGGCTGGTACGTCGGCGCCCTGCTGCTATTGACGGCAGCCACGACGAGTCTGATGCTGCGGCCGATCTACTGGTCTGGCGGCCACGACTGGCGGGTCTGGTGGGTGTTGCTGCTGGGAATCATCGGCGCATCACAGCTTGCGGTTGCGCTGGTGAACGTGCTGACGAATGTCATGGCCGGCCCGCGTCTGCTTCCGCGTCTGGATTTTTCGAAAGGGATACCGGACGCCGATCGCACCATGGTGGTCATCCCCACGCTGCTGACCAGTCCGCAGGACGTCACCACTCTGCTGGAAGGTCTGGAAATCCGGTATCTGGGGAACCGCGATCCGAATCTGCTGTTTGCGCTGCTCACCGATTTTTGCGATGCGGCCGAATCGGTGCAGCCCGACGATGCGGAACTGCTGCGGATGACGCGTGACGGCATCCAGCTCTTGAACGCGCGGTACAGTCCCGAAGGCGCCATCATTTTCCATCTGTTTCATCGGCCGCGCGTCTGGAATCCGCACGAGCGCCTCTGGATGGGCTACGAACGCAAGCGCGGCAAACTGGAGCAGTTCAATGAGCTGCTGCGCGGCGGACCGGTCGCGCCGTTCGCCGAAATCATCGGCGAGCCGGCGATCTTCCGCACCGTTCAATATGTCCTGACGCTGGACACTGATACCGGACTGCCGCGCGATGCCGCCCGTAAATTGATCGGCACCATGGCGCATCCTTTGAACCGGCCTCGATTTGATCCGGCCACGGGACGCGTGGTCGAGGGTTACGCCATTCTGCAACCGCGCACGCCCATCAGTCTGCTTTCGGCCAATCGTTCGCGGTTCGCCCAGCTCAGCGCCGGCGAAGCGGGCATCGATCCCTACACCCGCGAGGTTTCCGATGTGTATCAGGACCTGTTTGCCGAGGGTTCCTACGTCGGCAAAGGCATCTATAATGTGGATGCCTTCCGGCAGGCAACGGCCGGGCGCTTCCCGGAAAATCTCATTTTGAGTCATGATCTGGTGGAAAGCGGGTATGCCCGCTCGGCACTGGTGACGGATGTGGAATTACAGGAGGATCATCCTGCAAGTTTCGCTGCTGAAATGAGCCGGCGCCATCGCTGGATCCGGGGTGACTGGCAGATCATTGGCTGGCTTCTGCCGCACGTACTCGGATCAGCCAATCAGCGTCGGCCCAACACGCTGAGCGCGCTGGGCTGGTGGAAAATCTTCGACAACCTGCGCCGCAGTCTCGTGCCGCCCGCCGTGCTGCTGCTGTTGCTGGGCGGCTGGATGCTGACACCGGAGCCGCGGGGTTTCTGGACACGGATCGTGCTCCTGTTGTTCCTGCTGCCGGTGCTGCTCAGCACACTGGTGGAGCTGGTTCAAAAACCCCGGGAGCGGACCTGGGGACTGCATCTGGGCGCGGTGCTGAAATCGCTGGGGCGTCAGTTGTCGGATGCCGGTCTGCGGCTGATGACGCTGCCCTATCAAGCCGTCATGAACCTGGATGCAATTCTCAATTCCGGCGGGCGCATGCTGTTTACCCGGCGCGGCCTGTTGCTTTGGCACACACCCGCCTATGCGCGGCGCAACCGTCGCACCTCACTGGCCGATTTTTTTTGCGAGATGTGGGTGGCGCCGGCATTTGCCGTGTTCGGATTTGCGGGGCTGCTCTGGCAACACCCCGGCGAACTGTTCATTCGCGGGCCGATGTTGTTGCTGTGGCTGGTATCCCCCGTGGCGGGTTGGTGGATCAGCCAGCCGCTCGCGACCGGCCAGCCGGTATTGTCCGAGGAGCAACAGACCTTCCTGCGAGGTTTGGCCCGGCAGACATGGCGCTATTTCGAGGTGCAGGTCAACGCGGAAGAACACTGGCTGCCGCCCGATAATATTCAGGAAGTTCCGACCCTCGTGGTTGCCAGCCGCACCTCGCCAACCAACATCGGCCTGGCCCTGCTGGCCAATCTGGCGGCAGCCGATTTCGGGTACATCGCCATAGGCCAGGTGCTCGACCGCACGGACAAAACGCTCGAGACGATGGAACGCCTCGAACGCTACCGGGGACATCTTTACAACTGGTACGATACCCGCACGCTCAAACCGTTGCGGCCGCACTACGTTTCGAGTGTCGATAGCGGCAATTTGGCCGGAGCGTTATTGACCCTGCGCGCCGGACTAGGGGAATTAAAAAACCAGCCCATTGTCACGTCCCGCGTGTTGACCGGCTTGCAGGATACCCTGGGGAAAATAACATCACTGGAAAGTGCGCGGCTCCGCGAGAAATTGGGGACGCCCCTGCCGTCCACCGTTCCGGCGGTGTGGGCGTTGCTCAAGGAAATTGAGCAGGAAATTGCCGCGTTACCCGTGACCGGCGATGCGGAGCAACAATGGTGGATGCAGGCGCTGGTGGAGCAGTGCCGCGCGGCCCGCGAAGATCTGCAGTACCTTGTTCCCAAGCCCCAGCCGTTAAATTCCATCCCGACCCTGCAGGAGGTGGCCGCCTCACCCTTCGGCGGTGAACGCGCCGCCGAACGCATCCGGCAAATTGACCGGCTGGCCCGGCGTTGCTCGGAACTGGCGGCGATGGATTTCACCTTCCTGTACGATCCGGCCCGCGATTTGCTGTCGATCGGCTACAATGTCACTGATCGTCGCTGCGATTCGTCGTATTACGACCTGCTGGCCTCGGAGGCGAGGCTGGCGAGTTTCATTCTCATTGCACAGGACCAGTTGCCGCAGGACCATTGGTTTGCTTTGGGCCGGCAGGTGACCACCCACGCTGGCGCGATAGCGTTGTTGTCGTGGAGCGGTTCGATGTTCGAATACCTGATGCCGCTGCTGGTGATGCCGACCTATGCGCATACGTTGCTCGATCAGACCTATCGGGCGGTGGTGGCCCGCCAGATCGAATACGGTCGTCAGCGTGGCGTGCCGTGGGGCATTTCCGAATCGTGCTACAATCTCACCGACACGCACGGTATTTATCAATATGGCGCGTTCGGCGTGCCGGGGCTGGGGCTCAAACGCGGGCTGGCCGACGATCTGGTCGTAGCGCCATACGCATCGGCGCTGGCATTGATGATCGCGCCCCGGGAGGCATGCCTGAATCTGGAATTGCTGACCAGGCATGGCTGTCACGGCGCGTACGGGCTGTATGAAGCGATCGATTTCACGCCGGATCGGGTGCCGCTCGACAAGAGCAACGTGCTGCTCCGCAGTTTCATGGCGCATCACCAGGGAATGAGTCTGCTGGCATTGACATACCTGTTGCTGGACCGGCCCATGCAGCGCCGGTTTCTCTCCGACCCGTATTTCAAGGCGTCGGAATTGCTTTTGCAAGAACGCATTCCCAAGGTTGCATCCCCGTTGCAACCGCACGCGGCGGAAGTCAGCGCCGCGCGCCAGCCGCCACCTGCGGCCACGCTACGCGTATTTTCCTCGCCGTACACGCCGGCACCCGAAGTGCATCTGCTGTCCAATGGCCGCTATCATGTCATGGTCACGAACGCGGGCGGCGGGTATAGCCGGTGGAAGGACCTGGCTGTCACGCGTTGGCGCGAAGACGCGACGTGCGACGGATGGGGCATGTTCTGCTATCTGCGCGACACGGCCACAGGCATGCTCTGGTCGTCGGCCTATCAACCGACGCGGCGGCTGTCGAAGAAATACGAGGCAATCTTCGTGCAGGGCCGCGCCGAATATCGCCGCCGCGACGAGGAGATCGACGCGCACACGGAAATTGCCGTGTCACCGGAAGAGGACGTCGAAGTCCGGCGCGTCACCTTGACCAATCTTTCCACGCAAACCCGCACCATCGAACTGACCAGTTACGCGGAAGTCGTTCTCGCGCCGCAGAACACCGATCTGGCCCATCCGGCCTTCAGCAACCTGTTCGTGCAAACCGAGATCCTGCGCGATTTGCAGGCCATTGTGTGCACGCGTCGGCCGCGCGCGCCCGGCGAGAAACAACCCTGGATGTTTCATCTGGCAACCTCGCAAGGCACACCGGCGGGCGAGGCCTCCTATGAAACAGACCGTGCCCGATTCCTCGGCCGCTGCCGCAGTTTTATGCATCCGGCGGCTTTTGACAAGGTCGCCCCACTTTCCAACACGGAAGGTGCGGTGCTCGATCCGATCGTTGCGATTCGCCAGGGCATCGTCATCGGGCCCGACACATCCGCCAATTGGCACTTTATCACCGGCATGGCTGAAACACGCGCTGCGGCACTGGCCTTGATCGCCAAGTATCGCGATCCCAGTATAGCGGCGCGTGCGTTCGAGATGGCTTGGTCGCACAGCCAGCTCGTGCTGACCCAGGCGCAGGCCACCGAGGCCGAAGCCCAGTTGTATGCGCAGTTGGCCAGTTCGATCATTCACGCCAACCCGCTTCACCGCGCGGGCTCCGGCATTCTCACCCGCAATCGTCTCGGCCAGTCCAGCTTGTGGACTTTTGGGATTTCGGGGGATCTGCCGATTCTCCTGGTGCGGATTGCCGACGCGCACCGGATCGGCCTGGTCAAACAGGTTCTCGAGGCGCATGCCTACTGGCGCGAAAAAGGATTGGAAGTCGACCTGGTTATCCTGAACGAGGATTTTTCCGGCTACCGGCAGGTTTTGCAGGACCGCATCTTAAGCATGATCGCCGCCGGCACGGAAGCGCAACGGATGGACAAACCCGGCGGGATTTTCCTGCGGCGCAGCGAACAATTGACCGAGGAAGACCGGGTTCTGCTGCAAACCGTCGCACGGGTGATCCTCACCGACAGCGCCGAGACCCTGGCCGAACAGGTCGAGCGACGGGCGACGATCCAACCCAGAATTGCACGCTTCATTCCGACGCGGTCCATGCTGCCTGCGACCACATCCGCGCCAGAGACACGCGAGCGCGTGTTCTTCAATGGGCTGGGCGGTTTTACGACCGACGGACGCGAATACGTGACGACGCTCGCGCCCGGACAAACCACGCCGGCGCCGTGGGTCAATGTGCTGGCCAATTCGCAGATTGGCACGGTAATTACGGAAAGTGGCGGGGCGTACACCTGGGTGGATAACGCCCACGAATTTCGGCTTACACCCTGGCGCAACGACCCGGTGAGTGATGCCAGCGGTGAGGCATTCTATATTCGCGACGAGGAAACCGGCCAGTTCTGGTCGCCGATGCCCCTGCCCGCGCGCGGGAACGGCACCTACGTCTGCCGGCACGGTTTCGGCTACAGCGTGTTTGAATACACGCAAATGGGAATCAATTCGGAAGTGTGGACCTTTGTCGCACTGGATGCGCCGGTGAAACTGGTGGTGGTCAAGGTGCGCAATCACTCGGGCCGGCCCCGGCGCTTGTCGGTCACTGGTTACTGGGAGTTGGTGCTCGGTCAATGGCGGCACGCGAATCTGATGCACGTGGTCACCGAGATCGATCCGGCCACCGGCGCGTTGTTCGCGCGCAACATATTCAACCGTGAGTTTGCCGGCAAGACGGTCTTCGTCAATGTCGCCGCTGGCGCGCGGACTTTCACCGGCAACCGCATGGAGTTTCTGGGACGCAACGGCACGACCGCCAATCCTGCGGCGATGCGGCAGGCGCAACTGTCCGGTCAGATCGGCGCGAGCCTCGATCCCTGTGCGGCGATGCAGGTGTTGTTTGACCTGGGGGACGGCCAGGAGCGCGAACTGGTCTTTGTGCTGGGCGCCGGCAACAATGCCGACGAGGCGCATCAACTGGTCCGGCGCTTCAGCGACACGGCCAGCGCGCGACAGGCTCTGGAGAACGTTTGGGAGTTCTGGAAACGGACACTGGGCGTCGTGTACGTCGAGACGCCGGATCCCGCCTTGAACCTGCTGGTCAACGGCTGGCTGGAATACCAGACGCTGGCCTCCCGCTATTGGGGACGCAGCGGGTTCTACCAATCGGGAGGCGCATATGGCTTCCGCGACCAGCTGCAGGATACGACCGCGCTGCTCCATGCCGCGCCCTGGGCTGCCCGCGAACATTTGCTGCGCTGCGCCGGCCGCCAGTTCCGCGAAGGCGATGTGCAGCACTGGTGGCATCCGCCCGCGGGTCGCGGCGTGCGCACGCATTGTTCCGACGATTACCTCTGGCTGCCGTATGCAACCAGCCGGTATGTGAAGATGACCGGCGACACCGGCGTGCTGGATGAGCGTGTGCCGTTTCTCGAAGGGCGGCCGGTGAATGCCGACGAAGAATCGTACTACGATCTGCCGCAGGGTTCGGGGGAGGAAGGCACGCTGTACGAACATTGCGTGCGGGCGGTCAAGCACGGCCTCCAATTCGGCGCGCACGGGTTGCCGTTGATCGGCAGCGGCGACTGGAACGACGGGATGAACCTCGTTGGCAAGGAAGGCAAGGGCGAGAGCGTATGGCTGGCGTTCTTCCTGTACGATGTGTTGCAGCGTTTCGCGGAATTGGCCCGCCGCGGGGACGATGTCGCGTTTGCCGAACAATGCACGAGTCAGGCGGTGGCGTTGCAGCAGAACATCGAACGGCACGGCTGGGATGGCGATTGGTACCGGCGCGCGTATTTCGACGACGGCACGCCGCTGGGCTCGGCTACGAACGACGAATGCCAGATCGATTCCATTGCGCAGAGTTGGGCTGTGCTGTCCGGCGCGGCCAATCCGGCGCGGGCGCGACTGGCCATGGAGCGTGTGGCGCAACGCCTGGTCCGGAACGATGCGCGGCTGATCCAGATCTTCGATCCCCCGTTCGACAAATCCGCGCTGGAACCCGGCTACGTCAAAGGCTATGCGCCCGGTGTGCGCGAAAACGGCGGACAGTATACGCACGCCGCTATCTGGGCGGTCATGGCCTTTGCGGAACTGGGGCAGACCGAACGGGCATGGGAACTGTTCTCGCTGCTCAACCCGATCCGTCTGGCCACGAACGCGGCCGATGTCGATCGGTACCGCGTTGAGCCGTATGTCGTTGTTGCCGACATCTGTGCGGTTGCGCCGCACCTGGGTCGTGGCGGCTGGAGTTGGTACACCGGATCGTCGGGCCTGATGTACCGGCTGATCGTCGAGACGTTGCTCGGTCTTCGGTTGGAAGTGGATCAATTGCGGGTCAGGCCGCAGTTGCCGCACGCCTGGGAGTCGCTCAAACTGCACTATCGCCACCACGACACATTCTACCACATCAACGTAAAACGCTCCGGAGCGGACACCCTCCCGCCCGGCAGCGGCATGATCATCGATGGACAGGAGCAACCCGACGACATAATCCATCTCGTGAACGACGGTCATGAGCACGTGGTCGAAATACTGGCTCGCTGACTCTTACTGTCGGACAAGTCGGACCAGTAGTCCGACACGTCTGACAAGAATTTTCCACCTGCCCGCTCTGAAGCAAACCCATGCGCCCGCGTACCGCGCGCAAAGGCCCGCATGCCGGCGCGGTTTAAGCATACAGTAGGGTTACACCCCATAGGCGCGCCTTGACCAATCATATAGGCTGAAATCGCAGGCGAAAGAACACGCACGGGAGATTCCGTTGCGGTCGAAACCAGCGTGGTTCAGACGACGAACGTTATGGCAGTCGAGTTCAAAAACTATTACGACATTCTCGGCGTGGCTCCGCATGCCAGCGAAGTCGAGATCAAGAAGGCCTTTCGGGATCTTGCGCGCAAGCATCATCCGGATGTCGCCAAAGATAAAACCGATGCGGGGAGCAAATTCAAGGAGATCAACGAGGCCAACGAGGTTCTCAGCGACCCGGAGAAACGGCGGAAATATGATGAACTGGTGGCGAACTGGAATCGTCCCGAGCGGCAGACCGCGCAGCAGCGGGAGGGCGGTTTCCCCGGAGGCGCGGCCGATGGTTCCGAATTCCATTTTGAAGGCACGGGCTTCAGCGAGTTCTTCGAGCAATTCTTTGGCAGGCGCGGTCAGCCATCCGACAGTTTCGGTCAGGCGTGGAACATGGACGCGGCAGGCGGGGAAGGCGCACAACGGGGGCAGGATATCGAAGGCGACATTCTGGTCACGCTGGAGGAGGTGCTGCACGGGGCAGAGCGCACGATCCGGCTGCAGCGGCCGGATCCGCGTACGGGGGCGCCTGTGACGCAGACCTTGCGGGTGAAAATACCGCCTGGTGTGCGGGAGGCGCAACTGATTCGTCTCGCTGGCAAAGGCCGGGACGGCATCGGCGGTGGAGAATCCGGCAACCTGTACCTGCGCGTGGCGCTCGCCCAACACCCCGAATTTCGCGTGCGTGGCGGCAACTTGTATCACGATGTGACATTGGCTCCCTGGGAAGCGGTGCTGGGCGCCATCATCCACATCCCGACCCTGGATGGAACCGTGGCGCTCACCATTCCTTCGGGTACCGTAGCGGAACAAGTTTTTCGTCTGCGCGGGCTGGGATTGCCGGTCGACAATGGGACGCGGGGCGACCTGCATGCCGCGGTGAGCATCCAGGTGCCTGCGCGACTGACGCCGGAACAGAAAGTTCTTTGGAAACAGTTGGCCGCGGCAACCGCATTTAATCCGCGAAAAACCCCATGAAAAACAAACACATGCCCGGCAGGCACGCAGGCCGTTCGCTGGAGATCTTTCAGCCGAGGCCAGAAGTCCTCTATAGCCTCGATGTGGCGGCGCACCTGGCGTTGATTCCCCGCCGCACGCTCCTGATCTATTGTCGCGCCGGCCTGGTGCGGCCGATCTTTTTGCCGCCGTATGGGGCCATGGCCTTTACGGAGGAAGCCGTGTATACGCTCCGGCAAGTCGAGCGCGTGCGGGTGCTGCATGGCGCGGATCTCGCCTGGATCAAAACCCTGTTCGATCTGCGCTCTGAGGTGGAACGTTTGCGCGCCGAAGTGCGGTTTTTGCGGGGACGCTAATACCTTTTTCCGTCCGCAATCAGGTTCCCCCCCATGCCGCAAAAGTTTGGTCATCGCGTACCATATTCCCGGTGGTGGCGGAAGGTCATGAAACAGAATAAGCCATATTCACGCGTCTCGGTCGCAGGGCTGGCGGCGTTGTTCATTGTCGGGGTGTTGCTGCTGTGCACCGCGGCAGGCGATAACCAGCTTGAGGCCGCTTTCCGGCAGACGTATGCCTATCAAACGTATCTGCGGAATGATGCGATTCGCGTCGATCTGAAAGACGGTGTCGTGGTGCTGACCGGGTCCGTAGCGGAAGAATCGCATAAGACACTGGCGCAGGCAATCGCGGCCAATCTGGCCGGAGATGCGCGCGTGGACGATCAATTGACGGTTGAAGCCCAATTCACGGACGTGGATCCGGATGTCTATATCGCCAGAAAGGTCAGGCTCGCGCTGCATTTTCATAGCAATATTGACGAGGGCCGGATTTATGTCCTGGTGAAGGATGGCGTCGTCACGCTGCAAGGCGAAGCGGCCAGTGCGGCCCAGAGACAAATGCTGGCCGGATTTATCGCCGATCTCGCCGGCGTGCGAAGGGTGCAGAATGACATGACCGTAGCGGCGACGGAAGCGGAGACGGGGTATGCGCCTGCCGCGTCTGCGGATTATGGGACCCGCGAGCCGGTGGATGACGCATCCGTTACGGCCCAAATTCTAACCACGCTCCAGACGCACCAGTCCACTCATGCGATCCCTGCAAAAGTTGCGACCCGAAATGGCGAGGTCACGTTGACCGGCACGGTCTCGAATGAGGCGCAAAGCGCGCAGATTGTCGGTCTGGTCGCCGCGATCCGCGGCGTCACCAGCATCAACAACCAGCTAACAATCAAGACCGTGATATCCCCGTAACGGATAAGGAGGTTGCACCATGCACGCGATAATGAGGCATTCCCTGGCGGGCGCCGCGATTGCGGCCGCGCTGTTCGCAACCAGCGCGCCGTTATGTGCCGCGGAAAATGATGACCGGATTGAGTCGGCGTTCCGGCAAACCTATGTCTACCGGACCTATCTCGCAGACGATGCGATCCGGATACATGCCAGAGATGGAGTCGTGACGTTGACGGGCACCGTGCTGGACGAGATTCACAAGGCATTGGCTCGCTCGACCGCGGCGCGACTGGCCGGAGTCGTGCGTGTGGACAATCAACTGGTCGTTGAAAATGAAGTCATCGCAAATGCGGATGCGGCGATTGTCCGCCGGGTGGTCCTTGCGCTTCAGTTCCATCGCGACGTGACGCCGCTGGGGACGATTGTCGAGGCGAAAAATGGATTTGTGACCTTGAAAGGGGAGGCGCACGATCCGGCCCAGCGAAGACTGACCACCGCTTATGCGGCCGCCGTCACGGGCGTGAAGGGCGTGCAGAACGAAATGACCGTTGCGACCACGCTGGAACCGTCGATGATCGCGAGCGGCCTGGAACCGTTGGATGACGACACCATCTCGTCGCAACTCGAAACGATTCTCCTGACCGATCCGGTGACCTCCACAGTTGATGTGCGGGTGGCGACAAAAAAAGGCGAGGTGACGCTCACCGGGCAGGCGCAGAATGCGGCGCAATATGAATTGATCCGCAAAATCGCCTCCAGCATTCGCGGTGTCACGAGCGTTAAAGACCAGATGACGATCGAGGGCATGCCCCGAGCGTATTAGTAGGGTTACACCCCATAGGCGTGTTTCGACGAAACACATAATCTGCTTTCCAAGCGAGACGAATAAATCATGCGGGAGTCGCTGTCGAAGTTGACGCCGGAAGAATTCGGTTCATCGCGACGCGGCACCATGAACAACGAAAGAGCGAGGTAGCAACATGAATCGGAATGGAATGAGTTCTCTGGTGCTCGCCGCAACGGCAGCCGCACTGATCGCAACCGGTTTACGCGCGTCGGAGATGGATGACCGAATCGAATCGGCGTTCAAAAGCAGCTACGTCTACAAAACGTATCTCGCGGACGATTCCGTAAAGGTCGAGGCCAAGGATGGTGTCGTAACCTTGACGGGAACAGTTGCGGAAGAATCCCACAAGGACTTGGCAAAGGAAACGGCGGCAGGACTCCCCGGGGTTGTTCGGGTGGACAGTCAATTGCAGACCAAGACCGAAGCGGCGACAGCAAGTTCGGATACCTGGATTTCCAGAAAGATCAAGCTTGCCCTGTTGTTTCATCGCAATGTCAGCGCCAGCAAAACGATGATTGCCGTGAAAGACGGTGTCGTGACGCTGAAGGGCGAAGCCTCCAGCATGGCTCAAAAAGACCTGACCAGCGAGTACGCCAAGGACGTCAGCGGCGTGAAAGAGGTTAAAAACGAGATGAAGGTGGTGGCGACGCCCGAGTCAACCACCTCTCCCGTTGCCGAAAAAATCGACGATGCCTCGATCACGGCCCAGATCAAGGCGGCGTTGTTATATCATCGTTCGACCAGCGCTTTGAAAACCCATGTCGCGACCACCAATGGCGATGTGACATTGACTGGCAACGCCAGGAGCACCACTGAAAAAGATCTGGTGACCAAATTGGTATCAGATATTCACGGCGTCAACAACGTCGACAACGAGATGATGATTAGCACGAATAAAACGGAATGAGGAAAGCGGTACGCATTTGTAGCGGTGACGCCACCGACCATGCGATCTGGCAAAAGGAGCGACTGATGACTGCAGGAACGATACTACTGGTGATCTTGATCCTCATGCTGGTCGGCGCATTGCCTGCGTGGCCTCATAGCAGGGCGTGGGGTTATTACCCGAGCGGTGGGCTTGGCCTGGTTGTCATAATTCTGCTGATATTGATCCTGCTGGGCCGATTGTAACGATTTGGATAAACGCATGATTCACAACGAAAGGCAGGTTAAACATGGACCACAAAACCACAAGCAATGAAAACCTCGCGGAAGCGTTGAAACTGCTGGAAGATGCGGCCGTCCAGAAAAAGGATGAGCTGAAGGAAATGCTGACCGGCAAATGTACAAATCTGCTAAACGTTTTGGCAGAAAATCACGAAAGTAAAGGCGGTCGGTCACTTTCGGACATCAAGAATCAGGCCTTGGATGCCGTTTTGTGCGCAAAGGTCGCGAGTCTTGAAAAAGCCCGCGACGTGGTGGATGGTGTGGACAGAACGGTTCATCAGAATCCGTGGCCGTATCTGGCTGGGACGGCGGCCTTCGGGCTGTTGTTCGGCTATGTCCTGGGACGGAATCGCAAGTAGCGATGTGGCAAATACCCGACGGGTGGCCCGGTGGTCCGACCGCTCCGCAGGACGTGTATTTGCACGTCTGAAGAGCTCGGCCGCCGGCTTCCAATCGGCGTGACAGCGTCTGAAGTAGGATCGGCAAACTCATGTTCAAACACTTGCTCAAAGGTGCGTTGGCCATGCTGGCATATCGACTGCTGCACAATTACAGGCAGTCGGCGCGTCAGTTGCTCGAAATCGAGGCGGCGAAATTTTACGTGCGGAGCGTGCGCATGGTGCGAAAGGCGGCGCTTGCAGCGATGCGGTTGTGGCTCGTCATCACGCTGATGGGCATAGGCTTATTGTTGATTCATATCAGTCTGTTCATTCTGTTGCCTTGGAGCATCGAAACCAAAGCGGTTGTCGGCTTGCTTCTGGGGGTGGGTTATTTGTTGTTGGGCGTGTTGGCGATTCGAATAACCATGTCGCAGCGAAAATGGGTCGCGAAATCGGGTATTGGGGATATTTTGAAAGACGTTGGTGCGGCATCTACCACCAGGGAATGATGTGGGGCCGTGCTGGGTGCGCGGCAACCCGGTAGGGGGGTGCATGCTGGCAAAATAAGAACGAAGGGAGCGGGTATGAAAAAGTCAATGACAAGGGCCATGGGGGTGGTGGCGTTGGCTGGCGTTGTGACTCTGATGGGGTGCGGAAAAAAAGCGGCGCCGGCGGCGCCCGATTCAACCGGCACGATGGGAAAATCCATCGATGCGACAACCAATGGATCGGCGCAGCTTGCTATGGCGGTTACCAATGCGGCGGTCAAAACGGCCGTGGAAGCCACTAATCTTTCCAGGAAAGCTGTCAACGCGGCCGGAAAAGAGCTGGAAAAAGCCGGCAAGGCCATGCAGCAGACCGGCGCAGACATGCAGAAATAACGCTGACCGCATGGCGTCTTTGAAAGAATGGCGGGCGCGAGCCTGGTCGACCGGAAACTTATTCGGGAGCTTTGCCGATGACGCTCACATTTAAGTTTTTGATGGAGACTGTGTTGCGGCGCCAACCCGCATGGAAATGAACAGATGATGACCGTCCTACGGGGTCTGGGAACCGCCACGCCGCCACTCTATGCCACGCAGGCAGAGGCCTATGAATTTTTCACCACGCAGTGCACGTTGACTCCGGCCGAGCAGGATCTCTACCGCCGCATTCTTCTGGATGGAAAAATCAAGGGCCGGTATCTGGGGATGGAAGCCAAAATCGACGCCTTGGCAACCGATCCTGACCGGCTGTTGTCCCGCTTTCTCAAGTTCGGTCGCGCCACTGCCGTGGAAGCGGCACGGCGCGCGCTGGCGGAGGCGGACGTCAAACCCGCCGCAATCGCTGGCCTGATCGTCAACACCTGCACCGGTTATCTTTGCCCCGGACTCTCCTCCTATATCGCCGGGGATCTGGGGCTCCAGACCTCGATCCACTTTCAGGATTTGATGGGCATGGGATGCGGTGCGGCGATACCGAATCTTGAGGCGGCAGCCGGCATGCTGGCTCGGAATGGGTCCGGGCCGGTGCTCTGCATCGCCGTGGAAATTTGCACGGCCACCATTTTTCCCAGCCATGAACCCGAAATGGTTGTGAGTAATTGCATTTTCGGCGACGGCGCCGCTGCCGCCGTGCTCGACGTGGCATCGGACGGCCATCCGGCCGGACTGTTGCGCCTGTTGGATTTTGAAGCCGGTCTTTTTCCCCGCCACCGCGAGGATTTGCGTTACCGGACGGAAGGCGGCCGCCTGCGGAATCATCTGAACAAGCGGGTGCCGGTCATCGGTGCGCGCACGGTTTCGGAAGTGTCGTCCCGGCTCCTTGCCCGGCACGGTCTTGCCCGAAGGGATATTGACTGGTGGGCGGTTCATCCGGGAGGAACGGCGGTGCTGGCCCAGGTCGAAAAAGAACTGGAACTGCCCTCCGAAGCGCTGTCATTTTCCCGTCACGTGTTCGAGAACTACGGCAACATGTCTTCACCGTCGGTGCTCTTCGTGCTGCGGGAAATTCTCAATCGCGGGCAGCCGCAATCCGGACAAAAAGGACTGCTGCTCGCTTTTGGAGCCGGCTTCTCCGCCTTTGCGGCGCTGGTTGAATTTACCGGCGAAACAAGAGGGCCTTACGTGCTCTAATGCCTTTCAGCTGCCGGGGTAGGGTTTCGCCCCATCGACGGGAAACCGCATCGTCGGACATCATGCCTGTAACTCCAAAACCGAAAGGTAAAACATGAATCCGTTGATGCATACCGGTTGGTCCGCGCTGGGAATCCTGATGCCGCTGATGGGCATGGCCGTCACCGCGAAAGCGGATGAGCCGACGGGTGCAATGCCTGCATTCGCGCTGCCGGCCTTGCCCTATGCGCAAGACGCATTGGAGCCCTATATCTCGGCGCGCACCATGAGTTTTCATTACGGCAAGCATCACCAGACCTATGTCGACAATCTGAACAAGCTGGTGATGGGCACGCCGATGGCCGGGCAATCGCTGGAAAAAATCATCGTGGAGTGCGCAGGCAGGGTGGACAAGGCGGACAAGGCGGCCATTTTCAACAATGCGGCGCAGGTCTGGAACCATTCCTTCTTCTGGAAGAGCATGCGGCCGGGCGGCGGCGGCCAGCCTGCCGGGCGGTTGCTGGCCCTGATCGGAAAGTCCTTCGGAAATTTCGACGATTTCAAGGCGGCATTTGTGGCGGCGGGCGTCGCGCAATTTGGCAGCGGCTGGGTCTGGCTGGTGCAGGATGGCGAGGCCTTGAAGATCGTCAAGACTTCCAACGCGGATTCGCCGCTGGCCCACGGGCAAACCGCGCTGCTGACATGCGATGTCTGGGAGCACGCCTACTATCTGGACTATCAGAACCGCCGCAAAGACTTTATCCAGGCATTTATCGACCATCTGGCGAACTGGGATTTCGCGGCGTCGCAGATGAAATGACGCATCCGCGGCAGGGGCCGGTCATGGCAGAGCACGCATGTCAGTATCTGATTGTCGGCGCCGGACTGGCAGGGGTCTCGGCCGTGGAAGGCATTCGTGCGCACGATCCGGACCGCTCCATCACGATCATGGGTGCGGAGGAAGCGCTCCCGTATGACCGTCCGCCCCTCTCCAAAAAGCTCTGGTTCGGGAAAAAGCAGGTTCAGGATATCTATCTGCACGATCCGGCATTCTATGAGCAAAACGGCGTGACGCGGTTTGCCGGCCGGCGCGCCGTGGCGCTGGATGCGAAGGCCAAAACAGTCACGGACAGCAAGGGGGACCGACACCGGTTCGAAAAACTGCTCCTGGCAACCGGCGGCACGCCACAAGTCCTGTCCGTTCCCGGCGGCGATCTGGCCGGCATCTGCTACTACCGGACACTCGACGACTATCAGCGGATGCGGCAGGAAACAGCCGCCGGCAAGTCGGCGGTGATCATCGGCGGCGGTTTTATCGGTTCGGAACTTGCCGCGGCCCTCTCTGCGAATCACGTGCAGGTCACCATGATTTACCCCGGCACGCATTTGTGTCACCGGGTGTTTCCGCAGGATCTCGGATTGGCCATGGAAGACATCTATCGGAACGGCGGCATCCGCATCCTCAAGGAGCAGAAACCCGTGTCCGTGGAGCGGAACGCCACGCGGTTTGCCGTTCGGACCAGCGGCGGCGAAAAGATCGAGGCTGATGTGGTCATCGCCGGCATCGGCATCAAACCAGCGGTTGAACTGGCCGAACAGGCCGGGTTGGCCACGGGGGATGGCATTCTCACCAACCAATTCCTCCAGACCGCGCATCCGGACATCTACGCAGCCGGCGACAATGCCCGTTGTCCGCAGCGGGTGTTGGGGCAGCCGGTGCGACTGGAACACTGGGACAATGCGCTGAATCAGGGAAAACAGGCCGGCCGGAACATGGCGGGGGCGCGAAAAGCGTTCACCTATCTGCCGTACTTCTTTTCCGATCTGTTCGCGTTTGGCTACGAAGCGGTCGGCGAGGTCAATGCACGCATGGAGACCTTTTCCGACTGGCAGAAACCCTTCGATACCGGTGTGGTCTACTACCTGCGAAACGGCGCGATTCGCGGATTGATGATGTGCAACGTCTGGGAAAAAGTGGAGGCGGCGCGCCGGCTGATCCGTCGCGGCGCCGGCGCCGACGAGCGGTTGAAGTATTAAAACGATCAGCCCACAGGAGAGTGTCATGCGCTTTGCGGAATTGCTGTGCAAGCCGCCCCAGGCCGGGGACCTCCCGTTTTCACCGGCGCAAGCCGAGCAGGCGCGACAGGATGTGAGCGGCTGGTCCCTGCACGACAATGTGCTGGCGCGGGAGTTTCAGTTCAAGAATTTTTGCGAGGCCATGGTCTTTGTGAACAAAGTGGCTGATGTGGCGGAGTGGCAGGAGCATCATCCGGATATTTACATCTCGTACAAGACCGTCCGGCTCACGCTGACGACGCACAAAATCAACGGGCTGTCGCAGAACGATTTCATCATGGCCGCGCGCATCGATCAATTACTGGAGAAGTAATGCATCATGGACCGGATTATCATTACGGAGTTGTGCGCCCGTTGCATTGTCGGGGTGAATCAGGAAGAGCGGCGTGAAAAACAGGATGTGAAGATCAACCTGTCCCTGTTTGGCGATTTCAGCGCCCCGTGCCGGACGGATCGTTTTGCGGACGCCATCGACTATCGGGCCGTAAAAAAGCGCGTGTTGGACCTGGTCGAGAACTCCCGGTATTTCCTGCTGGAGGGGCTGACGGAGGCGATTGCGCATGTTTGCCTCCTGACGCCGGGCGTGAAGCAGGTCCAGGTGCGCGCGGACAAGCCATCGGCGCTGCGGTTTGCCAGGAGCGTGGGGGTGGAAATACTGCGCGCGACATCCGGCGTGCGCCCGCAACGCAGCCCGCGACAGCCGGTGGTCCTGACGATCGGGCACTCCACGCGCACGCTTGAGGAATTCATTGCCCTGCTGCAGGCGCACGGCGCGACGCGCGTGGTGGACGTGCGCACGATCCCGCGTTCGCGGCACAATCCGCAGTTCAACCGGACATCATTGCCCGATGCGTTGCAGCAGGCTGGCGTGGCCTACACGCACCTTCCCGAGCTGGGCGGATTGCGTCATGCCAAACGCGATTCGCCCAACACGGGTTGGGAAAACGCTTCGTTCCGCGGGTATGCCGATTACATGCAGACGCCGGAATTTGACGCCAGCCTCGAAGAGCTCATCCGTCTGACAACGCGCGACCGGATCGCCTTAATGTGTGCCGAGGCGGTGCCGTGGCGTTGCCATCGCGCGCTGATTGCCGATGCCCTGCTGGTGCGTGGCGTGCGCACCGAGGACATCCTGAGCGCCACCCGCCGTCGGGCGCATGCGCTGACGCCCTTTGCCAAAGTTCGGGGCACGAACATTACCTATCCGGTCCGGGAGGCTGTCGCATGAACGCTCTGCTCATCTATCCCCAGTTTCCGGACACGTTCTGGAGCTTCAAGTACGCGCTCGAATTTGTGGGCAAGCGCTCGGCGCTGCCGCCGCTGGGCTTGCTGACGGTTGCGGCCATGCTGCCGAAGGAATGGTCGCTGCGTCTGGTGGATACGAATGTGCGGGCCCTGACGGCCAGCGACCTGGCTTGGGCCGACTGTGTGTTCATCAGCGCCATGACGGTTCAACGCGAATCCGCCCGCCGGATTGCGATCCGGTGCAAAGAGGCGGCGCTGCGCGTCGTGGCGGGTGGACCGCTGTTTACCGATGAACATCGGCAGTTTGAAGCCGTGGACCACTTTGTCTTGAACGAGGCCGAGCAAACCCTGCCGCAGTTTCTCGACGATTTCGAGAAGGGATGCGCGAAGCGCGTGTATGCCTCCCCCGGATTTGCGGATCTGCGGCAAACGCCCCTGCCGCGGTGGGAGCTGCTGGATCTGCGGCGCTATGCCTGCATGAGCATCCAGTTTTCGCGCGGCTGTCCGTTCAATTGCGATTTCTGCAATGTTACCGCGCTGCTGGGGCACCGGGTGCGCACCAAATCCTCAGCGCAGATCCTCGCCGAACTCGATCGGTTGTATGCGCTGGGGTGGCGCGGGGATTTGTTCTTTGTGGACGACAATTTCATCGGCAACAAGCACTTCCTGAAAACCGATCTCCTGCCGGCCCTGATCGCTTGGCGGAAGAACAAGACCGGGAACTTGTTTTTCACCGAAGCCTCCATCAACATGGCCGATGATCCGCTTTTGATGTCGTTGATGGTTGCGGCGGGATTTGCCAAGGTCTTCATCGGCATCGAAACCCCGGACGATCAGTGCCTGGCCGAGTGCGGCAAGGGGCAGAATGGAAACCGGGACCTGGTCGCGGACGTGAAACGCATCCAGCGGGCGGGGCTCCAGGTGCAGGGCGGATTCATCGTCGGTTTTGACCACGATCAACCCACCATCTTTCAGCGGCAGATCGAATTCATCCAGAACAGCGGCATCGTCACCGCCATGGTCGGCTTGTTGCAGGCGCCCACGGGCACGCGGCTGCATGCGCGCCTGCAGCGGGAGGGCCGTCTGTGCGCGGAATTCTCGGGCGACAATGTGGACGGCATGACCAACATCGTTCCGGTGATGAGCATGGAAACGTTGACGGCGGGGTATCGGAGAATTCTGGACCACATCTATTCCCCAGCCCCGTACTACCAGCGCGTCAGGACCTTTCTGCGCGAATACCAGCCGCCGCACGGGCGGCAGAAGCTGTGCTTTTCCGATATTTTGATCATTGCACGGTCGGTGATTCGGATTGGCATTCTGGGCCGCGAGCGGTATCAGTACTGGAAGCTTCTTCTCTGGACGCAATTCCGCCGGCCCCGGTTGCTCTGCCAGGCCATCACACTCGCCATCTACGGGTATCACTTTCGGAAGATCTGCGAACGGCATGTGGTAGGGTAACTCCCCATGGCGTCCGCCGCCTGTTCTGATTATTTTCACGTCATGCACCAAACTCCAGGAGCGAAAGGGCGAACATGAATAACCGAATGATCCAGCTCACGGCTGTCGGGTTGTTGCGGCCGGTTGCTGCCGCGGGGGCGTTGGCAGTGCTGGCCGCTGTGGTCGCGTCCGCGGCGGATGCCGAGCCGCCGCGCATTGACCCGAAGGCGGATGCGCTGCTGCAACGCATGAGCGATTGCCTGGCGCAGGCGCCGGCGTTCTCGGTCACGGCGGAGATCTGGCAGGACATCGACCTGGCATCGGGTCTGCGCGTGCAGGCGGGCCGGTCGGTGGAATTGCAGGTGCGGCGCCCCAACCGGTTCCATGCGGAGGTCCGTTCCACCCGCCGCAATCGCGGGCTGTTCTATGACGGCACATCCATCACGCTGCTCAACCGTGTGCAGGCGTTCTATGGCACCATTCCGGCGCCCGCCACACTGGATGCCGCGCTGGATGCCGCCTGCGAGAAATTTGGCATTGCGATGCCGCTGGAAGACATTGTCGTCAGCGATCCCTATCAGAGTGCGATGCGGCGGATTGTTGCGGGCAGGTATCTGGGGCCGGTCACCGTCCTGGGGGTGCCGTGCGAGCATCTGGTCTTCTCGCTGGGAAGCGTCGACTGGCAGGTGTGGATCCAGCAGGGGGCTGTGCCGGTGCCGCGCAAGATCGTCATCACCTACAAGGACGAGGAGGACGAGCCCGAATACACGGCGATTTTCTCCAATTGGGATTTGCAGACCAAACTGCCTGATTACCTCTTTGTGTTCGAGCCGCCGGCGGGCGCCACAAAAATCGACGTAACCGAGCTCAAGAGCAAGAACGCGATGCAGCATCATCCGGAGGGTAAATAGCCATGCGCTGGAACGAACTAAAGCCGCTCGGGATCTTCGGGATCGGCCTGTTGGCCCTCCTGGCATCCATCTCTCTGGTCCAAGCCCAGCATCCGCAGGACTCGCGCCATGGCGAGGCGGTGGGCAGGGGCGCGGTCGCGGTCGCGCCGCGACGCGAGCCCGCGGCTGTGGTGGACCGCGCCATACATGGAACCATCCGGCATGTGGAAACGCATGTCCGGGAGCGCCCCGTGGCTGCGACCCGCGAATTTCATGCCAATCAGCATGTCTTCGTTCATCGCGATGCGGAAGTGGACATCCACCATCAGCATTTCTGGCACGATTTCGTATTCGGCGCGCGGATTCACGCGCTGCGGGCGGGATGCGTGCCGATTTTCGTGGGGGGCGTGCCCTATTTCTACGACGATGGCATTTACTATCAGCAACTGGGCGATGAATATCAGGAAGTTTACCCGCCGGCCGGCGCCGTGATCGCGCAATTGCCCGAGGGCACCATCGAGATTGTGGCCGGTGATGCCGTCTACTATTACGCGGGCGGAGCATTTTATGTGCAGCAGGGCGGCGTGTTCGTCCTGACCGCGCCGCCAATCGGGGTGGTGGTCCCGGAACTGCCGCCGGGAGCGGCGCAGGTCGTCCTTGGCGCCGGTGTGGCTTACCAATTTAACGGAATCTACTACCAGCCGGTGTTTGTCAACGGCGTGACCCAGTACATGACGTGTGCCCCCTGACACGCGATCGCGCATGGGGAGATTGTGATGAAGACGAATTCTTATGCCGCACAAAGCGCCACGACGCCGCTGGCGCCCTTTGTCTTTCAGCGCCGGGCTCCGGGCGAGCATGATGTGCAGATTCAGATTCGCTATTGCGGCGTCTGTCATACGGACGTGCACATCGCCCGCAACGAGTGGCGTGGCACCAGCTATCCCTGCGTGCCAGGGCATGAGATCATCGGGCGTGTCGTGAAAACCGGCGCGCAGGTTACCCGCTTCAAGCGGGATGACACGGTGGGCGTCGGATGCATGGTGGACGCCTGCCGCACGTGTGAGAACTGCAAGGACAACCTGGAACAATTCTGCGAAAAGGGCGCCAGCTTCACGTACAACGCCCCGGACCGGCAACTCGGCGGCATGACCTACGGCGGTTACTCCAACAGCATTGTGGTGGACGAAGCCTTTGTGCTGCGCATTCCGGAGCATCTGAATTCCGCCGCTGCGGCGCCGCTGCTGTGCGCGGGAATTACCACCTACTCGCCGCTGCGCCATCACCACGTGGGTGTCGGCCAGAAGGTTGGCGTCGTGGGGCTCGGCGGACTTGGCCACATGGGGGTGAAGCTGGCAAAAGCCTTCGGCGCGCATGTGGTGGTCTTTACCCATTCGCCGGAAAAGGTGGGAGATGCCATGCGGCTGGGCGCGGACGAGGTTGTCAATTCCCGGAACGCGGAGGAAATGAAAAAGCATCTCAACAGCTTGCATTTCATTCTCGATGCCGTGGCGGCGCAGCACGACATCAATGCCTATCTCGCACTGTTACGGCGCGACGGGACCCTTACGCAGGTCGGTGTGCCGGCCGAGCCGCTTTCAGTGCAGGTCGGGAGCCTCATCTTTGGACGGCGGTGTTTCGACGGTTCCCTCATTGGCGGCATCAAGGAAACCCAGGAGATGCTGGACTTCTGCGGCAAGCACAATATCGTTGCGGATATCGAGCTCATCCCCATCCAGAAAATCAACGAAGCCTACGACCGCCTGGTCAAGAATGAAGTGAAATACCGGTTTGTCATCGACATGGCTTCGCTGAAGGAACCCGCGTGATCTTTCATTCCAGGTCTCGCGCGATGAGGCCTTCCTCGTCCAACCCCAGATAGTGCCCGATTTCGTGAAGCAGCGTGGTGCGCACTTCCTGCCGGAAGGTGGCGGGGTCGTCCGCGGCTTCGGCGCGCAGGTTTTCGAGAAACAGGGTAATGGTCGGCGGTTGCATCGAAACATCCGCGCTGCGATCGCCGTCACAGGGGCCTTCGAAAAGGCCGAGAAGGTCATCCGAGAGGCTCTCTCTTAGCAGGTGCGGACCGGGACGATGCTCAAATATGACCGGTACGTCGCGCAGCCGTTTGCGCAAATCCGCCGGCAGCGCCTGCAGCGTGTGATGCACCTCTGCTTCGGCCAGACGCACCCAGGTATCAGGCATGAGGCTGGACTTTCGCTCCATCAGCAAAACGTAGCAGCGCGCAGGGGAAAGTTGCAACAGGTTTGAGCGGCAAAAATATGCGCCACCGGGTATGGGGTTACCCGGTGGCGCGAGGTGTGGGTAATATATTAATTCTGTGTGGGTGTGGAAAAATCAAAAATTTGCACTTGGACCATCTGGCAGCCTGTCTGAGCCTTGTGGTCCTTCTTAACTCCGCCCAGACGTTTAATATTTAAGCATGATACGGGCCAATTCCTTGCGAAAAGCGACAACTCAAAACGTAACAAGAAATTAGGTCCGTATGTAACAAGTTGTAAACAAATAAGTTATGTCAATCAATTTTTTATGCTGATTATCTGCTTAATGCTTGGCGGATATAAAGGCGAGTGAGCACGATGCCTCTGAATATTGTCATGAGTGAGAAAGACGACGCTACAAGTTGTGGTAATTGCGAAGATTGTAGGCACAGGTTGTGGTTCTTGGTCGCGCGCCTAACGGCATTAGTTGTTCTGTACGGCGGTGACATAATCGTAGCAGCAGCGCAGGCTTTCGCGAAATTGATCGAAGCGGTGTGTGAGGGCGATCATTTCGCGGCCGCGCAGGCCGAGGTCATGGCGTCGGACAGGGTCGCGGCAGAGCGCGAGGATGCCGTCTGCAAGCGCGTCGGCGTTGGGACGCGTGAGTTCGACAACATCCGGGGTGAGCACATCGCGGTTGGCTGGGCGATCCGTGGCCACAATGGCAGTGCCGGAATGCAGGTAATCCAGCACTTTCATGGGCGTCACGGTGCTTTCGAGCCGCGGCGCCACCAGAATGTCTGATGCCGTGAGCACAGCTGCCAGTTCGTCTGGTTTGATGCGACCGAGGAAAGTTACGACGTTTTGCAGCCCCTTGTCTGCCAGCAGGCGTCGCTGGCGTGCAATCTCCCGGGCGGCGCCGCCCACAACCACGAAATGCACGCGGTCATCGGTTGCGCAGACACGGGGAATGGCGTCGAACAGTAGATCGAGCCCTTGGAAAACAGCGAAGGACCCCACGCCGGTCACGAGCAGATCGTCGAGATGATTCACCAGACGCGCGCGGCATTCGGCGACCTGTGTTTCGGATGGGGTCTTGAGCGTGGAGGGAATGTCCGGGATGCGGCAGGCGCGGCTGCCACGCCCCATGGCCTGCATGGCGGCCATGAACTCTGGTCCGGCGCCGATCGTGGTATCGGCGCGCCGCAGCGCGAACCCTTCGAGGCGCCGGTAGATGCGCGTCAGAAATCGACACCAGGGCCCGCCGCTGGCGCGGGTGGTATCGGCGTGTTTTTCGAACACCACGGCACAGCGCCCCAGTCGGCCCGTCATCCAGGCCACCACGCCGGCGTCATCCATGCCATGCACCACGGCATAACGATTGCGCAGCACCAGCACCATGCCGGCCACCAGCAGCAGCAGGTCAAACACGACTTTACGCAGCGACGATCCTTCCGGCAGGTTGCGGGCAAAAAGAATGTTGGGCACGCGCAGGATGCGCACATTCGGGATGGGAAGGTGCGAACCGATCGGAATGGTCAGAAAGTCCACCTCATACCCGAGTTGCGTCAGCGCCACCAGATCATGGCCGGCGCGGATGCACGGGCTGCGCCAGGGGAATAAGGGCTTGGAGGCAATGAACAAGACGCGTTTCATGCAAAAGTTCTCCGGCGGCAGACAGCCACAATACCAGTTCTGATTTCGGAATGCACGATTGCGGGCCCATGAGCGGCACAACCCTTTGTTTTTGAGGGATTTCCATCGATCGAATCAGGAAATACGTATTCTTATGGCTGTGCGCTGAAATAAAGTCCATACTATTGTCTAATTGCCATGAATATCGCTCTTCCAAAAATCATTCAGGGTGGCATGGGCGTCGGTGTATCCAACTGGCGTCTGGCGCAGACCGTTTCGAAGCTGGGTCAACTCGGCGTGGTTTCCGGCACCGGACTGGACCAGATTCTTGCGCGTCGGTTGCAGGATGGCGATCCGGGCGGCCACATCCGCCGGGCCCTGGCGCAGTTCCCTTTTCCTGCGATGGCCAAACGCATTCAGGATGCCCTATTCGTTCCCGGCGGCAAAAAGCGGGATGCAGCCTATAAAATGGTGGGC
>Ga0316226_1000971_pt1 | contig 33799 bp, 32 predicted proteins | sample TBH18017metaG_FD_206009 | JGI IMG/M metagenome (GOLD analysis project Ga0316226, IMG submission 206009) | Freshwater microbial communities from Trout Bog Lake, Wisconsin, USA - TBH18017 | ecosystem: Environmental > Aquatic > Freshwater > Lake > Hypolimnion/Profundal zone | place: USA: Wisconsin...
CAGGAACTCACCGAAGCCATCAATCACATTCCGGGGTTGAGGCTGTAGGAATCCCCTGTCTTTCATTCAAAAACACGAGCCGTAAGGCGACATGTTTTGAGGGAAGCCCCTTGCGGGCTTAGGCAGGAGAGGATGTACTGGTGGCGGCAAGAATACGTACCCATCTGTCGCTGGTCAGGGTGAAGCTGCTGGACGCGAGTTATCGCGAATGTATCTATATGCTGGGCGCTGCGGGTCACTACAATGATAGTGAGGGGGCATATCTGGCGCATGGCGGCTTATGCTGCGGCGCTGGCTGCAGCATGCGGCTGGGAGGCGCGTGATTGCCGTCAGGTCGAGCTGGCAGCACCGATGCATGACGCCGGCAAGATTGGTATTCCCAATGCGATCATGCGCAAACCGGGCAAGCTGGATGCGGCCGAATGGATCATCCTTAGCTGAGAGGCGCACGAAATTCAATGAGCGCCTCGCCAGTTTTGGGATTCTGGAGGTCAGCTTTGGTTAGCGGCGCACGAGTTTTGGAATCCGGCTCACAAGTTTCGGTTAGCAGCGCACGAGTTTCTGAATCCAGCACACGAACTTCGGGATACTGGAGGCCCGTTTTGGGATCCTGCAGTCCAGCTTCAGTGAGCGGCTCGCCAGCGTCAGAATCCGGCTCATAAAAATGCACCGAATTGCGCCCGTGCGCTTTAGCCGCGTACATCGCTATATCCGCCTGCTTCATGATATCTTCCTGATTACCCTCGTGATTGATAAACATCGCGATGCCGATACTCGCAGAACAGTGATGTTCGACAGTACGAACCGGCAACCCTGCATTGATTACATTCAGATAATAAGGTGCAGACAGTCTGGCGCGGATTTTTTCCGCGATACCTTGCGCCAGTAACACTGATTTTTCTTTTTCTGTATTCAGATTACCCAGAATCACCACAAACTCATCGCCACCGAAACGCGCAACAGTATCAATCTTGCGTACACAGCCTTTTAAGCGATTCGCAACTTCGATCAACAGCAAATCACCCGTTGCATGGCCGTGGCTGTCATTCAATGGCTTGAAGTTATCCAGATCGAGAAATATCAGTGCGCTATAACGTCCGCTACGACGACTGGCAGCGATTCTCTGGCCTAAGCGATCAGTTAGCAGGCGTCGATTCGGCAGTTGTGTTAAAACATCATAAAAAGCCAGCATGGTTATTTGCTCCTCGGCTTTTTTCCGCTCAGTGATATCCAGAATTACCCCAACCAGACCACCCAGTTTTCCGTCTACCTTGGTAAAAGTGGCCTTGGAAAACATGACATCCCGGTATTCGCCACTGACGGATCGTACCTTTGCTTCGTATGTCTGAGTGCCGTGATGCTCAAATAACGCCTTGTCTGTGGCGTAGTACTGGTCAGCCAATTTCTTAGGCGAAAGTTCATACACCGATTTGCCGATAATTTCTTTCCGGCTGCTGCCGGTATATTGTTCAAACGCTCTGTTGCAACCCAGATAGTGACCTTTCTCGTCTTTATAAAACAAGGGACTGGGAACGGCTTCAACCAATTGTTCGATAAAATTCAATTGCTCTTTCACTTCCAGCTCGGATTTCTTGCGCGCTGAAATTTCTCTCATCAGTAGCAAGGTATTGTCAGCTACGCTTGAAAAAATTGAAAACATGATGTCGATCAGGATATTCGCTGAGTTATCCATGCTTTCAGTCGCCTGCTTTTTGGCTGATTCAACAGACATTCCTTTTTGCAGGGCTGTAATCAAAAGAATCATGTATTTGTCATCGCCCAATATATGCTTTGCTAACCAGCGTGAAAGAAATAGCAGAATATTTTCGATGACATTTTCAGAAGAAGTATTTTCCGAATCTCTTAAATGAGATAAGTAGATCAAAAATTCGTTATGGCCTTTATTATGTTCAGTCAGTTCATCTTCATCTGAAAGATGCGTTAGCCAGATATCTTCTTCAGTTTTGAAATGAAAGGTGGAATAGTCCGCTAGCTCATTAAATATCTCATTTAATGTCGGAACAGCAGATTTAATTGCAATATGTGATGCGAGTTTATTCAACAGAACGACCAGGCACAGATGCTGTTCATCTATCACTGTAATGCCGGTATTGAAATTTTCATTCCAGGGAAAAAAGTCAATATGTTGTACAGTAGGATTCACGAAATGACCTCAATATTAATAAGACACGAAAAAATAATTTTTACAAAAAACTCAACATAGCAGTATTAAAAAACAGCCTTGTGCTTAACTTTTCGTTAGTCTAAAATTAAACAAAAATTGCAATACTCGCGGTTTTTTACTTTGAAGATATATTGCATCCAAGCATTTACGAGAGCCTGATGATGCGGCATGGTAAATAGTCGGATGATAACTGCTTGTAAGCATCAAATATTTTCATTTTTGATGTTCAGCATTCTGTAGCGCAGATGTAAAATTCGTTCGCAAGTTCCTGATCAATCTGATGAGCCGTGTGTGCGCATTCGACAGTCCGAAATGATGCGTATCATATCTAACAGTATTTTGATAAAAATCGATACGATTGTCCTCCACAAACTGATTTTTCCTGTGTCATTCGCATCACTCACACCATACTCATTTCGGTGAACGAGCTTTTCATATCTCATTGTAGCTATTCTGTTTCTTCATCCAGGCTATACGCTAACAGCGCTGAATGGTGATTGCTGAATATCCGTTTTGCTCCCGTGAGTCTTTATGACGGCCTCAGATAAAAAAATTTACGCCTCCCATTATCCGTCGGGAATGCCTTTGTTACAATAAGAAAATTCTTACTTTTCTCTAGTGATTCCGTTATAGCTGAAATCAAGTAGATGAATGCCGAAAAATAAACAACAGACTGTCAGCTAACTTGTCTTGAATTTTTTTTCAATGACCCGTTGACCCCGTTTGACAGCGGGGATAAAGTAAAACATCTTTTAACGCCAGATTTCTTTAAAAATAAGTTTCAAGCGCTAATTTACGACAGTATCTGGTGTATAGTAAGTGTCCTTTACACGGGACTGTTCATTCATGCGTATTCTAATTGTAATTCCCGTTATTCATACTTTGCAGGATATGGGCTCTTTGCATGAATTAACCAGGCAGGCGTACGTCGTTCGTTATGGAGATGAAAAATGGCTGGCACATTTAAAATCAATTGATCAGGTCTGGAGCGGAATTCGGCAGATGATTGAAAAACTTGAATTGCCCTGTGCTCGTGTGCGGCTGTATCAGGATGGTTTGCCTCTGTGCGGTAATGAAATAGAAATCGTCAGGGAAGTCGCTGCGCAAGGTAGTCAAAATTATCAAATTCTGCTGGAACTGATCACACAAGGTGCTACGCTGACGGGTACAGAGGACGCCAATCTGTTGCTTCAGGAATATCAGTTGCATCAGGATGCTGCGACAACGGACTCCTTAGCACAGGAAAATATCCGTAAGGTGCGGCGTCAAGCGATACTCGCAGCAAGAGATCAGTTTATTGCAAATCGCATCAATAGCACGCTTAGCGAAGGTGAAATCGGCTTGTTGTTTTTGGGCATGGCTCATGCGGTAGAATCGCTGCTGGATGCAGATATTCTCGTGCGTCCTTTGCTCCCTTCGCTACAGGAAAAACAGGAAGGAATCCGATGCCCGGCATAACATCTGCACATAACAGGGATAGTCGCGTGAATATGGCGGCATCCGTCAAGGTGCTGATTGTGGATGATCTTGAGGATGTGCGCTGGGCGCTGTCCAATATCGTCCGGCTTGAGGGATATGTTCCGCTGCCGGCAGCGAACGGCTCGGAAGCGTTGACCTTGTTCATGCGGGAGAAGCCCGATTTGGTTCTGCTGGATGTTGGTCTGCCCGATATGAATGGCTTTGATGTGCTGGCACGGATTAAGGCGATCGACAAATCGGTTCCTGTCGTGATGGTGACAGCGCGCGGCAAGACCAGCGACGCCGTTCGCGCAATACGAACCGGTGCCTATGACTATGTGGCAAAGCCATTTCTAAATCAAGACATCGCATTTACCGTACGGCTTGCCATTGAGGAAAAATCAAAAGCAGCCCGGAAACAGCAATCCTGGGAAGAATCGGAGGCTGAGGGCTCATTGCTGAATATCATGGGGAAAAGTCCTGCAATACAGCGTATTCAGGCAGAGGTGGAGCGTGTAGCCGGGACAAATTTATCCGTATTGCTTCAGGGGGAGAGTGGCACCGGAAAAGAGGTGGTTGCAAGGGCGATCCACGCAGCAAGTTTGCGCGCCGGCAAGCCGTTCATTGCACTGGATTGTGGTGCCATTCCGGAGTCACTGATTGAAAATGAACTATTCGGCCATGAAAAAGGGGCGTTCACCGGCGCACATCAGCAAAAAATCGGGGTCTTCGAAATGGCTGAAGGGGGCACCCTGTTTCTTGATGAAATCGGCAATCTGCCCCTGGCGGTGCAAAGTTCTCTGCTCCGGGTGCTTGAAACACGGTATATCCGGAAAGTGGGTGGCACACAGGATCAAAAGTTGAATTTTCGACTGGTAGCTGCAACCAATGTGGATCTTCAGTGCACGATGCAGCAGAAAACTTTTCGTGACGATCTGTACTATCGGCTCGCAGAATTTACTATCCTGCTGCCCTCGTTGAAGGAGCGTAGCGAGGACATTGTGTTTTTGGCAAAACGCTTTCTCGCGCAGGCAAATCTGGAGTTGGATAAGCAGGTAACGGGCCTGTCGACGCAGGCCGAAGAGATGCTGCAAGGCTACTCCTGGCCTGGCAATGTGCGCGAGTTGCGTAATCAGATACGGCGGGCGACCTTGCTGTGTATTGATCCTGCAGGAATCATTACGCCTGATTTGTTCATGGCGCTCAATGTGATCAATAATAATTTAAAATTTGAAAGTTGTAGTAATACGCTATGCGATCAACCGGGATCTATGTGTTCTTTCCCTCTGGGAAATTCAGCGTGTCCGTTCACTAATGCGAAACTTCTGTTCGGCGCAGAAACTGCATCACTCAAGGAAATAACTGCCCGCATGACGGCTCAGGTTGAACGTCTGGTATTGCAGCAAACTTTACAGCATGCCAAAGGCAATAAGGCACTGGCCGCGCGCATGCTTAAAATTGACTATAAAACAATGCATAACAAGTTGAAACTGTATGAGATTTTGTCGAACCATGGCGTGAGCGATGACTACTCACCGGGGGACGGGATAGATCCTATTATTGCAAAAAAGGAGTAGCACATGACTGATAAAACTCGCACCACGGAATTTACCGACGCTAAACTTCGTCTTGAAGAAATTGGCAGCAAATTGGGCGAACTGTTTGGTAAGCCGGCCGCTGAAGCCGCGACAGGCGGGATTTTCGCAGGGCTAGGCAGCATGCTTGAACAATTGGGGAAACTGGCTGAACACGGTGCGCTGAATAAAAGTGGCGAACTGGATAGCGGGACGGACAAACGGATCAAAGGTGTTTATGGCTTTACGATCAAGACTGCGCTGGGTAACAAGGGCGGCATAGAGGTTGAACCCTTCGGCAATATAAAAAAAAGCGAAGACGGCAAGTTGGTCGAAGTACAACAGATACGTGAGCCTATGATAGATCTGTTTGATGAGCCGGATCATCTGCTTGTTGTTGCCGAAGTGCCAGGAATTACGCAAGAAGAGGTACGCCTGGAGTTGCATGACGATATTCTGATTTTCTCGGCCGAAAATGCCGAGTGTAAATATCGCAAGGAAGTGTTGCTGCCAGCCAGTTTTGCGTCAGGCCAGATGAATTTTACCTGCCATAACGGTCTTTTGAAAATTCGGCTTAACAAATAGCGGAGCGCAACATGGAAAAAGTGACGGATGGGCTATTGCAGTTAAAAGTATCCGAGGCACTGGGTAAGGATGTCGGGCGGGCGCTGGCAAGAATAGACCCGGCGGATTTCACGTTGCTGGGTGTTGAAATTGGCGACATTATTGAGATTGTCGGGAAGCGTCGCACGGTGTGCAAGGTCATGCCGGCTTTCAAGGATGACAGAGGCGGGGCGCGAATCCAGATAGACGGCGTGTCGCGCGGCAATGCGGAAATTTCCCTGGAAGAGGTCGTAACAGTCAGGAAAGTTGCCGCCCAACCGGCGCAGCGCATGGTTTTGTCTCCTACTGCAGCAGGGTTTTCTGATCGCGACCTGCAATACATAGGCACAAGACTGGACGGGCTGCCGGTACTGGAAGGAGACCGGATACGCGGCACCCTGTTTGGTAGCCGCTTTGTGGATTTTTTAGTCAGGGAAACCGAACCCGGCGGTCCTGTATTGATAACGCCAACCACGCTGTTGACGGTGGGGCCCGCGCGCACGGAGGCCAGAACAGGCTCGGTCGGACGGCCCTCCTTTTCCTATGAGGATGTCGGCGGACTGAAGCGCGAAGTGCAGCGTGTCCGTGAAATCGTTGAATTACCGTTGCGTTATCCTGAGGTGTTTACCCGGCTTGGCATTGATGCACCTAAGGGGATTTTACTGTACGGACCACCGGGCTGCGGCAAGACGCTGATCGCACGTGCGGTCGCACATGAGACCAATGTACGGTTTTTCACGATTAGCGGCCCTGAGATTATGCAGAAGTTTTACGGCGAGTCCGAAGGATATCTGCGTAAATTATTCGAAGATGCGACGAAACAGGCGCCGTCTATTATTTTTATAGATGAAATTGATTCCATTGCACCGAAGCGTGAATCGCTGGGGGGCGAGCATCAGGTCGAAAGGCGGGTGGTCGCCCAATTGCTCAGTCTGATGGATGGCTTGAAGTCAAGGGGGCAGGTTATTGTCCTTGCCGCCACCAACATTCCGAATGCGATTGATCCCGCGCTGCGCAGGCCGGGGCGCTTTGATCGTGAAGTGGTCATTCCCATTCCTGACCGGCATGGTCGTTTGGAGATACTGGAGATTCACAGTCGCGGCATGCCATTGGCGCGTGACGTCGATTTGACCCGCCTGGCGGATGTAACGCATGGTTTTGTCGGTGCAGATCTGGAAGCATTGTGTCGGGAAGCCGCGATGATCTGTGTTCGGCGTATTCTGCCGGAAATTGATTTTGCCCAGGCTTCCTTGCCCTATGAGTCCTTGCAAAAACTGGAACTTTGTCTGGATGATTTCCTCACCGCGCTACGCTCCATTGAACCATCGGCCTTGCGTGAAGTGTTTGTCGAGGTTCCCAATACAGCCTGGGAGGATGTAGGCGGACTGGTTGAGCCTAAGCGCCTGCTGCGCGAGGCGTTGGAGTGGCCGTTGTTGCATGGCGAAATGTTTAAGGCGGCAGGCATTCGTCCACTCAAGGGAATACTGCTGTCAGGCCCGCCCGGTTGCGGCAAAACCCTGCTGGCACAGGCAGCAGCCAGCGCCACACAGGTGAATTTTATTTCTGTCAAAGGACCCGCTTTGATGTCGAAATACATCGGTGAATCCGAGCACGCCGTGCGCGAAGTGTTCCGCAAGGCAAAGCAGGCCGCGCCTTGTCTGGTATTTTTCGATGAGATTGATGCCCTGGTGCCGCGTCGTGGTGGAGGTGCTTCGGATGCCGGCGTCGGCGAACGTGTCGTAGCTCAGTTTCTGGCCGAATTGGACGGTGTCGAAAAGCTGAATGGCGTGCTGGTGCTGGCGGCGACCAATCGGCTGGATATGATAGATCCTGCCCTGAGGCGACCGGGTCGCTTCGATCTTGTGGTAGAAATTCCGTTGCCTGATGAAACTGAGCGTCTGGCCATTTTACAGGTACAGGCGCGAGGCAAACCCGTCTCCGCTGAGGTGGATTTGGCGGCAATGGCGAGCAATACACAAGGTTTAACAGGCGCTGACCTTGGTGCCGTCTGTCAGTATGCGGCTATGAATGCGATTCGCGAGCGAGTCGGCCGCGGACAACAGTCAACACTTGACGCTTCCCCCTTGTGTATTGAAGTGCAACATTTTGAGGCTGCATTACGTCAGGTTGGAAAATGAGCGATACAGCGGTCGTTACAGAGCATGCAATCTATCTTTACTGTCTGGCGAGGCCTGAATGCCTTGCGGTATTACAGAATTTGAGCGGAGTGGACGAGCACTTCCCTGTGACAGCGTTGTGCGGTTGCGAGGGTAGTGTGGTCGCGGTGATCAGTGAAGTTGATCCGGCAGAATTTTCAGAACAAAATTTGCAGATGTTGTCGTGGTTGGGTGTGCGTGCGCAACGACATGAGGCTGTGGTGGAACGCGTGATGGCTAGCTCGCCACTTTTGCCGGTCAAGTTTGGCACGCTGTTTCGTTCTTTAGCCAGCCTGCAGGCATATCTGGGGCTGAATGTTGTTTCGATCTCGCGTGCTCTGGATGAATTGCGGGGACTGGTCGAGTGGAGCGTTAAGGTTTATCTGGCAGAGTCGGTGGCTCGTCCTCTCGTGGTTGCCCGGGATGAGGATATTCAGTCAAAAATTGCCGCGATGCCGGCGTCCCCCGGTGCTCGTTATATCCAGCTAAGGCAACTGGAGAGCAAAATTGAGGTGTCGCTGAATATCTGGATTAACCGGCTAGCTGAGGCTATTCAAAGCGAGTTGATTGTGCATGCCGTGGCATCAACCCGGTTGCGTCGTCACTCAAGTGCCATCACAGGACGGCCTGAGCGGATGGTCTTTAATCGTAGTTATTTACTCAGCGATATGATGCTGGCTGATTTTCGTGCGGCGCTCGCCAGGCAGCAGGCTGAGTACCTGGATAGTGGTATCTCGCTGGTACTGCAAGGGCCATGGCCACCTTACAATTTTTGTCCTACGCTTGCGGGGAGTGAATCATGAAAGACTGGGTTGCCGGCAGTAATTCAAGCAGGTCCGACCTGACTGATGGTGAGACGTCAGAGGGTTGGTACGAAAAGTTATATCACATGCTGCTGGGTAATATTCCGTTTTCCCTGCTGCTGGTTGATCGTTCTTTGTGCATCGTGTCGGCTAACCGGAATTTTTTGGTCAAGGGGCAGCGTACCGAAATTAACACCATAGGCGCGGCGGTAAGCGAGGTATTTCCAGATGTGGTACTGAGTTTTACACAATTGGAAAGCAAAATTCGCAATGTATTTGACTCGGGTTTTCCCCTGCCGGGCGAGCAAATGACCTATCGGGCACCGGGAATTGCAACGCGTGTTTATTATTACAGCGTGATTCCGGTGCGGTTAGGCGAAATGGTGGAACACGTGATGCTGGTGATGGATGACATTACCGAAAAAGTACAGTTGATTGAAAAAGCCAGAATGGTAGAACGTCATTTGGCAACAGTGGTCGAAAGCGCGAACGACCTGATGGTATCCACCAATGGCAAAGGCAGTATCGTCAGCTGGAATCGTTCTGCGGAACGTATTTCCGGTTATCAGGCTAATCAGGTGCGCGGCAGGTTGCTGGCTGACTTGTGTGAGGGGGGGCACCGCGAAGATATGAAAGCGATGATCCGACGTCTGGTCGAGGGTAGTGCCGTTCAGTTTCAGGAGATATGTCTGGTCTCCAACACGGGCAGTCTTATTCCTGTCGACTGGTCGTGTTCGCCTATTCTTGATGATACGGGTAAGGTCAGCGGTGTGGTTGCGGTAGGCCGCGATTTGACGGAGCGGCGCGCATTTGAACAGCATATCTTTCAAAGTGAAAAACTGGCCGCCTTAGGTGTGATGGCTGGCGGGATCGCGCATGAATTGCGGAATCCGCTGGCGGTAAGCTTCTCTGCAGCGCAGTTTTTATTGAAACCTTCCGAGGATTTTCTCTTTCAGCGGGAATGCGTTAATAAAATCATAGATGGCATCCAGCGCTCTTCATTGATTATCGAAAATCTGTTGAGGTTCGCCAGACCCTCACCGGGTGATCGCGTGGGCGCGCTGGATCTCGTTGTTCTGGCAACGGATACGGTTGGCGTGTTGTCTCCTCAAGCCAGGCTACAGAAAATTAAGGTACAGGAAAAGTACCCCGGCGCGCCTGTCATGGTTTCAGGAAATACCAACCTGTTGCAACAAGTGTTGATGAATTTGATTTTGAATGCATGCCAGTTTATGTCTGAAGGGGGAGAGGTGATAGTTGAAGTTCGATGCGAAGCGGGTTCGGCGCTAATCCAGGTAAGCGATACAGGTTGCGGTGTCTCACCCGCCAATTTGAGACGCGTGTTTGACCCTTTCTTTACCACCAGACCCATCGGTAAAGGGACAGGTTTAGGGCTGTCCATTTGCCACACCATCGTCAAACAGCACGGCGGTGAAATTGAGCTTGAGAGTGAGGAAGGGAAAGGCAGTACCTTTTCCGTTCGGTTGCCGCTGCTGCAGGTTTGAACTGAGATGACTGAAGGCCTGCATGTGCTGGTAGTGGATGACGAACCTGATGTGTGCTGGGTGTTGGAGGTGCTCTTGCGTAACAACGGGTTTACGGTGGTGACAATGGCAAGCGGCGGCGCCGCCTTAAACTGGCTTAACAGCGCCACGTGCGGACTTATTCTTGTCGATGCAAAGTTAGGCGATATTGAAGGTGTGGAGTTAGCCAGAAGAATACGCATCGATACCGCTTGCACGGCACCCGTGATTCTTGTTTCCGGCTATTTTTACAAGGATGACAGTGTGGTGCAAAACAGCCTGAATAACGGGACTATTGCCGCTTTTGTCACTAAGCCTTTCAGGCATGAAGAGATTTTGAACGCAATTAATGCCGTCTTGTCCGTAAAACATTAACTGAGGAATGCTTATGCCAACTAAAAAATTCATCTATGCGGTTGTCGAAAATGATCTGCTATCGCTTGCCGGCATCACAGGGCTTGCCGCAGCACCGCTCGAAATGGTCTGTTATAACAATCTGGCCGCAGTGGTCAGTGACATTGATGCCGTGCGTTTTGATACGGAATTATCGGAACAAGGAACGTCCAATCAGCTTAATGCCGATCTGCTGGCCTATCAGCAGGTAAATTTTCAGCTATTAAGCGGTTCCGGCGGTATGCTACCACTTAAATTTGGCTTTACTGCAGGTAATCGCAGCGAAGTCGAAGCGGTTCTGGAGCATGCTTATCTGCAACTGCGTTCCGGTTTGGACAGGCTACGAAATCAGGTTGAATTAGTGGTTCAGGTCACCTGGGATATGAACAAAATTATTTCTGAAATTGCGTATGACCATGCCGAATTTATCAGCGCAGATCCCGTTAAGACCGGAAAATTCCTGTTTGAAGCGGCCCAGGCGAAGAAAATTGAATTGATAGACTTGATTAACAAGCAACTTTCGCCACTTGCCGGTGATTTTTCCGACGGGCCGCGCAAAGCGGAGGATATGATCCTGAATCGCAGTTATCTGGTAGACAGGCGCAGTGAAACACAGTTTGATGCAGCGATGAATACGCTAGGGAATTGCTATGACGGAATTTTAAGTTTTCGCTACATTGGCCCGCTGCCTGCATATAGTTTCGTCAATATTGAACTGAATCAGGGCAACTTTATTTTACTGGATAAGGCGAGAAAAATTCTGAAACTGCAGCAAACGACGACTTGGGGAGGCATAAAATCTGCCTATCGTCAGCAACTAATGGCTTATCACCCGGATTTTCATCCAGATGACGCACAAGCCGCAGAGCGGTGTAAAGAGGTAATCGCAGCCTTTGACATGGTAAGTGCTTATTGCCGGAGTTTTCCAGATTTTTCGGGAAATGACAGTAGCTATGATTTTAGCCGGAATGAGGTCGAAAAGCACTTCATTGTCGATACTAAATCAGCGGTGTTATCTCGTGGAGCCGCCTCACGTTCCGTTGTGCCTGATGGTATTTCGCTATGAGTAAAACCATTGGTATTGATTTGGGTACGACTAACAGCTGTATGGCTGTGATGATGGAAGGCGAGGCGGTAGTGATTCCGAATGCGGAAGGGGAGCGCACCACGCCGTCTGTGGTTGCCTTCATGGATGACGGTCAATATCTGGTAGGTCGTGCTGCGAAAAATCAGCAACTGGACAATCCCCTTAACACGTTTTTTTCGATAAAACGTTTCATGGGGCGCAAATGGAATGAGGTTGTAAATGAGATGGCGATGGTTCCCTACCAAATCAGGAGGGGAGCGACTGATGAGCTGTATGTTGTGGCTAATGACCGTGAGTATGCACCGCAGCAGATCAGTGCATTGATATTGCAAAAGCTCAAGCGTGATGCGGAGGCTTATCTTGGTTGTATGGTGACGGACGCGGTGATTACCGTCCCTGCCTATTTTAACCATGCTCAGCGCGAAGCGACCCGCGATGCGGGGCAAATTGCCGGGCTGAATGTGTTGCGTATCATTAATGAACCCACCGCTGCGTCGTTGGCTTACGGGCTGGATCAGGTGAATGAACAGAAAATTCTGGTGTTCGACCTGGGCGGCGGCACTTTCGATGTGTCGATACTTGACTTGGGCGAAGGGCTGTTTGATGTAAAGGCCACCAATGGCGACAATCACCTTGGGGGAGATGACTTTGATCAGGCTATCGTCAACTGGATGATCACTGAGTTCAAGAATGATCAAGGCATAGATTTGGCTGCTGACAAAGAGGCCTTGCCGCGTCTTTATCAGGCTGCCGAGCAGGCGAAAATCACCCTTTCTAAAGCGGGGTATGTCGACATTAATTTGCCTGCTATCGTCACAACTTCTGCGGGTGCAAGTCACCTTGTCCTGCAACTGACGCGTGAAAAGCTGGACGGGATTGCAGGAGAGTTGCTGCGGGCCGCCCTGCTGCCGATTAAGCAAGCCTTATCGGATGCCGCCATGTCTCCGGCTGATATCAATCATGTTGTTTTAGTCGGCGGGATGACCCGCATGCCGGCAGTGGTCGATACGGTTCGGCAACTGTTAGGCAAGGAGCCGCATCAAGGCGTAGATCCGGATGAAGTGGTAGCGATCGGTGCCGCTATTCAGGCGGGTATTCTTTGTGGCGAGGTTCAGGGGATCTTGCTGCTCGATGTTACCCCGTTGTCACTGGGGATAGAGACCAAAGGAGGTGTTTTTACGCGTCTGATTGCAAGAAATTCAAGCATCCCGATACGCAAAACCGAGACTTTTACCACTGCAGTAGATAACCAGACCTCAGTTGAAATTCATGTCTTGCAGGGTGAGTCGGAAATGGCCGCTTTCAATAAGACACTGGGCATCTTTCAGTTGTCAGGCATCACGCCGGCGAGGCGTGGACTGATGGAGATAGATGTCAGTTTCGATATTGATGCGAACGGCATTATCCATGTTCATGCAGAGGATATCGTAACAGGGTGCGAACAGGAGATTCGTGTAGAAGGTGGAACCGGTTTAAGTTTCAGTGAAGTCAACAGGATGATGATGGAGGCCAGGATGCACGCCGAGATAAGCTGTCGTTTGCATGAACTGGCCGAAGCACGCAACCTGGGGGAGGTTCTTGCTGACGGGATTGACCACTCGCTTGTGGTGCAACGTGGCAAGCTCGAAACTGCTACAACGACTCTGATTGAGCGTCTGCTTTTAAGTTTGCATCAGGCAATGGCCGGTAATGACATCATTGAAATACGCGCCAAAATCAGAGCGGTCACAGCAGCGGCCCAGATTCTCATTGCTAAATGCGGGTCGTGATTCCATAGGTATGGCGGTCGCGCCACAGATATTCCACCTCACTTGATTTATAAAATATTATCGGCCTATAAGATATAGAACACTCTGTCAGATAAATTTATTTATACTTTTGATTTTTAAGTGTTTTATTTTTATTTTGCGAATTACAAATCTTTGGCGTCAAGATTGCTTATCTATAGGTACCGGAACAGAAACCTGATGCTTCGGATGCAGCATACTTATCAGGTGTAAAAACTTTTATTTTGGAGAGCTATCATGGCAAACGTACAAAAATCTACAGATTCATCGAGTCTGGCTGAAGTGGTTGATCGTATCCTTGACAAAGGTATCGTGATTGATGCATGGGTCAAAGTGTCTTTGGTAGGCATTGAATTATTGTCAGTCGAAGCTCGCGTTGTTGTGGCATCGGTTGAAACTTATCTGAAGTACGCAGAAGCAATTGGCCTTACCGCCAGCGCTGCAGCACCGGCTTGATAGGTTTGATTCAGATAGCCTTCTTGTGAGGCTATCTGCTTGACCACAGGAGATTTGCCCGCTGGTCTAAGATGTAAGATGTTGGTTTGAATTGTTGTTCCTTAGGTTAAAAACATAAATTAGGAGAACTATCATGGCAAACGTACAAAAATCTACAGATTCATCGAGTCTGGCTGAAGTGGTTGATCGTATTCTTGACAAAGGCATCGTGATTGATGCATGGGTCAAAGTATCTCTGGTGGGTATTGAACTGTTGTCAGTCGAAGCTCGCGTTGTCGTGGCATCGGTTGAAACTTATCTGAAGTACGCAGAAGCAATTGGCCTTACCGCCAGCGCCGCCGCACCAGCTTGAGTAGCCCGTGTTCTGCTTCTATTGTCGAAGAAACGGAACACTTTACGCCTTTTACGTAAATTCAGATCGTAAGCGCGTTTCGCGATAGTTTTTGAATCTATGCGAGGCGTGGAGCCTGACTTTATGGAGGCAAGGTCGGCAGGATAAGGCGATTCAGGAGGTTATTGTGAGCAGAATAGATGATATGACCAGGTTGCACGATCATGTTCAGGCGGGGCATCGGACGCGGAAGTCTCTTGTTGCTTTCCTGGTGAGTGGTGGCGCCGAAAGAAGAGTGACGGTAGGTGCCGTTCGCCGGGCGAATGTTGCTGAAAATGATGAACGAAGTAGAAGTTTGATGGCGAGTCTCCTGACGTTCATGGGAGGCTTGACAGCGCAGGAAAAAGGACGTCGACAAGCGGCTGCGCGCGCACATAAATCGCGCGTGACGTTTATCAAGAAGTTGGAACGCGATGTGGCCTCTCTGGCACATGGCGTTGCGTTGACAAGACAAGCAAACCGTGCCGAAAATGCAGCTTCGTCTGCCGCTTGGACCGGGGTGGCTGTTGTTGCATCAGGCAAACGGAGCGCGAAGTCTTCACGCGCAGCAGCATAGAACGGGTTGCGGATGCGCATAGGTATCCGCACTCGCCTGTTGCCAGATGTCTTCTGAAGGTGTGTATCCACGGGAGAGTGAACATGAATAACAATTTGGGACGACTTTGCGTGACTAAAGAAATGATACAGGTCGGGCGCATGGCTCGTCAGGCGGATCATCTGCAGCGTCACGAATTTATAGCCCGACTCAAGCGTGAAGTTTCAGACTTGAGACGAGGATTGATTGCTGAAAATAGTGCGGTGCACAGAGCCTGGTTTGGTCCTACATCGGCAGAAATAGCTGCGACTAAGAAGGAAGCATTTGAAAAGGCTGCTCTGCATGCTAAAAAAGCGGCAGAAACCGAAGCTGCCAGGATGGCAAAAGCTGCGGAGCAGGATGCACTTGTCAAGAAAATGAAGGACGAAACGGAGCGCGCGAAAAAAGCGGCCGAAATGCTTCGTGCGAAGAAAGCTGCAGAAGTTCAGGCCAAAGCGAAACTGGCTGCGGAAGTCGCTGAAGCTGATCGAGTTAGTGCCGCACTCGCTGATGAGGAGGCAACTCGGGTCAGCAATGAAGTTGAAGCAGCGCAAGCGGCTCAGGTCAATGAGGTTGCAGAAGCAACCGAGTCAACACCGACACAAAATATCCACTAACGCGAAAAGAGGCGCACGGGTCACTCTACCGGGTGGCTTTATGTGGCGAGTGCGCCGGGTGCGTCATCAACAACGAAAGGCTAATACCATGAATCAGCAAGCGGTGGAAATCGTGAGAGTCCGTGCCAACGATAGCGACAATGTATTACCTGAACCCAGCGATGAATTTGTTCTGACACCCTACGTTCAGGAGTTATCCGATCGTGCCCTGACTTATCTGCAAGCCGGTTACGCGGTGCACTTTTCAGGTCCTGCTGGTATAGGTAAGACTACATTGGCTTTCCATGTGGCTGCTCAGTTGGGGCGCTCGGTCAGTCTGATTCATGGCGATGATGAGTTTGGAAGTTCTGATTTAATCGGCCGCGAGTCTGGGGTGCGTCGTCACAGACTGGTTGATAATTATCTTCACAATGTGTTGAAAACAGAGGAAGAAGTGAATAGTATGTGGGCGGACAATCGTCTTACCACTGCCTGCCAGAACGGCGAAACGCTTATTTACGATGAGTTTACCCGCTCACGTCCTGAGGCAAATAATGCACTGTTGAGTATTTTGTCAGAAGGAATTCTAAATATTCCCAAAATGCGAAATTCAGGTGAAGGTTACATGGGCGTACATCCCGAATTCCGCGCAATTTTTACTTCCAACCCTGAAGAATATGCCGGCACGCATAAAACACAGGATGCCTTGATGGATCGGATGATTACTATCAAGATGGGGCATTATGATCGGGAAACCGAGATCAGCATCACAGTAGCCAAGACGGGGATTGATCTGTCAGATGCCACCAACATCGTTGACGTTGTGCGCGAGTTGCGCAATGTCGGGGTGAATAAGCAGCGCCCGACGATACGTGCTTGTATCGCCATTGCCCGTGTCCTGGTAATTCGTGCCGGTCATGCAAAATGGGATGATCCCGTTTTTCAATGGGTCACAAGGGATGTCTTGAGCGTAGAGATGGCGAAGGTCACGCGTGGCGGCGAACCTATCATGGTTCAATCGTTAGGTGATGTTATCCAAAGGGTATGCGGCGATGCGCGTAAGGCGCAAAAAAAATCGGTTGACGAAGCTTCTGATTTCAGAGCCTTGGCAAGCGAACTGGTGGGAGTAAGGTCATGAGCACCAAAAACAGACCCAGAGGATTGGAGAGTATTCGCTCGATTTCAGGTTTGGTGACTGAGGCGACACATCCTCACCGGAAATTTTTGAAGTTGGCTATACTTGCGATGGAGGAGGCGCGTCGTGGCAAGGAAAAAGCAAGCGCACAGGCTCGAATCGATAATATCGACGAACGACTTGTTGAAATCAGGGCTGAATCAGGAGCCTTGCTCGACGTCTGTAATGAGATTATTAATGTCGCAACTGACACAGCATCGCAAAATGATACTAAACAGACTAAACGTGGCTTCACACTGAGGTATTGAACATGATCATCCTGAAGTATAAAAAACAACTACGCACCAGCAAGGATATCGCTGGCTTCCACCGGTGTTTACAAGCGACAGGCTTGCCTCTGGCTGTAGTGCAGCGCAGGTGTGGTGTTATGCCTGCTTTGCGGTTGAGCAGGAAACGAAAAAAGTTGTCTGAGCTGTTTGGTTTGTAGTGTATGCTCGCCATTTAACGTGAAACTCGCGTAGCGATTTTTCTTTTTCATCTCCCTCAGAGGTCGTTGGGATTGTGAAAAGTGAGCGGTTTCACTTTGGCTGGTTTCAGGGTGTATCGCTATAGTAAATAAAGGAAATAAAAATGACCATGGGCAAATACATCTACGCAGTAATTGATGTGGTGGGTGACAAAATCTATGATGAGCCATGTGGCCTCAATGGTGCTGTTCTGCATACAATTTCCTGTGGCCAAATCACTGCGGTTGTGAGCGATTTGGTGGATAAAAGGATACGTCCGGAGCGTAAAAATCTGGCGGCGCATAATTCTGTAATCAAACATTTGATGGGGGAAGTTCCCAGTCTTCTTCCCGTAAAATTTGGAACACTTGCCAATAGCGCTGAGGCCGTTAGGGAGTTGCTCCGGGAAAATAATGACACGTTGGTCGCAGAATTGGACAAGGTACGCGGACGCGTCGAAATGGGTCTGCATGTAAAACTGGACGTAGCGAATGTTTTTGAATACATGGTGAATAGTCAGCCTGAACTGGGTGCTTTGCGTGATCGCGTGTACGGGCGGCAGCGCGGGCCCACACAGATGGATCAGATTGAACTGGGTAGCATGTTCGACCGTTTACTCAGTAAGGAGCGTGAACGTTACACTGATGCGGTGATCGCGGTACTGGGTATTCGTTGTGCTGACATTAAGCAGAATCCGCCCAGAGACGGAGAGGTAATGAACTTGGCTTGTCTGGTCGACCGCGATGCACAGCAAGCATTCGAGGATGGTGTTTGCGAAGCCGCCAATCTGTTTGATAGTAATTTCTCCTTTGATTTTAACGGACCTTGGGCACCACATAATTTTGTCGACGTCAATTTGACTGAGGCATCCTATGTTTCTGCTTGATAAGTTACTTACCGCACCGCTTTTGTGGATAGCACGGGAAATTAACGACGCAGTCCAAAAGGAAAAGGTAGAAGAGTCTGAAGCAATAACCCGATCGCTCAGCGAGTTGTACATGAGACTTGAGACTGGTGAGATTACTGAACAGGAATTTGAGCTTGAGGAAATCCGGTTGCTCGATAGGCTTGATGCTATCGAGTTACGCAATAAGGCTGATGAGGATACTAATGAATCATCCATACAACATCATTAGGCTGGATATTTTGCTTTACTGAAAGAAATCAAATGAAGGCGGGAGATCGTACTTTAACGCAGGCAGAACCCGCCTTTTTGAGTGATGATGCACTGCGTCTGTTGCTATTCGGTGGCAAGGGTGGGGTGGGGAAAACGACCTGTGCCGCAGCCACAGCCCTTCGTCTGGCTCAACAACATCCGGAGCGCCTCTTTTTGCTGGTATCGACTGATCCTGCACATTCCTTGCTTGATTGTTTCAATGGTTCCTCACCGCCCGATAATCTGACTTTGTGTGAGATTGATCCGCAGGATAGTCTGAAGCGATTCAAAGCGGGTCATGAGGAACATTTGCGCGATATCGCACTACGCGGAACTTTTCTGGATGAAGCCGATGTAACACGATTTTTGGATATTTCCATGCCTGGCCTGGATGAAATCATGGCGCTTCTGGAAATAGCGAACTGGGTAAATCAGAACCGTTACGCTTGCATTGTGGTGGACACAGCTCCGGCCGGACATACGCTCCGCTTGCTAGGACTTCCCGAAATCATGCGCCAGTGGGTGCAGATACTTGATGCAATGCTTGCAAAACACAGGTATCTGGTCGAGCTTTACCGGGGCGCATACATTAAAGATGCAGCGGACCTGTATTTAGAACAAACCATGGCCGACCTGACTCACTTGAATACGCTGTTGCAATCATCTGAAAGCTGTCGCTTCATACCTGTTATGACCGCTGAGTTTATGAGTATTTCAGTGACACGGCAAATGCTTGTCGAGCTTGAGCAGTTAGCACTTCCCGTGCATGAGCTGATTATTAATCGTCTGCGCACGGAGCAGAAAACATGCGCTTTGTGCTGCGACTCATTCGCCAGACAAACCGTTGCAATTGTAAAGTTGAAGTCGATCTTTTTAAATTACAGCTTGTGGGGGCTGCCGCTTTTTCTTGATGAAATGCAGGGCGCTAAGCGCCTGTCGAGGCTGTGGCAGGCCACGCTGCCGCTGGAGCAGGAAAATGGAAAGAGTAACTTATTCTCAATGAATGCCGTGCAGAATAATCATAATATTCAGTATTCAGCGGTTAGTAATCCCTGCCCGCGTCCTGCTGCTTCGATGAAACTTATCTTGTTCGCTGGCAAAGGCGGTGTGGGCAAGACATCCCTGGCATGCGCCTCAGCGCTGCATTTTGCAAAAACAGAGGGAGAGAAGGAAATTATGCTTTTCTCAATCGATCCGGCGAATTCGCTGGCAACATGCCTGGGTATTGAGGTCGGTTCAAAAGAAGTTAGGGTGGTGCCGGGGTTGACTGTGATCGAGATGGATGCTCAGGCCGAGTACGCACGTTTAAAGCAGAATTATGCAGACGAATTGAGGCTCGTACTTGATCGTCATGCCGGGCAGGGCCAGGCAGGGGCTGAACTCACCTTTGATCGTGAGGTTATGGAACGTATTCTGGATATGGCACCTCCGGGCCTGGACGAAGTATTGGCACTCACCAGAGTCGTGGGTTTGATGGAGAGTGGACAATATGATCTGTTTATCCTGGATACTGCTCCTACGGGGCATCTGTTGCGTTTTTTAGAAATGCCGGAACTGATTGAGCGATGGCTTAAAACCTTCTTCGCGCTGTTTTTGAAATATCGCGAGATATTTTGGTTGCCCAAAGTTTCTCAGATGATGATTGATCTTTCCAGACAGTTGAAGCTGTTCCGGCGTGTGCTTATTGACGCACGGCAAGCGATGCTGGTGGCCGTCACGATTCCCTCTGAAATGGCATTGGCTGAAACAAAGGATTTGCTGATTGCTTGTAAGCGGTTAGGCGTGACTGTACCAACCCTGATGGTGAACATGGTTACGCCATCCTCTTCTTGTCCTGTCTGTTCTGTATTACACAGCACAGAGCAACGGGTGCTCGGGAAATATGACGTAAATTTTCCAGATAGCCACAGGACTGTGGTATTTAGCCGGAAAGAGCCACGCGGAATCGACAGTTTACGTGCTTTGGGCTGTGCAATGTACGCAGTGTAGTAAATGTGAATAGCTAGATGCTATATAATTAAACCAGTACGAGTACTCGCGGAGTATCTGAAAATGGAAAATATCATGATGGAATCCGGCAATGACTGCCCCGTAGTGAAAACCAGGCGATCACTGACAGAACGGCTGTTTGACATGGCTAATCAATATCGCAAAGAAGGGAATTTCCGGCAGGCTGCTGAAATGTACTGGACGCTTGTGGAGGCTCATGCTGGTACGAAGCAGGCGGGCGAGGCTCGTGTGGTATTGTTGGAAATAGCCGACGAGTATGAATGTAATAATGCAAGGCGAATGGCGCGGAGTATCTACGAAAGACTAATGTCTCTTGAATGATGACGCCACGAACGACATGGGATACGCATATTAATCGTATCCCGGAAAGATGAAAAGGAATGGTGATGGGATATTCTGAAAGTGAAGGCGTTTCGTTGTGCGACTTGTTGGATAGGGTGTTGAATATGGGTGTGGTCGCGACAGGCGATATCGTCATTTCGGTGGCTGGCGTGGATCTGATTTATATAAACCTGCAACTTCTGCTAAGCTCGGTTGAAACCGCGCTCGATGGTGGCATGCTGTTTAAGCCAAAGACTGAATCCTTACCGGTGGCGCTATGAAAGAAACGATGGAATTTCTCTTCCCCTCCCCTGATGAGAAAACTGAAAAACGTCGCCCGCGCATTGAGCTTGATCCTGAGAAAGTTAAAAAAGGCTTGGGGCAGCTGGTGTTGACGCTGGTGGAATTGATTCGCCAGTTGCTTGAAAAGCAGGCGCTACGCAGGATTGAAGGTGGTTCATTGACAGAGCATGAAATTGAGATGCTTGGCTTAACTTTCCTTGAATTGAATGAACAAATGAAACGCTTGAAAAATGATTTCGGGTTGACCGATGAAGATTTGAATCTGGATCTGGGACCGCTTGGTAAATTGTTGTAAATAAAGTCAGATTAAATGGGTAGATAGCAAATGACGACAGGAACACAAAAAAGCATTACACATGGAACAGACTCATCAACTCTGGCTGATGTGCTGGAGCGCATTCTGGACAAGGGAATGGTGATTGCGGGTGACATCAAAATCAATCTGGTGGATATTGAGTTGTTGACGATACAGATACGTCTGCTTATCTGCTCGGTAGATAAGGCAAAAGAGATGGGTATCGACTGGTGGAGTACCAATCCCTACCTTAAACCGCTGCCTGTCCCCGAACAATCCCAGCTTGTAGAACTGAATGAACGTATCGCATTGCTGGAAAAGACGCAACAAGATAATACTTCCTTGAAGGTAAAAGCAAAAAGATCCGGAACGCATAAGGTGCTGTGAACAAAATTGCTGTCTGAGCGTAAGCTGGGATACGAAGCATGAATGAATAGCGGATGTTACGGTGTGTCAGGTTGATGTGCTGATTTTTAACGACAGCGAAAGTGTGCGCACAAAGCTACGCATAACTTGAAATTTTACGGGCTGTATAACTTCAAGTATAAACTTAGTTGGGGTATCGGAGGTAAATAAGGAGACTTTTTTTGTTTGGCATCCTGAAAATCGCATTTAAGCTACTGGTCAACGATAAGGGGAAATTTACCGCTTTGCTGGTGGGAATTACTTTCGCTGTTTTTCTGATGATCATGATGACTTCAATGTTCGCCGGGATTCTGGCCAGATCCTCGTCTACTGTCACCAACATCGGTGCAAAAATGTGGGTTCTGGATCCCGCTGTCAATAACGTCTCCAGCAGCATCCCCATGCCGGATTATGTGCAGGACGCCGTCAGAAGCATCCCGGGGGTCAGATATGCGGTGCCGCTTTATTCGGGCGGCGCACAGGTCAAACTGAAAAGCGGAATTTATCAAGGGGTTACAGTCATCGGTCTGGATGATGCCACCTTGTTTGGCCGGCCTGATCTGATGCAGGGGAAAATTGAAGACATCTATGCGGAAAACGGTTTCATCGTTGTCAATGATGCAGAATTCAAGAAGCTGGACAGTCCCAAAGTCGGCGATGAATTTGAGCTGAACGATCACCGCGGGGTGGTGGTTGGCATTGCAAAAGCCAATACGTCAGGACTGTTTGGCGTACCCACGCTGTACACGACTTATCACAGAGCGATTACCTATATTCCGTCAACACGCTTTACCACTTCTTATATACTGGTTCAGCCGAAAAGCAGCAGCGATATTCCGCACATCAAGCTGGAAGTGCAAAAACTGGGTTATCAGGCGCTGACTGATGATGAATTTATCCAGAAAATCTCGAATTTCTATATGTATCAGACCGGCCTTGGCATCAATGTGATGCTGATGACGGTGATCAGCTTTATTGTTGGCTTGTCTATTTCAGGGCAGACCTTTTATACTTTTATACTCGAAAATCTCGAAAAGTTCGGTGCCTTGAAAGCGATAGGCGCAAAAAGCCGTGAACTCATCTCAATGATCCTGTTTCAGGCGGGCTTTACTGCCTTTCTGGGCTACGGACTCGGTGTTGGTCTTGCCTCTTTGATTATCATGCTGGCTAAACTGAGATTACCTGATTATGCAGCCCAGATCACCAATATGAATCTTGGTATCGCGTTTATCATGGTGCTCATCATAGCGAGTATTTCAAGCTATATTGGTGTCAGAAAAGTGATCCGGATTGAACCTTTCGATATTTTCCGGGGCTGACATGAAAAAACTGGCGGTCGAGGCAACGGGTCTTGCCAAGTGGTTCGGCGAGGGGGAGGCTAAGACCATTGCCGTAAACGAGGTTAGTTTTACGGCCAACCTGGGTGAGATACTCTATATAGTAGGCCCGTCAGGAAGTGGCAAGACGACCTTGCTGAGCATGATTTCCGGAATTTTAAAACCCAATGCCGGACAGGTGCTGCTTGAAGGAAAAGATATCTGGCGCATGAGTAGCGATGAGCTGGCGGATTTCAGGTTGAACAAGATAGGTTTCGTTTTTCAGGATTATCACCTTTTTTCCAGACTTACCACCGTCGAAAATGTGGCCATACCGTTGATTCTGAAAAAATGCGATTGGGATGAATCCATGCGCATTGCCCTGGAGTATCTGGACATTGTCGGCCTCAAAGACCGGGCATATTTGCCGCCAGTCAAATTGAGCGGCGGTGAGCAACAAAGAGTGGCCATCGCAAGGGCTATCGCCAGTCGTCCTGACATTCTGATATTCGATGAACCGACGGCTTCACTGGACGGAGATACCGGCAGAAAAATCGTCGAGTTCGTCAAACAGCATATATTGAACGAAAATCGTTGCATTATCATCGTCACGCATGACAGCAGGATATTCGAATATGCAGATCGCATCATCCATATGGAAGATGGCAAAATAGTTGAAGGGGATTGAAATGAGAAACAAGTTTTTGATCGTGCTCGCTATCGCAGGCATTATGGCAGGTTTTGCCAGCGCCTATGTGTATGGGATAAAAAACAAGCCGCAGCCCCCCGCGTTCAATCCGGCTTCCAATCCATATGCACAGGGCATTTATGCCAACGGTATTATTGAAAGCAACCAGAGCAGCGGTGAAAACATCAATATTTATCCGGAAGTGCCCGGGGTCGTCGTCAGAATCATGATTCCGGAAGGGGCACAGGTGTCTGCGGGCACGCCACTCCTTATGCTGGATGATGGCGTGCAACGCGCAACAACAGAACAGCTCAAGGCTCAGGCTGAAGCCTCTCAGGCGCAGATAGCGCTTGCCAAGGCCAGCCTCAGGAGTGTTCAGGATACTTTTGCTAAGCTGCAAAAGTCCTATGAACTGGATACAAAATCAGTCAGCCGCGATGTGCTCGACACGGCACACAATGGGGTTGAAGTGGCGAAAGCAAATCTGGCTGTTGCAGAGAAACAGTATCAGGCATCCTTGAAAGCGTATCAGGTGGCAAAGGTTCTGTTAGCCAAATATCTGATTAAGGCAAAGTCGGATGGTATTGTGCTGTCGGTCAATACGGCTGTCGGGAGTTATATCTCTTCTCAAGGAACGTATGACAGCTACACCGGAAGCATGGATCCCCCTGTTGTGATGGGGAATTCTGAAGGTTACATCGGGGTGCGCTGTTATGTAGATGAAATACTCATACACAGACTGCCCGCTGCTGCCAAAATGCATGCACGCATGTTTGTCAGGGGAACCAATATCAATATTCCTCTGGAATACGTCAGAGCACAGCCTTATGTCACACCGAAAATTGAACTGTCGAATCAGAGGACAGAGCGGGTCGATGTGCGGGTATTGCCTGTCATCTTCAGATTTGCAAAACCCAAAGACATTGTGCTTTATCCAGGGCAGTTGGTGGATGTTTATATCGGGGAGGACTAGGTGCGATCAAACCCTACGATGTTGCTGATGTGCGTGTGGCTCACGGCCTGCACCCTGGGGCCTGACTTTGTGCCACCCAGGACAGCTGCTGTGACTCATTACAATCACGGCAAAGATCCGAAAGAAACGCTTACCGTTGCGGGGCAATCCCAGCGCTTCGAGGCGGGTACAGCGCCGGTTGACCGTTGGTGGAAGCTGTATCACTCAAGTGAACTCGATGCGGTAGTTGACGCGGGACTCACCAATAATCCAACGCTGGAAGCGTCCAGAGCCAGTTTGCGGTTAAGCCGCGATAATCTTCAGGCAGGCTACGGGATTTTCTATCCTCAAGTCAGCGCTAATGCAGGAGCTGAAAGGCAAAAATATTCTCCTGCACATATCGGCAGTCCTGCGCCCGGTAGTATTTTTAATCTGATCACGTTGTCAGCGTCGGTGAGTTATGCGCTGGATGTCTTTGGCGGTGAACACCGCCTGATTGAGAATCTGCAATCTCAGGTTGACGAGCAGCACGCCGTTGTTGAGGGAGCTTATCTTGTATTGACTGGCAATATCGTCAATACCGCTATTGCCATGGCAGCGTACCACGATGAAATTGCGGAAACTGAACAGTTGATCGAAATGCAAAAGGGGGCAATTGCGATCACCGCAAAACAGTTCAAGGCCGGTATTATTCCCTATGCAACCCTGTTAAGCCTGAAAAATCAATTGGCGTCTCTCGAAGCCACTCTGCCACCGTTGCAACAAAAACTGACACAATCCGAACATCTGCTGGCAACGCTCGCAGGATATTCACCCTCAGAATGGCTGCCACCTGAAATGTCGATCAAAATGCTCGATTTGCCTGAGAAACTGCCTTTGTCGCTGCCTTCAGAACTGGTGCGGCAGCGTCCTGATATTCTTGCCGCTGAGGCCGGTTTGCATGGTGCCAGCGCGAACATCGGCGTGGCTGCGGCAGCGCAGTTCCCGAGCTTTTCCCTGAATGCCAGTTTCGGACAAAACAGTACCTCGATGACTAAGCTGCTGGGTCATAATAGTAATTTCTGGAGTATCGGACCCAATGTGGCCGCTCCGCTGTTTGATGGTGGCACGCTGGCTGCCAGAAAACAGGGCGCATTGGATGCGTATCAGCAAAGCTTGGCACTTTACCGGCAAACTGTCATCAACGCCTTTGCTCAGGTGGCCGATACCTTAAACGCATTGGAGAATGATGCTCAAACGCAAGTGGCGGCACTTGAGTCGCTAAAGTTGTCTGAAGAAGCATTGCATCTGGCACAGGTAAATAATCAGGCAGGGACGGTCAATTATCTGCAAGTGCTGGCAGCAAATATGCAACATCACCAGGCAAAAATTATTTATCTGCAGGCTCAAGCTCAGCGATTGCAGGATACAACGGCACTCTTCGTCACGCTCGGTGGCGACTGGAAAAACACGACCCGGTCGAATTTACACTGATAACTACGTAGTGTTTTATTTACCCAGCGGGCTAAGCGTTGATCACCATGCGTGCGGCCCTATCTGCGCATTCGCGCAGCTATTCCATCTTAAAAGTCAGGTTCTTTGCGGCGGTAATTTTGTTGAGGCTGATAGTCTGCTATACTAGCGGCATCGGATAATTCAAAATCACGCAAGGCATGCCTTCAGGAAAATTCACCGCTTTTTCCGTGCGCTTCATTGACAAGTAAAAACTGGCTCCGCTCACTATCCGCAGCGAGTAAAACTTAACAGAAGGTAATTTGTCTCAATGTGGATTGTTGAATTAGCATTAAAAAAGCCTTATACCTTCATTGTGATGGCGATTATCATTCTGCTCGCCACACCGCTTGCTATTTTTCGCACACCGGTGGACGTGCTGCCGGAAATCAATATTCCCGTCATCAGCGTCATCTGGAACTATGCCGGACTGTCGCCCCAGCAAATGGCAGACCGCATTACTTCTGTCCATGAGCGTATCCTGACAACGACGGTCAACGACATCGAACATGTTGAATCGCAGTCATTGAGTGGCATTTCGGTTGTCAAAATTTACTTTCAGCCGAACGTCAATATCCAGACTGCCATAGCGCAAACCGTGGCCGTCTCTCAGACCGTGCTGCGCCAGATGCCGCCGGGCAGCAATCCTCCGCTGATTATCAAGTACACCGCTTCCAGTGTTCCGGTGATTCAGATTGGCATGTCAAGTAAAGAAGTGCCTGAACAGGGACTGTTCGATCTTGCAACCAATACCCTTAGGCCACAGTTGGTGACAATCCCGGGTGTCGCCATTCCCTGGCCCTACGGCGGCAAACAACGGGTAGTTTCAGTTGATCTGGATACGCAGTCGATTTTGGCCAAAGGACTTACCTCAACCGATGTGATCAACGCAATCAATAGCCAGAACCTGATCCTGCCCTCCGGGACGGCAAAACTGGATGATACCGAATATAACGTCAGTCTGAACAGTTCGCCCGTGTCAATTGAAGGCCTGAACAACATCCCCGTGAAAACCGTGAATGGCGCAACAACGTTCCTGCGGGAAGTTGCCCATGTCCGCGATGGATTTTCGCCGCAAACCAATATCGTCAAACAGAATGGCCAGCGCGGTCTGCTCTTGTCCGTTTACAAGAATGGCGGTGCATCGACACTGGATGTGGTTAATGACCTAAAGGCGAAACTGCCCACTTTGCTGCCGCTGCTGCCGAAGAGTGTTAATGTTGCACTACTGGCGGATCAGTCCACCTTTGTCAAGACGGCAGTTACCGGCGTCATTCACGAGGCGCTGATTGCTGCGGTGCTGACGGCTGTCATGTTGCTGCTGTTTCTGGGAAATTGGCGTACCACGTCGATTATTGCCATCTCCATTCCCCTGTCGATTTTTACTTCTATCGTGCTGCTGCATGTGGTGGGAGAGACGATTAATATCATGACCCTCGGCGGATTGGCGCTGGCCGTTGGTATTCTGGTCGATGATGCGACGGTGACCATCGAAAATATCGAGCGTCATTTGCATATGGGTTCGGAACTTTACACTGCGATTCTCGAAGGTGCCGGCGAAATTGCTATCCCGGCTTTTGTCTCGACGATGTGCATTTGTATCGTATTTGTACCCATGTTTTTCCTCGAAGGGGTTGCGCGCTTTTTGTTCGTCCCGCTGGCTGAAGCGGTGGTGTTTGCAATGCTGGCCTCGTATCTGCTATCCCGCACCCTGGTGCCGACACTGGCCTTGCTGCTGATGGGACATCAATCAAAGAGAGGTAAAATTGCCCAGTGGGTGCAGGGTGTGCATGAGGCATTCAATCTGCGGTTTGAGAAAATGCGCAATGCCTATATCCTTCTGCTCAGTCATTTGTTGACGCATCGCCGCAGCTTTATTGCCGGGTTTCTTGGTTTTTGCCTGCTGTCCTGCGGGCTGTTTCTGATGCTCGGGCGCGATCTTTTTCCCACGGTTGATACCGGTCAGATCAAGCTGCATATGCGCGCACCGACCGGAACCAGAATAGAGAATACCGCGCTGCTGACTGACGCGGTAGACAAGGCTTTGCGTAAAATTATTCCCGGGCAGGAAATCGCTTCGATTATCGACAATATCGGCCTGCCCTATAGCGGGATCAATCTGTCCTATAGCAACTCGGGCACCATCGGTACACTCGATGCCGACATCCTTATTTCGCTCAAACCCGAGCATAGACCGAGTAGTGAATATATCGACAAGATTTCGCTAGCGCTTAAAAAGCAATTTCCGGGTGTTGAGTTCTTTTTTCAGCCCGCCGATATCGTGGCCCAGATTCTGAATTTCGGCTTGCCTGCCGCAATCGACGTGCAGATATATGGCAGCAAAACGGCCGAAAATACGCTACTTGCCGGGAAACTGATGAGCCAGATCAAAGCTGTCAGCGGGGCGGTCGATGTGCATGTTCATCAGCGTTTTGATGAGCCGGGCATCGCCCTGGAAATGGATCGCCCCCGTTTACAGAATTTGGGAATCAGCCCGGTCGATGTGGCGCAGAATATTCTGTTGCCGCTGTCAGGGAGCCAGCAGACCCAACCGGCTTTCTTCCTCAATCCGTCCAGTGGCATCATCTACAACATACTCACGCAGATGCCGCAATACAAGATGAATTCGCTTGATGACCTGATGCATCTGCCGGTCAATATCCCCGGAGCTAATGCGCCGCAGGTGCTGGGCAATCTGGTGAAGATTGCACCAACCAAGGAGGCTGGCATCGTGACACGCTACAATATTCTCACCGCTGTCGATATTTACGCGAATGTGCGCGGTCGTGATTTAGGCTCGGTTGCCGGGGAGATTCAGGCCCTTATAGATCATGCCCAGGCGAATCTGCCTAAGGGCAGTCGCATCTCAATGCGCGGTCAGGTGCAGACCATGCAATCGTCGTATATCGGTCTTGGCGTGGGTATTCTTGGCGCTATTGTTTTGGTCTATTTGCTGATTGTGATTAATTTTCAGTCCTGGCTGGATCCCTTAATCATTATTTCCGCTCTGCCTGCCGCCCTGGCGGGCATCGCCTGGATGCTGATATTGACCGGCACTGATCTCAGTGTACCGGCACTGACCGGGGCGATTATGACCATCGGTGTGGCAACCGCCAATAGCATACTCGTTATTGCATTTGCCCGGCAGCGACTGGATGCGGGCTTGCCGCCGCTGTCCGCCGCGCTGGAGGCTGGCGCTACGCGACTGCGTCCTGTGTTGATGACGGCTTTGGCGATGATACTAGGCATGATTCCGATGGCGATCGGCCTGGGTGAAGGAGCGGAACAGAATGCGCCACTTGGCAGAGCGGTGATCGGTGGTTTGCTTTTTGCGACCATCTCGACGCTGCTTTTTGTTCCTGTTGTCTTCGCTACTTTTCATCAGCGGCTAGCCTTGCGCAATGCGCGTAAGCTGAGCGCTGACGCATTTACCTCAACACCCGCTTCGTTATAGGACTTAAATATGACTAATCAGCGACATTCCCTTCAGGGCCTGCCGGAATTTCATCTGCACGGAACCACTCAGGAAAACAGTCGCGGCAAGGTTGTCCGCACTGCGCGTTGGATAACGCTGCTAATTGTCTTGTTGTTGCTGGCCGGTTTGGGGCGGGCACTGCTGGTGCGCCGTGCGAATGCGGCGTTGCTGGCGACGCGCGCGGCAGAGAATGCCATCCTGCAGGTGCGAGTCATTTTGCCTGCTGCCGGCAACTACGAATCCAGACTCACCTTGCCCTCGACCTTGCAGGGAATTTATGAGGCGCAGATTTATGCGCGCACTAACGGCTATGTAAAGCAATGGTTTAAGGATATTGGTCAGACGGTCAAAAAGGGTGATCTGTTGGCGACACTCGATATTCCCGATGTCAACAAGCAGGTAGAGGAGGCGCAAGCAAATTTTGATCTGGCGAAGACCACTTTAGAGCGCTGGGGAAAACTGCGTGAGCATGATGCGGTCTCGCAGCAGGAATATGACGAGAAGTTCGCAGCATATAAGCAGACCGGTTCAGTGCTCAAACGTCTGCATGACCAGCAGGATTTTGGCAAGGTTCTGGCACCTTTCGATGGCATTGTTACACGGCGTAATGTGGATAACGGCGACCTGATCAATTCCGGCAACGGCGGCACCGCTCAGACGATGTTCTCTATTTCACAAATTGATAAACTGCGACTTTATGCTTACGTTCCACAAGCTCGTGCAGCGGGCATACGTGTTGGCGATAGCGTGGATATTCTGCGCTCAGAGGCTGCCGACAAACCGGTTAAGGGGACTATCGTTCGCACCGCAGGGGCGATAGATACTGCGACGCGAACACTGCAAATCGAAATTCAGCTGGCCAATACCGATCATAGTCTGCTGCCCGGTTCCTATGTCGATGTGGCTTTTACGCTAAGAACTTCCGGAGGGTTGACTCTGCCAACCAATGCCTTGTTGATCAACGCTGCGGGTATCAGAGTTGCGACCATACAGCCGGACGGCAAGGTCAAGATGAAAGTAGTTGTGCTGGGTACCGATTATGGCCATGACGTTGAAATCAGGGCTGGTCTGAATCCTGATGAGAAAGTGGTCATGAATCCGCCTGACTCAATCAGCGACGGAATGGCCGTGGCAGTTGCCGCCGCGCTTCCCGGAGAATAACCATGCGCCGCATTTTAATTATTGTCAGCCTGCCGCTTTTGTGTGCGGCATGCTCCACTATCGGTTCCGACTATATCCGTCCTGCGATAACCGACATGCCCTCCGGCTGGAAGACTGAACCCGGCTGGCAGTCTGCGAGTCCTGCTGATGCCAACCCCAAGACCGCATGGTGGATTATTTTTGGCGACAGGCAGCTGGATGAACTGGAAGACAATTGCCTCAAGGACAATCCTAACTTGAAAGCGGCTGTGGCGCGCCTTGATCAAGCCCTTGCACAAAGCAACGCACATGCCGCTTCCCTGTTTCCCTCTGTGGCACTCCAGGCTAATGTTACACGCAGCCGTATTTCGGCTAACCGGCCACTGGCAGCCTATAACACGCAAAACAGCAGTACTGTGCAGAATGACTTTAAACCCGCCCTGACTGTCAGTTATGAAGTGGACTGGCTGGGTCGGGTGCGCCGCGATATCGAAAGCGCTAAGGCTAATGCTGGACAGGCGCGGGCAGATCGTGAAAATGTTCGTCTGGTATTGACAGCTCAGCTCGCCTCAGTCTATTTTCAGTTACGCCAAATTGATGAAGAAATCGGTTTCGTCACTGGTTTAATCGCGTTGCAACAGAAAGTGCTTGAACTGATCCAGATACGCCACGAACTTGGCGTCGCAGGCGAGAATGATGTGGTTTTGCAGCGTGCATTGATCGAATCGAACAAGGCGCAAGTCGAACTGCTGAAGAATCAGCGCAAACAGACTGAAAACACACTGGCTACGCTGACTGGCGTGCCCGCAGCAACCTTTACCTTAAGTGCAGGAGCACTACCGGCCAATATCCCGATGATTCCTGTCGCGCTGCCGGCGACACTGCTGGAACGGCGACCCGATATTGCTTCTGCTGAGCGCGCGATGGCTGCGGCGAATGCTCAGATTGGTATTGCCAGGGCGGCGTATTTCCCAACGTTAAGTCTCTCGCCCGCACTGGGGGGGTATGAGTCTAATCGTTTGTCTAACCTGATTTCGGTTCCTTCACTGCTTTGGTCTGTCGGTGTCCAGTCCAGCCAGACTTTGTTTGATGGCGGCAGAATGCGTGCTGGTGTCGATTTTGCACAGGCCGGATATATTGCGGCACGCGCTAATTACCGTCAGTCCGTTCTGCTCGCCATTGAGGAAGCGCAGGACGCACTGGGCACCTTGCATGGCTTAGCCTCCGCCGGACAAAAACAGGATGAAGCGGTACGTGACCAGAACAAGGCTTATGCAATTACCTTGCTGCGTTATCAGGCGGGCTTGGATAGCGCGCTGACGCTCGCCACCATGCAACAAAATCAACTAACCGCTTTACGCGTTCAGTCACAACTGCGTGGCGGCCAGTTTGTCTCGGCAGTCAGTCTACTCAAAGCACTCGGTGGTGGCTGGTCAGAATAAGAACTTGCCTTCAGCTATAGCAAACATATTAACCCGGCTGTTTCCCCGCGCCGGCATCGCAATGACTGTCTGGCTGGCATTTTTCAGGCCGGATAGTTGCTGTCAACCAATGCAATGTTTTTGCCTGTGATGGCGGATGCGACTGATAAACGCAGTTGAACGGAATTTTATTCTGCCTGCGGAAATTAAAAAGCCACAAAGGAATCACCCTTTGTGGCTTTCTGATGATACTAACTTATGCAGTTTTTTTGCGACGTACCATGAAACCCAGCAGACCCAAACCACCCAGCATCATGCCGTAACTATCTGCTTCCGGAACAGCTGAAACAGACGCTGGGGAAACAGCGGTGTAGTTATAAGTAACAGTAAGCTGCGCACCGGAGTAATTGGTAACGTTAGCAACAACATTTGATGTGTTGGTGCCACTAAGACCAAAGCCGGTAGAGGTGCTGTAGCTGCTAGCAATGCTGCCCGTACCAATCCAACTGCTCAGATCGCTAGTCATAGTTTGAGTATCTGGAGAAGCGATGGTTGTCTGCGTACCAGTACTCGCTGTTGCGCCACTAGCAATATTGCTTATCCTGAAGTTTGACAATGAAGCATTAATTTCGCTTGAATACGCACTACCGACGTTGACGTCAATAAGTGACGTTCCTGAAAAACGAGCATTCGTTGCTGTTTTCGTACCTGTGTTTGTGAGCGTTGCAGTGATATTGCTGGAGCCAGAGAAAGTCAAAACAACATCATTGAGCGTGCCCAATGAGCTGTTAAATTGAATCACATTAAAGCCATTGCTCCAGTCTGTCAGACCTAAACCTTGGGAAAATGTTTGGGTTTCAGTCGCTGCTTGTGCATAACCGGCAGCCAGTGACAATGCGGAAAGGGTTGCAGCAAGGATAATTTTTTTCATAATCAATTCCATTCGGTTTAGTAAGTTGTTGTAACCTAGCTATCCTCATGACTGAGTAGGACCTATGGCTTTCCGTCCCCATATTTCTACAGGTTTGGCTAAAGTATTTATGTTTTATCAAAGTTCAGCAGCAAGATAATAATATCAAAATGTCTCCTCTGAGTCAATAACATTTTTTAAAAAAGTTTTAACGTAAAACTCGCGCAGGCATTCGTCAGTTACAGTCCATCAAGCATATTGTTTCGTCGTTTAAATCGCGTTATTGTTCGTTCCAGAGGGTAGCCGGGTTTCTCAGCATGAAGTAAACGGTGAGCGGCTTGAAAAAACAGGCAAGCAGGAGCGCTCACCGGGTAAGCGGTATCAAGATTCAGGCAAGCAGGAGCACTCATCCGGCAAGCAGGAGCGCTCACCGGGTAAGCGGTATCGAGATTCAGGCAAGCAGGAGCACTCATCCGGCAAGCAGGAGCGCTCACCGGGTAAGCGGTATCAAGATTCAGGCAAGCAGGAGCGCTCACCGGGCAAGCAGGAGCGCTCACCGGGCAAGCAGGAGCGCTCATTAGGGAAGAAATATCAAGATTGAGTGAAGTCGCATCAAGGTTTAGTGACGCCGTCTTAAGATTTCGTGTGGCGGCCTCAAGATTCCGGCAAGCCATAGCACTTATCCGGCA
>Ga0316226_1000972_pt1 | contig 33794 bp, 25 predicted proteins | sample TBH18017metaG_FD_206009 | JGI IMG/M metagenome (GOLD analysis project Ga0316226, IMG submission 206009) | Freshwater microbial communities from Trout Bog Lake, Wisconsin, USA - TBH18017 | ecosystem: Environmental > Aquatic > Freshwater > Lake > Hypolimnion/Profundal zone | place: USA: Wisconsin...
CACCTGCCTCGCGCAGTTTCGCGACCATCGTCTCGTCCAGCGTCTCCGGGTTGCCCAAGATGCGGATGTTGCGCACCAGTCCGCGCTTCTTCGCTTCGCCGACGCGGCGCAGGAGAACGGGGAAGTCTTCGCGCAGCAGCGGGTTGCCGCCGGAAAACTCGACCTCCGCCTCGCGGCCGGTCGCGCGCGCGAAATCCAGGAACGATTCCAGGATGCGCCGGCATTGATCCGGCGGCAGGTCGGAGGTCGGTTGTGTCGGCGTGCGGCGCAGGCAGTGGGGGCAGGCCAGGTTGCAGCGCGCCGTCAGGTGCCAGGCGAGGTGCGTGCGGCGGCGGTGCGGTTTGGCGGGAGTGTCATTCATTTGTGAAAGGTTGCCTGGCTATGTTGGGAAGAAATGCGGGTAGGGACGGCTCTCCGAGCCGTCCGTCATTCAACTCGGACGCCTCGGAGAGGCATCCCTACCTGAGAGGGCCTATCGGCATGAGGACTCATTGGCGTGGTGGTTGAGCCGGCCTTGCCGACAGGCAGGCAGAAGCAGAGGCCGGTGGCGTCGTCGCGGACGATGCGGGCCTCGACGTCGAAGACCTGCCGCAGGACGGCGGGCGTCAAGACGTCCGCCGGCGCGCCGGAGGCGGCGATGCGACCATCGCGCAGGGCGAAGATGAAGTCGGCGTAGCGCACGGCCAGGTTGAGATCGTGGACCACGAGCACGAGGGTTTTGCCCAACTCGCGGTTGAGCGCGCGCAGGAGGTCCATGATCTCGAACTGGTGCGCGAGGTCGAGGAAGGTGGTGGGCTCGTCGAGAAATAGATATTGCGTTTCCTGCGCCAGGGCCATGGCGATCCAGGCGAGCTGGCGCTGACCGGCGCTGAGGCGAGCGACCCAGTGCTGGCGCAGGGGGGCGATGCCGGTGCGCTCCAGTGCGGCATCGACGGCGGCACGATCTTCGTCGGCGAAGGCGTCGAAGAGCCGCTGGTGGGCGTAGCGGCCGTGGGCCACCAGCTCCTCGACAGTTACGCCGTGGGGCGCGGCGTTCTCCTGAAAGAGGATGCCGAGGCGGCGCGCAAAGGCGCGACTGGAGAGCGTGGCGATATCGCGACCATCCATGAGCACTTCGCCCGACTCGGGCGCGAGCTGGCGCGCCAGCGTCTTGAGCAGCGTGCTCTTGCCCGAGCCGTTGGGTCCGATCAGCACGGTGATGCGGCCTGTCGGGATGTCGATGGACTGGCCATCGATCACCACGGACTGTCCCGGGTTGTAGCGCACCGTCAACTGGCAGCCGCGCAGGCCGGATGCGGTGGCGGGTGCAGGTTGTGTGTGGGAGGTGCTCACAGCTTTCCAAACTCACGCCGTCGGCGCATCAGGTAGAGGAAGAATCCGCCGCCCAGCACGCCGGTGACCAGGCCCACCGGGATCTGCAGCGGCGCGAAGGCGAGGCGCGCGACGGTGTCGGCACTGGTCAGAAGGGCCGGCCCGGCGAAGAGGCAGCCGACGATCAGCAACCGGTGTGCGCTGCCCACGGTGTTGCGGATGACATGGGGAACGATCAGGCCCACGAAGCCGATCAGCCCCGTCACGGCGACGGCGGAGGAGGCCGCCAGGATGGCGATAGCCGCCAGCACGAAGCGCACGCGCTCGACGTGCATGCCGAGCGCCGATGCCGGCGCGTCGCCGAGCCGCAGAACGTCGAGGTAGCGGGTGGCGCAGAGGCTCAGCACGACGCTGGCCAGCGTCCAGGGCGCCACCAGTCGCACCTGCTCCCAGCCGGCGCCGGTGAGCGAGCCGGCCATCCAAGTCATGGCGTTCTGGACGACGGAGAGGTCCTTGGCCAGGAAGAAGAGCATGGTCTGCAGCGAACCGGCGATGGCGCCGACGATGACGCCGGCCAGCACGAGGCGCACGGGGCTGGTGCCATGGTGCCAGGCGATGCCGTAGACCACCAGGAAGGCCGTCGCACCACCGGCCATGGCGGCCAGTGGCAGGTGGGTGCCGAGCACGGGCCAGACCATCAGCGCCAGCAGCACGGCGAGGCCGGCGCCCGAACTCACGCCCAGCAGGTAGGGGCTGGCCAGCTCGTTGCGGGTGATGGCCTGGAAGATCGAGCCGGAGAGCGCCAGGTTGGTGCCGACCATGAGTCCCACCAGAATGCGCGGCACGCGGACGTTCCAGACGATCAGCGTGGCGGTGTCCAGCGGCGGCGCGGCAGGCAGCCCCAGTGCGTTGGCGGTCTGGGCGCCGAGGAGCAGGCGGCCCAGCACGGCGGGGTGGTGCCAGATGGCGGCATCGGTCAGCGCGGCCCAGGCCTCGTGCAACGGCATGTCATAGGAGCCCAGCGTGAGCTGCAGGCAGGCAGCTGTCAGCGTGATGATCAGCGAGCACGCGATCAGGATCGCGAGAGCCCGGTTGCGCGGCGCGGGGATGGCTGTTTTGGCGGCGGAGGGTTTCATGCGGGGCTGTCGGTTGCGAGGAGGTAATGAAGTGATCAGTAACCAGTAACCAGTGATCGGTGATCAGTCATCAGTGAGAAGGCCGAAACCTGACGGCTGACCGATTACTGATCACCGATCACTGGTCACTGATCACTGACCACCACCCCCTGACATCTTGTGCTCGTCGTGTAAGACCGCGGCCACAGCTGTGCGGTCAAAGAGCTGTTCGGCGGGCGGATAGGCCTGGTCGTCGCGGTAGGGTCCAAAGAGCGCAGGATAGATTTGCTTGGCCGCCATTTCAATCTGGAAGAGCAAGAAGAGGGGTCCCTGCAGCGGCGTGCCGCCCGGGTAGACGCGGTGGTTGCGGAAGGCGGAGAGCCGCTGGCCGAGGGGGTCGGAGGCGAGCGTCATCAACTGGTCGTAGTTGGCCCGCGAGGTACCCGAGCCGGAGACCGGGTAGATGGCGAAGGGCATGATGATCACGGCTGGATCGATCGCCAGCAGCCCTTCGAGGTCGATCGTGGCGCCGCGTCCGCCGGGGTCGCCGTAGGCCACGACCTTCGTGCCGTCGAAGGCGTCGCGCGCGCCGACGGCGCGATAGTGGGCCTGGCCGAAGCCGGCCGCGCCGATGCGGTACGGCGTGAATCGGCCGTTGGCGTAAAAGACCAGCGCCACCGCGGGTCGCTGTTCGGCGGGCGGAAGGCGCGAACCGATGGTGCGCACCAGGTGGTCGCAGATCTCCTGGAGCCGGGTGATGCGGCTGGTGCGGCGGTAAACCTCGCCGACCTTGGCCGAGAGTTCCCAGAGCGAGTAATAGGCGTAGGGCTCGGGGCCAGCGTAGTTGTTGTCGCGGCTGTAGCGGTTGGCGAAGAAGGGGCCGACATTGCGGGCGATCTCCTCCACGTCGGCGCGGTTCCAGCCGCGGCTGGCAGCCAGTTGCAGCGGATCGATGTGGTGCACGTCGGCATGCAGCGCGTAGAGCGTCTCCTTGTCGAAGAGCGTGCCCGCGGCGCCGGCCAGGATCGTCACCCGCTGGCGGTCGATCCCGCGGATGGCGCCGGGGAGCTGCTGGTAGAAGCCGTTGAAGAGATTATTGGCGTAGGCCGTGGCGACCAGCTTCTCCTCCTGGCTCAGCGCGACCAGCATGTCGTTGTAGTTGGCATCCTGCGTGACGACGCGCCGGGGCGGGTGCGCAAAGCACACCGGCCCCATGGGCGACATCTCCACCACATAGGAGGCGTTCGTCGCCGGCGTCACGGGCTGCGCGGGTTGCCGCGTACGGAAGCCCGGATCACGGCTGCGATGCTGCTGGCCGACCAGCGAAAGGCCGGCGGAGAGCAGGGCGAGCGCCAGGAGGGCGATGGCCAGGATACGTTTGGAGATGCGCGACATCGTTTGGCGTTCTTTCCGCAACTGGTTCCTAGAAGATGACGCTCAGCCGGACGAGGAAGCTGAGCGGCGTGCCCGGCTCCACGTTGGCCGCGCTGGAGGAGGACTCATAGTAAGTCCGGTCAAAGACGTTGTAGACGTTCGCCTGCAGCTTGAGGCGCTGGCCGGAGTGGAGCACCCAGGCGTACCAGGCGGCGGTGTCCCAGCGGACGTAGCCGGGCAAGTCGAAGGTGTTGTTGTTGTCGCCGGCCTTCTCGTCGGAGGCGAAGCAGCCGGCGCCTGCGCCGAAGCCTTGCAGCGTGCCGTCCTGGACGGTGTACTTGAGCCAGAGGCTGCCGCTGTTCACCGGCACGTCGATCAGCGCGGCGCCTGCAGGCAGGACGTTGGACTTCACCACGCGCGTGTCGTCGTAGGTGTAGTTGCCGACCACCTGCCATTCCGGCGTGATTTGCCCGATAATATCGGTCTCGAAGCCCTCGGAGCGCAGCACGCCGCCGTCGGCGTAGTACGTGGTCGAGGCCGTCGAATTGGCCTCATCCTTGACGGCCACGTGCTCCTTGGTGAGCTGAAAGGCGGCGGTCGTCAGCAGGAGACGCTTCTCGAAGAGCGAGAACTTGAGCCCCGACTCGTATTCGATGCCGGTGGTCGGATCAAGGGGCTGCCCGTCAACCGTTGAGTTACTGCCGGCTGTGTTGGGGTTGAACGAGCGCGAGATGCAGGCATAGGGAGAAAGCCAGGGGGTCAGGTCGTAGAGCAACCCGGCGCGCCCGCTGAACCCGAGGTCGCTCTGGTTGGTGATCTTGCCATTTGACCAGGAGACGTAGTGCTGGTCGATGTGGTCGGCGCGTCCGCCGACCAGCAGGTGCAGCGTGTTGTCCAGTGCATCCATCTGCTCTTGGACGAAGCCGGCCGCATCCTCGGTCAGCGTTTCCTGTTCCGCGGCGCCGGCCACCATGTGGGTAAAGGGGCCGGTCGGATAGACGGGAGCGAAGATGGAGATGGGCGCCAGGGTCGAGTCGGTCAGCCGGTCGTAGAAGTAGTCGCTGCGGCTGAGTTCGAAACCGGCCATGACTTGGTGTTTGGTCGGTCCCAGCTCGAAGGTCCAGAGTGCGTCGGCGATGGTGTCGAGCTCGAGGTTGTTGAACGACGAGGCGTCGTAGTAGGGGGTGATGGTGTTGGCCGCGCTGACCGAGGACCAGCGGATGCCGTCGTAGGTCGAGTCAAAGGCGTGGACCAGAAACTTGCTCTGGAGGGTCAGCAGGTCGCTGACAGGGTGGTCCAGTTCCAGCCCGCCGACCGTGTCCTCGATGGTCTGCGTGTTGTGGTATGGGCCGGCCAAGTTGCGGGTGATCGGTATGGCGGGGTGGCCGTCAGAGGTAAACGCTACGCCGTTGTCGACCGGGCGGTTCAGGTACTGGTACCAGAGCCAGGCGGTCAGGCGCGTGTGGTCCTCGAAAACGTAGGTCAGGCTGGGGGCGGCGAACATCGACCAGCGATGGAGGCCGTCGCGGAATGAGCCGGTATCCTCATAGTCGTAGATCGCGCGGTAGGCCAGGTTGCTGGTCAGGGGGCCGGTGCTGTCGAATCCGCCGCGGACATGGTCATAGCTGCCGACCTCGGCGAAGATCTCGGTGCGCGAGACGAACTCAGGGAACTTGGGAATGACGTTGATCAGACCGCCCGGCTCGATGGCGCCGTAGAGCGAGGAGGAGGGTCCCTTGAGCACCTCGACTTGCTCCACACCATAGAGGTCGATGGGCGGCATGGTGTAGCAGTTGAAGCCGTTGAGGGAGAGGCGCTGCGAGAAGCCGCGGACGTAGGCATTCTCGAACTGGATGCCCTGGCTCTCGGTCTTCAGGGGGGCCACGCCGCTGACGTTGCGGTAGACGTCCTTGAGGCGGTCGACGCCCTGATCCTCGATGACCTCCTTGGGGACAACCTGGATCGAGAGCGGCGTCTCGGCGATGGGCGTGTCGGTCCAGGTCGCGGTGGGCGCGTTGGAGACCGTATAGCTGCGTGGTGCGGTGCGTTCGGGGAGCCGTTGTGCCTCCACAATGACGGGTGGCAGGGCCGTGACGGTTTTTGGGGCGCTTGCGTCGTCAGCCGCCGCTGTTTGGACGGCGTCGCCAAGCCAAACCAGGACGGCCAGAGAAACCACGATTGCTGTGCTGTGCCGCCACCCCATATCCCCGCCCTTTCAATCCTGATGGATTCATGCTGCGTGTGCCACTTGGCACCAATGAATGAAACGACCAATCGTGGATGGCGGTTCAGTGGCGCGGATGTCTTATTCGGCCGTGGTTTTGTCACTTGCGCGGACGGGTCCTCCATGAGAACATGCACTAAATTGGTTGGCGTGACGCATCGTTGGCGTTCACGTTCATGACACACCGTTCATTCCCTCATGGCGCGGCCGGTGTCGCGTCAGGTACCAGGAGACAAGGCATGCGCCAGGCTCTTGCCATCGTGTTGCTCTGCACGGCTGCCGGCTGCGCCGTCGCCAGCTGGTTTGACAGGGTCGTGCAGACCGTTGCCGCCCCACAGACCAACGCCACACCGCCCGCCACATCCAGCGTCGCGGCGCCGCTCGCTCGCGTGCCCCTGAACCTGAGCGACCAGGACATTGCCGCGGCGCTCAAGGTGGCGCTGAGCAACGGCGTGAGCCGCGCCGTCACCCAACTCGGACGAAACGGCGGCTTTCTGACCAATGAGGCCGTGCGGATTGCCATGCCGGCAGAGCTGCAACGCATCGAACTGGCATTGCGCGCCGCCCATCAGGACCGCCTGGCGGACACGTTTGTCGCCACGATGAACCACGCGGCGGAGCAGGCGGTGGTCGAAGCCGCGCCGGTCTTTGCCCATGCCGTGATGGCGATGAGCTGGCAGGATGTGCAGGGCATCCTGACGGGGCCTCCTGATGCGGCCACGCAATACCTGCGCCGCACTGCGGGCGCCGCGCTCGAGCAGCGTTTCCTGCCGGTGGTCCGCGATGCCACCGCGCGGACCGGTGTGACCGCCGCTTACAAGGCCATGCAGACAGCCGCGCCCAAGAGCCTGACCTCCTTTCTGGGGGCGGATACGGTTGACGTCGACGCCTACGTTACAAGCAAGGCCATGGATGGCCTCTTCCAGATGGTGGCCGCCGAGGAGCAGTGCATTCGCTCCAATCCCCTGGCGCGCACGACGGATCTGCTTCGACGCGTGTTCGGCGCGGTGGCGCCGGCGACGAAGTAGGCGGGAGGCGGCTTGACGCGGGTGGTGCCGGCACAGGAGGCGAAGGCGCATGCAGTCCAGACACACGTGGAGGTTCTTTCGTGCTGGTGGCTTCGACCAGGTGCGTCTGGACACCGGCGCCGACATCGCCGCGCTCGACCAACTCGACCAGAAGCTGTGGGTGGCGCTCAGTTGTCCCACGCGTGGCATCGAGTTTGACGCCCAGACACTGGATCTGATCGACACCGACAAGGACGGCAGGGTCCGCGTACCGGAGATTCTCGCCGCCACCGCCTGGACATGCCGTCTGTTGGCCAATCCCGATGAACTCCTCAAGGGCGCCAAGCCCCTGCCGCTCGCCGCCATTAACGACGCGACACCCGAAGGCAAGGAGCTGTTGGCGTCCGCGCGGCGGATCCTGGCCAAGCTGGGCAAGCCCGACGCGACGGAGATCACGGTCGAGGACACGGCCGACATCACCCAGCTCTTCTGGAAGACGCCCTTCAACGGCGACGGCATCGTGCCGGCAGATGCGGCGGAGGACGCAGAGACCCGCGCCGTGATCGAGCAGATTATCGCCTGTCTGGGTGGCGAGGTCGACCGCAGCGGGCAGACCGGCGTCAACCAAGCCAAGGTCGACGCCTTCTTCGAGGCGGCCACCGCGTATTCTGACTGGATGAAGCGGGCGGAAGGCGATCCGGCGATCCTGCCGCTGGGCGCGGCGACCCTTGCCGCGGCCGCCACCGTGCGGGACCTGCAGGCCAAGGTGGACGATTTCTTCGCGCGCGGCCGCCTGGCCGCCTTCGACCCGCGCGCATTGACCGCCCTGAATCGCGAGGAGAAGGAGTACCTGGCCATCGCGGCCAAAGACCTGACCATCACCGCTGCCGAGGTCGCCGGGTTTCCGCTCGCACAGGTCGAGGCGGGCAAGGCGCTTCCCCTGGTGCAGGGGCTCAATCCCGCCTGGGCCGGGGCCGTGGCGTCCTTCCGGCGCCTCGCCGTCGTGCCGCTGCTGGGCGATTGCACGTCGATCACGGAAGCGCAGTGGGCCGAGGTGCGGGCGCGGTTCGCGGCCCACGAGGTGTGGCGGGCCACACAGGCTGGCGAGAGCGTGGAGAGCCTCGGCTTGCTGCACATCCGGGCGATCCTGGCCGGACGGGCGCGGGAGACGATCACGGCCCTGATCGCGAAAGACATGGCCTTCGGGGGGGCGGCCGACGCGCTTGCCGACGTGACGAGGCTGGTCCGCTACCACCGTGACCTGCAGCGGCTGCTGGTCAACTTCGTCAACTTCCGTGACTTCTACGGTCGCAAGGAGAAGGCCGTTTTTCAGGTGGGCACGCTCTTCCTCGACCAGCGCAGCTGCGACCTCTGCCTGCAGGTCACCGATCCGGCCCGCCACGCCACCATGGCCGGTCTGGCCGGCGCCTACCTCGTCTATTGCGACTGCGTGCGCAAGAGCACGCGCGAGACCCTGTCGATCGTCGCGGCCTTCACGGACGGTGACTCCGACAACCTGATGGTCGGCCGCAACGGCATCTTCTACGACCGCACGGGCCGTGATTGGGACGCGACGATCACGCGCATCGTGGACAACCCGATCAGCATCCGGCAGGCAGTCTGGGCTCCTTACAAGAAGTTCGCCCGCATGGTCGAGGAGCAGGTGGTCAAACGCGCCGCCACGGCGGACGCCGAGACGCAGGCGAACCTGCAGTCGACCGCGACCTCGGTCGCCTTCGCCGGGCGGAGCGAGCCACCAAAGCCGAAGTTCGACATCGGTACGATCGCTGCCCTGGGTGTCGGTCTCGGCGCGATCGGCGGGATTGTCGGCGGTTTCGTCTCCGGCTTCATGGCGTTGACCTGGTGGAAGATGCCGCTGGCGCTGTTGGGCGTGATGGCCGCGATCTCCACGCCGTCGGTGATCCTGGCGTGGTCCAAGCTGCGCAAGCGCAACCTCGGCCCGATCCTCGACGCCAACGGCTGGGCTGTGAACGCCAAGGCGCGGATCAACATTCCGTTCGGCCGCTCGCTGACCGGCGTGGCCCAACTGCCCCCGGGTTCCCGCCGTGACCTGACCGACCCTTACGCCGAGAAGAAATCGGGGCGCTGCGTCGCCATCCTGATCGTGCTGCTGGCGGCGCTGGCCTGGGCCTTGTGGCGCTTCGGCACGCTGGCGTATCTGGCGCCCAGCCTGTTCAGAAAATGAGTCGGGCCGCACGGTTTGTCGCCAGATTGAATGGACAGGGCACAAAGCGGGGTGATCATGCGCATCGACGGACACGTGCACATACATGCGGGACCGGTGGAGCCGCTGCGGCTGCTCGATGAGTTGCAGATAGCCGGCTTCGACGGCGCCATGCTCATTTCCCCGCCGCCCCGCTTTCTGAATCAGGGGCGCATCGAAACCCTCTCTTCCGCAGAGCGCTTGGAATCCCTGGCGGGCTGGACCGCGGGACAGCCGACGCTCTTCCCGCTCTACTGGATCGATCCCACGGAGCCGGGCGCGCTGCAGCAGGTGGAGCAGGCCATGGCGGCGGGCGTGGCCGGTTTCAAGGTGGTCTGCTCGACCCACATGCCGTGCGATCCGGCCGCCATGCCGGTCTACCGCGCCATCGCCGGGCACAACAAGCCGATCCTCTTTCACTCCGGCATCCTCTGGGATGGACAGCCCTCCTCAGCCTTCAACCGCCCGGCGGCTTTCGAGCCGCTGCTCGATGTGCCGCACCTGCGCTTCTCCCTGGCGCACATGTCGTGGCCCTGGATCGACGAGTGCCTGGCTGTCTACGGCAAGTTCCTGAATGCCACCACCGTGCGCCCCGATGCGCCGGAGATGTTCGTCGACCTGACACCCGGCACGCCTCCCATCTACCGCGAGGAGGCGCTGATCAAGCTCTTCACCATCGGCTACGACGTGGCCGACAACGTGATCTTCGGCACTGATGCCGCGACCGATGCCTACAACGTGCCGTGGGCGCAGGAGTGGCATGCCCGTGATCGGGAGATCATGCGGCGGCTGGAAGTGCCCGGGGAGATCGTCGCGCAGTACTTTGGCGGGAACCTCGAGCGCTGGCTGAGCGGCGCGCCGCGCGACGCGGCGCCGCCGATGAGCGGGCAGGGGATCTTCTAGCGGCCAGCCAGGTTTGCGGCTGCGGGGATCAGAAATTTCACCTGGGAGCGCAAACAGATCGCGGCGGCGGGTGTCTAAGTGGGTGAAGAGAGCGCAGAGGCCTTTCTTGGACGAGCAAGAGCAAAGCGACGCGGAACTGCTCGATACGATTCGTCGTACGGGCGGCGCCGCGGAACTGGATGAGCTTGCGTCGCGCTATACCGGGCGCGTGCGTTGCATCGTCTACCCGCTGGTTCTCAATGATGCCGATGCCGACGATGTGACGCAGGAAGCCATGGTGCGGGCATTGAAGGGGCTGGACGGGTTCCGGGCGGATGCTTCATTTTCGACCTGGATCTATCGCGTGGCGGTCAACACGGCGTTGAACTTCCTGCGGAAGCGCAACCGGCGAGCCGCCATGTGGGTGGCGGATGAGCAGATGGAGGATGTCGCAGACCTCGCCTTTCGCGCGCCGACAGGCGAGGCCGAGCACGCGGAGATCGATCGCGCCATCAGCGAGGCGATGCAACAGCTGCCGGTGGCACAGCGAACCGCCCTGTCGCTGGTGGCCATCCAGGGCCTGCCCGAAAAGGAAGCCGCGCGCATCGCCGGCTGCGCGCATGCCACCTTGCGGTGGCGGCTCTTCCGGGCGCGGCGACGGCTGGGGGAGATGCTGGCGTGCGCTGGACATGACATCGGGCAGGTAGGCGCGACGACCAGGAAGACAGGCCCGTTACGGACAGGACCATGATGAATCGAAACATCGATGATGCGCTCAAGGCCTGGTCGGCCCGGCACGCGCCGGACCACCAACACCTGCGCGTTCTGGAGGACCGCATTGCGCAGCAGCGGCGATTTGCGGCGCCGACGGCGCTGGCATGGTCATTGCAGGCGTCGAGTCGCCGGCCGCGCGTGACTGCCTTTGCCGCTGGCGTGGCGGCGACCTTGCTGGCGGTCTTCCTCTGGACAACCTGCACGGAACGCAAGGGGGGGCTGGGCCGGCTGCTGCGGAACGAGGCCGCACAATTCGCGCAGCATCGCGCCGCGCTGGCCACCGTCTTCAGCGAGACGGAACGCCTGTTCGGCACCAACCTCCAGTGGGTCGCGCAATCGGGCCGCCGCGCGGAACTGGGACTGGTCGATGCGCCTGCTGGCGGCGACGAACCCATGGTCGTGCATCTGTCGGTCATGTCCCGCCGCACGGGCGATGACCGGGCGTGGCGCTGCGTCTGGCAGGCCGATGTCGTCGCGCGCCCCGACGGCCTGATCAATCTCGCTCCCGATGGTCAGACCGGCAACCGCGTGGCCCTCTGGCTCCATCGACTGGATACGGGTGCGGCCTTCGTGGAGAGCCGTCTCGAATTGCGTCAGCCTGTGGCCCTGCATGCTGAAACCAGCGAAGTCCTCAGATTCGGCGCCTCCCGCAACGTCACGCGCATGCGCCGCGGCGACACCGAGTATCTGCTGCTCCAGACCGTCGCACCAACGGGAGGTGAGCCATGTTCGTCGTAAATTGGTATGGCGTGATAAGCAGTGCTTTTGCAGCGCTGCCTCTTGCTGTAGCCACGCCGCTCCGTCGGCGTGCTGGAACGAAAACGCGCGGCGACAGAGCGCCGCGACTACAGCGGGCAGCGAATACAGAATCAGCGAGTTCGGTTGGAAGACGGTTGGCAGCACAAGTCCATGTTTTCGAGAAGAGCTGGGTCCTTTCCGCGCTTTCGCTTGTCCTGGCTTTCAACGCTTCAGCCGCCGAGACGGTCTGGAACGCCTTTGCCGGACGCGAAAGCGTGCTGGTGCGCGGGTTGCCTGGCGTTCCTGCGGGTGAAGCCGTCTGGTTCTCGGTGACCAAGGATCAGCGCGTCATCAACAGCGGCACGGTGCGGGCCGACGCGCAGGGCGTGCTGGCACTGCCCGTGCGCCTGCCGGAGATGAAGCCCGGCGTGGCGCTGGCGCTGGACGTTACGCTGCGGCTGGGCGACGATCACGGCCGCCCCTTGCGCGCCGGCACGCTCTGGGCCTTTGCCGAGCGCCCGTTCGAGCCTGGTCACAACCCTGTCGCGCCACGCAAAGTCCTGCTGTATGACCCGGATGAGAAGACCGCGGCTGCCTTCCGTGCCATCGACCTTCCATTCGAGGCCGTGGCGCGGCTGGACGATCTGACTAGCCGGACCAATGCCGTGGTCGTCGTGGCCGAAGGGCTGTCGCTCGACGCCGAGCGCGGCCTGTGGCAGGCTTTGTCCGACGCCGTTGCGCGCGGCAACCGCGTGCTGCTGCTCGCGCCGCGCGACGGGCGGTTGCAGCCACCAGCCACCTGGCGCAAGCTCGTGGCGGGTGACGCGCAGGAGGTCTTGCGCCATGGCTCCGTGGCCGGGCTGCCATACAAACTCGATCTCGCCAGCTGGCCGCCGGACGGACGCGCCGTCAGCACGCGGTTCCGGTTGGTCGGATACCGCGACGAAGCCGTGTTCGATGTGACGCCCGACGCGGGCAGCGTGGCGGTCGGCTGGGACGATCTCTCGTCCGGCGGTTGTTTCCGCGCCTGCGGTCTCGGGATCATCGCGAAATGGAACGAAACGCCTGCGGCCCGGTGGCTGCTGGTGGAGATGTTGGGGGAAAGGTGATTAGGCTGTAGGCTGTAGGCTGTTAGGCTGTAGGCAGGAAAATGCGCATTCGCTAACAGCCTTACGCCCTATGCCTTAAGCCTCTATTCGACTGGGTTGTTACAGTTGAACGAAACAGGAGAGCACAAGATGAAACGCATCCTCACACTGACGCTGGCCATGGCCACGACCATGGTCCTCACCACGCGCGCCGCCGACTTGGCGGCCGCGAAACCGGCTGACGCCAAGGCCGCCGCGGCAACGGCAGTCAGCGCCAATGCCGCCGATCCGGTGCCGGCGGCGATCCTGGCCTTTTCCGAGCGCGGCGCGGGCGTGCGCGGCTACGCGGAGAAGGTGGCCGACCTGCTCTTCGCCAAGTTGTCGACCGATCCCGAGCTCTGGCTGGTTGACCGCCAGGATTTGGACAAGACTCTGGGCGAGCACGAGCTCTCCGCCTCCGGCATGGTCAACCCGGCGCAGGCCGTCAAGATCGGGTCGCTCACCGGCGCCAAGATCCTGATCACCGGTTCGGTCATGGACATTGACAAGGACGTCTACATCGTTGCCAAGATCATCGGCACGGAGACCACGCGCGTGTTGGGTTCTTCGGTCAAGGGGTCGCAGCGCGACGACTTGGGGCCGCTGGTCGGGCAGTTGGCGCTGGAGATCGCCAAGACCATCAAGCAGGAGTCAGGCAAACTCATCGCTCCGGACGTCAAGCTGGAGGACCGCATTGCCGCGCTGAAGAAGGCCATGGGCGACGCCAAGCGGCCCAGCGTGAACGTGCGCATCACGGAGCGTCACGTGGGCCAGGCGACCATCGACCCGGCGGCCGAAACGGAGACCGAGCTGTTCTGCAAGGAGACGGGCTTCACGGTGCTGGACGCCGCCGATGCCGCCAAGGCCGATATCCGCATCGAGGGCGAGGGGTTCAGCGAATTTGGACTGCGGCGCGGCAACCTGGTCAGCGTCAAGGCGCGCGTGGAGATCAAGGCCATCGACCGCAAGAGCGGCGAGGTGCTGGCCATCGACCGCGAGACCGCGGTGGAAGTCGACCTGACCGAGCAGATCGCCGGCAAGAAGGCCCTCCAATCCGCCGCCGCCCGCATCGCCGAGAGGATGCTGCCGAAACTGGCAAAGTAGACTTTGCGTGCCGTGAGTTCTGCCGTGCATGCATGACCCCAAGACGTGGACGGGGCAACGACTCACGTCGCACCGGCTCCCCGAAGGATTGCGTGGCGATTGCGACTATGGAATAGCGCCTTGTTTGGTCTCGTGGGTGCGTGCGACGGAAAGCTCTATCAGGTGAAGATTGACGAATCTTCCATTCCGGCGGCTGGTTCAACAATGGGGCTCTGAACGCAACTGTGGAGTGTTGGATGCAGACGCCTTTCATGCGCCATCACGTTTGTGTTGCGCTGCTGTGTGTGAGTATCTGGCTGCCTGCCGTTCAGGCAGATGCCGGGCCAGTCCCTCCGCGCATTGCGCTCTGCACGTCTGATCGTCACTCCGCCGGCGTCGCCAACCTGATCTTCGTTCGCCTGTCTGGCACCAAGGCACTGGACCTTGTGGAACGTGAGGCCGCCAGGGCCGTTGAGAAGGAATGGACGCTTTCGACCCTGTCGCAAGGCGCAGCGTTCAAAATCGGTCAGATGCTCAATGCCGATGGACTTCTCTTCATCGGCACAGATGTGGATGACCTGCATGTCGTTCTCGTCGAGGCGCGGAGCGGACGGCGCTTGTTCGACATGACGCGCAGTCGAGTGGCTCTGCAGCCAGCGTACGCCAGCCAGGAGGCGTGTGCACTTGTCATGGAGGCCATCCCGGTGCTGGGCTCCGGGTTGGCGAATCGGCGATTGTGTGTCCTGCCCCTGGAACTGGCTGACATGCCTCCTGAGATTCCGGGCGGTCCCGAACTTTGGTTGTCGCTGGATTTGCTGCACAAGCGGATCGTCGCGCAGTTGAGCGGCACATCCGGGGTGAGTGTCCTTGATCGCGAGCACCTGCGGGATATTCTTTGGGAACGAGCACTTCAGGATGAGGCTCTGCCTGGCTTGACCAGCGCCACGGCGGTGCTTCAAGGACGCGCCGAATGCAGGGGAATGAACATCGACCGGCGGTTTCGCTTTCTAATGACCCTTCGCGCCATTGGATCGCCGACCGGTGCGGCCGAATGTTTTGAGGCGACGGAGACGAATCTTGCGGAATGCGCCGCCGATATCGCAACATGGGCTGCCCAGGCCGTCAGTTCGGTACAAGGGGATGCTGAGGCAGACAGGTTGACACGGGAACCCGTTCAGCGCCTGCGCTTGACCATTACGGAAAGCTACGAATCCGAAATCAACAATCCCAAGGACTCCACTTGTCTCACCATCTCCGAGGTCGGATTCTTCGGAAACCAGACACCATGAAACGAACGTTCCCCGCAAAAGACGGTTTTCTCCCCCGCCTTCCGTTGATCGCGGTCGTGTTTTGCGTGGCCGGTTTCCTCTTTGTCGCCAGTGCTTTCGCCGCCGAACCCGTTGTTGCGCCGTTACGTCTTGCGGTGATTGCCGGCGAGGGCGAGCGGACACCGAAACCGGGCGTGGTGGAGTTGCTGACGGTGGAACTGTCCAAACTGGACGGCGTCGTGGTGCTGGAACGTGAGGATGTCCGGCGCATCCTGACTGAACAGGCGTTGAACGCCGGCGGCCTGGCAAATCGCTCCCAGGCGGTCCGTCTGGGAGCCATCCTGCATGCAGATGCGCTTCTCGTGGTGGAGCGACTGGGTTCCGTCACCAACGCCGCTTACCGCCTCAAGACGGTCGAGGCGCGCACCGGTGTCGTGGCGGGAGACCAGATTCTGGAAGAGGACTCCTCTGGGTCAGCCATGAACGCGGCTGCGTCGGAGTTGTGCCGGTGCATCGACTGGTTGCGCCTGCCAGCCGAACGGCGGCGCTACGTGGCGCTGCTCGGATACACGCCCGAGCGGAAGGACAGCGGGCTAACCGACCTGCCGGCGGCACTGGGGGCGCTGGTCGAACGGCAGCTCGCGCAGTCCGCGAGCGTCCTGATCGTGGATCGCGAATGTCTGCGCCAGATCCAGGAGGAACAGAATCTGGCCGGCGGAGAACTCCAGCTCGCCCGCTCCTCCTATCTCGTCGAGGGGCAGATCCGGCAGGCGGGAGAGTCCGCGGTCATTACCATCCAGACCCAGCTTCACCCTGTGCGGGGCAAGGCAGACCTGCCGGTTATCGAGCAGACGGGTTCGCCTTCCAATGTGCTCGCGGCGGCTCGCGCCGTGGCGGCAGCCATCCTGCGCCAGATCGACGCTGCTCCGCTCGCCGCGGATCCAGTTGCAGGCTCGGCGGAGGCGGACCGGATCGTCCAGTACGCCGACACGTTGCAGCGCTATGGCGACACCGAACATGACATGCCGCTGCTGGAGTCGGCCTATGCGCTGGACCCCAAGCCGGAAACCGCCCTGCGCCTCGCCAAGGTCATCCACCGGGTCGCGTTGCAGCGTGCAGGAAGCGACACCAATACGCTCGACGAGGTGGCGAAGCAGTCATTGCTGGAGGACTTTGACCGGGCCATGCGCCTCTGGCAGGTTGACATGGATGCGCGGCTTGCTGCGGGACCTGACTCCACGCGAGCCTTGGTCAAGTCGTCCATTGAGGCAGCGCCTCACGAACTGGGGAACATGTGGCAACGGCTAGATTCGGGGGCCGCCGGAACGCAGGCGCTCTACCGCGAACTACGCCGCCAAAAGGAGGTCTGCCGCCAGAAGGAAGACGGTTATGTCCGGAAGTTCTGGCCATCGAGCAGTCTGTACTATCTCGACTACCTATTGCACGAGGCGGCCGAGGTCGACGCCATGTGCCGCAGCGGTGCCGACTATGCAGCACAACTGCGTGAGTTGCTGACCACATGGGTGGAACTGCCCCACCAACGGCCGGCGGACTGGATTTTGCTGTGGGAAATCGCGCAGCGTCCCCGCTGGCGTGGTTTCCCGTCCTGCACGCTGGATGCGGAGGGATCCAATTCGCTCCTCGCTTTTGGTGATTGGCTTGCCGGGCAGCCGTCGGTCGACTGTCGGATGGCGGGGTTGTGCTTCAAGGTGCTGGTTTGCAAGAAGACGGGTTCGGCGCAGGGCGGGCAGCCGGCGCGGAAAATGGTTGAGCTCTACCCCGAATTTCTGCAGAAGCACGAATTCAGCCTGGCCGTTTGGTGCATCCTGCTGAATACCATTCAGATAGATGCGTACGCCGCCGTTGACGAACACGCGCTCTATACCGAAATGTTGGACGACAACGTGAAGTACCTGTCCGCGCAGACGTTTGTCGAATGGTTCACCCACGACCAGTCCCGCTTCGCGCTCAGGGGGTTCGGCAACCTTGGCGCGACATTCGAACGCCGGTGGCTGGCGGCGGCGGCAGCGAAACTGCCTTCGCCGAAGCTAGCGCGCTATCGGGATCCGGTCTACCAGGCTGGCATCGATTCCGTGGCCGAGTGCATCGCACAACGGCAGAGCGTGCTGGATGGCCAGGCCGCATCAGACGTGCAGATCAACCCGTTCTGGCGAGCCTATCGCGTTGAGGCGGTAGTGGCGGGAGCACTCGCTTCTTCGGGGCGACGCCTCGAGCTCTGCAAGCGGGATGGCGAGCGCCTCGTGCTGGTCTGGTCGAAACCGGCAGAGAAGAACGGGGGTCTCATGATCTCGGCCGAAACGCTCGACCTGGCGCTTCGTCCGCTCGCCGCGTTCCAGTCGATTGCCTTGCCGCATGGCGTGCAAGCGGACGATTCAGGCGCCGTGCGTGACGTGGCCTGTGATGGCGATCGCGTCTGCGTGGCGGCTGGCGATGCGGGTCTCCTGGTGTTTGGTCCGGAGTCGTCGCGCATCCTGGATGCCGGGGACGGGTTGCCGCACGAAACGCTGGTCTCCGTCGCCGTTGCCGGAGGCAAGGCCTATCTTGGCTATGCCCCGGACTATCTCATGCTGGTCGACCTCGGGACGCGTCACGTTCAAGAGATCGCCTACAGCCGGTCGCTGCTCAAACGCAACCCGCTGGATGGCTGCCCGCAGCGCTTTGACGTGCGCAGCCTCGTTGCCGATCCGGCGCGCGCCTGCGTATGGGTGGCGACGGCTCGTCCCGACGCCACCTGGCGATTGTCGACGGACTCCCTGAGGCTTGAAAGGGCGGCGGACGCCTCGATCTGGGCGCTGTCTCTCGACGGAGGTGATCTTCTCGGCGCGCGCGACGAGTACTTCTTCCGGTTCGACGCAACCCGTGGGAAATGGTCCGTCATCCCGCTCTATGGGGGCGTCTACTGCATGACGGGATTGCATGTTCAGTTGGGAACGGATGTCATCAGCGCAGGAACAACCAAGTCGGTCTCCACAGGTTCCGGGAGGCTCGACGTCGCGTTTCACGGCAAAGGAGGGCTCTATCTTCACAAGACCAGCTGCAAGCATGCCTTCCACCTTGCACTGGAACATGCGCCTTCGCCGAAGCAGATCGATTTCCTGGTCAAGACCTCCGACCGGACGGCGCTGGCCGCTACGCATGCGGGCACCTGCTGGTTGCTGACCCGCACGAATGACGTGTCGCCGGAGGAACAGGCGCTCGATGTGCGCGTACAGGCGATGCAGGCACTAGCCGCCACGCAAACAAACCGGCTTGCCGTTCGCGGCGTCACGGCTTCGAGCACGGCGGCGCCCGCGAAGAAGCGGACGTACGAAGCCGCCAATCTCTGCGACGGCAACCCCGACACCTGCTGGGCTTCCGCCACGAATGAGAACCGCGGTGCCTGGGTCGAGTTTAGCTTCGACCGACCCGTGAAGCTGACCAGTCTGCGGCTCATCAACGGCTGGCTGGCCAACTATGTGAACAACCATCGCGCACGGACGATCGTTGCGACCACCGACGCGGGCGAGCAGGCAACCCTCGCGATCGACGACGACAACGATCCACAGAGTCTGCCTCTCAGTTTCCTGAAGCCTGTTCAGCGCTTGCGGCTGACGGTGGCGGATATCTACGAGGCGGAGTACAACGACCCCCTTGATCCGGCGTGGCTGACTCTTTCCGACGTCGCCCTCTTTGGCGATCCCGCGCCATGAGCGCGAAACGCGTGCGCGCGCGTTCAGTCATTTCAAACTGATACACGACCGCTTGCTGCCGACGCTGCCCGTTCATCCTGAATTTGTTATTCTTGGCTGCGGCGGTCCGTCAGGGCGACCGCGGGAGCGAGCATGACGACACGAGAGCGATTGCGGCGGGTGTTGGCGTTTGAGGCGGTGGACCAACTGCCGGCGATGGAGTGGATCTGCTGGTGGGACCAGACCCTGGAGCGCTGGGCGGGCGAGGGCATGCCGCCGAAGCTGGGCCGCGAGGATCTCCTGCGCTGGTTCGGCCTGGAGGTCCATGAGTGGGTCTGGCAGAGCCCGCGCTGGCGCATCCCGCGCGCGCCGGGTCGCGCCCGCAGCCAGGGGGTGATCGACAGCGAGGCCGACTACGACCGGCTGGTCGCTCCGATCTTCGCCAACCCCGAGGTGGACCGGCCGCGCCTGGAGCGCATCGCCGTCGCGCAGGAGCGGGGCGAGGTGGCGCTGTGGCTGCAGTTCGACGGCTTCTTCTGGTTCCCGCGCGAGATCTTCGGCGTCGAGCCGCACCTCTTCGCCTTCTATGACCAGCCCGAACTCATGTCGCGCATGAACACCGACCTCTGCCGCTACAACCTGGCCTGCCTGAAACAGGTCCTGCAAATCCTGACGCCCGACGTCATGACCTTCGCCGAGGATCTCTCGTACAACCACGGCCCGATGCTCAGCCGCGAGCAGTTCGAGACCTTCATTGCGCCCTATTACCATCAGATCGTGCCGCTGGCCAAGAGCCACGGCGTGATTCCCATGGTGGATACCGATGGCGACGTGACCCCCGTGATTCCCTGGCTGCAGGCGGCCGGCATCGAGGGCTGCCTGCCGCTGGAACGCATGGCCGGCGTCGACGTGGCCGCCATCCGGCGCGACCATCCCAGGTGGCGCATGATCGGCGGATTCGACAAGACCATCATGCACTTGGGCGAGGCGGCCATCCGCGCGGAGTTCGAGCGGCTGCTGCCGGTGATGCGCAGCGGCGGCTACATTCCCACGACCGACCACCAGACGCCGCCCGGCGTCAGCCTGGATGATTTTCGCACTTACGTCCGGCTGCTGCAGGAGTATTGCCGAGAAGCAGGTCGTGGACAGTGAACCTTGAAACCGCAGATGAACACAGATCAACGCGGATAGGCTCATCGCAACAACACGTTGCAGCGCAAAACCATGTTCACCGGATAGTTGAAAGCCGTTTCTGTCGCAAGGCCGTGCCAATCAGCGTTTCTCAGCGGTTCAACTGCTTCTCTTAGGATCAAAGGTTTGAACATGCAAAAACTGATCATCGATACCGATCCCGGCCAGGACATTGACGACCTGCTGGCGCTGACGTTTGCCCTGCTGCGCCCGGAACTGGAAGTCCTCGCCATCACGACCGTGACGCAGCCGGCCGCCGGTCGCGCGCGTCTCGTCAAGCGCCTGCTGCGCTACATGGGCCGCACCGACATTCCGGTGGCCGCGGGCATGCCGTGGCCGCTGCGTCCGGTTCCCGAGTCCGAGCGCCGCTGGCTGGAGGATCCGCGGAACACAATGAACCATGCCTGTTTTGCCGAACCGGAGGATGCGCGCGACGATCCGGGGACGGCGGATGCCGTCGACCTGATCATCCGCACGGTCGAGGCTTATCCCGGCGAGGTGATCCTCGCCTGCATCGCCCCGCTGACCAACATCGCATGCGCGCTGCGACGCAAGCCGGAGATCGCCGGCAAGATCCAGGCCATCGCCATGATGGGCGGCGAGGTGGCGCTCAACCGCGCGGAGCACAACGTCGCGTTCGACTACGTGGCGGCCGAGATCGTGCTGTCGGCCGGCATTCCGCTGGCCATGGGCACCTGGGACGTCACGCGGCGCTTCGTGCTGACGATGGACGATTGTACGCGTTTCGGTCAGAGCCCCATGCCGCTCTGCCAGGCGCTGGGCCAGGCGATCGCGCTGTGGCATCCGGCCCAGAACTGGAAGCCCGGGCCGGTGATGTACGATCTCTTCCCGATCGTCTGGGCCTTCGACCGCTCGTTCTACACGACCAAGCCGATGTCCGTGCGTGTCGAGACGCGCGGCGAGTTCACGCGCGGCATGACCGTGGTGAGCGGCAACACGCCGAACGCCGAGGTCACCACCGACATCCGCGCCGCCGCGCTGTGCGACCTCTACCTGCAGACCGTGCTGGGTTGAACGCGGGCTGTTGGCTAACGGCACCTCGCGCCTGTTCGACCTTGAAACCGCAGATGAACACAGATCAACGCGGATAGGCGCATCGCAATCAACACGTTGCCGCGCAAAGCCGTGTTCACCGGATCGATGAAAGCCGTTGCTTTTGCAAGACCGCGCCAACCGGCGACCATCAGCGTCTATCTGCGGTTTATTGAACCTTGCACAAGTGGGTGACGAATCGTGATGGGTCCTGTGGGGGTAGGGCGCGCCGCTCCGCGGCCACCGAATCCTGCGCACAAGCATCGAATCCATCTGCGGCCGGCGGCGGAGCGCCGGCCCTACCTCGTTGACTACTCTGAGGAGATCACTTCCCGGCGCCGGTGGTGCGCTGGTCGTACTCGTAGGGCGTGACGAAGATGCGGCCATCGGCCTGGAGCAGCTCGACGATGTGCTGGAAGTCGGCGAACATGGCATCGCTCCACATGGCCGCATGGCCCTGCAGCGCGACGCAGACCTGGGTGCGCTTGGGCTGGTAGCCCTTCAGGAAGGCGTCGAAGCTGACCTTGCCGACGGCGTATTCGAGCTCTGGCGAGCGGGTGATGACGAACTTCGAGCTCTTGGCCTGGGGCGAACCGAAGAGCCAGACGCGGATCTCGGGATTCTCATCCAGCACGCGCACGCCGGTGGCGTCCACGGCGTTGCCCGCCGCGCCGAAGGTGCGGAAGGGGAAGCCCACGCGCTCCTTCATCAGCTTGCAGCCCTTGGCAAAGTGCTCGGATTGGTAGGCGTAGGGTGGGCCGCTGAACTCGGCGTTGCAGTGCTTGCCTTCCACGTCCATGTTCATCGCATGGTCATAGCCGTGGAACCAGAACTCGAAGCGGCCGCCATTTTCGACAGCGTGTTTGCGGATCCAGTCGAAGTCGGCGGGGTTGCCCGTTTCGAGCGAGTTGGCGATGATGCCGAAGCTGGCCTTGAGGCTCTTGCTCTCGATGTAGTCCGCGACGCGCTTGAAGCGGGCGTTCACGGGGGTCTTCAGGTCATCAATTTTCAGGATCACGAAGCGCGGCGTGGTGGTATCAAGCGGCGGCAGCACGGGCATGACGAACGGGCCGGCTGGGGCGGCGGGCACAGCGGCCTCAGCGGGGGCGGCGGTGGGCTTGGCGCCGGCCATCTCCGGGAGCGCATCCAGTTCGGGCGGAAAGACGGGGGTGGTGCCGGGCGCGAAGGCCAGCACCGCGGCATTGGCGAGCATCGATTCCTGTTTCTGCTGGCCGAAGAAGAAGATCAGCGTCAGGTCGCCCGGCGCGCAATCGTCTCCGACCTTGGCGGTGAGCATGACCTTGCGCCACGTGCCGTCCGGCTTCAGCTCCTGGCGCTGCAGGGTCTGGCCCTTGTTCGTGAGCTTGATGCCCATATGGCCGCCGCCCGACGCGTCGCGGATGGCAAAGACCAGGGCCAGCGTCTCGCCGGCGGTCATGGGTCCGGTGGACTGGACGATCATCTGGACGTCCCACGGGTGCGGCGTCGCGGCGGCCACGGAGGCGCAGAGGGCGGCGTCGAACGGCTGTCCTTCGCCCTTCGGCACCAGGTGGGCGTGGCCGGACTTGTAGGCCGCCAGGCGCGCGGTCAGGTCCGCGGCGAAGACCGTGCGGGGCGCCGGGTCGGCGGCGCGCACGGCGGTGACGGACAGCAGCAGCAGGCACAGCAGCGAACGATGCATGGCTCGAATCTCCAGACGATAGACACTCAACCTAAGAAGAGCAGTTGAACCGCGTTCATCTGCGGTTTCAAGGGTCAATCAGAACGTTCTGAACGTAACATACCGGACTGGCCTCGTCAACGCCGCCAGGCGGTTGACGAGCGGCCGCGGGCGGTGGTAACGTGCAGGGCATGATGAACATCAAAGCATCGATGATCCGGCTGGCGCGGTCAACTGGGCGCGGTCGCCGGTTTGGGATTCTGGCTGCCGCCGGTTGCGTGGCGCTCGCCGTCGCCAGCGCGGTCGCCGCAGACGCCGAGGCGCATATTCCCTTTGCCATGCCGCCCGGCAATGGCGGCGCCGCGGACCGCAGCTTTCTCAACGCGCCGCTGGACGAGACGTCGCGGCTGGTCTGCCGCGACGGACACTTCGTGGACGCCCGCGGCCGGCGCGTGCGCCTCTGGGGCGTGAACCTGGCCGCCGGCGCCTGCTTTCCGACCAACGACGCCGATGCGGTGACCATGGCCGAGGGGCTGCGCGCGTGCGGCTTCAACGCCGTGCGGCTGCACCACATGGATTCCTCCTGGGCCTCTCCCAACCTCTTCCAATACGCGGGCGGCTACACGGGCGCGCCGCAGGAGCGGCTCGACGAACGCAGCCTGGCCCGGCTCGACCGGCTGGTGGCCGAGCTCAAGGCGCGCGGCATTTACGTGGACGTCAATCTGCACGTCGGGCGCGTGCTGACCGCGCAGGACGGCTTTGCCGACATCGCCAAGATCGAGCAGCACGGCAAGGCCATCGGCTTCATTGATCCGGCCAATATCGAGCGGCAGCAGCAGTTCGCCAGGCTGCTGCTCACGCACCGCAACCCCTTCACCGGGACGACCTTTGCCGAGGATCCGGCAGTGGCCTTTGTCGAGCTGACCAACGAGGATTCGCTGCTCAAGTTCGCGCCCTGGATTCCGGACTGGCCGGCCCGCTACCGCAACGTGGTGAGCCAGCTTTGGAATGGCTGGTTGAAGACGCGCTACGGTACCGACGAACGGCTGCGCGCGGCGTGGCTGGGCGGCGACGCGCCACTGGGCACGAACATGCTGACCAATGCACGCCTGGAGCAGGGCACGACAGGCTGGAGCCTGTCGCTGCATGAGGAGTCCCGGGCCACGCTCTCAGGCGAGTCCTGCGCCGGTGCGACCGACGCGCCCGCCGGCAATGCCCTGACGGTGCGCATCACCAATCCCGGCGCGGCTGGCTACCATGTCGAGGTCAGCCAGACGCTGCACGGGTTGCGAACGGGGACGCGCCATACGCTCACCTTCGCCGCGCGCGCCGATGCCCGCCGGACGCTGCGCATTCGTGTCATGGGCGGCGCGCCCGGCTGGACTACGGCCGGGCTGGACGAGTCCATGGAGCTGAGTCCCAACTGGCAGCGCTACGCATTCAGCTTCACCATGACCGCCGTGGCCGGACCGGTGCGTCTTAACCTGGCCATGGGTCAGCAGGCGCCGACCGTGCAGGTGGCCGACCTGGCGCTGTGCGAAGGCGGGCAGGGGGCGATCCTGGCCGACGGCCAGACGCTGGCCGCCGGCACGATCCCGCTGCAGCGCCTCAATGGCGGCGTGGCGGGCGAGGACTGGGTGCGCTTCCTGATGGCGGTCGAGTCGTCCTACACCACCACGATGCGCGACACGATCCGCGGGTTTGGCTGCCGCGCGCCGGTGCTCTGCTCGCAGGCCAGCTACGGCGGCGCGGGCGGTCTGCTGCGCGAGTCCCGCATGGATCTGGTGGACATGCATGCCTACTGGCAGCACCCCTCCTTTCCCCACAAGGCCTGGAACTATACCGACTACCGTATCGGCAACCAGCCCATGGCCGCGGCGGCTGATGGCACCGGCGCGGGCATGGCGATGCACCGCGTGGCCGGTCTGCCCTTCACGGTCACGGAGTACGATCATCCCGCGCCATCGGAGTATGCGGCCGAGGACATCCTGTCGATCGCCACGCTGGCCGCCTTGCAGGACTGGGACGGCATCTTCCTGTTCGACTGGAGCGGTTCAGCCGACAGCGACGCGCTGGTCCGCGACCGCATTGAGAACTTCTTCGACGTCATGCATCACCCGGCCAAGCGCGCCTTCTTACCAGCAGCGGCCGACCTCTTCCGCCGCGGCGCCCTGCCGCCGGCGCCGGTCTCCTGGACGCTGTCGCTGCCCGAGGATCTGATACCGAAGCTGGTCGCGCAGCGCAGCGAGTACGCCTTCTGGAAGGCGGCGACCGGTGCGCCGGACGCGCGCGGGATGGTTCACAGCCGGGCGGCCGTGCGCCTGGTGCCCGGGAGTGGGACGCCCACGGTGGCGCGCAGCGGCTCGGGCGAGCCGCTGGCCGCCTGGCGCGACCCGGCGGGCGGACATGGCGCGCTGGTGATCGACACGCCGGCCGTACAGGCCGCCGTGGGGCTGATTGCCGGCGAGACCGTGACGCTGAGCCGCGTGACGCTGGCCGTGGCGCCATCGCTGCGCCGCTTCGCGGCCGTGAGCGTCAGCACGCGCGATGGCAGGCCCGTGGACGCATCCACCAACCTGCTGCTGGCGGCGGTGGACAAGGCCGAGAACGCGGGTCTGGTCTGGAACGCCGAACATACCTACGGCGGCACGGCCTCGTGGAGCCGGGGACCGGTTGAGATCGTGGCCGTCCAGGCCGACGTAACCATCACGACAAGCGCCGCCGGGGCCGAGGTCTGGGCGCTCGCTCCGGACGGCGCGCGCCGCGCCGCCGTGCCCTGCCGCCTCGCCGATGGCGCGCTGCATTTCGCCATCGGGCCCCAGTGGCGCACGTTGTGGTACGAGGTCGTCGCCAAGCCATAGTGTCCTTGCGCAAGTCGGCGACGAATCAGCATGGCATCCAGTTTGGTCCTGCGGTGGTAGGGCGTGCCGGCAGGATTGCACGCGGACGGCGGCGGAGCGCCGTCCCCGCCTGTGATGGAACGAATGCGTCAGTGGTCGATGCGATGAAGGCCGAAACGGCAGGATGCGCCGATTCTCACTCCGCAAAATCATACATGACCCTCAGCCGCCGCATTGTGTCGCCTCAGATTGACGGCAGATTGACGGTGGGAGGCTGTTGTGCTACGCTCATAACGTTCTGATTAACCATAATGGGGGTCGGAAAAAAGGCCGCTGGGAGGCGCGAATGAGCAGATACGCATGGATGACGAACGTGGCGCGGGGCATCGCGGCGGGAGGGTGCGCGCTGGCGCTGCTGGCCGGATCGGCTGGGGCGCTTTCGAGTGCATGGATTACGGACGGCAGCGGCAACTGGAGCACGGCCACCAACTGGAACAACGGCGTGCCGATCAATGCCGGCGACGTGGCTTACATCACGAACCCTGTCACGGCGCCCGCACCATCACGATCGACACGCCGGTGACCGTCCGGTCGATCACGATCGGCGGCAGCACCAACGCCTTCAGTGTCAATCTCGGCAGCGGTTCGCTGACGATGGACAGTGGTGGCGCCGGTGACGTGATGATCCAGCAAAACACGGGATCGGCAAAATCGACCATTGCTGCGAACATGACGTTGAACAACGATCTGGACATCATCAATCGCGCCCCCGGGGCAGCTTATTTCAATGTCAGCTCGGCCTTCAGTGGCAACCATAACGTCCTGATCAACCCTGGTGTCCCCACAGGCGGCACGCCCAACATGGGCGGCAATAGCCCCGCTCTGACCGGCAACTTCACGATCTGCTATGGGCAGTGGCTTTTCAATGGCGGTGATGGCGCATTCGGCTGCCTGAGCAACGGCACGCGCTCCATCATCATCTCGAACAACGCCTACCTGCGCAACAACGGCTCCTTGTCCTCCTTCACCACGAATCGGCAGATTGTTGTTGGGATCGGCGGCGGGGGGTGGTCCGTGCATGGCAAGAACATGACGCTTTCCTATCCCGCGCAGTTGGCCGGCACCAACACCTTTACGCTCCTGACGGACGCCAATGGCTACACCGTCAACGTCTTCACGGTCAGTTCAACCAACGATGGCTTTGCCGGCACCATGCTGCTTGCCGACAATGTGACCCTCAAGCTTGGCGCGAACGGAAGCATCAACAACAGTCCGCTGATCAACCTGTCGACGGTCACCTCCTGGTTTGACGTCACCAACAAGTTGTCTGGTTACGCCATTCCTGCTGGCCAGGTGCTGGCGGGCATCGGCGTGATTACCGGCGGCGTGAATGTGGCGAATGCGACCGCGAAGATCCACCCGGGCGCCTACTCACTGCCCGGACCGACCAATACCCCCGGCATTCTAAACATCAGTGGCGGCCTGTCGTTCGCCAACAACGGCGTCTATGCCTGGGATCTGAACCAACTGAAGGATAGCGCCTATGCGCCAGGCACGACGACATACGCCCAGATCAATGTCACCAACGGCACAGTCAACCTTTCCGGCGGCACACTTGCGATCAACTTCACCGGCATCGTCAGCACGAACACGCCCTCATCCACCAACGCCTTCTGGAAGAGCGGCCACACCTGGACCATCCTGACCGCGCCGACGCCGCCGATCGGCGTCCTGGCAGTCAGCAACGGCGCCTACCCGAACTGGGTCTTCAAGACGCAAGTCAGCGGCAACACGCTGCAGCTCGTTTACACGCAGTTGTCGCGCGGTATGGCGGTGATGGTCCGGTAGTCCGAGCGAATTGGACTGTCCGTCGTGGCGCGGGATTGGCGGCCGATAGCATGCGGGTGTCAGGAACCTCAAACAGAGCGGCTTGCATAGCCGGGAAGCGACCCTAATGAACAGAGACATGCGACAGATGGATGGAAGACGGTGGATTACGGCGGGGTGCTGCGCGCTGGCGCTGCTGGCCGGAACGGCCGGTGCGGCCATCACGAGTGCCTGGACCAACAATGCCGGCGGCTACTGGACCAACTCGGCCAACTGGAACAACGGTGTGCCGACCAATGCCGGCGACACAGCCTATTTCACGAATGCAATCACCGCCGACCGGTACGTGACGGTCGACGTCAACGTGACCGTGGGCACGCTCAAGATCGGATCCGCCGCGAACGCCTGGCACATCGGCGACACGTCGACGAACATCATCATCATGGACAGTGGCAATGCCAGTCGCGCGGTCCTGCAGGGTCTCGGCGGCGTGCAGAACTACGGGCCGGCCAAGATGGCCATGAATGTCGACCTGGAGATCAATGGCAACGCCAGCGGTCCCTACTTCCGCATGACCAGCCTCTCGCTGAGCGGCAGTCACGACGTCTACTTCAATGCCAATGGTCTGGCGGGCGTGCCCTACCTGAGTTCAAGTTCGCCCTATATCGGCAACTCTTACATCTGCACCGGCACGATCATGCCGAGCGGCGACTTCTTTGGCGCGATCACCGGCGGCGTGCGCACGATCACCTTCACCAATAACGCCACGTGCAAGTTGAACGGTTATATGAATCCCGTCGCGACGAACCGCGTTTACGTCATTGGCACCGGTGGCGGCCAGTTTAATCTGAACGGGTACACGCTCGCCATGCCCGGCAAGGGCCAGTTGACCGGATCGAACACGCTGACCGTGAACTCGACCGGCGGCAGCGGCACCTTCCTGATCGGCGGCACCAATGACGGTTACACTGGGCAGGTGGTTCTCAACAGCGGCATTACCATGCGACTGAACACGAACGGATGGATCAACTTCGTTCCGGTGATCAACGTGAACCACACGGGCTGCGTCTTCAGCGTCACCAACAAGACCGCCGGCTACACCCTTCCAGCCGGGCAGGTGCTGGCGGGGATCGGCACCAACCAGGGGATCTTCAAGGTCGCCAGTTCATCGGCCACGTTGCATCCCGGCACCTATGCGCTGCCGGGGCCGGTCACAGCGCCGGGCGTCATGATGGTCGACGGCGGGCTGACCTTCACCAACGGCGGGGTCTATGCCTGGGATTTGAAGCTGCTGAAGGACGACGCCACGACCAACGCCTCCACGGGCACCTTCAGCGCGATCACCAGCGTCAGTGGTGCGGTGAAGCTGGACGGCGGCGTTCTGGCGATCAACTTCAACGGCGTCAGCGCGCCGTCAATCACCAACACCTTCTGGAAGAGCAGCCACACCTGGACCGTTCTCACGGCGGCGACGCCGCCATCCGGTATGTTGGCGGTCAGCAACGGCGTCAGCTCCGGCTGGGTCTTCCGGACGCAAGTCAGCGGCAACAACCTGCAACTTGTCTACACCTTCATCCCGCAGAGCACGATGCTGATGGTGCGCTGAGCAAGGGATGGTTCGGCTGCGCCGATCGCGTTTTCCCATGACACATGTGACGCTCAAGCAGGTGGCGGCCGTGGCGGGTGTTTCGCTGCAGACCGCCAGCCACATCCTCAATACCGGGCATGGCGCTCCCTATCGCAGCGAAACGCGCCGCAAGGTGCGCGCGGCGGCGGCGCAGCTGGGCTATCGGCCGAATGCCGCGGCGCGTTCGATGCTGCGGCGCAACACGCTGGTGGTGGGGGCGGTCGTGCCCATCGGCCACCATAGCTGGTTCTCGCAGGTGGACGTGCTGGAGATTCTCTTCGGCCTCGACGTGCGGCTGGCGCAGGCCGGCTACGTCACGACCGTGATTCCGATCAGCGCGCTGTCGGAGTCCGGGCGCGAATCGCGGGCTTTCCGCGAGCAGATGCTGGACGCGGTGGTGGTCGTCAGCCTGGAGGATGCGGCGCTCTGCCGGCGCGCGGCCGCCATTGCGCCGGTCTGCATCTGGTGCGACGCCAACGTGGCGCGTCCCAAGGGGTGTCTGCGGCGCGACGAGCGCCTGGCCGGCGAAGTCGTGGCACGCGCGTTGATCGCGCTGGGCTACCGCCGGTTGGTCTGGTTGACCTACGTGCCCGCGCGTCCCCATTACAGCCACGCGGCACGACTGGCGGGCATCCGGGCCGCGGCCAAGGCGCACAGCGTGCCGGTCGAGATCGTGGGCTGCACGCAGCCGTACATCGGCGATGAAGACGCGCAGCTTGTCACCCAGATGCGGCCCGACACGGCGTTGATCGCCGAAAACCATCATTTCGCCCAGGCGGTGGTCAACCTCGGCTGCCGGCACCGCCGTTTGCCCGGGCAGGATTTCGGACTGGCCGCGTGCGACATTTCACAGGAGCGCGCCCGTCTCTGGCCTGATCTGGCCGGTGTGCGCGTCAACCGGCTGGCGATCGGCAGCCGCGCCGCGGAGATGGTGCTGGCCGCGGTTGGCGACAGGGGGCGCATGCCGGCATCCCAGGTCATCGCTGCCACCTGGAGTCCGGGAGCCAGCGCGGCGGGACCGGACATGTCCTTCACAGCACCGCGTTGAAGAGATAGCCCACCAACACGATGCCGGCCGCCACGATGCCGAAGAAGAGCAGCAGCAGGCGCAGGGTCAGGACTTTGCGCAGGATGATCGCCTCGGGCAGCGACAGGCCGATCACCGACATCATGAAGGCCAGCACCGTGCCCAGCGCCGCGCCCTTGCCCAGCAGGGCCTGTACGACCGGGATGACGCCTGCGGCGTTGGAGTACATGGGCACGCCCAGCAGCACGGCCAGCGGCACGGCCCACCAGGCGCCGCGCCCCATGAACGAGGCCAGGAAATCGGCCGGCATGTAGCCGTGAATGGCCGCGCCCAGCGCGATGCCGCCCACCACGTACAGCCACACCTTGCCGACGATCGCGCGCACGGCGTCGCGGCCGCGCTCCAGGCGCGCGCGCCAGGTCAGGCGCGCATCAGCCGCGGCATCGCCGGCGCGTGTTGCATAGACCCAGGGCTCGACCCAGCGCTCCAGGCGCAGGCGGCCGAGGATCCAGCCGGCGGCGATGGCGATCACCAGCCCCGTGCCTGCATAGAGCGCGGCCACGCGCCAGCCGAAGAGGGCGAAGAGCAGCACCAGCGCGACCTCGTTGATCAGCGGCGCCGCGATCAGGAACGAGAAGGTCACGCCCAGCGGCACGCCGGCCGTGACGAAGCCGATGAAGAGCGGCACGGCCGAGCAGGAGCAAAAGGGCGTCGCCACGCCCAGCAGCGCGGCCAGCACGTTGCCGGCCGCTTCGCGCCGGCCGGCCAACAGGCGGCGCGTCCGTGCCGGCGTGAAGAACGAACGGATGATGCCCACGCCGAACACGACCAAGGTCAGCAGCACGAGGACCTTCGGCACCTCGAAGATGAAGAACCGCACGGCGCTGCCCAAGTGCGTCCCCGGGTCGAGGCCGAGGACACGGAATGTCGCCCAGTCCGCGGCCGGAGCCAGCGCGCCAAAGGCCTCACAGGGGCAGTTCAGGCCAGCGTTCATGCTTTGCCGTCGACCACGCGGTCAAAGGTGGCCACGTTCTGGCGGAACATGTCCGGGTTGTCCTTGAGATAGTGGCCGATGCAGACGGCATCGCCGGGGCGCATGGCGCGGGAGAGGACCTCGAACCCCTCGTCAACCGGGCGATTGCCGGCGGCGAAGACCTTGTAGTGGATCACCGGGCAGCGGATGGTCTGGATCAGCTCGACCATGCGGTCGCGCTGCGCCGGGTCCCAGTTCTCGCCATTGGCCGAGGCGTGGTGGGGATTGTCCCCGCGCGGTGTGGGGTCGTAGTAGCTGCACATCTGGAAATCGGCCTCCAGGTGGTCGCGGATCCAGGTGTGGGCCTCCACGCTATGGCCTGCGAAGCCCGCCGCCACGCCGGCATCGCGCATGGTTTTCAGCGCGGCGCGAAGCTTGTCGTGCTGGCCCTGGGCGTACCAGTAGTCGACGATGCCGCCGTGGATGTGGACGGCCTTGGCGCCGTTGGCGGCGGCATCGCGGATCGCCTGAAGCTGGTCGCCCAGTTCCGACGCGGTCTGCGCGATCCACTGGATGCGGCCGCCCGCATTCCAGTACTCGCGCAGCAGGCGGATCACGAAGCGGTCGCTGCGGGCGATGACGGTGTTGATGCCGGCGGCCTCGGCCAGGCGCAGGGTTTCCTGGATGCGGGCGAAGGTGTAGTAGTCCAGCATCTCGCGGTCGCGTGCCGGGCTCTGATGCGAGAAGCCGGAGAAGGGGTTGCTGCCGGCGATCAGGCGGGTGACGGGAAGGGAGCCCAGTTTGACGGTGCGCATGCGGCGGGTTCTCCTGGATCCGCACAACATTGTGTCACCGGTTCGTGGGGCGCGTCAATTCGCGTGATCAGCGGTTCAACTGCTCTTTCTAGGGTGAATGCAAGGACGCGGGCCCCCGCGTCCGGTGATGTCGATTACGACGTGCAGGAGAGCCTGCGGTCACCGGGGCCGGCGACCCTCCAGAGCGTGTCCAACGCGGCGTTTATGATTGGAGGGATGCGGGCCACCGCGTCCGGTCATGGCGGATCTGCCGTGGTGGATATATTTGGCACCAGACAATGCCATTTTATACAACGCAACACATTACATTACAGTAAGTTATACACATCAAAAAAACTTCAAAAAAACTATTTTTGCCGTTGACGCGTGGTGTGAAATGTCAGAAGATGTGGCTGCGTGTCAACCAATGGACTCTAAAGACAACAACGTGGGGCGTTTGGTGGATGGGCCGCTGTCCGGGACCTTTGAGCATGCGCTCGATCCCAAGCGGCGCATCACGATCCCCTCGGTTTGGCGCGAAGTGATGGGTTCCCCGGCCTACCTGTACGTGATGGCCGACCCGCACGACGCGTGTCTGACGATCGTGCCGCCCGAGGCTTTGCAGCAGCGGTTGGCGCGCTTGCGCCAGCAGCCGCTGTTTGACGACGGGATGACCGAGGCGCTGCGCGATCTGTTTGAAGATGCGGAGTACCTGGCGGTGGACGTGCAGGGGCGTATCCGCATCAGCGACGTGCTGTTGTCCTACGCACAACTTGAAGAGCAGGCGGTCTTGCGCGGCATCGGCGTGCGCATTCAGCTCTGGTCGCCGGCGCGCCGTCCGCGGCGCACGACGATTGACCCGGCGGTGATCGCGAACGCGGCGCGAGTCTTGAACTTCTGACAGGTCCACGGTGCCGGTGGCCGGCGCGCGGACGGTGGAGCGCACGAGCGTGCATGTGTCGGTGCTATGGACGGAGACGCTGGAAGCCCTGGCCGTGAAGCCCGGCGGGGCCTACATCGACGGCACGCTGGGCGACGCGGGCCATGCGTCCGAGGTGCTGCGGCGGGCGGGCCCGGCCGGGCGGCTGCTGGGGATCGATCGCGATCCCGCGGCGCGGGCGCGGGCGCAGGCGCGGCTGGACGGTGTTCCAGGCACGGCGGTGGTGGCGGCCGGCAACCATGGCGACCTGGCGGCATGGGCGCAAGCGCACGGATTTGGCGAGGTCGATGGCGTGCTGCTCGATCTCGGTGTCAGCTCGGAGCAGTTGGACGAAGCGGCGCGGGGATTCAGTTTTCAGCGTGATGGGGCGCTCGACATGCGCATGGATCCGACACAGGGCGAGACGGCGGCATCCTTGCTGGCGCGGCTGGACACGGCGGCGCTGACCGACCTGCTGCGACGGCTGGGCGAAGAGCCGCGCGCCTCCGGCATCGCGCGGGCGATCGTGCGCGCCCGCGAGCGCGCGCCGCTGGTCACCACGGCGCAGCTGGCCGCGGTCGTGGCGGCAGCCTCGGGCTGGCATGGCGGGCGGCGCCATCCGGCGACACGCACCTTTCAGGCGTTGCGCATGGCGGTCAACGACGAGCTGGGCGAACTGCAACGCGCGCTCGAGAGCGGGCTCTCCCTGCTGCGGCCGGATGGCCGGCTGGCGGTGATCACCTTCGAGAGCCTGACCGACCGGATGGTGAAGACCTTTTTTGCGGCCCATGCGGGTCGGCTGGTGTCGCTGCCCCAGGGTGGCGCGCGTTGGGAGGGCGAACGGCCGGCGGTGGCCTGGGTTCACCGCCATCCGGCGACGCCAGGCGAGGCGGAAGTGGCGGTCAATCCCCGCGCGCGCTCGGCCAAGCTGCGCGCCGTGCGCCGGCTGAGGCCTGAGGAAGAGGCGCGGTTGAGAGAGCAGTAACCAAGTGGATGGTTCGGAGATGGAGACGGAGTGATCAGTGTTCAGTGATCAGTGTTCGGTGTTCAGGAGGGAGTTTCCCTGA
>Ga0316226_1000973_pt1 | contig 33784 bp, 30 predicted proteins | sample TBH18017metaG_FD_206009 | JGI IMG/M metagenome (GOLD analysis project Ga0316226, IMG submission 206009) | Freshwater microbial communities from Trout Bog Lake, Wisconsin, USA - TBH18017 | ecosystem: Environmental > Aquatic > Freshwater > Lake > Hypolimnion/Profundal zone | place: USA: Wisconsin...
ATCACAAGCGGGTATGGCGTATTTACAAGGAGATGGGCTTGAACTTACCTAGAAGAACTAAGAAGCGCATCCCCAAGATGCCCAGAGTTCCGCTCATTGCTCCTACCGAGGTCAATACGATGTGGGCCTTGGACTTTATGTACGACACCTTGCATTACGGCAGACCTTTTAGGACTCTGAATGTCATTGATGAATCCAACCGCGAGATCTTGGCTATTGAAATTGATATTAGCCTGCCAGCAGCCAGAGTAGTAAGAACATTGGAGCAACTAGAAGAGATCCATGGTTTACCTCAAGCGATACGTCTGGATAACGGAAGTGAACTACGGTCTGCCGTCTTTATGGGTTGGTGTGAATCTAAAGGTATTGAGCTCAAATTTATCCAACCGGGCAAACCGCAACAAAATGCGTTTATAGAACGCTTTAATAAAACCTACCGCCATGAAGTACTCAATGCGTATTTATTTGAAAACCTCAGGGAGGTACGTGAAATTACAGAAAACTGGATCACGATTTATAACGAAGAAAGACCGCACAGCTCTCTTGGCAGAATACCACCTAGAGACTATCGAGCACAGGCAGAAAACAACACTTTAGGAATGTCGGGTTGACGGGGGATACTACAGATGGAATCTTCAGGAAGATCCATTATTTCCAAGTTATTTTGCATTTTAATAAATTACTTGGAAACTTAAGCTTTGTCAATCAAAAGCCCCGTGAGGTTACATGTGACCACTAACTCTAGATTCGGCTTATCGCTCATAAGCTTAATTTAGGCGCCACCCAAGGCTACCCGATCAATCCCAGTTGCCGCAGACAACTTCTTAATAGTTACACGTCACTCCTATTTGAAGTGCTTTTTAGCTAGAAACTCTTGTATATGAAAATGGATCATTGTTCACACTATTCAAGTGGTCGTCTAGATAGACATTCCTTTATGGGAAAAAATCATCTCCGCTTTTACTAAGCAGATCAAAACTCTTTAGGAAAATAATGTGCGAGAGATAAGCTGCTCCCCCCAAGCTGGGTTGAATCGGGCGCTTGCACCGCCATCGCAGTTTGTTAGCTCTCCAACAAAACACTGCTTCCCATTACTATAAAGATCAACCCTAATAAAGCTAAACGGGGAAGAGAGTTTTTCTGCCAACTCAACCATCACACCAAAGTTATCCGGGACTTTAGGGAGTAATTCAAGTTTTTTTGCAGCCATAGTAAAGCCGAGATCATTCCACTTGGCATCTAAAAAAATACTTTCTCTGTTGATCAGGGGATTTTTATTAACCTGTATTACCCGAACGGAACCATTCACGCAAAATAAATTATAGGTATCATTATTGATCTCATTGAAGACTAGCGGTTCAATGATCACCTTTGGCTGTAAATACTTGTAGTTGGCCTCTCTTGAATGTTGGTAGTAATTGTGATCAAACCAATCTTTAATCTCATCAAAATCTAAAGATGAGTTGTCGAGCTTAATAATTACTCTTCCACTTGAGTGTGTTGGCTTAATTACACATCTATCGGGAAAGTCATATAAGCATACCGACTCTTTCGACCTAAGAATGGCATATGGAATGTTGTATTGATCCCCGACTACATCTTTTACATAGGACTTTAAAAATTCCTTATCAGACACCAATACTCTTAGTGGATCTAAGATCTCGTCAGATGTCTTCATTTTGAACAGCACGTCATTAAAGAGAAGCTCATTTTTTGGCAATCGTTTATGAGCCCTGAAGAAAATTAGTAGACTGAAAATAAGGTCTCCAACCCGATTTTTTGGAAGAAGTCCCAAAATCGCCCAACTGAGTAATCGACGTATGACTGTATATCTCACCTGAAATCCAATTGCATAAAGGCGTTGTTACATGAATCCAATACCGTCATCTCTCGACCCATGATGAGTTAGGCGTTTAATCTAACTGGTGCCTCAGAACAAAAGATAAGCTGGAGGCTCTTAATTTTTGGATTATGGGCAACTTTTGTATTTTTTAATCGGGCGAGATAGAGAATCATTTACTGATCTCTATCCACATATTCCATCAGGTCCTGCACCTGACAGCCAAAGAATGCACATAGCTTGTCAATATTGTCAGTTACGGTGCTGTAACTACGGGCATTGATCATTTTTGAAAGCGTCACTCGATTAATTCCAGTTGCTTCGGACAACTCATTGATAGTTATGCGCCGCCCCTCTTTAAAGTGCTTTTCGGCTAGTAACTCTTGTATACGAAAACGGATCATTGTTCACACATATTAACAGGGGTAAATATATGTTGACTTTTATATTTATCAATGTTAATATAAATTAACTTATGAAAGGATATAGATATATATAACAACTTTATTGCTACAAAAGATTAAACCCCTAATTAGGCCAACTCTTCTCTAGTAGTAATACCAAAAAACCAGTCGTTAAGACTGGAATTCACCACTTACTTACTCATACCTCTAAAGCCAACCTCACTACAGAAAGCAACATATGACGAACCCAACCCCTCCCATTACCTCTGCTGGAGAATTTTCCAGCCAAGGACTTATTACTCAAAATACTTTAATCAATGCCTCCTTTTTACCAAGGGTATTACGAGTTCTAAAAATTACCTACTACCCCGAATTTACCAAGTCACCCTACCCGGTCTATCAAGCGCTACTCTTTGCACAAGGTCTTCAAATTGCTGTTCAGTGGGATGTAGAGCATCAGCACAATCGTCTGCCTGATAACCAATTAGTCACCATCAAGCATTTAGGTGAGCACACCAATTTCGCTCAAGGACATCTACACATCGAGAACCTATGCCGTCTTGATCGACCAGATGCCAGCTTCAATATCTTTAGTACTGCACCTTTAGAGTGGTTTGCCAATAAGCCTGAACTATATGAACAAGCTCACAAAGCCTGGGAATTACTTGATGAAAAAAATCGCGGGCTATTAAATGCAGTCTTATTTGATGGCGCTTTCTTTAAGCGTTTTTGTATTGGGCCAAGCTCAGTAGCGCATCACCACAACTATCCCAATGGAAATTTAGAGCACACCTTAGAGGTAGTGTTCAATATTGCGAGCAATATTCATCGCTATAAGACGGCTAATCTACAGCTTGCTCTCATCTTTGGCTGGCTACACGATATCGGTAAAGTAGGCGAATATAAGGACACTGGCAATGATGAAAAGCCCTACAAGCTAACACCTTCAGGCTGCCTTCATGGGCATAAGATGAATGGCTTAAATGCGTTAGTAAAAGCCCAAGCGCAATTTGCCCCACTCTATCCTGAGTCTAGCTTTGATAACCTGCGCCACTTGATGGAAGCTACCGAGGCCACTGGCTCTAGTGGACTTCGTCAACCGCAAATGCTGGAGTTTTTACTGGTTTCTAATGCCGATTCCGCCTCTGCAGCGGCTAATGTCTTTGCAAGAGCATATCAACCAGGTCAATCTTGGGGAGTTGCCCCTGGCAAAAATCTCAATTTTCGGTACGAGGAATAATCATGAGTGACCTTATAACCGCCAGCATTGATACCGCCACGAGATCAACCATCACGAATTTAGTTAATCCCTCTCCCGCAATCCAAGCAGTAACCCTAGCAACTCCTTTGGAAATTCTTGCGGTAACTATTTCCAAAATTGATGGAGCTTACGCGCCAGCCACGATTCGTGCTTACCGCAGTAATTTTGAGTTCTTCATCCGCTTTTGTGATCAGCAAAACCTTGAGCCGCTTCCATGTAAGCCTACTACTCTGGCCGCTTATATTGCCCATCTGGCTAATGGAAATCTCAAATCAGCCAGCATTCGATTAGCAGCCGTCTCCGTTGCAGCTATCCATCGATTTAATCGCATGAATGATCCCTCCAAGGATCCGGATGTGATTTTGGAGTTGCGCAGAATGTTCCGAAAATTAGGGCGACACCAAAACCAAGCTGCCGCCATTAATCAAGATGCTCTAGAGAGTTTAATTGGCGCAACAGACCAAACCTTAAGAGGATATCGAGATCGCGCTCTATTACTGACAGCGTATGACAGCCTTTGCAGACGTAGCGAATTAGCGGCCCTGCGGGTACAAGATATGGCTAATGTCAAAACAGGGGCGGGGATGCAAATCAGACTACGCAAAAGCAAGGCTGATCAGGATGCCCATGGACGATGGATCAGTCTTGGTCAAAGAACCCAGATTGCGATTGAAGAATGGCTTAAGGTGTCAAAAATTGATTCTGGGTATTTATTTCGAGGCATTACTAAATACGACACCCCAACCCAAGAAATTGCAGGGGCTCAAATTAACCGTATCTACAAGCAACTAGCCAGTAAAGCTGATCTTGACCCTCAGGTGGTGCAACACATTAGTGGGCACTCATTACGGGTGGGGTCGGCCCAAGACTTGCTCGCCTCAGGAGCGAGCATGCCGATGATTATGAGTCGAGGTAGATGGACAAAGGTAGATACGGTAATGCGTTATGTGGAGAATGTGCAGTTGGCAGTATGAACATAAATCGCATAAGAAGATCTAACAACCTATCGGTATGTCTCTTAATTAAAATAATCTAACATAATGTTTTATATATATTTAATCCAATAAATGGAATACAAAGGCTTAAAGAAAGGAGACCAAGATGGCTCAAGCAACTACTAAAGACTGCATTTTGGCTAGCCTACGAAGTTCCAAAACGAAGGTCTTTTGCGTGATGATTTCAATTGATTCGGGAACTACCGACAAATCTGCCGCGTGATAAAAGAACTATCCGATGAAGGTAAGTTAATACGTCTTGGCTATGGCACTTATGTCAAAGCAAAACCTTCTTCCCTTTCTGGCAAAGCAGTGCCAGACGAGAGCCTGATTAATATGAGTCTTGAGGCAATGAAAAAACTGGGCGTGAAAGCTGATGTTGGTAAAGACCTGCGCGCACTATTTCAATACGAGAGTACACAAGTTCCCATGCTAAGCGTCGTGAATATTGGCAAGGCCAGGGTTAGTAGAAAAATTAGCTTAGGTAACAGGGCTCTGGTATATGAAAAAAATTAGTGGGCTACGAGAATTCAGCCGCTCTTTAATTGCACCACCATATCCGCCAATATCACGTAACGAATCGCCCTTAATACCTGCCGCTCACTAGCAAGCGTTGTTGCTACCGAAGGCTCATCAGAATATTCCAACTCAAACTTTTTAAATCCATTTTCAACCTCTGCAATCAACCGGTCTGCCTCTGGAAGCAATGAAACTAGCTGTCGATCGAGCTCTCTTTCGGCTGTTTTTCGACTCAGGCCCAAAGCAATGCCAGCGCCCAGAACTTCTTCGCGCGTAACCGCAGAAAAAGTAGTCGTATTGCCAATCGGTAAGGCTAGCGCCGTATTAGGCCAGGCCGCTTTTTCATGAGCAAAGGTGCGCGTGTCATAGACCGCTATTGATAGAAGATCGTATGCTTTTGCAATATTTACCCCCGAAGCGTTCACTAAAAAGGATAGGTTTTTTAAATGATTGTCCCCATTGCCAACCAGCAAATTAAACACCAACCAACGATAGATAGCCAATCGAGCAACGGCTTTGTTTCGGCATTGATTAATCGCTAGGGCAAGCGCACTTAAATTAGCGCCATAGTATTTAAATTCACGTGACTTATTGAGCAACTGACAGCTATCAATGATGTGTAAACGTCTAATTGGCTCTAACTCTGAGACAACCCGGTCAAATCGCTCAACAACATAGACTGGCTGTGGGACATAAAGACGATATACATTAGGCACATCCAATCCAGCCGCTCTAGCTAGTTTCATTGTGAAGTATTCATTCATCACGGAGGCTGAGTAAGCTGGATCTTGGTGATTGGGTTTTAAGATGTGCGTTGAAGGAGTATTCGCCAAAGGCTCAAACAACGCTTCACCCTGAAGCACAATCAAGAGCTTATGCTGCGCCCCCGCCAAGGACATTTTCTTTGGCGCATTTTGTGAAATGGAGGCATGCGGCAAGTTAACAATACGCTCACTTAGCTCTGGAAAACTTAAGGGGACGAGCCCTTGCTCTTGTAATGTCAAATCTTCTGGCATTAATAAAACTAGCGAACCGGCGGACTCACGTCCGAAATACGCTAGTAGCCCAAAAGCATCCTCGCTTGGCAGTTTCGCCTCACCAGCCAAAATGGTCCGCATATTTTCCTCGGGAAGCAGATTATCAAAATACCATTGCACCGGTCTATTGGTAGCGCCATCTTGATGCAACAACTGCATCCTTGATAAGGCTGGGGATAAATCAAATGACTCAGGCAAATTCACCCAATCTTGCGCATACTTAAAACTCCAAAGATTATTTTGCTCAGCCAGTTGACCCACCCTCTGGTCATTAATGAATATATTTAGAAAACGCTCGCTCATACTGAACCGACCTTTGACAGAGAAAACCGACGCTTAGGTGGCAATGGCTTAACGCCTTCAGCCTGCAGTTTTTCAAAATTAACTAACACGTCGTCCGTTACATCCGCATTAAGTTCAATACCAAGCTCTTGCAAAAGCCTAATCACGCGACCAAATTGAACCGTCTCTTTGCCACGCTCGACCTCACGCACAAAAACAGGTCCCAATCCAGCACTCCCAGCAACATCATCCAAGCGCAACTTTTGATGCTTACGGGTTGCCCTAATCAACAAGCCTAGATCCTGAGGTTTGGTAATCTTGATTTTCACTGAAATTTCCCTATAAACGATGGTTATACATCGATTGTTACATAGTTTGATACTTAATACTAATAAAAGATGCTTATACATCGATTTATATTCAAATATATGGAAAATACATATTTTCGATGTATAAACATCGATAAATTAGTCTATTTCTAAACTAGTGCGCGATATTTTGTCTTTACCGCTTTGTTCATTGAGGTACTCAGTTGCAAATGAAAACCCTCAGTCCTTCAAATAGCATGAATGACTTGAAAGAAGTTTTCCATTGTGGGATTTCCTGATGGAGCCAACATGCGATGCAAACTTTTACCAGACTTGTTGACCTCTTCCACCAAACCCTCAAAACCGATGGTTGTATTGACCAGATCTCGAAGTAAGAGCTTCCCAAACGCTGTGTCACCTTCAAAAAAGGCGGCAAGTGACTCTTGAAATAACCCCGCTCCAAAAGTGGGGTCGCGATCAACGCGTGCCTTAACAGTGTCTTTAAATGCTTTAGTGAGCGCCATCTTTATTTCCTTTTAATGTTTGAGTAATTTGGTTTCTATTTTTCTGATAGATGCTCCAAGCTGCTTTTGCTGCATCAAGGGAGATTTGAACCCCCTTGCTTTAGCTATGGGGAGTAGTCAGCCAGCACCTGCGTATTAAGAGAAGAATATGGGACTTTATTGCATCATTGCGACCCACTCATTTAACAATATTTCGTAATTGAGTCCATTTGAAAAAGGGCCTCAACACCACCCTCAAATGTTTGATGGTGAATTTATCTCATACAAATGTTGAGAAGAGGCCCCTATTTTTGTTCATCGATAGTGTGGACACGGCTTGATAAATTATTTTCAAAATCAGTAAAAATAATTTACTGCTCATTTTTTGCACGAATACAACACATTTGCGCATGAGAAATTAAATTTTTTTATCACGCCATAAAAGTCAATAGCTATTTTTAAATTTACTCCGTTTTTTATCACTGAAAAAGCTCACCATGCCTTATTGCTCCTGGTTTAGAAAAAATAATTCACCAATAAAATAAAAAACTAATTTTAGTCATAAAAATCAATAGAAATTTTTTCATTACACCAAATGGGTGTACGATTTTTATATTCTTCTGCAAACCATATAAATAAAGGCTTGCAGCCAATTTCATTTTGGACGTAGCATGAGTTCATCAATATAAAAATGAAATGAAATTGTGAAGCTCCGAAGTCAATCCATTACCCGAAAATCGTTCTCTAAAAAATTTACTTTAATCGAACTTACGCCTAAAGAAATTGTGCTCGATAGCACCATTATTCGCAGAACAAAACAAGCTCTCCTGGAAAAACAAGCGATCAATGGTTTTCTTTTCGATGATAAAAACCAGTTTGCATTGGTGGTTAATCCCCATATTGCTTTAGATATTCTGCAAGTCCATCCGCCCATTGTGATGCCAGTCGATAAGAAATCCTCTTTGTTAGGGCTGGTAGCCAACTACGGTCTCATCCACCTTCTCAGGCAAGTAGCTAACGCAAGTCCTCTGGAAAAAATTCACTGCTTATTCGTTGAACGATGCAGCGATACTGACCTAGCCCATCTTTATGCAAGCGCGCAATTTGCAAATAATTATCTTGCTGACAATATTGTCCATCAAGAGTGGGATGCAGGCCGATTGCATGATTGCTTTATCAAAAGACCGAGTGATAGCCAATTCGCCCAGTTTCTTAGGCTAACGATCAAACAATTTCGAGATATGAGGGCGGCGCAAAACCGTGCAACCACTGATGAGTAAGTTCGTTTGCACCGACTATGCCCAAAGCCAAGAGCTCAGAATCATTTATGGACTGCTGTATCCCAGTGGAAATTTTGAGGAATTTATCCATCGAGCTTGGTGTGGGCCTAATTGGCCGATCCATCTAGATTTTTACGAGGCGTGCGAAGTATTGCGAAATCATGAACCCGATTTTCCACTTCGCCAGTTATTGTTTTTCCTGCGACCTTCTGCACAATTTCGGGCATGGAAAGAATGCGTTAAAAGTTTAGGTCGCATCTGTGCAGAAGTTGGTGGCTCCAAGAATCCAAGAGAGGAAGGTGAAATCCCTTTTATGAGCCTATTTAAAACTGCCAAAGCCATTGAAGCACTGATTGAAGAGCACTATCCACCCGAATCCATAGGTGACCTATTCCCCCAGTTTTATCCGCCTAAGCCTCGTAAGAGGCGCGCTCGCAATCAAATCTTTTTAATTACCGGGAACCCTATGTATCGAACTGGGTGCTCGAGTTTTCCTTTATATGCCACCCTCTTTAATGATCGAAAGCAGCCCCTCAGTGAATCCCCCATTGAAGGGCATGACAATGCCGACAAGTACTATGCAAGATTTCTATCGCATCTTTATCGCTGCGCTAATGAGCGCCGACTCATCCCGATTGACCCCAATCGCAGTCAAGCTGCGATTGATCGTGAAATCGCCTATCGTAATCCTTATGCCTTCTTACTACGGCGAGTAGAGTCAGCCCCCGACCACTCCAAGGTATGCGAAATTGAGCGCATCGTTCGCAAGGCGAGCGAAGACTGGTTAGATTACCTTTTAGATAAACGAGTATTAATCGAAAAAATTATTTTTCGACCCTATGATCAGTTTGTACGCGCCTGCGCCCTACTCTTATTAAACCCTCTATTTAACGATCCTGTTGATCAAGAATTAATTGACCTTAAAGAAGTTTTGCAATTTTTTACTGAGGTGCGTCGCGTCGGCAGAAATTCTGGCGGTGGAGGAGGAAATCCACATCGGAGTACGATTCAAACTGCTGGCCACCATCTCTGGATTATTCCCCCCATTCAGGTCCAGCAACAAGAGGATGTCTACGGCAACCCCGTTGAAGTCTACCGACTATCTGATGAGGGCATTAGTCCAGAGCGAGCCATTGAACTAGAAGAACTTGGGGAGCATCCTTTTGAAGACTCCATGGGGGATGAGGCGAGCATAGAAGCGCTCTTCATGGAAGAGGGGGCGGCTTCACAGCTCAAGTTAGAAAAACATACCAGCCATAGCCAACTATGGCTAGCCACTCAAAATCAAGGGCTGAGCTGGACTCAATGCAAATACACCGATGAAGAAATAGCAGCCTTCTTGCAGTTTTTAGATAGCAAGGAAGGGTGGGCTCCTAAAGCCTTATTGATGACCATCATTTTGGCGATTGATTTAGAGATGGCGCTTAGCGTAGAACTTGCTCCTACCCAAGACTACCAATGGCTCTCGGGGAAAAGTCGCTACCAGATTAAAGGCGCTAAGGAGATTAAGGCGCCTAAAGAGCCAAAGGAGACAAAAGTCCGCGACACCTTTAGTGAGCCACTGCGCGTCTGCAAAATTACCCAAAATCAAAGTAAGGGCAACGAAGTCCAAGACCCAATGACTGCAGACCACTTCACAGCTTGGGTATTACCCATCCCCATACCTGCATTAAAGCAATATGCCGATATTGGCAAATCAGACCAATACCAAAGTCACTTGAGCGCTCTTGGATTTCATGATCAGTCAGGCGTAGCGCAATTATTAATAGAAAAATATACCTCAAGCGTACCTGTGCATTCGATCGCTCTATTTTCAGAAGCAGAAAAAGTGCTTATTCGCAAACAATGTACCGCTCTTCTCAAAGAATTTAATCAAGAGCTCAATGATGGCATTACCCAAACTAAGGGCAAAAGAAATATTAGCTTAAAAGTCATTCGCGAATATGGCAAAAACTATCTCGTTCAAGCGGGGTTTGAACCCACCCTCACAGATGCATTAGATTGGAATCTTCACTCAGACATTACTCCGGCAACGCACTATTTCACTAGCCCCTTATGGCAAACCCCTAAGCTGAGCCGTTTGGGTCTCCAATACCACCTCTCGGAGCGTACAGCTCTTTTTAATGACGGTCATCATCAAAAATTACCGGGAATTGGCAATCACGCAATGGGAGCTACTGGTTTGGTCAAACTTGAGCCAGTGCAAGCTTGGATTGAAAAACTCCTTGGGGCTATGCCAGCCTATCCCCATACCATTTGCTCAAGAGGCGATGTAAAGCAATTTATTGCGGCCTTTAATAGCTATAGCCTCTATATGGCACTGTGGTTTTGCATGGAAACATCTCACCGTCCACACCATACCCCTTTTGGCGATGTAACGCAGATTGATCCACTGCACAATCTGCTCAAAATCAAAGATAAATCTAATAGTGATGGCGATAAATGCCGACTTGTTTGGGTGTCTGAGTCTTTGCGAGAAGCAATGCAATCGTATGCACGCAATATTGCACATCTTCTGTCTTGGGCTTCACAAGAAGATATTGCAATCACAGCGCCCTCCCCTGTTACTTTAATTTATCTTGAACTTGATAAACAAAGTAGTCAGCACTTTAGTATTCATGCGCTTAGATCAAACTACTTTGCTAGGCAAATTAGAGAGAGCCTCAAAATAGAAGCGAACTTTTATCGCAAGCTCATGTCTAGCTTGCTTCGATCAGAATCAACGCCACTGAGTGCGCAAGACGTGGAGCGCTGGCTAGGTCATTGGACTCATGGAACCGCTCCCTATCATCTCTTTAGCACCGCCTCCCCTGTAGCGTATATCAGAAGACTGGAGGTGCCTTTGTGCGCCGTGATCGCTAACTTAGGCTTTAGACGAACCTCCTTTCAAATGCCCATCTTCAAAATAGGCACATTGAACACTCAACTACTAGCAGCATAGGCAATCATGATGACTCTATCGATTGTGGCAGATTCAGTTGGCGCGCAGACTTATACCCCAGCGCAAAATCTTCCGTCTTTGCTCAAACAACATTTACAGCACAGCGAAGACTTGGATCTGCTTGATCGCATTCACACTTCGGTAGCGCCAAATATTCTCACCCAGTTAGAAGACTTTGATAGCGACAAGAAGATTCATGACTACATCCGAAAAGTATTGGCTGGCGTACTCATGGATGAACACAAAGAAAATGGGGTAAATTTGGCGCTCACTTGGGGTTTAGGCTTACTCCAATACCGAGGGGCTTTATTGCCAATGCGAAATCTTCAAGCATTCGATCAGATTGCATTACTACAGGCGCTTTATTTACAGTTCATTAACAAACTGTTATCTAGGCTCAAAACCCAAGCCTCATTTAATCGTGAGGGCATTAGCTGGCTTTTTGAAATAGCTAATCAGTGGTGGCGCCATTACGAGAAAATTGCTCAAGTAGGCATTAATAAGCAATCGACGATTAACATCAAGGTTCCAGAGCCTAATATTTATGCCCAGGAAAATGAGGATAGCTACCTACACCTGATGCATATTCTCAAAGCATTGCAAGTGGGAGACTTGCCTGCTATTGCCTGGCGAAAATTATCTACTCAGGAACAATTTGGGGGATATCTCTTCTTTGTCATTTGCTATTCAGGAGTCAATTACTCAAAGCTGCAAGCAATTGCCCATATGAGTTTATTGAAAAAGAAGCTCGATGCACCATTTAATAGTCTGCTGCTTCCTATTGATAGCAGTCTCAAACTTGCCAATGTCTATGATCAAGACGCCCTGCAATCTGGGAAAAATCAAACCCATCGCTGGATAGCGGATCCTCTATCGGCATCTATTTACAAAAAGTTAAGAAAACACTGGGATTTTGAACCTAACGGCTCACAATTTAATAGTCAGTGCATTGAGCTATTTATCAGGCACCTGAAATCGATCCTGACCATTCAAAGTGCCTCGTCTAAATCCTCCTTGACTGGGGGAAAAATCCTGCAACTTAAAAACGCCTTAGATTTTTTTAAAAGCACCTCCTCACTCATTAGTGTAAGTAAGGTCTATCACAGCCGCATTTTGCCGGCCTTCTTATGGCATTACCAACAAGGTCATTATGAGAGCAAGGACTTGGGTTTTCCGAGTTTAGAGCGCTTAGCCAATATTGAGATTATGACTAAGGAGATGATGCCTCCGGCTCGAGGAAGGCATGAGCCTCATTTTTTTGATGAATCTCAATCTAAAGCGCAAGTGACCATTGCCAATCAAACGCATTGGGCCAAAAGTTGCCTAGGCGCTATTGATCAGTTTTGCAAGAGCGAGAAGCAAAGCGCAGAAGATACGATTGCATTATTAGAAAAGAGGCGGCTAGAGTTAACGTTAGAGCTGGGTGAAGATAACCTCTTTGCGCTATTGATACAGTGGATGCAATCTCTGATTCACCATGCTGGTGGAAAAAATACCATGGCCCTCAATTACCCAAGGGCTCTCTTACCACCCATGGTGCAGATGTATGAGCTGTATGCTGACTTTAAAGATTTGGATGCAGAGTCTCGCCTTGAAGAATACGATGATCTAGAAATTGAGTCTTTATACAACCAACGTGATCAAGATACCTTGAGATGTGCCTGGAACTCCTTTCATGAATATTTAATCTCTATTGAGTACATAGAAGCCAAGCAATTTATCCCTGTCAAAAAACGCTCAAAACAATCTAAAGTGGATAGTGAATATATCAGTGAGCCAGAATTTCAACTAGCACGAGAGACTCTGTACTCTAAAACCAATGAATCCATTGAGTTTCGCAATACCTGCATGATGGTGATGACTTTGTCTTATCGATTGGGGCTGCGGCGCTCTGAAGTGACTAAATTATCAAGTTCGCACATCTCCTTCTTATCGGGGGTAATGCACCGTCTATCTGTGCAATGGTGGCCGCAGCGCCGCATTAAAACAAGCTCCTCGAATCGGCTTATTCCCATGAAAGCCCTATTAGATGACAGAGAAGCCCTTTGGCTAGAGATCATGGCTATCGCTAGAAGACGAGGTTTATGGATTGCGGAAGAGCTATTGCATGCCACAAAAGATGAGCTCCTCAATATAAGAGATAAATATGCAGCACACCCAATTATTCAGGCTAAGAATTTCTTATTCCTGGATGATGAAAACTTAAGCAACCCTATCAAAGCCACTGCTGACGTAGATAAAATCATTAAATTGATTCATTGGGCGCTGCGACATCCTGGAGGAGCTTCGAAAGATCTACGCTTTCATCATCTACGCCATTCGTGCGCTACCAATACACTTTTACTGCTTATGAGTAGCCATTTACCCAACTCAAAACAATATGTACTGGGCACGATATTTGGAAATCCCAAGGCAATTGAGAAGCTGAATTTATTAAACAAGAAATTCCCTAAGGTAGACTACTCCGATATCAAAGTTCAATCTCAAGAATTAATCACCCGAGCGCACAGGGCACGAGAAATTCTTTTGGGTGGGGATGAATCTTCTAGCTCTGAGGTTTATGCGGTGTCTAACCTGCTGGGGCACTCCTCCCCAATGACAACATTGGCGAGCTATATTCATGTAGTAGATTTACTACTTGGAGCACACTTGAATGCGCATTTTTTAAATTGGGGGAAAATTTAAGTCAGGGATTGAGTTGTCTGGTTTTATGGCTATTCACAGCTAAATAAATCCTACTCAAGAGCCAGATTAACGCTACTCCGGTAGTATCAGCATACCAATTATAAAAATCTCCGTCTCGCCAACCAGTTAAGGCTTGAAGAAGCTCAATAACCGCTCCATAAAAGAATAGACTGAATGCAACTTTAAATATTCGACTTGGGTAAGCAATTGCACCTAGGAGCATCAGTACTGCAAACACCAGAGCATGCTGCGCCTTATCCCACCAGTTAAAAAGAGCTCCATCTGGGAGCATTGGGGCTGGCAGTAAAAAGAGGAGTGTGAAAAATATCAACGCTGAAATAAATAGAAATTTCCAGTGATTCCTCGCCCTTTAGAAAAATGGCAAGATCAGTCCTTTGGTAAGGTGGCGCAATATGTTTGCCAATCCCATGCACTTTGGCACATGGATGTGAGGTTACGCTGCGCCTTCCAATGGAAATCTTGTAGAGCCCTATCAGCCTTAGCGTAACAACTTGCAATATCGCCAGGGCGTCTACTTTGCACCTCATAAGGAATGAGTCTGCCGCTAGCTAACTTAAATGCTTCAATCATCTCCAAAACACTATAACCAGTGCCAGTACCGAGATTGACAGTAATCAGGCCAGAGTGAGAATTTAAGTAATTGAGCGCAGCCAAATGCCCTTCAGCCAAATCCATTATATGAATGTAGTCCCGCACCCCGGTACCATCAGGAGTTTCATAGTCATTACCAAAGATTTTGAGTTGAGGCAATTTACCCACTGCCACCTGCGCCACAAATGGCATCAAGTTATTAGGAAGACCTTGAGGATCTTCTCCAATCAGCCCCGACTCATGCGCACCTACGGGATTGAAGTAGCGCAGGCTAGCAATCCGCCATGGAAGCACAGCATTACCCTGCTTCACATCACTCGTAGCAACATCTTGTAAAAGCTGTTCGATTTGGAGCTTGTTTCTGCCATAAGGGTTGGTCGGGTTAGTGGGATGAGCCTCATCAATAGGCAAATACTGAGGGTCACCATAGACACAGGCGCTACTACTAAAAACTAGAGTGCGAATTCTTGCGCATTCCATTGCTTGCAATAAGCTAATAGCACCTTGTACATTTGCCGAGTAATATTCAATGGGCGTGGTTGACGATTCTCCGACCGCCTTAAGTCCTGCAAAATGGATAACCGCATCAATAGCATTGGCTTTCAGAACATCAGTAAGTTTGACTGTGTCCCGCACATCACCCTTAATAAAAACAATTGGATGCCTCAAAATTTGAGCTAGGCGATCTGCCACTTGAGGCTTGCTGTTGGAATTATTGTCATACAAAAAGACTTCATAGCCAGCATTAGCCAAAACTACCGCAGTATGACTGCCAATATAGCCAGTGCCGCCAGTAAGTAAAACACGCATATCTATATTCCTTAAGCACTCAATATGGACATCTATTGATTAACCCCTGTGAATTACAAATTATCACCGATTAACTCAATAAATTAATCGATATCAAAAAGCTTTTTATGAATCAAGATGATGGCTAATTAGAATTCAGTAAAGGTTTCCACCATAAATTAAAGTAAGGCGGAGTATTGCCTGAATCATCAAATCAAAGCACGACTCTTTAAGTACGCTGCAAACTCCGTGCACCCCTCTAGATGACGTAAAGCAAATTCCACTGAAGCTTTGAGGTAACCAAACCTACTACAGCAGTCATAGCGCACACCATCGTAATCATAAGAAAATACCGGCTCTTCTTTCAGTAAAGAGACAATCGCATCAGTCAGCTGAATTTCACCGCCGGCACCAGGCTTGAGATTGCGAATGTGCTTAAAGATGTCAGAAGACAGCACACAGCGACCTATGACCGCCAAATTAGATGGCGCATCCTGGGGTTGTGGCTTTTCAACGATGCCATTTAAGCGATAGATGCCTTTGGATACTTCTACTCCGGTAATAATCCCGTAGGAGCTGCTTTTAGAGGGGTCAATTTTTTCTACCGCTAAGATCGAACCATTTTGCTCATCAAATACTTTGAGCGTTTGTTTGAGCGCGGGCGGTTGACCATCGAGTAAGTCATCGGCAAGAATGATGGTAAAGGGCTCATCACGCACCAACTTTTCCGTGCATAGGACGGCATGACCTAAGGCTTATGGCTGGCGTACATACATACAATCCACATGGCCTGGTTTCACGCTACGTACGATCTCTAGCAAAGCAGTTTTATTCTTGGCTTCGAGCTCAGCTTCTAATTCATAAGCTTTGTCAAAGTGGTCTTCGATTTCCCGCTTACTGCGACCCGTAACGAAAATCATTTCAGCAATACCGGCAGCAATTGCTTCTTCAACCGCATATTGAATCAGTGGCTAATCAACGACATTCAGCATTTCTTTCGGGCTAGCCTTGGTGGCTGGCAAAAAGTGAGTTCCCAGGCCTGCGAGAGGGAAGACGGCTTTGGTAACGGCTTTAGTGCTTAATGGCATATGATTTCATAATCAATTAACGAAATCTTAAATATCATAACTAATATAATTTGTTACTAAGCTGATAATTCAGACCTATTAAGTTCAATTGGATTTAAAAATAATATTTTTCGCCTTTATTGCCAAAAAAATTGGCTCAGTTTGCTTAAGTTCTTCCAAACCAAAGCGCCCAAACCGCCCACATTGTTACGTCGCAAAGCGAGGTAATCCTCGCGGCTTTTAAGCCAAATTTTTGCAAGGGATTTATTGCTCTCCCCGCCAATACGCATTTTTACTAATACAAGTGGAATGTAAGCCCCTAAAATCTTGCCCAGCATGAAATAACGCAAGATGGCGTCGTAATCCGCAGCGATACGGAAGCTAGTATCAAAGTCACCCCAGCGCTCTATGACCCTACGACGAAGAAACAAGGTTGGATGAGGTGGCATCCAACCCCATGCGAAACGATCTGGCTTAAAAGCGCCTGATTGCCAATGTCTAATTATTCGGCTTGTATCAGCCTTTGACACATAATCAAGATCACCATAAACTGCATCAATCATTGGATCGGAAAAAACTTCTGCTACCTTCATCAACACATCATCGTCAGCATAAAAATCATCTGAATGCATGACCCCTATAATCTCACCCGTAGCGAGAGCAAAACCTTTGTTTAATGCGAAGTAGATGCCAGCATCTGGCTCACTAAAAAGTTTCACGTTACTATGAAGGCAGCCTTTGAGGATCTCAAGCGTGCCATCGGTTGATGCTCCATCAATCACAATATGCTCTACATCCAAGTAAGTTTGTTGCTGGACACTTATAACTGCTTGCGCCACACAATCAGCACGGTTATAAACTGCAGTAATAATTGAAATTTTCACCTAGTCACCGACTCTTTCAAGAAAGAAAATATATAGGCCTCAAAATAAGCAAATTTTTCCATAACTTCCGCACTATTTCCAAGAAAAATAAAATCGCAATAAGTATTAACGGTGCAAGCCCCCCTACAGAAGGGACGCAATATTAGTCCGATAAAAAAAATTTAATCAATCTCCTATTTTCTTTCTTAATTCATTAACCTTATTAAGCAACATATCCAAACCTTGGGCTTAAACTCAAATACAGGGTCTGATTTGTTACGATGCTTGTATATAGGCTTGCTTGGCAACAACTGCCAGAACTAAAAGTCAAACTTAGTGCCTCAACCTAGCAGGACTATTATCAGCTGTAATGTCTGCAATAGTAAGATCCAGAGAGGGGTGATCTTTGCCAAAAAGTTGTGCTTAACTGAGCACTCAGGAGCTGCTAATTCCCAACCTTAATTCCCAACACCCTTTCAATCGCAAGGGTTACGCTAACCTTATGTTTGTACATATAACGACGCACTTCAGCAACCTTAGTATCAACTAAATAGCGATACCAAAACCCTTGCAAAAAGTGAAAAGCCGTTCCAGATTGACCATCCAAGAATCCAAGCCGGATCACATAGCGATAAATGAAATAAATAAATGCCCTAAAACCACCCGGCAAGAAGGAGTAGACCTCCTCTTTGAGCCAACGTTTCACCCCAACCTGCTTAAGACTTTTTAAGCTTGCGACAGAATCAAATGTCAAAAATTTATACTCTAGATTAAGCAAATCCACCGCCTCACGGCATGCATATTTATTGTGCTTATCCGTCCACCAAGTTAGGGTATTAAGATTATCGTCAATCATTTCATTCGTAAAGTCTGCCGTAGCTCCAGCTACTTTTATGTGTTCATCCATCCAGCGATTTTCACACCGACCTCGACCATGACGGAAAAGGCGGAGGACACGTACCGGAAAAATTCCGCCGTACCGGATAAGTCGCCCCTGAAAAGTCATGCGTCGACCCCAGTAAACTCCGTCAACCTCTGAGCCAATATCCCGTAATCGCAACTTAATTTCCGTAATTAACTCGGGTGTTAACACCTCATCAGCATCTATGCGGAGTACCCATTGAGTATCTGAAGCTAATTGTGTTAAAGCCCAATTGAATTGCATAGCGTAGTTCACCCACTCGTGCTGGATAACGCGTGCACGCAATGATTCTGCTATAAAAACTGTAGCATCAGTAGAAAAACAATCAACAACTACAACCTCATCAACTAAACCATTCAAATTACCGATACACCGAGCCAAATGAAGTTCTTCATTATAAGTAAGTATTAGGGCGATAATTTTCATGGTTTATGGGCAATCGCAATCATCAAATTAGCGAGCAACGGAATTCAGCCAACTCATCGAAAGTGGGTATCAATAAATCCGGCTTCAAGCAATAGTTGACGTAAGGCATTAATTGACCAAAACTTTATATGGCCATCATCCCGCAATTCAGTGAAGCGAGCGTCCATCTTGCCAGCTAAGGTTATTGCCAAATTTTTTGTATAACCATGATACGACATTGATACAATTGCCACATCTCCTGACTCAACTAAATCAAAAAGTGTAACGGTGTACTTACGGGGAAAATAAAGATGCTCAACCACTTCCAAAGTGGTTACAGTCCCGAACTGTCCATATGGGTTATGTAAATCATCATAGGCGGATCCAGAAAATAATCTTAAGTTTGGGTAACGTAAATTAGCCTGAGCAAACCCCTCAGAAGAGGGATCAACACCAGTAACATCACAACTAAATAGAGAAAGCACATTGGCAACACTGTCATTGCCGCAGCCCAATTGAAATAATTTTCCACACCCAAGAAGCTCGATCTCTTGCAACAATGCTGGTATTAAATAATTATGGCTAGAGGTAAGCTCAGCGCTACCCCAGCGATAGCCCGAAAAATCAGATTTACTCATAATTAAATCCCTGTTGATCACGGCTCTTAAATGGAATGGCTGGATTTCCTCGAGCAACAGTCCACGGGGGGATATCTCCGAAAACACTAGATCGAGCTGAAACAACTACACCATCGCCAATAGTGACGCCAGGGCCAACAAACACATCAGCGGTAATCCAAACTCGATTACCAATGATGATAGGGGCGGTAACAAGCGGCATATCCTTTTGAGTGTAGTCATGACTTGCAGTACATAAAAAACTATACTGACTCACGGTGGTGTGTGAGCCGATAAAAATCTTATCAACACAATAACAATCAACTCCCTCGCTTAAGCAACTGCTGTCACCCATTTCAAGGTTCCAAGGAGCCCAGATCTGAGAGCTAGGATAAGGGTGTACAGATTTACCAATTTTTGCACCAAAAAGGCGCAATAAATTACAACGCCACCAATGGAAAATTCGAGGTGTAGGGCGATAAAAAAGGAGCCAAACAAATCGCCATAAACTACGAATAACCTTATTGGATAAGGTAAGAGTTTTAGGACTGAGCATTTTTAGAGAGTATGAAAACCGTAAAAATTCATTAAAACAGAATCACAGGAATGAAGAAACATAATTTAAAAATACTCCTTCGACTTGTAATAAAAATTGAGATAGGCTAAATAAAACCAGACAATTTTATAAGGTAATACGCTTAATGTATTTAAAACTAATAAAGTTGAAAAAATAACTAATAAGAAGTAATTATATAAATTATTTTTACTAAGAAAAACTCTAAATTTCTTGCTAATAGAAAATTTAATTGGGAAGTAAAAAAGTAGTAAATATAAAATAAGACCAATTGGACCGGTTACAAGTAAATAATCAAAAAATGTATTATGGGGATAAAAATCTTGATTACTGAGACCCGCTTGATAACCGATACCAAACGGATGAATAAGAATATCAAATAGACTGGACAATTCCAATAGTTTAGATCTACTTGAAACTATATCTTCATTAGCGGATTCATATAAGAAACGATAGACAAACTGAGAATATAGATCATTAAATAATTCGATTTCTTGAATTGAATAATAAAGCAATATGGATAAGAATAAAAAAAATAATAGAACTTTTAATTTAAATTTTGAGCTAATAAGATAAAGAGCAGTAGAGGATGCGACAATAATAATAGCAGCCTTAGAGGTAGTAAATAAAATACAGACAATGGTAAGAAGTGAAAGTAAAAAAATGGAAAAAGAAAAAAAGAAACTTATCTTCCTAGTAGAAATTAGAGAAAGGAGTAAGAAAAAGGAAGGAACGGTGTAAAGAACGAAGAAATTAGGGTCATAAAAGATTCCAGCTCGCCTAATATACTCATCCATTTCAACAGAGTTATTTATAAAAAAAATAGACAGGTCAGAAAGAAATATTCCCAAAGCGAGACCAAAAATAATTCCGCTAATATAGGATTTTTTATAGAAAATTATAATAAATGCGAAAAACATAGTGGGGATAGCAAAAATAGTACCCAATGAAAGTAGGGATTCATCAGCTTTTAAGTTTGCATGCCCACTAAAAAAAGCAAAGGTTAGTAAAAGGGATAGGAAAATTGAAATTAAAAAAATATTAGACGAGTATAGATAATGTAAATCTCTCTCAATAAATATAATATAAAGAGAGAAAGGGATGCCTATAATAATCGTAGTATTAATTCCCTCTAATCCAAAACGAGCAGAATCCAACATAACAGAAACTACGATTAGAAAAGAAAGTATATTTCTATTAATTATTACCATAATTATGAGATTTTAAAAATCCATTAATAAAACCAAGCAATCTACATTTTAAAGAGGGTAAAAATATTTTAAAGTCAGTAAATATGTACTTAAAAATCTTGATAAATCCTAAAATAGAGTAAATGAATACAGGAAATCTTGTACAGTTCTTACCAAGAACATAACCATAAGTATATTGAGCCAATTCATATGGGGTTGTTTTAGATTTTTCTGGGTGATATAAAAAAATATTTGAAGAATAAATACATTTTTTACCACGGCTAATTATCCTGATAGCAAAATCGTTTTCCTCACCAAAAGGCAAATTACTACCAACGCCGAGATTTTTATCAAAAAATAAATCTTCAAGAGAACTACGCCTATAAAAAAATGTTATAGACGATAATAATTTTCCAAGATTAAATATATTTAAATTCGTACTATAATTAGGAGTGCGTAAGGAGGAGATTTTAGGGTCAATAAAATATCCGGAAAGCAATTGAAGATTTGGATCCAAAAAATAATTATAAATCTTCGAGAGAAAATCAGAAGGGTACCAACAATCGTCATCAGGAAACCCAACAATGTCGCCATTAGAATAAGATAAACCCAAATTTCTACCATTAGAAAGACCAAGTAAATTACTTCTTATATATTTAAATTTCTGAGGAGAAATATAACTATTTAATTTAAAATAATTTTCATCTGCAATTAATGGATCGCTTTGATCGATAATAATGAGTTCATAATCCTGAAATGTACTTTGAATGAGATTTTTTAAAAAAAAATTAAAATCAATTGCCCTGTTTCTTGTACATAAAATTAAAGTGATTAACATAATAATTATCTCCAATATTTAATGTTAGAATTTTTATGTGATATATTAAACTAATAATCCTATTAAAAATTGTATAGTTGACGATTTGTTATTAAAGTTGAAATAATGAAGGTAATGTGAATTTTAAATCCAAATAGATCTGTCAGAAAAATATTTAAGATAATAAAAATTTCTATTTGTTAAAAAAATATTTTTTAATTCTTTAATCGTTATTAAAAATTGAATTAGATATGTATACGGAAACTTTCAAATCTAATACAAATGGATGAATTTATTTTATTAGATTCATTATAAGTTGCACCAGATTTTTATCGTATTATGAATCTAAAATTTAGTATTACCAATCATTCTATTGTTGAAATTCATAACTATTATAAACCAGTCAGATATTTATATTTACCCCTAAAAATAAACCATCTAATTAGTATCAATTATAATATTAATACTGAAATATTTTAAACCCTAAGGACTTATTTTATCTTTAAAATGTATATCCTATTATGGATTACTCTATTTACAACTTCACGACTTATGAATTTCAATATACAATAGCCTCTAGTTAACTCAAATATTACCTGTAGAGCCATAATATTCTAAAAAAGTATAATAATAACCCTGTTCCTCAGCCGTAAAACCCTGAAAGACTATCCACATTGTAATAATGCTAGCAAATAGTTTTATTATTTTTTAATAATCAAAGTTAAGACTGTATGATTATTATTCATTTACTAAAGAAGTGAATACCTTATCCCAACCACCATCAATTACATTAAATTCCTTATTTATAGCATTGATATTTGATACCCATTGATCATACTCTTCATCCGTATATTCAAATAGTTTTTTTAGTGGATTAGGACTCGTGCAATCTACTAAAATTCCAATTCTATATTTTTCAACAATTGTAGCTAAATATGTATTGCTAGATGCAATTATTGGCTTTCCGCATGCCAATGATTGATAAAATCTATTCGGCATCAAAGATTTTGAATTTTTCCCCAATTCCCAATCGCAACACCAACCAAATTTTGTATTTTCATAATATTTGAAATAATCTTCATCCCTATAAATTCCGAGATAACTAATATTCCTGTACGTAATACTATCTATTTGATCAATCTTTCCCGCTATCTTTACGCAAAATTCACTGTGAACTATTGAATCTATTATTTCCAATGATTTTTTACACCTAATATACCCAATCCAAGTAATTGAAAATCTTTCTAGAGTGTCCTTATAATTTACTTTATTTGTTAATTTTTTTACGCTATTATGAACTTCCCTCCAGATTTTAAATCCATTTATAGAATTTAAATGATTTATAACAAATCCTGGTGAAGTTACGACTGGTATCCACCCTTTTTTTAAGCAATAACTCTCTATTTTTTTTGTTATTAGCGAAATATATTTATTTGTTTGATAAAGGCTTAAGTCTGAAATTAAATAGTACTTATTTCCAACATTATTTTTATTAATAAGAAATTCCATGATAAATGCAATTTCTAATGATCCACATACAATGTTATTAATGTCTATATATTTAATAATTTTTTTAATTTTTTTAGCTGTTTTAATTTGAAATTTAATGCGATTAATAACATCTCTTTTTTCTGGTGGATTTAGGGTTATGATCCTATTGCTTCCTTTGAAACCCGAATTTTCTAGAATTCTATTTAAACCAAATATAATTGAATCCGAATCCTTCATTGCAAATTTTAGAAGATGACCATCCGCTCCTTCTACATTTAAACTTTTTAATGCATATAAATTTTTCATTTTTAGTTAATTTTATTAAATATTTTTTAATTTTTAGTTTTCAATCCAACTAATGATCCATACAACGGCCTGTATCCGTAATTTTGAGTTTTTTAAACTGTTGTGTAATAGTGATTTTTATTGAATTAATTGAATTAATATCTTAAGTATTAATTACACCAATAATACTAATATTATTAGTCTCGTTTTTTTATTCCAAAAAACAAATATAGTAACCTCTCTAATTTAGCTAGTAATTTTAGCTTTAATAAATTACCCTTAACTCACTTGTAGTTTGTGTGCTATTTAAATCCATTATTAATTTAGAATTCACTTATAAATTATTCAAAGCCTAATTTAGGCTATATACTGAACTTTGAATACTAAACACTGTTGATAAATGTATTATTTTCATGGTCATTTCTACTTCTTACCTATAAATTATGTATGAAAAAATTAATATTATTAATTGCAATGATTTTGATAATATATATAATATATAATTATTAATTATTCCATTTTTTTTTGATTTTAGATATGCAATTAACATTAATATATTTGTAATCTTTATATTGCATTTTAAAAAACTCTTTCTTATCTTTGTTGTACTTAAGTCCTCAATTTTTAAGCCTGGTGTTATTGACCCATCATCCCGAACTCTATATTTCTTTAGAACTTCTGGTATAAATACACATTTATCAAACACAATAGATTTAAGTGCAAAATGTAAATCTTCGTATTTTACTTCCTCAGGATATGGTCCATATTTCAGAAAATATTCTTTTGCATATAGTTGTTGACCGAATGGCATTCCCCATCTTAAGATAATTCTTGATGCAAGATATAATTTTGATCTAGATAAAAGATTCGATCCACCTATAATATTTTTAACTACGCTTTTCTCAATTAGCTCTCCATTTTCTTTGATAGTCGCGAGATCATAAAAAAATAATGATTCCTTATAGTTTCTTTTATTTAAATAGCTATTTACTATACTTAAGCTATTACTTGACATCATATCATCGCTTGCTAATGGAATTATTACTTGACCTGTTGACATCGAAATACACTCATTTAATGTCTTATTTATTCCTTGATTTTTTCTTTTATTTACGACCCAATCGCACTCACCTCCATTAATATTAAGGTATTCATTAGCTAATTCATAAGATGAATCTTTCGACCCATCATCAATCGCAATTATTTCAAGAGGGTTATAATTTTGACTGATTACACTCTGAAGACAGCTTATTATATATTTTTCATGATTAAATATAGGTATAATTATTGATATTTTTATATTATTCATGTTTATTAATTATTTATAACCGTATAATTTTTATTGATCTATCATATAAATTATTAATAATCTTGCTACCATCCATAATTTAGAAAAACCTAAATTTAATGTTATGTATAGACCGTACACCTGGTATAAGTAAGCAAATTTTAACAGCTCTGTGCGATTCTCCTAAACGCTTCAGTAAACCTCGCAAAGAAATGATAATCCCTAATAAGGTTAGTAAAAGACCAGTTATTACTCCTAGTATTAAGGGCAAGAATTTTACCGCACAGAAGGTGGCGCCAACGAGAGTGGAAATGCACACCAATAAATATTTACTTGAACTTGTCCAGTAAAAATCAGTTAAATTTTTTGTTATATATAAAGTGCTTGCTGTATAGACTATATATAGGATAAAAAATCCGATTGATATTCCTTCAAGCCCAAAAATAAGGACGCCTAGATAAACTAAAAGGAGATTTAAAGCTTGAGCACATGTCTCAGTGACAAAAAATAATTTCACTTTATTTAACGCTAGCATTACAAATCCCAACGGCCAGGATATTATGCGCCCTAAACAACCCAAAACAAACCACTGTAGTAGATTAATTGAAGGCAAAAACTCGGGAGTGTAGAGAATATGGATTACCAAAGGGGCTAAGGTAATTGTAGCTATTAAACCCGGCGCTGCTAACAGCAAGCCAATTTCAGTTTGCTCATTAACTAAACGGTTAATTGCAATTCGATCATGCGCCATACCTGCAAGCCTAGGGTAATAATCGGCACCCATGGCGTTAAGTATAAAGTTGACAAATACTCCGGATAATGTAAATGCTGCGCTATAAATTCCAACTGCCTCTATATTAATTTGATGCGTGATTATGGCATTCGTCGAATAAGTCACGACACTACCCAAAAGCCCAGTCCACATCATGGCAACCCCCAACCGGACCATTCCACCAGCCTCACGAAAACTTTCTTTCCATCCCATCTTTATGACAAGTACCTCTATTTTTCTTGCCACTGACCAACTAAGCAACAACTGAAAACTGGCCATCACCACCAACGCAGGAACAATGCCTCTCAAGCCCATCCAAAAATAAAAACCTATTGTCACTAACGTCCCTATGAGGGCACCAAAAAGCTGCACTCTAGCCAAATCCCCCATTCGGCGCATGCCTTGAATCAGAGTCATTTGCCCGCCCTGAATATTGGCCAGTAGAATGACAATCCCCAGTGCCCCAATATCCCAAATGTACTTCTCTGAGCCAAAAGTCAACTGACTAAGCATCGGACTCATGAGCATTATCGTCAGCATTCCAAAACATCCAGTAAGCCAACAGATTCGACGCAAACTCAAAATCGTACGAGCAATTTGCTCGTCATTATTTTTGGCAAATGCTATCGCGATATTTCGTACTGCGCTCGATTGAACTCCAAGGCCTGCTATTCCTCCCAAAAACCCCTGTAGGGCGGTAAAGTTAGAGATCATCCCCAACCCTGCAGTACCAATCAAAATAGCGGCAAACTTGGTGCGTACCATACCTAAGATCAAGATAAGCCCTGCCACGCCCCCCATGATCGAGGATGACTTTAGAATTTGTCCATAAGAGGATTTATTCATCAAGACTTACTCATTTTATATATTGAATTATTTGGTTGTCTATTAATTCTGCGCCATCATTTGACAAATGGTTATTGTCAAAATATAAAGGCACGCCATTTAGATGTGCCACACACCTATTTAAAACAAATGTATTACATAAAATATTGTCGGGCTTAATTCGAATCAGATTTTTATCGTATCCATTAGAATCTAAGACTAAATAAGCTTCTTTGTTCCTCTCAATAAATCTAAGATAAGGTGTGGATGCATCTTCCGCTTGAATTACACGATCTCTTGATATTTTTGCCAGTCTAGCTGGAACATCCCAGCCCGCTTCTGGAATTGGGTATACGAGTATAACTTTTCTTCCGCTATCTAAAATTAATCGCACTGACTCAATTAAATTGGTACTAATTTTATTTTTATATTCAGTATTTGAGGTATTTTGAATATCCCAAACCCATTCCGCTCCTTTTTCAACCCCCCCTCCTGATTATCAAAGCGTGACTTATTCAGCAGCATCGGATAGCGAGCGATAAAGATGATAGCATGCGGAATAGTCCCATTTTTCCTTAACCCACTAAAGAAACTATTCCTTAATTCTGCACATTTTTTATCTTCTTCTGAAAAAGGAATTGGATTTATTGTATTTAGCGGTGGACAGCTTCTAAAGGCATATGAAAAACCTGAGATACCTTTATTAAGAGCAATCTCATTTAACTGCGCGACAAGTGCGCCACCGCTGCTATCTCCAATAATTGCAAAAGAGGGGGTGGATTTTTTATCGCCTATGATGCAGGCTGACTCCACATTTGGAGTGGTTTTTATTCTATCCCAGCAATCTTTGACTTGGCTTTCAAGTAGATTTGCTGATGCGAAATTTTGAGTGGTGACATTTCTAAGACTTAAAAAACCCTTACTCAAATACCCAGCTAACCCAAGCCCAATAAAAAATGCGCTCCATGGTGCCCCATAAGCAAATACTTTGTTACGACTTATTAGATTTTTATTTCTAAACGGTCTTTCAACATACTTCCAGCTTAGATATGCAAAAACAAAACTAAATGCAGCTAATACACTCACCAAATATACACTGGGTTCATCATAGCTACGCTCTCTGGCAAATGCAAACATGGGCTGATGCCACAAGTAGGCGCTATAACTTATTAAACCGATAGCCACAAGTAACCTTGAACCCAATAACTTTCCTACAAGTGTTTTATGCGTAGCAAAGATAATAATGAGCGCAGCCCCAAGCGTTGGTGCAAGAGAATATATGCTGGGGAATGGTATTTGGTCGTTAAAAGCAAATACTGAGTATGTAATTAGCAATAAACCAAATAAGCTACATATTTGTTCAAAATGATGATTGTGCTTTTTAATGTTGTGGCGTGCATAGTGAAACGCAATAAACGCACCAATCAATAATTCCCAACCTCGTGTGGGCAACATAAAGAAATTAAATGATAGATGTGTAGCAGACAACCACTGTGCCCCTGTTAAGCTAATTACAAACCCAATACCCATTAATCCCGCTATCCAACGCTTACCCAACTTCCAAGCCAGCATTAAAAAGAGCGGGAACAAAACATAGTATTGCTCTTCTACTGCCAAGCTCCAAGTATGTATAAGTGGTTTTAGTTCTGTTGTAGCATCAAAGTAACCACTTGTTCGCCAAAATAAAATATTAGATGCAAAGCTGCTAACAGCAACTAAACTTTCTGAAAATTGCTTCATTGCATTTGGCAACAACCAAAACCAAGCAAAGGGTAGACATACAAACATCACTACAAATAGTGCTAGCAGTATGCGTCTTGCTCTGCGCTCATAAAAGTGTATAAGTGAGAATGTACCAGCATCCAATTCAACAAAGATGATAGTGGTAATGAGATAGCCGCTGATAACAAAGAACACATCAACGCCCACATACCCACCACCAAACTGCTTAAAGCCAGCGTGATAAAGGATGACGGGTACTACGGCTAACGCTCGTAGTCCATCTATCTCTGCTCTGTATTGCATACTAAAAGTAGTCTCAATTTGTTAGATGTTATGCCTTGGCGAGCGCTAAACTCAAAACTCTTTTTACCTGACGAATAACTAGCTAAAAGGTAGTTTGATATCACTTAAGTTCAAAGCTAATGACCTAAACATTCCCAGCTTTTTCCACTAGAGTTGATGCATCAGAAAAACTTAAATGGGGGCCTATCGGTAAGCTTATTACTTCACTTGCCATAGACTCTGCTAAGGGAAATTTTCCTTTATTAGCTTTAAATTCAGGATATGCGCTCTGCAAATGGGGTGGAATGGGGTAGTGTATTAAAGTATTTATCCCTGCCTTGGTTAAATTATTTTGGAATGTATCTCTCTGAGGGTGACGCACTACAAACAAGTGCCATACTGGATCTGCCCACTCAGGAACAATTGGCAAAATTAGTTCAGGATTTTTAATTCCACATAAATATTGCCTGGCAATGTTCTTACGCCGACTATTCCACTCATCTAAGTACTTCAGTTTAACCTGCAAAATTGCCGCCTGTAAAGGGTCAAGCCTGCTATTAAAGCCCTTCACTTTATTTATATATTTTTGACTAGATCCATAATTTCGAAGCATGCGAATATTTTTAGCAATTTCTGGGTTATTGGTAGTAACAGCACCGCCATCACCCATAGCTCCTAGATTTTTCCCAGGGTAGAAACTCCATGCAACCGCATCGCTATGCGCACCAATTCGCCGGCCTTTATATTTGGCTCCATGGGCTTGAGCTCCATCTTCTAAAACATAAAGCCCATATTTTTTTGCAACAGCAGCAATGGGGTCTATATCTGCAGGCTGCCCATATAAATGCACTGGTAAGATTACTTTTGTTTTGGAAGTAATTGCAGCTTCAATTAGGCTAGGGTCAATATTGTAAGTACCTTCAAGCGGTTCTACTGGAACCGGGATAGCGCCGCACTGACTCACGGCCAGCCAACTTGCAATATAAGTATTTGAAGGTACTATGACCTCATCTCCAGCAACAACCCCAATAGCCAGCAATGCTAAGTGCAAAGCATCAAGGCCATTGGCAACACCTACCGCATACTTGGCGCCACAATAGCTAGCGTAATGATCCTCAAAGGACTCTACTTCAACCCCGCCGATATACCAACCAGAATCTAAGACACGTGCGATGGCTTCATCAATCTCACTTTTTAATTCGATATAAGGCAATTTCAAATCAAGGAATGGAATCATTTTATTAATCTACAGCTATGGTTATTGATTTTCATTTATAAATCTTACAAAATCATCATAATTATGATAGTAGTCATTTGGATCATATAAAGTTGAAGCCAAGACTAGACAAACCCCACCAGAGGAAAAATTTTCCACCTCCCGCCACATGCGCTTGGGGATGTAGAGCCCATAATATGAGCGATTTAGATAAAATCTTTTTCGCTGAAACCCGTCATCGACAATCACATCAAAACTGCCAGACATGGCGATAATAAATTGTTGAAGCTCTTTATGCCCATGACCCGCTCTTGATGAGCCACCCGGAACGTCGTAAAGGTAATATACTCTTTCGATATCAAATGGAATATGTTTGCCACCCTCAATGACGGATAAATTCCCACGTGGATCCGCAATCTTTGGTAAGTCTATAACTTTACAATCTTCAAGACCCATGTGAATTAACTCCAACTGTATTTACATTTTGAGGTAAATATTTTTTGTATTTAGTACGGGCAGCAGTAATTTGCTCCATATTAATCTCATAAAAATAGTCACTCTCAGACTCACCTACTCTTTGAGCACCAAAACGCTCATGAAAACGCCAAACACTCTCGTTGCCTTTTCGGACATCAAAGTGCGCGCCTGAGAACCCCAGGTAATCAAGTGCATAGGAATACACCATAAGGGCTGATTCAATCGCTGCCGATTGAGGGGCGCCCTCAATTAATATCCAACTACCCCAACAAAAACTTTTTTCCTGTGGGTCATACAAGCGCACTGTTCCTAACAACTCACCGCTAACTGACTCAATAATGAAATAGACCTGATCCTCAGATTTTGCATAATCACTGAGCCATTGCTTTTGCTTTTCAAGGTTATTTACTGTTGCACTTAAATAACGCGATTTCAGATCGTTAGTTCTTAAGCCCAGAATAAAATGAGCATCGTTAACAATAGCGTCCCGAAAGATCAATCTCTTACCAAGCACTTTTTTTGCTTTATTGAGTCTAGGGTTTAGGCTTGTAATCACTGTAACTAATATAGATTGGAATACTCGAAGTAGAAAATCAGAGCCTCAAGCCAAAATGCTCATAGCTCAATATTTATCAACCGCCTTTACTTAAGATCTCACTAAGACGCGGTAAACCCCGATCCCGAGAGCTTACTTTTCCCCAGGGCATTACCAAACCAAATTTGAAAGGCTGTGTTTTCATCATTATCCGCAACCCAAATTGATTCAATTGATAAATCCCGTTCCATTAGAGAAGAAGTCAACTCCGAAAAAGATTGATTTAATTTCAGATTAAAGACCGCTAACACCGATTATCACCGCTTCCTTACTCTTCCTCATTTATTTCCGCCCTTGCTCAATACCCCTCGCCCTCATTGACAAACCCTTTGGCTTATTCCAGTCTTGTTTGTTAGTCCCTTTATAGCGATCTTCCTTGTGCAAGGTTAACTTGCCTTTCTGAGGTCTTTTGTAAAGCAAGTTTCGAACTCAATCTCTTATATAGCAGGCAGTAGAGCAATAACTCAACGATAAAGATCGCTATCAACATAGCTTGATCGGTATTAAACCAAAGCGCCAAAATAATAAACGGTATGCTCAATACACTCATCAATAGACCAGCCGTAGAGTTAGGCATGAGCAAACCCGATGAACGTTCTTCAAGCCAGGGCTTGATCAAGGCAAACTTGAAGAGTTGATGCAAATGGGAGCCATCAGGATTGCCTGAGCTGACGCCTTGCATGCTACGGCGCAGCATCGAATAGAGAGCCTCAATAATGGGGTAGCCACAAATGAGCAAGGGTGCAAAAGGGGAAATGAGCGGATGACGCTCAACTAGTAAGACTCCGATCCAGGCACAGGAAAATCCCAAGAAATAGGCTCCCCCATCCCCCAGAAAGCATTTACCCCAAGGCCAATTAAATACCCAAAAACCTAACAAAGGCGCCGCCAAAAGTAGGCACAACTGCAAGATTAGGTGATCTTCATAAATCAAGCCCAAGCCCGCATAGGCAGCCAGAATCCAGAGAGTGCAATAGCTCACTAAACCATTTAAGCCATCAATCAGATTAAAGGCGTGAGTTACGCCAGCTAATGCAAAGGCTGTAAACAAGATCGCCACGAGATTGCTGGCGAGCAACGCATCGGCCGGCCCCCACCCAAGGTGGGACAGATAGACCCCCGATTGGTGGGCAAGTACCAGACCGGGGATAAAAGTGAGAATTAAGCGCCAGAGAACGCGAACTGATGCAGTAATGTCTTCGGCAAAGCCAATCATAAAGATCACACTCGCCGCGGCTGTACTCATCATGATCAAGGGGTTAATGGGTGAGCCAATACAAAGTACGCTAAACCACACCCCGCAGAGAATTGCCAGACCGCCGATACGAGGAACCAATCCTTGATGAATTTTTTGAATACCCTGTTTTGGGCCAGAACTCCAAGAAGCGTGATAGCGTGCAGAAGCAATGATGATCGCCATCATCACCACGCTGGCAAACCATCCTTCTAAAAAACCGCCGAACCACTGAAATTCCAACATGGGGACTTCTCTTTTGTCCATCACCTAAAACCCCTCATATGCTGGGGGGGGGAAATCACTTTAGTACTTTAATACTGTATACCTTGAAACCTTAGCAACTTATCTAGGGCGCCCAAACAAAGGCTCTCGCCTAGAACTAAATACCAAGGATCAAGTGATCCTAATTATTATAAACATTTGACATAAAAGGTAAGCCCCGCTACAAGCATCTCAGAGGGTCTTCTGATCAGACTGGCGGTACTGACTCCATGCCCAAAACAAAAGATGCCCGATCGCAACAAAAAGGAGGATGACCACTGCGGCAGCGCTATCGGCCAACCAGTCGTCAAAACTTGAATCCCGCCCGACAAAATATTGGGCGATCTCATCAAGGGCGCCAGCTGCACAAACGATCGCCAAACACGCTAGGGTGCGCGGCAAAAAGAACTCTCCAATTGGACGAGATCGCAAGCCACTATAGACCAGCACAGTCAAGAAGGAATAGGCCAAAAAATGTAAGAGCTTATCGTTAAAAGTCCAGATAAAGGTTCGCTCCAAGGTACGGATCGAGCCGAGCACAAACATGGCGATATAAAACGCGCTGGCAACTAAAAAATAGCGATTGCTTAGCCACTCGGGTTTTTTAAGGATGAATTTTTGATTACTCATCATCTTCTTTGGAGCCATAGTCTTTATAGCGATACTCTTTATGGGATCCGTAGGTTTGGCCATACTTGCCATACTTGCCATACTTGCCGCCATATTTTCCATAACGGCCATACAAACCATAGTTGCGGTAGCCATAGCCATAGTTATAGCCATAGCGAATTTGCGAAGGCACAAAGCCATTGAAAACCAAACCATCAATTTTCGAGCCACCCTTTTCGAAAATATCGATAGCCTCTCGAATTTCAGCGACGCTGGTCATTTCTTGACGAGCCACAAACAAGGTGACGTCTGCTGCGGTAGCTAGTGAACGGGAATCATTGACGGGCAGTAGCGGCGGCGAATCAATCACTACAAAGTCGTAACGCTCTGCGAGCATATGAATCAAGTGGTTCATCGTATCTGAGGAGAGCATATCGCCAGGATTTTTTACTGTTTTACCCGCTGGTAAAAAATCCAAATTGGGGTAAACCTCTTTCAAGATGACGCTATCGACATCCTTCTCACCGCGTAAAACCGCGGTTAAGCCTGGATCCTTTTGATCGTGTGGCATATACCGACGTAAAGAAGCCTTACGAATATCCGCCTCAATTAGTAAAACTCGCTTATTGGTGCTGGCTAGCAAATACGATAAATTTGCTGAAATAAACGATTTACCTTGAGAAGGCACGGCTGATGTAATCAAAATGACTTTAGAACGCGGCTTTTCCGATAAAGCAAATAAGGTTGAAGTCCGTAAGGAGCGTAAGGCTTCAACAGGAATCGCAGTAGGCTTTGCTTGAGAGAGCATAAAGA
>Ga0316226_1000978_pt1 | contig 33694 bp, 28 predicted proteins | sample TBH18017metaG_FD_206009 | JGI IMG/M metagenome (GOLD analysis project Ga0316226, IMG submission 206009) | Freshwater microbial communities from Trout Bog Lake, Wisconsin, USA - TBH18017 | ecosystem: Environmental > Aquatic > Freshwater > Lake > Hypolimnion/Profundal zone | place: USA: Wisconsin...
AGTCGGCGGCGAATTCCTCGAACGTCATGCCCTCCGTGTAGGCCTCGATGGCCCGCACGGCGGCGAGGATGTCGCGCACGCGAAAGCGCCAGTCGCGGAAGCGCAGCTTCGATTGGCGCTCCGCATAGCCGGGAAGGCGCCGGTCGCGGGGCTCAGAAGGCACGAACGGCCTCCGCCAGGATCTCCTCGCGCATCTCCGGGCGCAGCGCGCCCGGAGTGGCGAGGTCGATGCGCGTGCCCATCGCGTTGGTGAGGAAGTCCAGGAGGTCCACGAAGGTGAACAGGCCCACCTTGGCTTCGGCGGCGAACTCGACCAGGATGTCGACGTCGCTGTGGATGGTGGCCTGGTCGCGGGCCGTGGAGCCGAACACCGCGATGTGCTGCACCGAGTAGGTGCGCAGCTTCTCGCGGTTGCGATTGAGGCGGCGGAGGGCTTCGCGCGACGTCATGAGGCGGCCAGCGAGCCCCGGCGCGGCTTGCGCAGGCGCCTCGGGAAGCCTCCCAAGAAGGCGCGCCCGCAGCCATAGTCACAGGCGGTCAGGTAGAGCGTCTCGCCCTTGAGCCAGCAGCGGTAGAAGTCGAACACGCGCCGGCCGCGCCCGGCGCCGGACTTCGGGCCGACGAGCGGGGCGAACGCCCCCGGGTCCGGCGCGTGGTAGAAGCCGAGGAGCGGAATCTGCAGGTCGAGCGCCTCGAGGAGCGCCGAGGGGTCTGGTCGACGGGCGAGCGCCACGGGGCACCTCCAGAGCGTCGGTGATGACGGCAGGATTGTACGCCGTTTCACACGCGAAGCTGGGTGAGCGGTCCATGTTTGGGGACCGTGCCTTCGTCGCAGAATGAGCGGCAGCGCGACCTTTTGTGGGCCGCGACACCCCAACGACAGGTCGTGGGCGCCGCCGGCGGCCATAGGAGGGAGATCCATGAGCGACTCCCATGTCAGCTTGCGAACGTCGCTGTGGCGATTCGCCGTTCTCGCCGCATTCACGGCGATGATCCTTGTGGCCTTGGTGGCCGGCCGCCCGGCCTGGGCTGCAGCCGGCGGGCCCGGCACGTGGACCGACATCAGCGGGCCGGTAGGCTCTCTGCTCGTCCAGCCCGATACCGCCCGCGGAGACGGCGGCGTGCTGCACGTGGTCTGGGGCGTGTACGGAACGCTCGACGACCTCAAGTACAGGCAGATCGCCGCCAACGGGAAGCCGGCCGCCGCGGCCCAGGACTTGACGCCCGGCGGCTGGCCCATCCTCAGTAGCAGGCCGGCGATTGTCGCCGCTCCCACGGGCTCGACGACCGGCGTGGACGTGTTCTCCGGCGCCCAGTCGCCGGCCGCAGTGCTGGAGGGTCTCGCCGACTGGTATTCGGGCGACAACGGCGCCAGCTTCGGCCCGGCCCCGGTCGTCGTGACTTCGGATGGCGCCGCCTACGGCGGCGACGTGAGCGCTGTGGTTGTCAAGGGCGTCACGTTCCAAACTTGGGCGGGCACCCTCGGCGTCTTCGTCCACCGCGGCGAGACGCCGTCGCCTCCGGCCCAGAACGTGAACGACGTCGGCAACTACGGATACAACCCGGCTTTCGGCTACGACGCCGTATCGGGCCGGCTGTACGTCGTCGCCGAGTACAACGCGACCGCCAGGGAAGGCCTGTGGGCGCGCCAGATCGACCCGGCCACTGGGCTGCCGGCCGGCGCTTCCTTTCAGCTGAACAACAGCTCGACCGCCTACAGCGGCACGCGCAGCTTCGACCTGAAAGACACCAGGACTCCCGTCGCCGGCCTGGTCGGCCAGCCGGTCGTCGTGGTGGCCTATCCGACCGGCTACCCCAGTACCACCAAGTTGCGCGTCTGGCGCATCACGCCCGGCGTTCCGCAGCCAGTGCAGAGCGACACGGTGCTTGCCGGCGGCGGCCCCGACAAGAGCGCTACGGCCGTGGCGGCCGATCCCAACGGCCGCGCCTGGGTGATCTGGACCCAGCAGTCCAGCGGGCGGTACACCGTCTACGGGCGGCGCAGCAACGTCGGTGCAACAGCCTGGGGCCAGATGGTCTCCGTCGCCGGCCCCGTGGGTACCGGCGCGCTGTGGCAGCTCGCTGCGAACGCCCAGAGCGACCGGGTCGACGTGCTCGGCCAGTTCTCCAACAAGGTCGGCACCAGCAACACGATCTATCACACGCAGCTGTATGCGGGGCTCACCGTGACGGTCTCCTCGTCCGCGGGCAAGGTCGGCAAGACGTTCACGGCCAAAGTGACGGTCAAGGACGCCGGCGCCGCCGTGAGCGGGGCCACGGTCAAGATCGGGGCGAAGACGGCGACCACCGGCGCGACCGGCGTCGCCAGCCTCAACGTCACGGGCACGAAGACCGGCAAGCTCGCCGTGACGGTGACGAAGTCCGGCTACGTGAATGGGAGCGCGTCGATCACGATCAAGCGCTGACGCGGGTCTGAGCAGACCGAGGGCCCCGGCGCGCCGCAGGCACGCCGGGGCCCTCGCGCGTCACGACGTCGCGCGCTGCCGCCCCATCCGGTCGCCGGCCTTGAAGGCGATCGCGCCGACGCAGACGACGAGCGCGAAGCACAGAGCCATGAGCAGGCTGAAGTGTGCGAACCAGTGGTCGCCGCGCACGACGCCGAAGAGCCACAGCAGGACGAACGAGCCGCCCGCGGCGACGCCGGCGATCACCAGCGCCGCGCCGGCGACGCGGAGGGCGTCGGCCACTGGGTGGCTCGCCGCCGGGTGTCGCGTCTCTGCCATCAGGCGACGCTCGCACGAGGCCGGCCGGGACTTGTGCCGACTCGTGCGGCACGCGGATCCACTACGCGAGCCGCACCGTGTCGTGCGACCGGGAGGGCCGTGGCTGAGGAAGGCTGCCCGTAGTCTGACGGTGGGGAGGAGGCGCCGCCCCAGTCGATGCAAAGCGTGATGCCGGTGCCGAAGGCGATCACGGCAAGGATGGCGACGATCAGCATGAGCAGGGCTTTCGTGCGTCTGTCCATGGCCTCAGTATGCATCGAGCTGCCCGTGATGCCATCCCGACGATCAAGGGACGACGAAATGCGCCGTGCTGCCGCTCTTGCCGGCGGTGACCTCGAGGCGCGCGTCGATGCGTTCCTTGAGTTCCCCCACGTGCGAGATGATGCCGACGAGCCTGCCGCCCTCCTTGAGACTCATGAGCGACGCGACCGCGTGGTCGAGCGACTCGTCGTCCAGGGAGCCGAAGCCCTCGTCCACGAAGACCGTCTCGAGGCGGATGCCACCGGCGTGCGCCTGGACCACCTCGGCGAGCCCGAGCGCCAGCGCGAGCGCCGCCAGGAACGTCTCGCCGCCGGAGAGCGTCGCCACCGGCCGCGAGACGCCGGTCCAGGCGTCGAACACGTCGAGGTTGAGGCCCGCCGCCGCCTTGCCCCCGAAGCGGCGACCGGTGCGCTCGAGGCGGTAGCGGCCGTTGGTCATGAGGTGGAGCCGCTGTGAGGCGGCGACGAGCACATCGTCGAGGAACGCGCCGAGGACGTATCGCTGGAACGACAGGTGGCGCGAATTGCCGCCGTTGGCGACGTCGGCGAGCCGCCCGAACACGGCGTAGCGCTCGCCGAGCTCCGCCTCCTCGGCCGCGAGCTCTTCGAGACGCGCAAGGTGCCTGCCGGCGGCGGCCGCCTCGGCGTCGAGACCGGCGGCGGCCGTGCGCGCATCGCGGGCGGCGGTCGCGGCGGCTCCGGCCGCCGCATCGAGTGCGAGCAGGTCGGGCGCTGCGACGCCCTTGGCGGCGGCCTCGGCCAGTCGCAGGCGCTCACCGGCCTGGATGGACTCGCGTTCGTGCTGCTCTACGAACGCTTCGAGACGCTCGGCCTCGGCGGGCTCACGGCACGCGGCCGCCCAAGCCGCCTTATCGGCAAACCCGGCTTCTCCAAGGCGCGCGGCGAAGAGTCCACGTGCGGCGGCCAGGTCCTCGGCGGCGCGAGCGGCCTCCTCGTCGGCCGTCACGAGTCCCGCCGCAGCCGTGGCGAGTGCCGTGGCGGTATCGTGCGCCGCCGCCGTTGCCTGGTCGAGCGCCGCTGCGATCTCAGCGGCCCGCTTCTGCGCGGCGGCGATCGCCCCGGCCAGCGTCGCCGGGTCGGAGTACTCGGGCGGCGTGGCTTTCTCGCGCTCCTCGAGAAGCGCCGCCGCGGCTGCTGCGGCCGCCTCCGTGCCGCCCAGCGCACTGCGAGCGTCGTCGCGCGCCAGGAGCGCCGCAGCCTCAGCGGCGCGCAGGCCGTCGACCGCCGCCTGGGACGGAACGTCGTCGGCGAGCGCGGCCGGAGCGGGGTGGTCGCGCGAGCCGCAGACCGGGCACGGTGCGCTGTCTGTGAGCCGCGCGGCCAGCAGGCCCGCCTGCGCCTCGCGCCACTCGGCGTCCGCGGCGGCGGCGCGCTCGTGCGCCTCGTGCCACGCGGCCTCGGCCGTCGCCGTCGCCGTGCGCCTCGTGGCCAGCGCCTCCTGCGCACTCTCGGCAGCGGTGCGCGCCTCGGCCAGGGCGCCGGCGGCGCCGGCGAACGACTCGAGGCGCAGCGCCTCGGCCGCGGCCGCGTCGCGCTCGCCGGTGAGCGCCTGTCGCGCTGCGAGCTCGGCCGCGGCTTCTTCGGCCGCTCCGGCCAGCTCCGCATGGCTGGCCGCCGCCGCGGCGGCCGCCTCACGCCGCCTCTTCTCGGTCTTCTGCGCCGCCGCAGCCGCGGCGGCGACGTCGGCGACCGTCACCGCCTTCGCGGCGGCGTCCCGTTCGCACCGGACTTGCGCGATCTCGCCCGCGCGCCTGCGCAGCCCTTCCACGGCCGTTCGGGCTTCGTCCAGTTCGCGCAGCTTGCGCGCCGACTCGGTGCCGGCGGCGAGCGCGGTCTGGGTCGCGTCGCGCAGCGCCTCGGCACGGGTCGCGTCGGCGCCGGCCTCCTGCGCTTCGACGGTCTGGCGCGCGCGCCGCTCCTCGAGCCCCTCGGCCGAGTCGGCGCCGGCCTGGCCCAGGACCTCCTCGCGCTGCGTCTTCACTCTGTCGGCAGCCTTGTGCAGACCGGCGGCTTCGTCCTTGAGAGCCAGCTCGATGGCGGTGTAATGGCCGGTGTCGAACAGCGCCCGCAGAATCTGCTCTCGCTCCCGAGAATCGGCCGCGAGAAGCTTCTGGAAGCGGCCCTGCGGCAGCATGACCACTTGGCGGAACTGCTCGCTGCGGAACCCGAGCAGCGCTTCGGCTTCGTCGCTCACCTTCGTCCAGCCTGTCGCCAGCGGCTTGCCCTCTGTTCGCGAGTCGCCCAGGCGCCAGATCGTCGCCGTCTGGTGGTGCGTCGTCGTGCCTTCGCCGCGGACCTTGGGCCGCTCCTGCTCGGGCTCGCGGACGATGCGGTAGACATCGGGTCCGAGCGCGAAGTCGAACTCGACGCGCGTGAGCAGCGCGGAGTCGGCGTGGTCGCTGCGCATGGACGCGCCGGACCGGCCACCCTCGCTCTCGGGCCCGCCGCTGGTGACGCCGTAAAGGGCGAACGACATCGCGTCGAGCACGGTGGTCTTGCCCGCGCCGGTGGGACCGGTGATGAGGAAGAACCCGGCGCCCTTGAGGTCGGCGAAGTCGACGGTCTGCTCGCCGGCGAAGGGCCCGAAGGCCTGCATGACGACGCGCAGCGGCTTCACGGTGCTGCCTCCCGCCGACGCCGCTCGAGGCCGTCGACGACGGCGGCGAGCGCGGCGCGCTGCGGCTCGTCGAGCGCTTCGCCGGTGGCGTAGCCGAAGAAGGCGTCGAAGAGCTCGACGTCGCTCACGGCGTCCGGCCGGGCCGTCGGCTCGCCGCCCGCGCCCTCGACCTCGTAGGCCGGCCGCTCGATCGCCAGCGTGTTGGGGTACGCGGCGCGCAGACGCCCGATGGGGTCGAGCAGCGCGCCGCGGTCGAGCAGCGACGCGAGCACGTAGTCGCCGTTGTGCGGGTCCGAGGCGCCGCGTTCGAGAAGGTCGGCCAGCGTGCCCTCGAGGCGGCGCACGTCGTGCAGCGGCCTGAGCGCGTGAGTCTCGACCGTGACGCGGGCGCGGCCGGACTCGCCGGCGGCGCCGGCCGCGCTCCCCGGAGAGCCGATCTCGACGACGCTCACCGACTTGTCGTGGTCGTGCTCGGCGAACGAGTACTTGAGCAGCGAGCCGGAGTACCGCACGGCGTCCGAGCCGCAGCGCTGCGGCCGGTGGAGGTGGCCGAGCGCGACGTAGTCGAGGCCGTCGAAGACGGCGGCGGGCACCTGCGTGGCGCCGCCGACGCTGAGCGGCCGTTCGCTGTCCTCGGTGGTGGTGGCGCCGGCCACGAAGGCGTGCGCCACGAGGACGCGGCGCGCGTCGGCCGGCGTGGCCGCCAGCGCGCGGGCGACGCCGGCCGCGATGACGCCCTCTTGGTCGTGGATGGTGCCGTCCGTGTAGGCGTGGCGCGCGTCCGCGGCGTCGGCGAACGGGAGGGGGTGGACGTACACCGGGCCGTGCTCGTCGGTGAGCACGACCGGTGAGGCCGCCTGCGACAGCTCGCCCGCCAGGTACAGCCCGCGCTCGCGCAGGAGCGTGGAGGCGAAGCCGACGCGCACCCCGCTGTCGTGGTTGCCGGCGATCGCGACTACGGGCACACCGCGCCGGTCCACGAGTTCCGTGAGCACTTCGTTCAGCAGCTCGACCGCCCCGCGAGGCGGGACGGCTCGATCGTAGAGGTCGCCCGCCACGAGCACCCCTGCCGGCTTCACGTCGTCCACCAGATCGAGCAGTTGCCACAGCACGTGCCTCTGGTCGTCGGTGAGAAGCTCGTTGTGGAAGAGACGCCCGAGATGCCAGTCGGCGGTGTGGATGAGCCTCATGGCGGCGACCCTACCACAGGGCCGCGACGGCGCAGCGGAGCCGCGGCCGTGCCCCGCGAGCCTGCCCAAAAGGATAGAATGGACACAGTGCGTACCTTCCGCCTCTCCAAATCCAGGATCACGGCCGGGCTGCAGTGCGGCAAGCGGCTGTGGCTCGCCATCCACCGCCCCGAGCTCGAGGTCTACGGCGCCGACACGCAGCGCCGCTTCGCGGCCGGTCACGACGTCGGCGCGGTCGCGCGCGAGGTCTACGGCGGCGGCGAGCTGATCGGCGAGGGCGTGCCCCTCAGCCAGGCGCTGCGCGAGACCGAGGCGGCGCTGGCGCGACCGGGCGACCTGACGCTCTACGAGGCGACCTTCCGCCATGGCGGCGTGCTCGTGCGCTCCGACGTTCTCGAGCGCCGCGGCGGCCGGTACCGCATGGTCGAGGTCAAGTCGGCCACCCGCCTCAAGGAGTATCACCTGCAGGACATCGCCATCCAGGCCTGGGTGGCCGAGGGCGCGGGCGTGCCGCTCGACGTGCTCGGCGTGGCCGTCATCGACACCGACTACGTCTATCCCGGCGGGGACGACTACGCCGGGCTGTTCAAGGAGATCCCGGTGGCCGACCAGGCGCGCCCGCTCATGGCGCACATCCCGGGCTGGGTGCGCGGCTTCAACTCCCTGCTCGGCGGCCCGCTTCCGGCGATCCACACTGGGCAGCAGTGTCACCGCCCGTTCGACTGCCCGTTCATCTCGTTCTGCGAGGAGCAGGAAGGCGTCGTGCGCCGCGCGCCGGGCGAGACGCCGGATGCCGGGGCGCGCTGCGCCCGCCCGGCCGCCGACCCGGCGCTCGGGGTAGTCGATCCCGCGGCGGCCGACTTCCTCGGGACGCTGCCCTACCCGCGCTACTACCTCGACTTCGAGACGGTGCAGTTCGCGGTGCCGCGCTGGGCCGGCACGCGCCCGTACCAGCAACTCGTGTTCCAGTGGTCGTGTCACGTCGAGACGGAGCCGGGTGAGCTCGAGCACAAGGAGTTCCTCGACACCAGCGGCGAAGCGCCGATGCGCGGCGCCGCGGAGGCGCTGATCGCCACCCTCGGCGACGTCGGCCCGATCTTCGTGTACCACGACTTCGAGAAGTGGCGGCTCGTGGAGATGGCGCAGCTGTTCCCGGACCTCGCCGCCCCGCTCGAGGCGATCACCGGCCGGCTCGTCGACCTGCTGCGCCTCACGCGCGATCACTACGCGCATCCCGCGCTCAACGGGTCGTACTCGCTCAAGAGCGTGCTGCCGACCATCGACCCCACACTCGATCACGCCGTCCTCGACGACGTACAGGACGGCCTCTCCGCGCAGGCCGCCTTTCACGAGGCCCTGGACCCCGGCACGCCCGCCGACCGCCGCGAGACGGTCCGCCGTGCGCTCCTGGAGTACTGCGGCCTCGACACGCTGGCGCTGGTGAGGGTCGCCCACCGCCTCGGCGGAGCATGAGGAGCACCATGGACCACCGCACCGAACTGGAGATCAACGGCAGCAGCGTCACGACGCTTGCCGACATCGTGCCGCCACGCGGGCCGCTGCGCGTGCTCTTCGTGGGCAAGACCCCGTCGCCGGCGAGCGTCGAGGTGGGCCACTACTTCATGGGCCGCATGGGCAAGGGGCTGTGGAAGCGGCTCGACGACGTCGGCGTGCTCTGCACCGCCAAGGGCGAGTTCGCCGACGACATCCTCCTGGACAACGGGTTCGGTATGACCGATATCTGCAAGCAGCCGCGGCCGTTCGGCGAGGAACCGACCAAAGCCGAGTACGTGGACGGCTGGGAGCGCGTCAACGGCCTGGTCGTGCGACTGCGCCCGCGCATCCTCGTTTTCGTCTACAAGGGCGCGCTCGACAAGGTGCTCGAGTACTCGTTCGGCTGGGAGCACAAGAGCGGCTACGGCTTCAACGACGACCTCATGCGCACGTTCGGGCGCCGCGTGTTCGCCTTCCCCCTGCCGGGGGTGGCGTGCACGGCGCGCGAGGCGCAGCGCCACATGACGGACCTCGCCGGCGCGCTCAACGTCTCGTAGCGCGCGGCACGGGAAGGAGACCACGCAGATGAAAGTCGTCGCGTTCAACGGCAGCTCGCGCAAGGATGGCAACACCGCCATCCTGCTGCGCCGCGTCCTCGCCGAGCTCGAGGCCGAGGGCATCGAGACCGAGCTCGTGCAGCTCTACAACAAGCGCTTCGTGGGCTGCACGGCGTGTCTCAAGTGCGCCGAGAAGATGGACAACCGCTGCTCCGGGTTGCCTGACGACGGCATGAACGAGTGCATCGAGAAGATGCTCGCCGCCGACGGCATCATCATCGGCTCGCCCACGTACTACGCCAACTGCACGGCCACGACGCAGGCGCTGATGGAGCGCGCCGGGTACGCGACGCGCAAGAACGGCAATCCGCTGGCGCGCAAAGTGGGCGCCGCCGTGGTCGCCGTCAGGCGCGGCGGCGCGATCCACGCCTTCGACTCCATCAACCACTGGTTCGAGATCAACGAGATGATCCTCATCGGCTCGAGCTACTGGAACATCGCCATCGGGCGCGAGATCGGCGAGGTGGAGAACGACGACGAGGGCATGGCGACCATGACGAACCTCGGCCGTAACATGGCCTGGGCGCTCAAGAAGCTCACGGCCTGAAGCTCACCGCCTGACGCGGACGGCCGGGGCTCCGCGGCTGCGCCGCCCGGCCCCGGCCGTCCTCTTGCTCCTTGCGTCAGTTGCCGCTCTTGGGCAGGTACGGCGTGAGCCAGCTCACGAACGCCGCCTCACTGCGCGTCTGCATGAAGAACGTGCCGGGCCCGGTGAGGGTGACGACGAAGCCCTCGCCGCTGAGGAAGAGCGACTTCATGCCTCCGACCTTGTGCACCTGGATCGGCATGCCTTCGGGCCAGGCCACGAGATGCCCTGAGTCGACCGTGTACTGCTGGCCCTCCTGCAGGTCGACGCGCCGCAGGGCGCCGTACGTGGCGACGATCGCCTTCCCCTGGCCGCTGCACTTGACGACGAAGAACGACGAGGCGCCGAAGGCGCCCTTGAGGCCGCCCCAGCCGGTGTCGAGGTCGACGGTCGACTCGGAAGCGATGAAGCCGTCGCGGTGGAAGAGCCACGTGTAGCCCTGCAGGTCGATGTAGGTCATGTCGCCGGGCAGCGGCGCGGCGAGCAGGATCTCCCCGCCGGTCGGCGGCGCCGTGAACGTGTTCATGAAGAAGCTCTCACCCGAGAGCGAGCGCTTGAGCCCCTTGAGGATCCCGCCCTGGGTGCTCGTCTCGATCTGCGTGCCCGTGGTCATGCTGATCATGGCGCCACTCTCTGCGCGCAGGGACTCGCCTCCCGCGAGCCTGGCGACGGCGATCGTGAAGGCCGGACCGTTCTGGAACTCGATTTCCATGTGAGGCTCCTCCGTCGATGGCGCGAACGTATGCGTCGCATAGTATCGAGTCGTCGGCGCGCGGTGGCGTTGACTTGAGCCGCGCGGCGCCCGCCGGCGCGGTTTCTCTGCGCCCGCCGGAGTGGCATACTGTGCCTTGGCGCACGGGTGCCGTCCGAGCCTACGCGAGCAGGAGCGCAGCATGGCCAAGCAGTTCTTCTGGGGGATGCTCATCACGCTGGCCTTCGTGGCCGTCGTCACCGTCGGCCTCCTCGGGATCTTCACGCTGGTGAGCTACCTCACCGGCCCCGTCGGCGGCTGAGCCCGGCTGCCACCGCGCGTGATCGCCGTCCCCGCGGCGCGTCTCCGAGCACTGGCCTGGCGCCTCTCCGGCCGGGTGTGACAAACGAAAGGATCCGGCTTGGCCAGATTCATCGAACGCAGCAGGTACGACTGGTGGGGGACCACCTGGAAGCTCGCCGCCTTCATCATGATGATCGTGTTCTCGGTGACTGTGATCTACCCGTGGCGCGGCGCCGTGTGGACCATGCTCGTCGTGCTCCTCAGCCTCTGGGTCTACATCCGCCTGATGAGCCAGCGCACCGCCTACAAGTGCGGCAACTGCGGGCACGTGTTCCAGCCGCCGACGCTGGTCAACTTCCTCACGATGTCGTCGATGGGCAAGAACCCGGACGGCACCTACTACTCGGCCAAGAAGCTCACCTGCCCGCGCTGCGGCAAGGTCACCAAGGCGAAGCTGCTCAAGAAGGCGGACCAGAAGACCGCCCAGGGCGGCGGCACGATGCTCAAGGGCTGAGGCCCGTGCCTGCGGGCCGAACCTGCGCGTCTACGGGCTGAGTCGCCGCAGGTAGATCTCGACCACCGCGGCGAGGTCGGCCGGCGCCGCATCCACCACCTCGATGTCGGGCAGGCTGGCGAGGAAGTCCTTGCGGTACCCCTTCTGGCTCAGCCGGTGATCGAGCACGACGACGACGCCCGTGTCGGTCTCCGTGCGGATGAGCCGCCCGAACCCCTGCCGGAACTTGAGGACGGCCTCCGGCAGGTAGAACTCCCGGAACCAGTCCGTCCCGCTCTGCGCGCAGGCCTCGCGCCGGGCGCGGAAGAGCGGGTCCTGACGCGGGAACGGGAGCTTGGCGATCACGAGGCACGTGAGCGCGTCGCCCGGGAAGTCCTGGCCGGTCCACAGCGTGTCGACGCCCAGAAGGATCGTCTCCGGGTGCGTGCGGAACTCCTCGGCGAGCGCCGCGGCGCTGCCGTGCAGGCCTTGCGCCAGCACGAGGACGCCGTCGTCCTCCACGTGCGCTCCCACCTCGGCGGCCACGCGGTTCATGTCGCGCTTGTTGGTGAACAGCGCCAGCATCCGGCCGCCGGTGACCTCCGCGAGCCGCTTGAGGCGCTCGCCCTGGCGCTCCGCGAGCGCCTCCGGGCGCCAGGCGCCGCCGGGGTCGTGCTCGAGCACGAGCACCGCCTGGCGGCGGAAGTCGAACGGTGAGGGGAAGACGCGCTCCACCACGTCGACGTCCGCGTCGAGTCCAGTCATGCCGCGGTAATAGGCGAACGAACCGGCGACAGTGAGCGTGGCACTGGTCAGCACGGCGCTGCGCAAGCGGTCCCAGAGGGCCTCGCGCACCTCGCGCGCCGGCGTCAGCGGCGTGCGTGCGAGCGTCCAGCGCGGAGCCTGCCGGCTGCCGTAGCCGAGCGAGGAGGAGCCGCGTGCGCTCCGGTCGCGGGCGCCGCCCGCGGCCTCGACGGCGCCCCAGGCCACGGCCTCGGCGCCGCCGCTCTCGGGCAGCTCGGACAGAAGGGCCGCCGCCGCGGCCGCATCGTCCGCGAGCGCCGCCACCGCGGCGTGGTCGCGGTGGTCCTCGGGCAAGGCCTCGGCCACCGGCGCGGCGCCGGCCGACAACGCCTGCAGTCCCTCCGCCAGAAGTCCGGTGGCGGCGGCGAACGGGTCCCAGGCGGGGTGTTCGCGCAGGCCCGCCGTGAGCCAGACGGTCAGGTCGTAGGCCGCGTCCGGCGCTGCGCCGCCGCGGCCGTCCTCTTCCGTCTCGCGGGCGGCGCCGGCGAGCGCCGTGAGCGTCTCGCCGACGGCTCGCACGAGGTCGGGGAGGATCTCGGCGGCGCGTTCGCAGGCGTCCGCCGCTGAGACAAGGGCGTTCGCCTGGTCCGGCTCCGCCTTGCGCGCCACCGCGCGCAGCCGCCGGCCCAGCGGACGCTGGCGGCGCTGCCCACGCAGGTCCGCCAGGAGGAGTTCCACGCCCAGGGCGTCGACCTCGTCGCTGAACGCCTCCGTCGCCTCCTGGTAGAGGAGGTGCGCCTCGTCGATGACCACGTCCTCGAACGGCGGCAGCGTGTCGCGGCCGGTGAGCAGCAGGGCGTGGTTGACGCACAGGAGGTGCGCCGAGTCCGCGCGGCTGCGCGCCAGGCGCCAGTGGCAGCCGCGACGCTGGGGGCAGTGACGCCCGAGGCACGTGGCGCGCGAGGACCGGAGCTCGCGCGCGAGGTCGGCGAGGGCCGGGAGCTCGCGCGAGGCGCGGTAGGGAAGGGCGGAGAGGTCCACGTCGCCGCGCCGCGCCCTGCCGACGAGGTAGGCGAGCGCAAGGGCGCGGTCGCGATCCGGCAGGGCGCCTTCCTCGGCGGCGACCGCCTCGTCCAGACGGCGCCGGCAGATGTAGTTCTCGCGCCCCATCAGCAGAGCCCAGCGCCAGCCGTCCGGCAGTACCTCGGCGACCAGGGGGAGCTCGTGCGCGGCGAGCTGGCGCTGCAGCGCCTTGGTCTTCGTGCTGACGACGACCCGGCGCCCCGCGGCGGCGCTGTGGAACGCCGCCGGGAGCAGGTAGGCGAGGCTCTTGCCCATGCCGGTGCCGGCCTCGAACAGGCCCACGCCGCCGCCCGCGAACACGTCCGCGGCGGCCTCCGCCAGCTGGACCTGACCGGGCCGCCTGCGGTAGCCGGGCAGGCGCTCCATGAGGCTGCCGGCCCGCGCGCCGTCCGCGGCGGCGCCGGCGGCGTCCTCCGGGTCGAGCTCGGCGCGCCAGCCGCCGGCCTCGACCGGGAGGAGCGTGATCTGCGCCGGGCCGCCTCCGGGCATGGCGTCGGCCACCACCGGCGGCGGGGCCTCGTCCGGAGCCGCCGCGAAGCGGTCGAGCAGGCGCAGCGGCTCCCAGCGCACGGCGCCGAGCAGGGAGCGCTCCTCCGCGCCGAGCCCCGCGGCGCGCGCGACGAGGCGCCGCAGCACGTCGGCCGTCGTCTCGGCGTCCGGGAGGGCGCGGTGCGCCTCCCGGTCGCTGCCGAACTCCTCGGCGAGGACGGCGAGCGCGTGACGGTCGAGTTCGGGGAAGAGCAGGAGCGCCGCCTCGAGCGTGTCGAACCATTCGTTGCCGAGCGGCGAAAGCCCGGCGCGGCGGGCGCCGGCCGCCAGGTGCTCGCGGTCGAAGCCGGCGTTGTGGCCGACGATGACGGCTTCGCCGACGAAGTCGCGCACCTGCGCGTACGCCTCGGCGAAGTCGGGAGCGCCCCGCACGTCCTCGTCGCGGATGCCGGAGAGGCGGGTGATGAACAGCGGGATCGGGATGCCCGGGTCCACGAGCGTCGTGAGACGGTCGACGGTCTCAAGGCGAGGACCCAGCCGCACGGCGCCGATGTCGACGATCCGGTCGCGCTCGGGCTCGAGCCCGGTGGTCTCGGTGTCGAGGACGACGAGCTGGGGGACGGCCGGGGGCATGGACTCAGGATAGCAGAGGCCGGGAGCCGGACCCCCGGCCCGGCCCGGCACCGCGGCCTCAGGCGCCGGCGGTCGCCTCGAGGGCGTCGGCCGCCATGGCGGCGATGAGGCCCAGGAGCTCGGCCTGGCCCTCGCGCGCCGGGCGGCCGAGCGTGAGCGTGAGCGTCAGCGGGCGGCCGCCGCTCGGCGCCGATGAGACGATGACGTGCGCCGAGTTGCTCTGCGTGCTCCGCTCGCCACCGGCGGCCGCCGGCACGCCCGAGGCGCCGGCGCTCTCGCCCTCGAAGCTGGCGACGCAGGAGATGCCCTCGAGGGCGTGCGCGGCCAGCTCGGCCGCCTCCTGGAGCAGGCCGCCGGCTGTGCCGTGCGTGCGCAGCCGGCCCTGGCCGTCGGCGATCGTCTCGATGGCGCTGCGCAGCGCCACCACGTCCTGGTCGCTGCGCTTGAGCCGCGAGAAGACCTTGGCGTTGTGCAGCGCCACGGCGGCCTGCCCGGCGACGGCGTTGGCGAGGCGCAGTTCCTGGCGGCTGAAGCGGCGCTCGCGCTGATGGTCGAGCACCTCGAGCAGGCCGATGGACTGCCCCTGATGGACCATCGGTACGACCAGCAGGCTCTTGTCTCCGTCGCGGCGCATGATCGAGACCTCGGCCGGGTCGGCGTGCGGGTCGCTCACGTTGACGGTCACGCACTGCTGTTCCTCGATGACCTTGCGCGCCACCGGGAACTGGGCGAGCGTGTAGACCATGTTGTCCGGCTGGCGGTTGCCGACGTTGTCGTAGTCGGCGAGCACCGAGACGCTGCGCGAGGACGCGTCGAGCTCGGAGATCACGCAGAAGTGCGCGTCCAGGAGGCCGGTCATCTGCTTGGCGACCTCACGCAGGAGATCCGTCACATCGAGCTGGCTGGAGACGAGGATGGCGGTCTCCACCAGCGTCTCCAGCTCGCGCTCGCGCGCCAGCCGCGCGGCGAGGTGGTTGCTGTCGCCGATCAGGTGGGCGAGCTCGTCGATGTCCTCCTGCTTGATACGGCGGTGCCCGCCGGCCGTGCGCGTGCAGGGCAGGAAGCCGGAGGCGGTCCAGCGGCGGATGGTGTGCGGTGAGACGCCCAGGCGCCGGGCGGCGTATTGGACGCTGAGATACATGTCCTGAACTTATCCTCGAACTTGTCCATCGTCAACAAAGGCGAACTTCCGCGAATGCGGGTCACGAACTTCTGCCTCGTTCGACTGATCGCAAAAGACCAGCGTGGCGGCAGGATCCCGGCGCGACGACGATATCGGGCCGTGGAGGTTTGCGTGCGCCGCGTCGCTCCTCGCCGGGAGGCTGTTCAGGCGACGGCGACCGCGGCGGCGACCGCGGCGACGAAGTCGAGCAGCTCGACCTGGCCGTCGCCCGGCGGCTCCACCAGCGTGACGGCCAGCGTGAGGTCCGTCCGGCCCGACGGGTCGCGGGCCACGAGCAGGCTGGCGCTGGTCCCGCGCCGCGGGGCTCCGGCGCCGGCCTCGGCGACCGGGCCCGCGCCGAACGCGCCGGCGCTCTCGCCGCCCAGGCTGGCGACGCACGAGATCGCCTGGTAAGCGTCGCAGACCGCCGTCGCGATCGCCTGCAGGACCTCGGCCGCCGGCCGTCCGACCGGCAAGCCGGCGGCCGCTGCCGTGAGCCGGCCGAGCGACTCCCGCAGGCTGGCGATGTCCTCGTCGCTGCGGCGGCGCTCGGCGAAGAGTTTGGCGTTGTGGATCGCGACGGCGGCCTGGCCGGCGATGGCGCTCGCCAGGCGCAACTGCTGGCGCGAGTACTCGCGCGAGCGCTTCTGGTCCACGACTTCCAGCACGCCGACGGACTGACCGCGATGCACGAGAGGGACGATGAGGAGGCTGCGGTCGCCCTCCCGGCGCAGCTCCGCCACCTCGGCGGGGTCGGCCTCGGGGTCGTCCACGTTGACGACCGCCGCCGCCTGCTCCTCGAGCACGCGGCGCGTGAGCGGGAAGTCGCGCAGCCGGTAGGGGCTGGCGTCCGGCAGCCGGCGCCCGGCGTGGTCATACTCCGCCAGCGTGATCACGCCGCCCGCCTCGCGGTCGAACTCCGAGATGGCGCAGAAGTGGCAGTCGAGGAGGCTCGTCATCCGCATCGCGATCTCGAGCAGGAGCTCGGTGAGCTCGAGCTTGCCGGCCAGGGCGATCGAGGTGTTGACGAGGACGTCGACCTCGCGCTCGCGCGCCAGCTGGGCGGCGAGGTGGTTGCTGTTGCCGATCGAGCGCGCGAGATCGTCGATGTCGTGGTCGTCGATGCGCCGGTGCCCGCCGGCCGTGCGGCTGCACGGCAGGAAGCCGGTGGCGGTCCACCGGCGGATCGTCACCGGCGACACGCCGAGGCGCCGCGCCGCCTGTTGCACACTCAGAAGCATGGCCCCAACGTAGCCGGGCGCGTCGCGCCGGTCAACAGGACCGCTCAAGATCGTGTGTGCGGTTGGGACAAGTTCGCGAGTGCGCGGGGCGGGTATGGCCGCCGGTTTCCCGGGCGACGCCGGTGAGATCGCGGCGCCGGTGGCGGCGCGTGGCGCGGCGCTCCGGTAGCATTGGACGATGCTCCCGCGCCTGAAAGGGTTCCTCCGCGAGCTCCGCTCGTATCCCGGCCAGTTCTGGGTGCTCACGCTCGGCGTCTTCGTCTACGTCGGCGCCGCCGCCCTCGCCTTCCCGTTCGAGGGCATCTACCTGCACAAGTACGTCGGCGCGTCGATGACCATGGTCGGGGTGGTGTTCGGCCTGGTCCCGTTCGTGGTGATGCCGGTGCAGTTCTGGGGCGGCCGTCTCACCGACAAGGTCGGCCGCCGCAAGGTGCTCATCATGGCGCTCTTGATGGGTGTGGTCTGGTTCGTCGGCTTCGCCTTCGTGCAGACCATCTGGGAGGTCGCCCTGCTGGTCGCCGTCGAGAGCGCCTTCGGGTGGCCGCTGTTCCAGACGGCGAGCAACGCGATGATCGCCGACATCGTGGAGCCGGCGCACCGCCAGGAGGCCTACAGCATCAACCGCGTGGCGATGAACCTCGGCGTGGTCATCGGTCCGGCGACGGCGGCGCTGGCGCTCGCCTGGGGTGCCAGCTTCCGCGAGCTCTTCCTCGCCGCCGCCGCAGGCTGTCTGGCGACGATGATCATCAGCGCGGTCTGGATCCGCGAGAGCCGGCCGGCGAGCGCCGCGGCTGCCGGCCCCACCGACGCCAAGGGCAGGACGGGCTATCGCATCGTGTTCGCGGACCGCGTGTTCATCGTCTTCTGCCTCGTCGCCGTGCTGCCCGTGTTCTGCGTCGGCAACTTCGGCTCCATCTACTCGGTGTACATCCAGTCGTATCTGCACGTCCCCTACGGCGAGTGGGGGATGCTGCTGGCGCTCAACGCGTTCATCGTCGCCACCGTGCAGTATCCGCTGGTGCGCGCGACGCGCTTCAAGAACCGCATGGTCCTCCTGGCCATCGCCAGCGCGCTCCTGGCCACCGGCATCGGTGGCTCCGCCTTCGCCGGCCCGCTGTGGTCGCTCGTGCTGCTGATCGTGATCATGAGCGTGGGGGAGACGCTGCTCTCGCCGGTCGCGTCGGCCGAGGTGTCGGACCTCGCGCCGGAGGCGCTGCGCGGGCGTTACATGGGCGTGTGGTCGGTCGTCTGGAACGGTGGGGCGGCGCTGGGGCCGTTCTTCGGCGGCTGGGCGATGGACCACGTCGGCGGGCGCCAAGCCTTCGCGCTGCTACTGGTCATCGGCATGGCCGGCGCCGTCCTGTTCCTGGTGCTGGCGCCGGGCTGGAAGCGCCGCCGCCGGGCGCAGCTGCGGGCGGCGGCGCGAGTGGTGCCGGAAGAGGCATAGGCGGGCGTCCGGCCGCCGCCTCGCCCGCCGTCCGGCCGCCTTCTCTACAGCTCCAGTGCGTCCTGGAGGTCGCGCGCGTGCTCCTCTTCGACGATGAGGATGTCCTCGAGGGCGCGGCGCAGCCCGTACTCCTGCAGCATCTCCGCCTGGGCGACGCGCTCCTTGTAACGGACGATGGCGTCGAGCTCGCCGTCGAGGTCCAGCTCGAGCATCGTCTTGGAGTCGGGCGAGATGTGGATGTCGCCCACGTCCACGGCGGGCACGCCGCCGAGGAAGTCGATCTGGTCCGAGAGCGAGATCGCGTGCAGGTGCTCCTCGTTGGAGTGCACCACGAGCTCGGCCTGGATGGCGCCGTACTGTGGCCCCGTCAGGGCGGCGGCGTGCTGGACGTACTGGATGAGCGCCGCGAACTCCTTGGCCAGGTCGCGGTTCAGCTCGGCGATGAGCTGGGCCTTGGTCAGCTTGCGCGGCGCGTGCGGGGCGGCGTCGCTGGCCGTGGCGCGCTTGCTCGCGCCAGCGCTCTTGCGGGGCGTCTTCTTCGCTGCGGCTCTCGGCACGGAATGTCCCTTCGGTCGGTTGCAGGTCAGCGGGCCGCGCTGTATCGCGGCCTCACGTCTCTGCGTACCCGCCCGGTGGCGCGGGCGAACCGGGCCGGGCGTGGCGCCCGGCCCGGCTGCTCAGGTCAGTTGGTCGCCGGGACCCGCGCCCAGGACTCGTCGTCGTCCTCGACCGTGGCGCGCTTGGGCCGCAGCCGGTCGAGCGCCAGGTAGAGCACCGGGACGAGGATGAGCGTCAGGAACGTGGATGTGAAGAGCCCGCCGATGACCACGACCGCGAGAGGCGTGGACAGGAAGCCGCCCTTGCCGCCGACGCCGAGCGCCATCGGGATGAGCGCCAGGATGGTCGCGACGGCGGTCATGAGGATGGGGCGCAGGCGCCGGCGGCCGCCCTCGATCACGGCGGTGCGAGCGTCCATGCCCTTGCGCCGGAACTGCTCTACGAGGTCGAGCAGGACGATGGCGTTGGTCACGACGATGCCGATCAGCATGAGGAGGCCGATGAGGCTCGGCATGCCGAGGCTGGTGCCGGTGAGGAGGAGCAGGATCACGGCGCCCACGGCGGCGAACGGGATGCTGACCAGCAGGATGAGCGGGTTCAGCAGGCTGCGGAAGGTCGCCACCATGATGATGTAGACGAGCAGGATGGCGACCAGCATCGCGACGCCGAGCGTGCGGAACACTTCGTTGGTCATCTGGGTCGCGCCGGCGAGCTCCCAGGTGGCGCCGGCGGGGAGCTTGACCCCGTTCATCGCCTTGGTGACGGCCGTCGAAGCGGCGCCGATGTTGTTGTTGACGGGCGTCGCCGTGATGCTCGCCGTGCGGGCGCCGTCGACGTGGGTCACCTGCACCGGCGCCTTGATCTCGGCGACGGTCGCGATCGAGCCCAGCGGAACCATGCCGTTCGTGCCCGGCACCGGCAGCTTCAGAAGGAGCCGGCCGACGGCTCCGGGGATCGGCGGCAGGGTGATCTGCTTGATCATGATCTGGGCGGGCAGGACGCCGGCTGGAGTCGGCACCGTGCCCAGCGGATAGCCGTTGAGCACGAGCGTCATGTACTGGCTCAGCGTGGCGGGGCTGACGCCGGCCGCGGCCGCCTTCGCCTGGTCGATGACGACCGTCGCCGAGGGCCGTCCCTCGCTCAGGTTGGACGTCACGTTGGCGAGGCCGTCCACGGTCTGCACGCGGCGCAGGACGATGTCGTTGGCCTGCTTGAGCACGAGCGGGTCGGCGGCCGAGACGCGCACCTCCATGTTGGACATGCCGCCCATGCCGGACGAGGAGTCGTCGCCGGTCACCGTGACTGTACCCACGCCGCTCAGCTTGGCGACCTCGGCACGCACGTGGTCCAGGATCGTGGTCTTGTCCATCGCCGGGTCGGTGGTGATCGCAAAGGACGCCTGGCTCGACGAAGCGCTGGTCCCGCCGCCGGCGCCGAAGAGGCTGCCGGTGCTGCCGGCGGTGACCTGGTAGATCTTCACGCCCTTGGTCGTGCCGAGGACGGCCTCGATCTTGCCCGCCGCCGCCATCGTCGCGTCGAGGCTCGTGCCGGGCTGCATCGTCTGCGTGATGCTCATCGTGTTCTGGCCGGAGCTGTCGAACAGGTTGGTCTTGAGCAGCGGCGCGAACATCATCGTCCCCGCGAAGATCGCCGCGGCGGCGATGAGCGTGACGGTCTTGTGGTCGAGCGCCCACTTGAGCGCCGGCAGGTAGGCGTTCTGCAGGCGCGTGAGCTCCTTGGCGTCGCGATGGCCGACCTGTCGCTTGGAGAGCACCCAGGTCGAGGCGACCGGGACGACGAGCAGGGCGACGGCGAGGCTGCAGAGGAGCGCGAAGGTCACGGTGAGGGCGAACGGGCGGAAGAACTCCGAGGCGAGGCCGTGGATCAGTCCCAACGGGAGGAACACGGCCACGGTGGTGAGCGTGCTGGCGGTGATGGCGCCGGCCACCTCGCGCGTGCCGGTGTACGCGGCGCGGCGCACGTCGTCGCCCTCCTGCAGGTGCCGGTAGGTGTTCTCGATCACGACGATCGAGTCGTCGATCACGCGCCCGATGGCGATGGTCAGCCCGCCGAGCGTGAGCATGTTGAGCGACTGGCCACGGGACCACAGGATGATGAAGGCGCCGATGATGCTGAGCGGGATCGAGAGGCTGGCGATCAGCGTCGAGCGCCAGCTGCGCAGGAAGACCCAGATGACGATCACTGCGAAGAGCGCGCCGATGAGGCCCTCGCGCCACAGCGAGCGGATGCTGTCCTTGATGAACGTGGACTGGTCGACGACCGTCGTGACCTTCGTCTGCCCCGGGAGGTCGCGGGAGATGGCCGGCAGCGCGTCGGCCACCGCGTTGGCGATGTCGACAGTGTTGCCGCTGGACGACTTGCTCACGGAGATGCCGATCGAGGACTTGCCGTTGGTCCGCGTCACGGCCGTGAGAGGCGCCGGCGCGATGCTCACGCTGGCGACCTGGCCGAGGGTGAGAGGCGGGGCGGCTGCGGCGGCCGCCGTGGGCGACGATGTCGCGCCGGCTGTGGCGGCCGCGCCTGTCGCCGCGGCTGCGCCCGACGCCGCGCCCGCGGAAGCGGACGCGGCCGGCTGCAGCACCAGGGCTTCGATCGCTTTGAGCGTCTGTGCCTTGGCGACGACCGTGATCGGATAGACGATGCTGCCGGCGACGGCGCTGCCGGCGCCGGTCGTGACGTTCGCCTGCGTGAGCGCCGCGGCGATCTGAGCCGGGGTGACGCCGTACTTGATGACTGCCTGCGGCTTCAGCTGGATGTCGAGCCGCATCTGCTGCACGCCGGACAAGGTCACCGCCTGCACGCCAGTGATGGACTGCAGGCGCGGCACCACGCGAGTACCCAGGAGGGCGGCCAGCTGCTGTGGCGGCAGCGACGAGGAGACGGCCAGCTGGACGACCGGCATCGAGTTGAAGTTGAGCGCCGCCACCTGCGGAGCCTGCGCAGTCGCCGGCAGGATCGCACCGGCTACCGCCTGCTGGATCTCCGCCTGTTTGGCCTTCATGTCGGTGCCGAACTCGTATTGCACGGTGATGATGCTCATGCCGTCGTTGGAGAACGAGTCGTATTCTTTGATGCCGCTCGAGGTCTTGAGCGTCTGCTCGATCGGCGTGGTCACGTTGCGCTCCACGTCCGCGGGTGAGGCGCCCTGGTCGACGGTCAGCACCGTGAGGTACGGGAACGTGAGGTCCGGGATCAGTTCCTGCTTGAGCGAGGTGATGGCGACCGCGCCCACCAGGATCACGACCACGACGGCCAGGCCGACGATCGAGCGGTTGCGCAGTGCCATCTTCGTCAGCCAGCTCACAGCGTGCCTCCCAGCGGCGCGGTCGACAGGGGTTCGTGCGGTGCGCCCGCGGGCGCGGCGGCGCTCATGGTGCGCCGGTATCGGAATGTACTAATGGGGCCGCGCGTCTGCAAGCCGCCTCGCGCGGCGTCAGCTCACCGAGGCGGCGACGTGCCCGGCGAGGCGGTCGGCGAGCGCGGCCGCCTCGTCGCGCACGAGGAGCACGTCGAGCCAGCGCCGGGGGATGCCGGCCTCCCCGTGGACGGCGCCGGCGAGGGCGCCGGTGACGGCGCCGACGGTGTCGGCGTCGTTGCCGAGGTTCACGGCGAGCACCACCGCCTCCTCGAAGGAGGCCGTGCGCAGCACGGCCCACAGGGCGGTGCGCAGCGTGTCGAGCACGTAGGCCGAGCTCTGGACCTCTTCGGGCTCGGCGTCCATCGCTTCACGCAGCGCGGCGCTGACGCGCTTGTCCTCGTCGTCGATCGTGTCGGCGATCAGGGGGAGGCGCTCGCGCAGCTCGCCGGCGAGCGCCGCCGCGATCAGGTCGTTGAAAGCGACGCAGGTCCAGCCGGCGAGGCGCTCGAAGTGCGTCAGCGTCGACTCGCGCTGCGAGAAGGCGCCGCGCGCCTCGGCGTCCAGCGCGTAGCGCAGGCCGATGGGAGCGCAGCGCATGAGGCTGCCGTTGCCGGCGGCCGGGCTGCCAAGGATCTCGAAGGCGCGGCGCGAGGCCAGGTCCCACTGCGTGCCCGACCGGTAGCTGAGGAGCACGGTCCGCACCGTGAGGCTGACGTCGCGGGGGTGGCTCGAGAACCAGCCGTCGTAGCGGCGCATGATGTCCTCGGGGTCGAAGCCGCCGACATCGGCGAGGCTCTGCGCCAGGCACAGCATCATCTGCGTCGCGTCGGTCGTCTCGCCTGGGGCCACGTCGTGGCAGCCGCCGCCGACCATCTCCGTGATCACGCCGAAGCGCTCCTCGATCTGCTCCGCCGTGAGGAAGTCGGCGGGCTCGCCGAGCGCTTCGCCGGCGGCGAGCCCCAACAGCGTCCCGCGGAAGCGGTCCCGCATCGCGGCTTCGTCGTGAGCGGGGAAGGGCGTCATGCGAGCAGGTCCCTCGCGAGGCGCTCGAAGAACAGCGCCTGGTAGACGACGTCCTCGACGAGGATGCGCTCGTCGGGCTCGTGGTCGCGGCCGCCGTGCATGGCGTGGAAGCTCTCTGCGACGAAGGGCGCGAATCCGTAGGCGACGCAGTCGGGGAAGGCTTCGCGCACCCAGCGCGAGTCGGTGAAGCTGCCGGAGCACATCGGTGCCAGCACGGCGTCGGGCACCTCGGCGCGCAGCACGCGCGCGATGCTCTCGCTCAGCGGCGTCGGCGCCGGCGAGGCGTTGGGCTCGGTGACGTCGACCCACTCGAACTCCCAGTCGATGCCGAGCGGGTCGAGCACGGCGCGCACGATCTCGTACGTGCCGTCGAGCGTCATCTCGGGCAGGATGCGGCAGTCGATGTAGGCCTCGGCGTGCGTGGGGATGACGTTGACGGCCTTGCCGGCCGAAAGGATCGTCGGCGTGAACGTGGCGCCGAGAAGGGGCTCGACCAGCGAAGCGACCTCGGGGTCGAGCCCGCGCAGCTCGGCGCCCGCGGCGCGCGCCGTCTCCGGATCTTTGAGGCGCGTCGCCAGCTCCGTATCGGCGACGATGGCGTCGATGAATCCCGCCGTCATCGGGGAGACGAGCGCCGGCGGGTCGACAAGCCCGAGCGCGGTCACGGTGCGCGCCAGGTCGATGACGGCGCTGTGCTCCTTCTCGGGCACGGACGCGTGCCCGCCGCGCCCGCGCGTACGGATGCGGAACTGGGCGAAGGCCTTCTCGCCGGCGGCCAGCAGGAACACCTTGCGGCCGCCCACCGGCAGCCACAGGCCGCCCATGCCTTCGTTGAGCAGGTAGTCGCAGCGCAGCGTCTCCGGGTGCTCGCGGCAGAGCCAGCGGACCCCGCAGAACTCGCCGTCCTCCTCGTCCGCAGTGGCGGCGAACTTGATCGTGCCGGCGAACTCGGCCCCGGAGCGCTTGAGGCGCGCCAGCGCCACGGCCTCGGCGGCGACCTGGTTCTTCATGTCGGTGGTGCCGCAGCCCCACACGTATCCGTCTTTGACGACGCCGCCGAACGGCGGCACGCTCCATTCGGCGGCGTCGGCCGGCACCACGTCGAGGTGACCCATCAGGGTGAGCGTGGGGCCGGGGCGCGTGCCGGAGAGCCGCGCCGTGAGGTTCTGGCGCTCGGGGAGCTCGCCGATCAGCGTGGTCTCGATGCCGTTGCCGGCGAGGTACTCGCGCACTACGAGCGCGCACGCCGTCTCGTTGCCGGGCGGGTTCGTGGTGTCGACGCGCAGGAGGGAGGTGAACAGGTCGACGACCTCGCGCTCGAGTTCGCCCCAGGCGCGGTCGTCGAGACCATACTGCGTCACACGCTCACCATCCTGCTCCGCGGGGAAGAGGGTCTTGCTCGTGAGGGCCCCGCCTGCGAAGGACTCGCTCGCGGAGGGCCCGCGGCCCCAATGATAGCGCCTCTGTACTTCGCCGGGCCAACCCCTTACGCTCGCCGCAGGTACGCGTCTTGCGATCCAGAGGAGGGAGCGGCATGAAGATCGCCGTCGTCGGCGCCGGCGCCATGGGGCGCTGGGCCGTGAAGGAACTGGGCATCAGCCCCGAGGTCGATGAGATCGTGGTCGGCGACTACGACGAGGCTCAGGCCAAAGCGGTCGCCGAGGCCATGGGCGGCGGCAAGGCGACGGGCGTGTTCGTCGACGCGCGCGACGCGGAGAGCATCAAGCGCGCCATCGCCGGATGTGACTCGATGGTCAACGCGACCCAGCACTTCTGGAACATCACCGTCATGCACGCCGCGGCTGCCGCCCACTGCAACTACACGGACATGGGCGGCCTCTTCCACGTCACCAAGCAGCAGGTCGAGCTCGACGGCGAGTTCAAGAAGGCCGGCGTCACCGCCGTCATCGCCATGGGCGGCGCCCCGGGCGTCACCAACATCCTCGCCAAGTACGGCGCCGACCGGCTCGACACCGTGGAGGAGGCCTACGCCCTCTGCGGCAACGTCGACGCCACCGACTGGAGCCACTACGACGGCTGGGTCGTCCCCTATTCTCTGGAGACGCTGTGCGACGAGTTCAGCGTGACCGCGCCCGAGTTCATCGACGGTCACTGGCACACCGACATCTCCGGCGGCGAAGGGCCGGAGGAGCTCGACTTCGGCGAGCCCGCCGGCCTCCTCGAGGCGCACTTCACGATCCACTCCGAGCCGTTCACCTTCTGGCACACCTGGAAGGACAAGGGGCTGAAGACCGCGACCTTCAAGCTGTCGCTGCCCTCCGAGTTCACCGAGCAGATGCGCTTCCTGGCGCGCATCGGCATGACGCGCACCGACGAAGTGGAGATCGGCGGCTGCCACGTGCGCCCGCGCGACGTGCTGCTCAAGGTCGTCGGTCAGATCCCCAAGCCGACCGACGTGGTGCTCGACGATGTCGACTACCTGCTGGGCGTCGTGCGCGGTACCAAGGACGGGCGCCGGCTGGAGTGGCGCGTGCGCGCCACGGTCCCGGCGCACAAGGAGTACGGCGCCGGCGGCGGCGACGTGGACACCGGCATCCCGCCGGCGATCGTCGCCAAGATGATGGCGCGCGGCGACATCGCCGGCCCGGGCGTCTTCGTGCCCGAGCAGGCCGTGCCCTGCGAGAAGTTCTTCCGCGAGTTCGCGCGCTGGGGCGCGACCGTCGACGCCCAGATGCGGGAGCTTCTGGCGGCGCCGGAGGTCTGAGCGCGCCGAAGGCCGGAGCGCCGGTGCCCTGAGCCGGCGTCTGGCGCGTCGCGTCGGCGGGCGCACTCATGCCGCCGCCGTCGGCCCGGGCGCTCAGCCGGGTGCGAGGTCCAGCGTCGCCTGCCCGCCCGCGGGCGCTTCGGCGTCGAGCAGCTGCGCCATGTGCCGCGCGTTGCGCATGCCCCAGTCCTCGTAGTTGTTGTTGAAGAGGACGTGCACGGCCTGTGCCTGGCGCGCGAGCTCGCGCACGTGCGGCACCCACTCCTCGAGCTCGGCGTCGCTGTAGAGGTACTTGAAGCGGTCCGACGCGGCGCCGGTGCGCGAGTCCCAGGTGTCGGCGTTGCGGCCGTGGAGGCGGACGATCGCGAGACCTGCGGTAGCCGCGACGACCGGCGGCGTGCTGGTGCGCGGAGCCTGGGGCTCGTCGACGCTGACGTAGGCGAGCCCCGCTTGCTCCAGCAGGCGCAGCGAGACGGCGGCGGCCTCCGGCTCCATCCAGCCGCCGCCGCGGAACTCCACGGCCAGCGGCCAGCCCGGCAGCCGCCCCGGCAGCTCGCGCAGATACTCGCCGTTCGCCTCCGTGCGCGTGAACCAGGGCGGGAACTGGAAGAGCACCGCGCCGAGCTTGTCGGCCTGGGCGAGCGGCGCCAGCGCGGAACGATGCAGCTCCCACAGGCTTTCCAGCGCGTGCGGCGCGAGATCCTTGCGATAGGCGTTCTTCTTGGCCAGCGTCTCGGCCGGGAGCGCATCGCGCAGCCAGCCGGGCATGCGGTCGACGCGCGCCGGGTGGCCGGTGAGGAGACCGTAGGCCTTGACGTTGAAGACGAAGCCTTCGGGGGTCCGCGCCGCCCAGAGCTCGCTGTTGCGAGCCGTCGGCGGCGCGTAGTAGGTGGAGTCCACTTCGACGATCGGGAACTGCTGCGCGTAGTAGCGCAGGCGGGCCTCGGCGCTGCTCACGCCGGGCGGGTAGAACCGGCCGCTCGAGATGAGCGTGGGGTCAGTCCACGAGCAGCTGCCCACGAGGATCCGTGCACTCAAGTGCTCTCCCGTCCCGCGACCTCTTCACTGCGCAGATAACGTTGTACCACGGCTTGGGCGGGCCTATACTCGCCCTTGAAAAGGCTTAGCCGGCGCCACGGTCTCAACAGACCACAGCCTCGCCGAACACGAGGCACTGAAGGGGGCGCCGCCGATGGGCGGGTAGCGCGAAAGCGGACCCGCCCATCGTCATGGAGCCTGCGTCCTGTCGTTCTCAGCCCCGTCCTCCGCGCCTCCACCGTCGCTCCGGCGCCGCGTTGACCAGCCCCCCCGGCGCGCCTATACTCTCCTTCCCTCAGTGCTCAGTGTCGGAATGGCGGAATTGGTAGACGCGCTAGGTTGAGGGCCTAGTGAGGGTTTAACCTCATGGGGGTTCAAGTCCCCCTTCCGACACCACTTCTCTTCCTCCTCGTTGGCACCCCCCCACTGTAAGGCGTACCCAGCCGTTCGTGGCGCCGCGTCGCGATTGGTCACGCACCACGCCCGGGTATCACGGGGCGTGGACCGGGCCGGCAGATCGCTGCGCGGATGCGTCACGGGCGCGCTCGTGGCGCTTGGAGCGCTGCTCGCGCTGGCGGCCCTCGCCGCGACGGCGCCTCCGGCCGGGGCGCACGTCCCCTTTCTCGAACCCGACCGGTCGTCGGCGGCTCCGGCGAGGCCGGGAGACCCGTTCCCCGGTGCCGTTGTCGTGCCCGACGCGGCCATCTCGCGGGCCGTGTACGGTACCCTGGCCCACGACGCGCCGTTCGACGCGTATCGCCTTCAGGTGAGCCATACGGCCGTCACGCCCATCGAGCTGCTCATCCCCCAGACCGGGGCGCTGCGCGACTTTCGCCCCTCGTTCGCGCTGGTCGGGCCTGGCCTGCGGTCGTCGGGAGCACCGCCGCCGTTCATCCAGAGTCGTGTCGTGGCGGCCTACGGCAATCGTTCGTTCCCGATCGGCGAGGGACCGGGGGTGGTCGTGATCGGCGACCCGGGCCGCACGACGCGGGAGACCTTCTACGAGCCGTTCAGCTTCAGCCGCTACTACCGCGGCGGGCAGACGACCGTCACGCTGCGGCCGGGCGTCTCGTACTACCTCGTCGTCTGGCATCCGGCCGGCACGACGGGCCCGTACGCTTTCGGCATCGGAGTGGCGGAGAAGTTCTCGCTCGGCGATGTCGGCCGCTCGCTCGTCGACGTCGTGCGCATCAAGCTCGGCCTCTACGGGCAGGGGGCCTTCAGCTGGGGCTCGGCGGCGGCGCTCGCGGCGCTGGTCGCCGCCGCGATCGGGCTCGTCGTCTGGGCCCTGCGCCGGCGCCGCCGGCGCAGGCGGCCTGCCGGGCCCGCTGACACCGCCGGCGCCCGCCGGTAGCCTCACCAGCCTGACGCCCGCTTCAGCCTGACGGGCGTCGCAGGCCTACGCGCTCAGAGCCCGCGCCAGAGAGGCAGTCCCGTCTGCTCGTCGTAGGCGCGCTCGAGCGCCTCGCCGACCAGTTCCTGGAGCACGAGCTCGCAGGCGAAGATGGTGCACCCAGACACCACGTGCCCGCCGATCGTCGCGCCCAGGTGGCCGGCGAGCGAAGCGTGCGCGTGCACGGCGATCGCACCATCGCGCTGAGACACAGTGCCGAGCACCGAGACGAGCTCGACGGGCTCCTCGACCGCGAACTCGTGGTACTCCCTGGCCTGCTGGTCGTAGAAGGCCAGGCGGGCGTGCTGGAGCGCTCCGATGGCGCGCAGCTCCGCCGCCTTCATACCGTGCGCTTCGGCCACCGCGGCGATCTCGGCCAGCAGGTCGCCGCCGTAGGGCAGCCGCGCCACGACTCGGCGCCCGCGCGAGAACTCCCGAGAACCCATGCCGCCTCCCTTTGCGATTGGGCGCTGCCACGTCCGCGGCGGCGCTCGTGCGCATCAGTGTACCCAGCGCGGCGGCCGCCAAGCAGCGCCGGTCGCGGCCGCCGAGCAGGGCCGCGTCGCGGCCGCAAAGAGGCGCTTGGCCGAGGTCGCCGTCCAGCTTCGCCGGGCGGCCGTGCTGCGGCTGCGGCTCGGCGGCCCGACGCACTCGGATGTGAGCCTGCGCAGGCGGTTGCGATGCCGGGGCGCCGGGTATCTGCCCATCGGAGCCTGTCGACAAGTGGAGGAGCCATGAGCGAGACGCGGAACCTTCGTCACCCGGAGCCGGGAGACGTGGACACGTGGCGGCAGCAGTTCGACGAGCTGGATCTGCGCATGGACGCGCTGCGGCAGGCGTTCCTCGACGGCGTGCGGTCGTTCAACATGACCGACGAGATCGTGGAGCGCATCCACGCGCGCTTCGACGACGTGGGCGAGCAGCTTCACGAGATGCACTGCACCTACCCCTTCGGCGGGTGGCCGGGGCAGGAGGAGTGCCGCTTCGAGCCTGCTGTCACCTACGAGAGTGACGCCCACAAGGCAGAGGATGCCTGAGCCGGCCAAGGAACGGGGCGACCACAGGGCGTGCGTGACCACGGAGGTCCGCGGTGGCGTGTGCGTCGTGCGCTGCCTCGACCAGGAGGGGCGGGACCTGGCCGACGACCTGCGCGCCGGACTCGAGCGTTGCCGGGAGTCCGGCGCCGACGACATCGTGCTCGATGTGGACGGGAGCGTCGAGGTCGGGCCCGAAGCGGTCGAAGTCCTCAGCGCCGCCGCGGAGGAGCTCCGCGTGGCCGGCGGCTCTCTGGTCGTCGCCACCGAGGAGCCGGCGGTGCGCGCGACGCTGGCAGACGCCGGGCTCGTTCACCCAACGGTCCCGCCCCAGGGCCACGACCTCAAGGGCACCGGGCACGCGTTCGTACTCCCGGTCCAGGCGCACTGGGAGCACGAGTTCGTGTTCCCGGCCACGCGCGAGTCGCTGCCGGCGGCGCGCCGCCGGCTGACCGCGCTCGCCGAGGTCACCGGTCTCGGCGAGACGGAGCTCTTCGAATTCAGCGTGGCTGTGGCCGAGGCGCTTACCAACGCGGTCGTCCACGGCTCGCCCCACGGCGCCGACGACGACATCCTGGTGCGCTTCTTCTGCTACGAGGACGAAGTCGCCGTCGAGGTCGTGGACGGCGGCGGCGGCCTCGACGCCACACCGGTCTGCGTGCCTGAGGCCTCGGCCGTCAGCGGACGCGGCATCCACTTCATGCGTTCACTCTGCGACGCCGTCCAGTTCACCTGTGGGCCGCTCGGGACTCACGTGCTGCTGGTGAAACGCCGGGAGTAGACTGGCGGCCGCCGGCGCTTTCCGCCGGACGGGCAGTCGAAACGCGTCGAGGGCCGCGGGGGGCCGGAAGCTTGAACGACCAGTTGCCACAGGGTACCAGCGACGTCGCGCTGGACTCTGCCGCGAAGGCTGAGAGGAGTGCGCGGCTCGGCAGGCGCACCTCGCTGCGGACCCCGGTCCTGATCTTCGTCGTCCTGGCCCTCGTCATCACGCTCGTCGGGTACGGTGTGTACCGCCAGCTGGCTGCCTCCGCGCGTGCCCAGCAGGGCCGCCAGCTCGCCGCCATCCGCGACCTCAAGGCCGGCGAGATATCGCGCTGGTACGCGAATCAGCTGGACGTGGCACGCACCATGGCTGCCGACCCGGCGCTTGGATCTGCTGTGCGCAGGTGGGCCGCCGCCGGGCATCCGTTGCCGGCGCCTCCGGAGATCCGCGCGATCCTCCGCGGCTACCTCGCCGGTGTCGGCGGTCGGGTCGTCGTCGTGGACGCTTCCGGCGCGCGCGTTCTCGCCCACCCTGTCCTCGGAACTCCCGCCGCGGCCCGCGAGGTGGCTCTTGCGCAGCAGTCGATCGCTCGGCACGCAGTGCTCTTCTCCGACCTGTTCCTCGGGTCCGGCGGCCGGCCTGAGATGGCGTTCACCGCGCCCGCCGCCGGCGGCTTGCCTGCAGGGGCGGCCGCTAACGCCGCGTACATCCTGCAGTTGGACCCGAACAAGCTTCTCTATCCGCTCGTCCAGCGCTGGCCGTCTATCAGCGCTTCGGCGGAGACGCTGCTCGTGCAGCGTCGCGGCAGCAGCGTCGTCTACCTCAACACGCTGCGCCACAAGTCCGGCACGGCGCTGCGCCTGGAGTTCCCTCTGGCGCGCCGGAACTTGCCCGCAGTCCGAGCGGTCTCGGGCGGTCACGGGGTGGCGACCGGCACCGACTATCGCGGCGTGCCCGTGCTGGCCGCCGTCGGTCAGGTGCCGGGGACCAACTGGGCCATGGTCAGCAAGATCGACCTCAGCGAGATCGACGCGCCGCTGCGCAATACCGCCCTGGTCGTGATCGCGGGGGTCCTCGGCGCGATCCTTCTCGCCGGCGCCGGGGTCCTGCTGGTGTGGAATCGCCGGGAAGGCCAGCAGATGAGCCGGCAGCTTGCGGTGGAGCGCGACCTCCGGCTCAGCGAGCAACGATTCCTTGAGGCCTTCCTCCACGCTCCCGTCGGCATGCTGCTGGTGCGACCCGACCGCTCGATCCTCAGCGCGAACCCGGCCATGTGCCGCATGCTCGGCTACGACGAAGAGGAACTGTGCTCGCTGACCTTCGACGCGGTCACCGCCCCCGACGACCGCGGTTTCGTGCTGGAGAGAGTGGCCAGCGCCCTGAGCGGCCTTGGGGGTACCGTCGATCTGGACCAGGGCCTCGTCCGTAAGGGCGGGGAGCCGGTGTGGGCCAGGGTCACCGCCACGCTCGTGAAGGACGCCCGTGGCGAGGCCGTCCACTTCGTCTTCGTCGTCGAGGACGTGACCGAGCGGCTGCGCGCGGACCGTGACCGTCGCCGCGCGGAAGAAGACCTTGCCGAGCTCAACGCGAGCCTGGAACTGCGCGTCGCCAAGCGGACCGAGGCTCTGGCACAGGCCAACGAGGAGCTGGAAGCGTTCAGCTACTCCGTGTCGCACGACCTGCGCGCGCCGTTGCGTGCCCTCGACGGCTTCAGCCTGGCACTCGCCGAAGACTACGGGCCCGTTCTCGACGAGTCGGCACAGGACTACCTGCGGCGCATCCGCGCCGCCTCCCAGCGCATGGCCCTTCTCATCGACGACCTCCTGCAGCTGTCGCGCGTGACGCGCTCGGAGATGGCGCTCGAGCCGGTCGACCTGGCCGGGATCGCGGAGGAGGTCATCGACGACCTGCGTGCGGGCGACCCGGCGCGCGATGTCGACGTGAGCCTGCCTTCGAGCCTCGTCGTCAACGGAGACGCCAAGCTTCTCGAGGTCCTGCTCGTCAATCTCCTCGGGAACGCCTGGAAGTTCACCTCCGGCCAGCCTACGGCGCGCATCGAGCTGGGAGTCGAGCGTGAGGAACACGGGGGCGTCTACTTCGTGCGCGACGACGGCGCCGGGTTCGACCCGATGTACGCCGACAAGCTGTTCACGCCGTTCCAACGGCTTCATACTGGCGAGGAGTTCCCCGGCACCGGCATCGGGCTGGCGACGGTCAAGCGCATCGTCCGCCGCCACGGCGGCAACGTGTGGGCCGAAGGCGCGGTAGGGGTGGGGGCGACCGTGTATTTCACTCTGGGCGAAGGGGAGAGCGGATGAGCAAGGAGCGGCTGATCCTTCTGGTGGAGGACAATGACGACGACGTGCAACTCACCCTGAGGGCGCTGCGGTTGCACCATATCGCCAACTCGGTGAAGGTCGTCCACGACGGGGCCGAGGCGCTCGACTTCCTGTTCTGCCGCGGCGCCTACGCCGACCGCTCGCCGGAAGAACTGCCGCAGCTAGTGCTGCTCGACCTCAAGCTGCCCAAGGTCCCGGGGCTCGAGGTGCTCAAGAAGCTGCGCGAGGAGCCGCGCACCCACCGCCTGCCGGTGGTCATCCTCACCTCTTCCAACGTCGAGAGCGATCTCGCCATGAGCTATGACCTCGGCGCCAACAGCTACATCCGCAAGCCGGTCGACTTCACGCAGTTTATGGAGGCGGTCGAGCGCCTCGGCCTCTACTGGCTGGTGCTCAACGAAGTGCCGCCGCTGCCGGCGGACGACTGAGTCAGGCGCCGCGGCGGGGTACAATCCGCGCATGCCCGCCCGCGCCCTCGAGAACCGCCTCTTCCTGCTGGACGGCAGCAGCCTCGCCTATCGCGCCTTCTTCGCGCTCCCCGAGAGCATCACGACGCGCGACGGCTTCCCGACCAACGCGCTGTACGGGCTGAGCCAGATGCTCCTCAAGATCGTCGACGAGTACCGCCCGGCCAGTGTCGTCGTCGCCTGGGACGCGCGCGAGAAGACCTTCCGCCACGAGGAGTTCGAGGAGTACAAGGCGCAGCGGCCGCACATGCCGGAGCCGCTGTCGCAGCAGTGGGCGCTGTTCCCGGAGCTGATGGAGGCGTTCGGCATCGTGAACCTCGTGCGCCCCGGCTATGAGGCCGACGACATCCTCGGCACGCTGGCCGAGGAGGCCAAGCGCCAGGGCGTCGGCTCCATCGTCGTGACCGGCGATCGCGACGCCATGCAGGTGGTCGACGAGGACATCTGGGTGATGAGCACCGGCCGCGGCATCACCGACGTCAAGATCTACACGCCGGCGGCCGTGCTGGAGCGCTTCGGCGTCACGCCCGCACAGATCCCCGACTACATCGGGCTCAAGGGCGACACGAGCGACAACATCCCCGGGGTGCCCGGCGTCGGCGAGAAGACCGCCGCGCAGCTCCTGCAGCAGTTCGGGAGTATCGAGGCGCTCTACGAGCGCCTGGACGAGGTCAAGAGCGAGAAGCGGCGCGAGCTGCTGCGCGCGCACGAGAAAGAGGCGCGGCTCTCGCTGCACCTGGCGACGATGGTGCTTGACGTACCGCTCGAGGAGGACCTCGTCGAGCTCGTGGCACGCGGTGGCTATCAGCTGCCGGTCGAGCAGGTCGACGCCGTCTTCGAGAAGTTCGAGTTCCGCGCTTTGCGTCGGCGGCTCCGGGAGCTGGCCGCGCGGCCCGGAGGCGTGCGCGCGGGCGCCGGCGACGTTCCCGGCGGCCCGGCGGGAGCCGATGGACCCGCTGCGGCCGGCGCGGCCGTCGGAGCCGGCGGCGTGGCCGCCGGCGGCGACGCGGGTAGCACTACGGGTGGCGTTGCGGTCGGCGCGAGCACTGCCGCGGGCGGCACGGACCCCGGGCGTGCGGCGCGCCTCGTGCTCGAGCCCGACCTGGGCCCGCTGGCCGCCGCGCTCGAGCGGGTCGAGACCGCGGTGGCGTTCGAGG
>Ga0316226_1000981_pt1 | contig 33650 bp, 25 predicted proteins | sample TBH18017metaG_FD_206009 | JGI IMG/M metagenome (GOLD analysis project Ga0316226, IMG submission 206009) | Freshwater microbial communities from Trout Bog Lake, Wisconsin, USA - TBH18017 | ecosystem: Environmental > Aquatic > Freshwater > Lake > Hypolimnion/Profundal zone | place: USA: Wisconsin...
GAATTACATGAACCTTTACCCCGCGGGCGCTACCGCCCTCTTGCTTGGCCTGCTCTGCATTACCGCCATCCCTCCTTCCGGGATGTTCATCTCGGAACTGCTGATGTTCAAAGCCATGGTCGCAAAGGGATATTTTGTGCTGATGGTAATAGTGGCAATTCTGTTCTGTTATGTATTATATGCTTTGCTGACCAGGGTGCTGCATATAGTTTACTCCCAACCCAGGACCCCAGCCGTCGGGCATAAAGAAAAAGTGAATCCCTGGCAGACGGTTTCGCAGTTTGTACTTTTTGCCCTGGTGATCCTTGTTTGTTTTGCCCAGCCTGGTTTTTTAAGGGATACGATCAATGAAATCATTCAAAATCTGCCGAAATGATTGCAAGCCCGTTTATTGTTCCTCTCATCGATATTCCGGTTTTCGATTATCCTGTATTTACTGATAAGGTTCAGGGTTTGCTCAGGGATGACAGTTGCCATTGTGTCGCATATCACGCCGTTCCTATCGGAAACTTACTAAGGTTTTTCTGCTGCATTGCTTCTGATAACGAACATAAACTCTTTCTCTTTTCACATGAGCAGCCTGCATCTCCCATTCCTGTGCTGGAGTCATTGAGTGGTTCAGTCCCTTCAATGCATATGTTTGAGAGGGAAATTGCCGAACAATACGGAATCAGGTTCAATGGTCATCCCTGGTTGAAACCTCTGAGAATTTTGGGTAATTACCCGTTTTTTTCGATAGAAGGCGAGGGTTTGCATGAAGTTGGTGTGGGCCCGATACACGCAGGAGTGATAGAGCCGGGGTATTTCCGTTTCATCTGTAATGGTGAAAAAGTCCTGCATCTTGAGATTCGCCTGGGCTTCCAGCATCGTGGGATAGAAAAGCTGTTTCTTGAAAAACCAGGAGGCATTCAGCGTTCTGTCCTTGCCGAAAGCATTGCAGGCGATACGGCGGTTGGTCATTCGATCGCGCATGCTCAGTTAATCGAAACCCTTGCCGGACTTGAGCCATCCGACAGCCTCCGGACCGAAAGGGTCATCGCCCTTGAACTCGAACGTATCGCGGTCCATATAGGTGATACTGCAGCTCTCTGTACCGATATTGCATACCAGTTCGGACAGGTTGTGAACGAAGCCCTCCGGACTATCATTATCAATACAACCCAGGCCTGGTGCGGGAACCGTTTCGGGAAAGGGCTGGTCCGCAGCGGGGGCAGCAACTATCCTCTTGCAAAAATGATCATTGAAACCATCCTCACCAATATCAGGGAAGTCGAAGAGAGGTATGCACAAATCACTCATGAGATATTCACCAATCCCAGTGTACTGGGCAGGTTCGAAGGGGTTGGAAAAGTAAGCGCAATGCAGGCCGGAAAAATAGGGGCTGTAGGTATGGCGGCCAGGAGCAGCGGTTTTAAAAGAGATATCCGGTGGTCACATCCTTTCCAGGGTTTTCAATCTATTCATTATGAGCCCGCCATCTTACCTCATGGCGATGCCTGGTCCAGGGCAATGTTGAGGAAAATTGAAGTGGAGAACTCAATTCAGCTGGTCAGGGAAATTCTGGGAAACTTTATCGAAAGCAAACCTGGCAGGCCGGTATACAATAATAAATTCCCTCCTTCAAGTTTTGCCTTGTCCCTTGTTGAGGGATGGAGGGGCGAGATAATGCAATCCGCAGTCACAGACGAAAAAGGGAACATCATCCATTATAAAGTCAAGGATCCTTCATTCCATAACTGGATGGCCCTTGCACTTGCTGTGAGGAACCAGGAGATCTCCGACTTCCCATTGTGCAACAAGAGCTATAATTTATCTTATTGTGGAGTTGATCTGTAAAAAATGAATACTCGAATACTCGAATACTCGAATTTTGAATTCAGAATTCTGAAAATAAGAAGTAAAACCTTTTTATTAAACCAATTCTATTTCACATTCGTAATTCTTCATTCGATTGTTCGAGTATTCGAGTATTCAATTAAATCCTGACAATGGCTCTAGGTATCATAAGCATCTTCCGCCACCACGGCCGGCAGTATATAAAGGACCTTCGCAAGGCTTCCATTCCGGAAGGATTTCGCGGCCGCCCGGTGATCGCAAAGGATATAACTCCTGAAGAACAGCAGACCGCGATTTCGGTATGTCCCACAGGCGCCATACTTACCGGCCCTTTCAGGCTGGATCTCGGGAAATGCGAATTCTGCAGCGAATGTGCTTTTGCGGTTCCCGGGAAGATCAGGTTTACCAATGATCACAGGCTTGCTGTAAGCAAACGGGAAGACCTCGTTATACATGCAGGAGAGGACAAGCCATTGGCTGTTGATCCTTTGGTGGTGAGAAAGGAGATAAGGTCTTATTTCGGGCAGGCCTTAAAACTCAGGCAGGTTTCTGCAGGCGGCGACAATTCAGCCGAAATGGAACTTAACGCTGCAGGGAATGTGAATTTCGATATGGGGCGTTACGGTATAGAATTTGTTGCATCACCCCGGCATGCCGATGGAATTGTTATCACCGGCCCTATAAGCGGGAATATGTCTGAAGCCCTGCAGATCTGTTACGATGCAGTGCCCTCCCCAAAAATCGTAGTACTTGCCGGAACCGCAGCAATAAGCGGAGGAATTTTTGAAAACAGCCCGGAACTCCGCAGGGAATTCATTGAAACTGTCAGTCCTGATCTTTACGTACCGGGCAATCCACCCCATCCCCTGACGTTCATCAATGGGATACTTGATCTTACGGAGAGAAAGTAATCCGCAGTCTATTCGTATCTCAAAGCGTCGATCGGGTTGAGGCTTGCAGCTTTGCGGGCAGGATACCAGCCGAAGAATATTCCTATTGCTGTTGAGAAAAGGAACGACAGTATGATTGACTGGGTTGTGATCGTAATGGGCCAGCTCATCAGGCTGGCGATCACACCTGAGGCCGCAATTCCAAGCCCGACACCAAGAAAACCACCGATAAGGCTGATCATAAGGGCTTCGATAAGGAACTGTAACAGTACGTCCCTGCCCCTGGCGCCAACGCCCATGCGGATACCGATCTCTCTTGTCCTTTCGGTCACAGAAACCAGCATGATGTTCATGATCCCGATTCCTCCGACGAGCAATGAGATACTTGCTATACTTGCCAGGAGGGCCGTTAAAATACCGGAAGTGGCCGTTGCAGTGCTGGCGATATCGGCCTGGGAGCGGATTGAAAAGTCAGGTTCTTCCGAAGGTCCCAACCTGTGTCTTTCTTTAAGGACCTGAGTGATCTCGTCTGTTGCTTCAGGTATCTGAGGTTCAGATGTTGCCGACACCATGATACTCTGGATATATTGTACGGTTAACATACGCACCTGGACGGTATTGAACGGGGCTATCACGATGTCATCCTGGTCCTGGCCCCAGGCGTTCTGGCCCTTTGCTGCTATGAGTCCTACCACCTGAAAAGGGATCTTGTTTATCCTGATCATTTTCCCGGTTGGATCCTGGCCTTCGCCGAATAAATATTTGTTTACAGTCTGCCCTATAACGCAGACTTTATTTGCCGTGCGGTCATCCATCAGGGTATACACAGCGCCTTTTTCTATGGTAAGGTTCCTGATGTTGAAATAATCGGGATATACTCCCCATACCGAAGTCCTCCAGTTCTGCCCTCCTGCGATCAGCTGCCCGCTGGTCCTTACGGTCGGAGTTGAATACATGACTGCGGGGCAGCGGCTGGCAACAGCTTTGTAGTCATCTATCGTCAGCTTGATGCTTGAGCCTGCTTCCATCCTCACACCTCCTGTCATACTTGCCGAAGGAAACACGGTAAGCAGGTTGGTCCCCAGGCTGGCGATCTGTTTCTGTATGCTTTCCTTGGAACCCTGGCCGATTGCAAGCATGGCAATGACGGACCCAACGCCGATAATGATCCCCAGCATCGTAAGGAAGGTCCGCATCTTGTTCTTGGCCAAAGACCTGAGAGCGGCCTTCAACTGGTTTTTGAGTTTCATATGGTTTCCTCCTCTGTTAAAACAGGCATGGTTAAAATTTCCGACGCTGCATTCCTGGGTTTTTCCACAATTATATCCTTCTGGATCCGTCCATCCCTGAACGATATGTTCCTGTTTGTATAGGCTGCTATATCCGGTTCATGTGTTACAATGATAACGGTAATGCCTTTGGTGTTCAGCTGCTGGAAAATACTCATCACCTCTACGCTGGTGCGGGTGTCGAGGTTCCCTGTCGGTTCATCTGCTAAAATTACAACCGGGTCATTAACGAGGGCCCTGGCAATTGCAACCCTTTGTTGTTCACCTCCCGAAAGCTGACTCGGGAAATGATGGGAACGACCGGCAAGCCCGACTGATTCAAGCGCTCTCACAGAGCGGTCCTTCATCTCCTTTGAGCTGATCTTACTGTTGTACATCAACGGAAGTTCCACGTTTTCCAGGGCCGATGTTCGTGAAAGCAGGTTGAACGACTGGAACACAAAGCCAATCTTTTTATTTCTCAGGTTGGCCAGCTGGTCTTTATTCATCTTTCCCACATCCACTCCGTCGAGGAGGTATTCTCCTTTAGTAGGTACATCAAGGCATCCAATGATATTCATGAAGGTTGATTTGCCTGATCCGCTTTTCCCCATGATGGCCACGAAGTCGCTTTTGTGGACGTCCATGCTGATCCCTCTCAAAGCGTGAACCTCAAGGTCTCCCATCTTGTAATCCTTCACAAGATGCTTTACCGAGATAATTGTTTCCTTCATATTAACGGCCTCCTCTCCCGGCGGCGCCTCCACCCTGGGGACGGCCCATCTGCGGTGCGAACGGGCTTTGCTGCTGGGTTGTCTGCTGGGTTGGGTTGGTATTTACAATGCTGGTGATCACTTCATCGCCTTCCTTCACTGAGCCATCAATTTCGGTATAGCTGTTATCTGAGATTCCTGTCTTTACCCTGCGGGGATAAATGAGATTCCCCTGCTTTACCCAAACCATTCCCATTTTCTGACGGTTAATACCTCCCCATCCCTGGCGACCCTGCCCTATCATATTGCCTTGTCCTCCCGGGGTTGCTGACTGCTGACCGCCACCTGCTGACTGCCGGCTGCCACCTGCCGGTTGCTGACTACCACCTGCCGGCTGCTGACTACCACCTGCCGGCTGCTGACTGCCGGCTGCTGACTGCTGACTACCACTTGCCGTCTGCTGACTGCCTCCTGCCGACTGTCTTCGGGCCATAAACTTCTGAATCCTCTCAATCATCTTCTGAATAGAATCAGGGTAATCTTTCAGGTACTTATCAAAATATTCCTGGGGAGGCCAGAATCTAAGCGCTGCTGACGGGGTCTTGAAAACATTAAGAGCTTCCTGGGTCTTGATGGTAAGGTTGGCTGTCATCCCGGGCATGAGTTTCTTGTCGGGGTTAGGCACATCAATAACCACCGTATAATTTACAACATTCTGCACCGTAGTTGGCTGTAACCTAATCTGTCTGACAATACCCCCGAAACTCTGGTCCATATAGGCATCCACTTTAAAGGTAACATCCTGTCCAACTTTGATCTTGCCGATATCAGCCTCATCAATGCTTGCCTGGAGCTGCATCTTGGTTAGGTCATTGGCGATAGAAAACAGGGTCGGGGTGCTGAAACTCGAGGCTACCGTTTGTCCTATATCTACATTCCTTGAAATGACGACGCCCGAAACAGGAGCTACGATAGTGGCATAGCGCAGGTTGATGATAGCCCTGTCAAGCGCCGATTTGGCCGACCTTTCGTTGGCCTGGGCAGTCTCATAGTCTGTCTGGCTCTGGTCAAAATCAGACTGGGCAATGACTTTTTCCTCAATCAGTGTTTTATTGCGCTCGAAATTCCTCTTGGTCAGCCTGGTCTGGACCTGTGTCCTCATCAGGCTCGATCTTGCATCCTCAACTGAGGCCGCCAGGAATGTGGTGTCCAGTACCGCAATAACCTGTCCTTTGCGAACAACGGAATTAAAATCCACGAAAATCTTCGTGATGATCCCCGAAACCTGGGTTCCTACTGCAACAGTAGTATCAGCGCTTAAAATGCCTGTGGCTGTTACAAGCACCTGCAAGTCACCCTTTTCGATCTTCCCGGAACGGAATTCTATGAGCTTCTCCGATTTTTTTCCGAATATAAAATACGCCCCCGCTGCCAGGGCAATAATCACAATAACGAGGATGATCCAATAAGTCTTTTTCATTGTATCTGAAAAGTTAAATGTTTAAAATGTAATGTTCTTTCCCTGGTAAAAATCAAGGATCTTCGACTGGAAAATAAAATTGTATTTCGCCTGGATTAAATTCGACTGGGACGAAACATAGTTATTCTTCTGAATCAGGAAATCCGTAGCACTCATGACTCCGACAGTGAATTTCCTTTCAGCATTCTTATAGGTCATTTCCGTTGAAGTTAACTGGATCTTCACGGCTTCAAAAGACCTGGCGGCAGCTTTAAAACTGGTAAAAGACTGTTCAATGTTCATTCGCAAGGTCTGCTGGGTGTTGAGTTCATTGAGCTCGGCAGTTTTTGAATTGACCTTCGCCCTTTCGATGCTGCTTTGAATAGACCTGTTGCTGTATATTGGAATGCTCAGGCCGAGGCTGGTCGATTGTCCAACATTATTCCATACCTGGGAGTACCATGGATACCCTTCTGCATTCACATCAGGATTCCTGCTGCTGGAAGCATAATTTGAGCTCAGCCCGGCCGAAAAAGTCAGCCTGGGCCACCTGGCACCAGTTGCGATTTTTATAGCCATCATGGAACTGGAAGTCCTGATCGCGGCAGACTGGATCTGGGGCATAGCAGCAAGCGCTTTCTGATAGATCACTTCCTTGCCTTGCAGAAGATCAAGCCCAGGTTCAACAAGTTTCGGAACTTCGATATCAAAATTATCTATTATCGGGATCTGCATGAGCTGCATCAGTGTAACCCTGGCTATATCAAGCTGGTTCTGTGCTGTGATATAAGAAAGGTAATCCGTTGCAAGCTGCGACTGGATCTGAAGCAGATCACCTTCAGCTGCTTTACCTACTTCAAGTTGCTTCTGGGTGCGGTTAACCTGCACTGAATCGGCAGACAGCTGGTTGTTGGCCGTTTTAAGTATCTCATACTGCTGCAAAATCTGCAGGTAACCGGTGGTGACACTGAGTATCACGGCATTCTTTGCCGTTTCTACATCGTATTTCCCGGCTTCAATATTCAATTTGTATTGCCTGATGGTGTTGTTGTTCTGAAGCCCGTTGAACAGATTGTAACTGAGGCTCAACCCATAATTTCCCGAGTGGAAAGACCCGATAACAAACTGGTTGGTCGAGGAATTAATGTTCTTCCCGAAGTTAAACGATTCTCCTACATTGGCGCTCACACTGGGAATGCGGTTGGCCCTGGTCTGCTCCAGGCTGATCTTGTTCAGCTCATTGGACAGCATGCTCTGGTTTACAGAAATATTCCTTCTCAGGGCGGTATCCAGGCATTGCTGGAATGTCCATGGCTTGCTCTGCGCCCATCCCGTGAAGGAGTAATAAATGAGAAAACCCAGTAATAAAACAGTACGCTTCATAATTCTTAATTTTAATCTTTTATTCCATGATCTTGTTCTTCTGAACAAGGGAAAGAAAGTTGTCTTTGTAATGGTCACTGAGAGGAATCTCCCTCCCCTTTATGGAGATGAAACTCTTGTGAATGAAATCTATCTTGTCGAAACCAACGATAAAGGAACGATGGACCCTGATAAAATCATGAGCGGGCAGTTTTTCTTCTATGGCTTTCATGCTCATCTGGGTAAGCACCGGTTTTTCACCGCAATATATTTTTACGTAGTCTTTGAGCCCTTCAATATATAGGATATCTTTAATATCTATCTTGACCAGTTTGTAATCAGCCCTTACAAAAAGATAATGTGAGCCGAACGAGGGATCTTTCCTGCCTTCTTTTGCCCTCTCCTGTAATTCTAGAAATTCATGGGCCTTGTTGACGGCTTTCAGGAAACGTTCAAATGAATATGGTTTTAAGAGGTAATCGATCACGTCAAGTTCAAATCCTTCAAGGGCATATTTCGAAAACGCAGTGGTGAAAATAACCACAGGTTTCTGCTTCAGGCTTTTCAGAAATTGTATCCCGTTTATATCAGGCATCTGGATGTCAAGGAACAACAGATCCACTGTCTGATCATTCATTATATTAAGGGCCTCAAAGGCATTGGTGAATTTGCCGGTAAGTTCAAGAAAAGGGATCTTGCTTACATTATCTTCAATTAAATCAAGCGCAAGCGCTTCATCATCTATAGCAATACAGCGTATCATCAGGTTTTTATTTTTAACATGACAGAGTAATGATTGTCCAGATCTTTAATTTCAAGGTTATGTTTCCCGGGATAAAGCAATTCCAGCCTGCGGCTGACATTCTTCAGCCCTATGCCAGGTTCTGCAAGTCTCAATGTATCTTTTATCGTTGGTTTCGAATTATCAACACTGAACGACAACTCTTCTGAGCTGGTTTTCAGTTCGATGCTGATCCTGGACCTGTCGTTATAAGTTACCCCGTGTTTGAACGCATTCTCAACAAACGGGATGAGCAGCAATGGTTCAAGTTGGATAGCTGAAAGGTTCCCTTCAATTTTAAAACTGATATCAACCCGGTCGGCCAGCCTTATCTTCTGAAGCTCGATAAAGTTATTAAGGTAATCCACTTCTTCCTCAAGGCCGACTTTGTCCTGCCTTGAATCGGTTATCATATAGCGCATGATCTGGGAAAGCTTTATGATAGCCGGTTCGGTATCATCCGATTTTTTCCTGGCAAGTGAACAGATATTATTGAGGGTGTTGAAGAGAAAATGGGGATTGACCTGTGATTTAAGGAATGCCAGTTCCGAAAGCAGCTTCTCGGCCTGCAGTTCCCTGCGTTCTTTTTCATTCCTTGCCCATTCCCTGGCAAGCCTGATACTGATGCCAATGGCAAGCCCTGTGAGCAGCGGGAACAAAGGCACCCACATGCCCCGGCCAATAAACATGCCGGGGCGGTGGTGCCAGTTCTGGACTACGGATACATAAAAATAAAAATACAGGTTAACCAGAATGCAGGAAATAACAAGTGTTCCAAGTATTACAAGCAAGTAGGCCAGGAATTTTTGAGTGAACAGGTACCTTGGTATCAGGTAAAGGTAGTTGAAGTAGTAGAGGATGATAGTCAAAGCTGAGGTTAACGCTATCCTTTGCAGATACGGGGTTATCCCATCCCTGGGTTCCAGTAAGAGGAACGGAATGAAGAATAGAAAAACCCAGATCACGCAATTGATTAAAATAGTAACCCAGAAAGGACGATCAGTGTTCATAACGATACTTGTTTCATCGCTGCGAAATTAAACTATCTGCAGGGAGGCATTCTGAATAATAGACGGAAAAGCCTAATTAATCGATATTTATAGTTTATTTGCCGATAAGACATCCATTCTGTACAAGGGGATAATATTTTTGTATTTTTGTCTTATGCTTCATCAACGACAACAACAAAAACTACTTCAGAAACTCTCGCCGCAGCAGGTGCTTGTGATGCGGCTCTTACAACAGCCCGTGATATCGCTCGAACAAAGGATCAAACAGGAAATAGAAGATAATCCTGCACTTGAAGAAACTGCCGATATTAACGATATAGATGAAATCACCGACGAAAATGCACAGGATTCCATTGACGCCGATGAGGACACTTTTTCTGAAGAGGATGAAGACCGCACAGAACTTAAAGCCGACAATGAATTTTCTTATGAAGACTACTTTGACCTCGATGATATACCCGATTACAAATTAGTCTCGAACAACCGCAGCCCTGATGAGGAAGCCTGGGAATCACCGGTGGTTTCAGGTACGAGTTTCCAGGAATACCTGCTTGCCCAGATGGGAGTCCAGAAGATCCCCGACAAGCAATTTATTATCGCTTCCACGATCATCGGAAATCTTGACGAAACGGGATATCTCACACGCGACATCCCGGCTCTAATCAACGACCTGGTTTTCAACCAGAATATTGAAGCCACTGAGGCTGAAATACTGGAAGCCCTTAAACTTGTGCAGGGTTTTGACCCTCCCGGGATTGCAGCAAGAACGCTCCAGGAATGCCTGCTCCTGCAATTGATCAACAAGGCCGACAGGACCTATACCACCGACCTTGCCGAAGTGATCGTGCGCTATTATTTTGATGAGTTTTCAAAGAAACATTATGAGAAGATCCTCCAGAAAGCACATATAACCGAGGAGGAGCTGAAGGAAGCTGTTGAAGAAATCACCAAGCTGAACCCGAAACCCGGCTTCACCATCAGCGAGGAAGTCAGAAGCAGCCAATACATAATCCCTGATTTCCTGATCTCTATCAATGACGGGGAAATTGAATTGAACCTGAATTCCAGGAATACCCCCGAACTTTCGATAAACCGTGAGTATGTTGACATGCTCCAGGGATATAATCATAAAAAAAAGAAGATCAGCAGCAATGAGAAAGCTGCACTTTCTTTTATCAAGCAGAAGATCGACTCGGCCAGGGGTTTCATCGACGCCATCAAGCAAAGACAGGAAACTCTCTATGTTACTATGAGAGCCATTATGGATTACCAGAAGGAATATTTCCAGACAGGCGACGAAACCAGGCTTAAGCCGATGATCCTTAAAGACATCTCCAATAAGGTCGGCCTGGATATCAGCACGGTGTCAAGAGTTGCGAATTCGAAGTATGTCCAGACTCCATTCGGCACATTCCTGCTGAAAAGCTTCTTCTCAGAATCCCTCCAGAATGCGATGGGTGAAGAGATCTCAACAAGGGAAATAAAGAAAATTCTTTCCGATACAATAGAAGCGGAAAATAAATCAACACCCCTCACTGATGAGGAACTGGAGGAAATCCTTCAGAAAAAAGGGTACAACATTGCAAGGCGCACTATAGCCAAATACCGTAAACAGCTGAGAATACCTGTTGCCAGGCTGAGAAAGGAACTCTGATCAACATAAGATATGAATAACCACATTTCGGTGGCGAGGATCATCTCCGGCCTGTTTCACCCTGTTTTAATGCCATTTTTCACCCTGGTCCTCATGCTCCAGTCGCATGCCTTTTTTTCAGGCATACTGCCCCTGAGAGAGATCCTGATTTTAATGGCTTCCGTATTGCTTACGACGGTATTCTGCCCTTTCCTGATGATCTACTTTCTTTTCAGGGTAAAACTCGTGACTTCATTATTTATGGAAAAACGCGAGGAAAGGATACTGCCCCTGCTTGCAACGGGGGTGTTTTACTACCTGACCTATTACCTTTTAAAAGGCATCAGCCTTTCGGTATTGTTCAGCTATTTCATGCTGGGCTCAACCCTGCTGATCATTATCTGCCTTTTTGTGAATTTCTTTTTCAAGATCAGCCTGCATATGGCAGGAATCGGCGGTGTGACCGGGTTCTGGCTTGGACTGAACATACGACAGGGAACTCCTCATGAGATCTTTCTTTCTTTTCTTTTCCTTCTCTGCGGATTACTTGGCTACGCAAGACTGGAAGAGGGGCAACATTCCCCCAAAGAAGTTTACGCCGGGCTTTTTCTTGGAGCCGGCTTACTGTTTATCCTGATGATGCTGTGATCAGAAGGGACGGATGAAGAAACCTACCGTAATAGGATAGATATTCGGTCCTTTTCCTTTTATAAAGATTGATGAAAGCTGGTAGTAGCCATAAAGATGGAACCATTTATAACCTATTCGGAGTGTAGGTCCATAGGCGAATTTATCCAGGTTCAGAACATTACGGTATTTAATCCTTAACTGGGTCGACCCGGGCTGGAGATCAGCCTGATATTCATCCCCCACATATTTCGTATGGGCCGGCAGCATATACCCGACTTTGAATCCAACGCCAACCGCGAACTTTGATTTGGTAGTGTACCCGAATTCGATGGGCAGTTCAATATATGGCATAACCAGCTTCGACCTCTTGTAACTCACCGTATCAGGTATTTTGACCAGGTTGGTGGAATCAGTATAGCTCTTGACTATAAAATTCCCGAACAAGTTGTGGACCGACACCTGCAAACCCACACCAAAACCGAAATTACTTTTTCCGAATGGAACCCGGTATGCCACCAAGGCCGTGAAGCCCTGGTTGATGGTCCGGGTTTTAGTCCCTGATGGCATATTCATGTAAATATCGGTAAACATGCCAATCCCAACATGGATCTTTTTCTTTGTCTTCTCATTAAGGATCTGTGAATTGGCAGTCATTGGGATTACCAGGACTGTGGCAGTCACAATAATGAGTGCCAGGAAGGAATTTCGGTGCAACTTCATATTCATTTATTTATCTAACAAAATTAACGCTTTTTTCCCTCATCCATTGTTCAGCCCCATAATTTTTGGGGATAAATGCCTTTGCGGACCAGCGCCCTTATGCTATCCACGACAAAAGCCCTGTCTTCCTGGTAGGTCATTCCAAACCATTGTTCTTCGCAGGAAAGCACTTTAACCCCTGCCTCTCCCGTCTGGATCAGCAGGTTCACCACCGACGGGATATAAAATTCGGCCCTGGGGTTTTCATAATTTTTCCTGATGAATTCTTCAAACCCGGTTTTCAGGTACCTGAAAAAAGACGGTGTAAATCCCCAGCAATTCATTGAAACAGTTGAGTCGGGGGCGATAATAACAGGGGGTTCACCGGCTTCCCTGTATACAATTCCCTGGGCTGTTCTTTCAATATTGGTCCTTTCAACCACATCTGTAAGTTCACTGATTGCATTTGTACTGCATATTCCCCTGGAAACATATCCGAAGTCCGACAACGTCTTGTCCAGCCGGTAGCCTACCATGCAGTAATCATTTGTCCGCTCAGGAGTCCAGTTCTTATAAAAGCCGGCAATGGCCTGGTATGCTTTCCGTCCGTAAAAATCGTCGGCATTGATCACTGCAAATGGCCCGTCGATGCGGTTCTCTGCCATAAGCACGGCATGGCCTGTCCCCCATGGCTTCTGCCTTTCATCCGGAACCAGGATACCCTCCGGAACCATCCAGATCTCCTGGAACACATAATCCACCTCCACATGATCACGAAGCCTGTTGATGAACATCTCCTTGAAACCGGCTTCAAGGCTTTCCTTGATGATGAACACTACTTTGCCGAACCCTGAATTGATGGCATCATAAATTGAGTAATCGAGAAGAGTTTCACCGTTGGGGCCTATACGGTCGAGCTGTTTGAGCCCTCCATAACGGCTGCCGACACCGGCGGCGAGAATAAGTAAGGTTGGTTGCATGGTTCGAAATTTTATTGCAAAATTAGGTTATATTTTATTGTGACAGGCATGTTGCATTAACGGCTGTCGCTCGCATATCACACCGCCGCTTTCACTCGCATATTTGCAACGCTGCTACGGTGGCTGCGTCGCTCATATATGCCAATTGCCTGGTCCCATCCAGTTGTTATTCGCTCCTTGCACCTGATGCAGCTTTTGCAAAATGCTCATTCAAATAATGCGGCTTATGTGATATACTTCGCTTACTATAATTTCGCTTTTCGCTACCTCACTACTCGCTACCTCGCTACCTGATTTCTCGCTACCTGATTTCTCGCTACCTGCTTTCACCACTTTCTTATCTTATGTCCTCTCACCGCATAATACAGGATATATGCGTAGCAGGGCACCGCGATCCAGTAAGCCTGAGCCTGTCCGAATACATCGGCCAGCCTGCCATATGCCAGAGGTAACAAGGCTCCTCCTGCAATCCCCATGATCAGCAGGGATGAGCCAATTTTGGTGAATTTTCCAAGCCCGTCAATAGCCAGGGGCCAGATTGCCGGCCACATGATGGCATTGGCAAGTCCGAGCAAAGCGATAAAGAACACACTCAAATCAAACGGCAGGGTAAGAGAAAAATTCCCGATGCTTACCAGGAGCGAAGACTGGTAAGGTGCTTTGGTAGCTAGCAAAGCGCAGATGACGAAAATTATTCCGAATAAGGCAGAGGCTGCAAGCACGAATTCCTGTTTAAGGTATTTCGGGATAGTGATGATCCCGATGATATAACCGATGACCATGGCCGCCAGGGTGTAAGAAGCGAAATACTTTGCCTGCACGAAACCTATCCCCTGTGATTTACCGAAATTTATGATCGTGTCAACGGCAATAACTTCGACACCCACATACAGGAAGATCGCCAGGACCCCGAGGACAAGCTGCGGGAACTGGAAAATGCTGGTCTTGTTGTGATGTGATGCGGTGTCCTCAACTTCTTCGGCATCGGTATTGATATCCGGCAGGTTGGAATACCTCAGCAATACCGCCAGCAGAAAAAGGATCACCGCCATTATAACATAAGGCATGATGATCCTGCCGGCCAGGGCATTAAGCGTAAGGTTCCGGTTTATCTCATCAAGTGAGGCAAGATACTGCCTGTCAAACTTGTCCATGCCCGCCAGCACTATTGCGCCAAGGATAAGCGGGCTGATCACACCGGCAGTTTTGTTGCATATTCCCATAATGCTTATCCTTTTGGCAGCGCTTTCTATAGGCCCAAGGATGGTTACATAAGGGTTCGTGGCTGTTTGCAGTATGGCCAGTCCCGTACCCTGGATAAACAACCCGGTAAGGAAGAGCCCGTACATCCTGGTGTAAGCTGCCGGGATGAAAAGGATAGAACCAAGAGCCATTACTATTAGCCCGAGAGACATGCCGTTCTTGAACCCGACTTTTCGTAAAACGAAAGAGGATGGTATGGCCATCACGAAATATGAGATGTAAAATGCAAAGGCCACGAAGTAAGACTCAAAATTGTTCTTCTCGCAGGCCACCTTGAGGAATGGGATAAGGACTGAATTCAGCCAGGTAACAAATCCGAAGATAAAAAAGAAGATACCGATGATGAAGATCGAAAAAATGTACTGGGATTTGCCTGAATTCAGGGAGGCATTTTTTGGGGTCTGAGTCATTTGGGAGGAATTTCAACGCAAAAATAAAGGAATTCTGAATTTCACCAAATTATCCTATTTTTGTCGTAATAAGTACTACAGCAGAATGGAAAGCATGGCTGAGAAATTTAACATCCTGATAGTAGATGACAGGAAAGAAAATCTGGTTACCCTCGAAACCATCATCGAAAGCCCCGAACTGAACATTGTCAAGGCCCTTTCAGGCAATGAAGCTCTGGCACTCATGATCGAACATGAGATCTCGCTGGTGTTGCTCGATGTCAACATGCCGGGCATGGACGGATTTGAAACAGCTGAACTGATGCGCGGAAGCGAAAGGACCAAGAGCATCCCCATCATTTTCATCACCGCCACTTACCGCCAACCGAAACAGATCTTCAGGGGGTATGAAACAGGGGCTGTCGATTACCTGTATAAACCGCTTGATCGCAAAATTCTGCAAAACAAGATCAGGGCATATATCGATTTCTTCAAACAGAAGCATGCTCTGCAGATTGCAACCGTTACTTTGCAAAGTACCATTGCCGAACTCGACAAGGCAAAGAGAGCAGCTGAAGTGGCAACTCTTGCTAAAAGCTCATTCCTTGCCAATATGAGCCACGAGATAAGGACACCTTTGAACGGGATCATCGGCATGACCGACCTTATGCTGATGGACGAAGACCTTCAGCAGCATTATAAAGAACAACTGTCGGATATTAAGCAAAGTGGAGAATCTCTTCTTGAAATCATTAACGAGATCCTTGATATTTCTAAAATAGAAGCAGACAAGATAGAGATTGAGATCATTGAATTCAGTTTAAGGGAGCTGCTTGAATCGGTCATTCACCTGCTGTCGGTAAAGACCTACCAGAAAAACCTGGCATTCTTCTGTGAACATCCTGCCGATCTGCCCGACATATACCTGGGTGATCCGACAAGGATAAGGCAGGTCCTCATAAATCTCATCGGGAATGCCCTGAAATTTACAGAGGAAGGAAATATTTGTTTGAACATCAGTATTGTTGAACAAATTGAAACCGGTTACGTTCTGAAATTTACGGTAAGCGATACAGGTATCGGGATCCCGGCCGATAAGCTCGGGGTATTATTCGAATCATACAGCCAGGCCGATAAATCAACTACCCGCACATACGGCGGTACCGGTCTCGGCCTCACTATCTCCAGGAAACTGGTGGAACTGATGGGCGGAAAGGTCAGTGTAAGCAGCAAAGTCGGTAAAGGCAGCAGTTTCGGGTTCACCCTGCCGCTCCTCTGCCCCGACACTCCTGATCATTCTTTCATACTTGAATTACCCCCGGAAGTCCAGGGATCAAAAGTGATCATTGCAGATGCCGAGCCAAAGCATTCCCTGCAGATTGCTGAGTTCCTCACATCATGGGGGCTCAGGCCCGTCATTGTGAAATCCCCGGGCGAATGCCTGGAGGAGATAAAGGCAACAGGCAGGGATAGCGTAAAGGTGGTTTTCATTGATCATGCATTGCAGAATGGCAATGCTGAAAGTTTCTGCAGCAAGATCCTTGATGTCAGTCCTGAAGGGAAGAAACCCGAAAGGGTGGTAATGCTCAGTAATAAATCGGTGCAGGCCACCCGCAAACTGGTTTCGGAAGGTATCAGCAATTACCTTTTCAAGCCTGTACTGCAGATGGACCTTTTACATATGGTGGAAAGGCTCTTCGGGCTTGAAACAACACAACCAGCCACCGATTCCCGGGTCCTGTCCTTCAGTAAAACAGGGCCCAGGCTCAATATCCTGCTGGCCGAAGATCAGCCGATAAACCAGAGGATCATGGTTCAGTTGCTTGGAAAGAGAGGATGGGATGTGACTACTGCCAATAACGGCCTGGAAGCCATGCATAAAGCACATGCAACAGAGTTCTCCCTTATTCTCATGGATGTGATGATGCCCGAAATGGACGGCTTTGAAGCTACCCGCATGATACGGCAGGATACTGAAGGGAAGAATTTTAAGACGCCGATCATCGCCCTCACGGCCAATGCCATGAAAGGTGACAGGGAACAGTGTATTGCCGCCGGAATGAGTGACTATATCTCCAAGCCAATCAACCCGGAAGAAGTTTTCCAAATAATTGAAAAATATTATTCAAAGTGAAATCCCAAGGATTATGACAAACCCTAGCTGGATAAGGATCAAGCTTGCTTTTCAAAATTATGATTACAGCACCCTGAAAAATATTGGCATCGGTAAAACCCTGCTCCTGTATTTCCTTGCTATCTCACTTGTCCCCCTGTCAATCCTGAGCTATATTAATTTCAGGAATTATTATATGGGCCTCACCATCATGGCCAAGAAAGCCCTGTTCACCACTTCCCAGCTCAGGATCAATTATCTTAACACCTATTTCACCGACCTGAACAGTTATATCGAAGAAATGGCCAGGGACAAGGACCATATTTATTTCTTTGATCATCTCTCGTCATTCCCCGAGAAGAATAAAAAATCAAATACAGGGTCAGAAATCAGCAAATACACAGAATTTGAATCTACCCTCCGCACCGAAATACAGAAAAGCTGGATCCCCGACGGCATTCATAACATTTACTTCATCGACCTTAAAGGGAATATCGTTTTTGAGCTTAACCAGGCGGATGATTTCGGGAAGAACCTGTTCACTTCCGATCTTTCCAGGACAAAGTTTTCAAGGATGACCAAAAAAATCATCTCCGACGGCAAATCCCTGTTTTCTGACCTTGAATTCTATCCGCCAAATAGCCAGACTGCATATGGATTTCTTGGCTGCCAGGTGAGAAACCAGGAAGGAAGGAAAATAGGAGTCCTTGTCATGCAGCTTTCTACCGAAAAAATTGACAAGATCATCCAGTATGGCGTTGGGTTCGGGGCTTCCGGTCATGTGTACATCGTGGGCGTGGATATGGTTATACGCTCAAACAGCACCATCAGCGGGGTCAGTCCGATCCTCAGGGTTTCGGAGGTAAATGAAAAGACGAGTACCTGGCAGCAGTATAAAGCCAATAACCTGATCCTGAAATCGGACGGGAACCCGATACGTGAGGAGGTTACCATATATCCCACAAGTGCAGGCAAAATCGTTATAGGCATTTACAGGAACCTGGACATCATTGAGGAATTAGGAGTGAACTGGGCCCTGGTAGAAGAGATCGACCAGGGTGAAGCGCATGCCATTGCCCAGGAGTTGTCATTCTTTGCCAAGGTCGCACTGATCGTGACGACCATGGTGGTTTTCATCCTGTCAATCCTTGTCACAAGGAGGTTTGTAAATCCCCTTAAAGTCCTTTCGGAATGGGCCAAGCAGGTCGGAAGCGGACAGCTGATCATCCGGGATGTCAAGGTCTCAAAAGACGAGGTTGGTGAAATGAAAGACCAGTTCATCCGCCTGGTCATCTCGCTTAAATCCATGTCGGACGTAAGCCAGGCCGTTGCGCTTGGCGATTACAGCAAATCGGTACAGATACGGAGTGAAGATGACATCCTTGGCAAGTCCATGAACCAGATGGTCGAAAGCTTCAAGAATGTCGTGAAACAGGCCAGGTCTATCGCCAGCGGGGATTATTCTTCGAATATTGTACCGAGGAGCGACAGTGACACCCTAGGGATTGCACTTTACGAGATGACCAACAGGCTGCGCGAAGCCCATATAGAGATCTCATACCAGGACTGGCTTAAGACCGGGCTGAACGAACTCGGGATTAAGATATCCGGAGAAAAAAAGATAAAGGAATTATGTGAGGAGGTGGTTACTTTTCTCAGCCATTACCTTGAAGCCCAGATCGGGTTGCTGTATACTCATGAAGATGATAAGCTCCTGCACCTTTCTGCTACTTTCGCTTATTCGGGTGATCCTTCTGCAGCCAGACCACTTGCGCTTGGAGAAGGGCTGATTGGACAGGTTGCCAAGGAAAGGAAGAAAATGATGTTCTTCTCCGCTTCCGAGGCTCTGCCCAATGTGATTGTAGGCCCCGACAACCTGCAGCCTCAAAACTTCGTCCTCGCCCCTATCGTGTTTGAAAACGTTCTTTCGGGAGTGATCGAGTTGGGTTCATTCAGGCCTTTCGACGAACAGAAGCAGAAATTCCTTGAAACATCCCTTGAGAACATTGCAGTTGCATTGAATACATCCCGTTCAAGAGAGCGCGTGGTTCAGCTTCTCATGAAGACCCAGGAACAGGCCAATGAAATGGCCCACCAGAAAGAAGAACTCAGGCAGATCAACCAGGAACTTGAAGAACAAACCAAAGCCCTGCGTTTATCGGAAGAAAGCCTGCAGCACCAGCAGGAAGAACTCCGCGTCATCAATGAGGAACTTGAAGAACGTACCAAGGTATTGGAACTGCAACGCGATGACATCCGCAAGAAAAACGAAGCGCTTGAACTGGCCCAGGAAGAGATACGGCAGAAAGCCGAAGCTCTTGAGATCGCCAGCAGGTATAAATCGGAATTCCTGGCGAATATGTCGCACGAGCTGAGGACGCCACTCAACAGCATCCTGGTCCTGTCGGAAATCCTTGCTTCCAATAAAAACGGGGTGATGACAAAGGATGAAATTGAATTTGCAAAAATCGTTCATTCGTCGGGAACTGACCTCCTCGAGCTCATCAACGACATCCTGGATCTTTCCAAAGTCGAGGCCGGGAAGATGGAGCTGGAAATTGAATCGGTGAGTCCTGAAAACATACAGGATTATGTGGTCCGCACTTTCACCCCCTTCATGCAGTCCAAAAATATCGAGCTGAAGACAGTCCTTGAAACTGACATCCCTGAGTCGATCGAGACAGATATCCAGAGACTGCTCCAGATCATTAAAAATCTCATGTCGAATGCGATAAAATTCACGGAGCAGGGCAGTGTGACCCTTAAAATTGCAAGGACAAAATCGGGCACCCGTTTTAATAACCTATCCCTGAATACAGGGAATACCGTGGCAATCATGGTGATCGACACAGGCATAGGTATCCCTGATGATAAGAAGCATGCTATTTTTGAGGCATTTCAGCAGGCCGACGGAACGGTAAGCAGGAAGTTCGGAGGCACAGGCCTTGGACTTACCATCTCGAGAAGTCTTGCACGCCTGCTCGGAGGCGAAATCCAGATGAACAGCCGGGTTGGCGAAGGAAGCACCTTTACAATATATATTCCTGTTAACTATCCCGCTCCCCGCACCGGAACAGAGGAACCACTGGAACATCCACCGGTCACCTATAAAAAGCAGGTTGATGAAGTGATTGAAACTCTGCCGGCCATAGAAGAACATCAGAATGAAAGCTCAGGCTTTCTCCCCGATACGGTTTTCAAAGGGAAAAAGATCCTGGTGGTGGATGACGATATGAGAAATGTGTATGTGCTTTCAAAGATCCTCGAAGAGAAACTTGTTGAAATCGTTATTGGCCGTACAGGAAAAGAAGGCCTTGACAGATTGCAGCAGCATCCCGATATCAATCTCGTTATAATGGATATCATGATGCCTGAGATGGATGGTTACACAGCCATGCGGCTGATCAGGAAAGAAGAGAGGTTTGCCTCCCTGCCTATTATTGCGTTAACCGCCAAAGCCATGAAAGGCGACCGTGAGAAATGTATTGAAGCCGGCGCCAATGATTATATGTCGAAGCCGGTGCAGACCGAGAAACTGCTCAGCCTTCTGAGGGTGTGGCTTCAGAAGTAGGCAGCCCGGTATTTTCCGGCAAGGGTTCAACTGTTGAAGATGGTGAGTGTTCAACCCCGGCATCTTCCAGAAAATTCTTTTTCTTGTGCTTCAGGATCTTGCCATCCACTATAAATACGATGGATTCTGCAATGTTGGTCGAATAGCCTGCAAGCCGTTCTATAGAGGTAAGAACGACGATAAGGTTTGTGGCGACCACGATGACCTCGGTTTTATGCATCATCTCTTCGATGATCCTTGCTGTCACCGCCTCAACTTTTTCCTCGATCGCAGTGGCAAGCAAAAAAATGTCTTTAACAAAGGTCGTATTCTTTGAATTCAGGATGGTGATCACGTCATTAACGATCATATCGGTCATATTCACGATCTCTTCGATGTGAAGTTCCTGGAGGATGGAAGGGTATTCACTGATCCCTTCGATCTTCTGTGCAATAACCACGGCATGGTCACCCATCCGTTCCAGGTCGTTGTTCATCCTCAGCGATGACATGATCAGCCTCAAATCAGTGGCAACAGGCTGAGTGAGGGCAAAAATATTCTGGCATAGCTTGTCAATCTTATTGTCAAGCTTATCCACTTTTCGGTCCTTCTCGATGATCTGCCTGGCCAGTTCGTTGTCACCCCTGAGCAGGGCGTCGAAGGCATTATGCACCTGTTCGGCGACCAGGTTACCCATTTTAAGTATCCGCTTTTTTAGCTTTTCCAGTTCAAGTTCAAAATGACGTTCCATGTTTGTTGTTTTTTGTATGTGGACAGCATTATCCCGAATCAACCAAACCTGCCGGTAATGTATTCTTCGGTATGTTTTAAATCCGGTGCAGTAAATATCTTCCGGGTTTTGCCGAATTCGATCAGCTCGCCCAGGTAAAAAAATGCCGTAAAATCACTTACCCTGGCGGCCTGTTGCATATTATGCGTAACGATCACTATGGTATAACTCTTTTTCAGTTCGAAAATAAGTTCTTCTATTTTACCTGTGGATATCGGATCGAGTGCACTGGCGGGCTCATCCATGAGAATGATCTCCGGTTCAACAGCCAGGGTCCGCGCAATACACAGCCTCTGTTGCTGCCCCCCCGACAATCCCAGGGCAGAATCATTAAGGCGGTCTTTCACCTCATCCCAGATTGCCGCATTTTTCAGGGATCTTTCCACAATCTCAGTTAACCTCTTTTTATCATTGATCCCGTTTATTCTCGGGCCATAAGCAACATTTTCAAAAATTGATTTTGCAAACGGATTGGATTTCTGGAAGACCATGCCGATCTTTTTCCTGAGGTTTACAACATCGATCTTCTTTTGGTAGATATTAAGACCGTCAATTAAAATCTCCCCGGAGACGCGTACGTTTGGAATGAGATCATTCATCCGGTTCAGGCTTCTCAGGAAAGTCGACTTCCCGCAGCCCGAAGGGCCGATGAAAGCAGTAACTTCTTTCTCGGGGATCTGCATGCTGATTGAATTCAGGGCCATTTTCTGGCCGTAATACAATGTGAGATCCCTTGTTACAATTTTAGCGTCTTTCATAATTCAATTCATTTCATTCTTCTTCTCAGTCTCGACCTGATCAGCACCGCTGTAAGGTTCAGCGAAAAAGTCAGCATGAGCAGCACAAGGGTGGTGGCAAATTGTATAGGCATGGTCTGGTCTACGTTCGACGACTGGGTCGACATCACGTAGATGTGGTAACCGAGGTTCATGAACTGGTCCGAAACAGAGGTGGGAAGAGTGGCGAGGTAATAGGCTACACCGGTAAAGAGTATGGGTGCGACTTCTCCTGCCCCGCGGCCTACCGCGAGAATAGTCCCGGTCATGATACCTGAAATCGATCCGGGAAGGACTACCTTCTTTATTGTTTGCCATTTGGTAGCGCCCAGGGCAAGGCTTGCTTCACGCAATTCCCTCGGCACTGTCCTTATCGCCTCTTCCACCGAAACAATAACTACAGGAAGCGTCAGCAAGGCCATGGTGAGGCTTCCCCAGAGCAGGTTCGGCTGGGCCCATTTAAGCTGCCCCCCCAGGAACCAGTTGTCCATTCCGGCTCCCACGAACTTGATGAAAAAACCCAGGCCGAATAAACCAAAGATGATTGAAGGGACTGTTGCCAGTGTTCTTACCGCAAACCGGATGGTCTGTGCGATCCAGGATTTCTCATGTGCATATTCGGTGAGATAAATGGCGGTGATCGTCCCAAACGGAACAGCTGCTATTGCCATGATGATGACAAGCAGTGCAGTACCATAGATAGCCGGGAAAATGCCCCCTTTCATCATTCCTTCTTCAGGAAAGGTCGTGAGGAACTTCCAGCTCAGGGTATCCTTTCCCCCGATAATGGTGACGACGAGGATAATTACAATTATACCCAGGATCAAAATGACCGACAGGGCTGAGGCGGTAATGATTGAACCTCCGATGATCTTATTTTTCAGCCTGATTTTCATTTCCCCTGAATTTTTTTAACCAGTTTGCCTTTAACGTAAAACTCGGCAATTGCATTGATTGAGAAATTAAAGATAAACAGCATGGAACCTATAAGGAAAAGGACCCCGTAATGCATATCCCCGAAGACCACTTCGGCCATTTCCGCCCCAATTGTTGCAGCCAGTGTGCGAACCGATTCAAAAGGGTTCAGACCGCTCAATGCAGCGTTCCCGGTTGCCATCAACGCGATCATGGTTTCCCCGAAAACACGTCCGACTCCAAGTAAAACTGCTGCGAAAATTCCCGGCGTTGCGGCTGGCAGCGTAACAAAAACTGCGGTCTGCCATCTGGACGCTCCAAGGGCAAGGCTCGCTTCCTTATATGATGCAGGTATCGCAGTAAGCGCATCTTCGGTGATGGTATAGATAACAGGAATGGAGGCAAGAGCCATCGCAATCCCTCCTACAAAAGAATTCAGCCTTGTTTCATAACCAAAGAGGTTCTGAAGGAAAGTGGCCATGACCATGAGCGCAAAAAAACCTATTACCACCGAAGGAAATCCTGCGAGTAATTCTATCGAAGGCTTGATCCATTCCCTTAACCAGGACGGGGCAAATGAAGAGGAGAACAATGCTGCAAAAATAGCGATGGGAGCGGCAAACAACATCGCGATAAGGGTCACTTTGAGTGTACCCACGAACAGCGGTATCAGCCCGTACCTGGGATTCTCCGAAACAGGGAACCATTCATTGCTGAACAAACTGCTGAGGGAGCCCTCATTGTCTTCACCTTCGGAGGGCCTCAGGTTTGCTTCCTGGTTCACCTCATCCGCAGTCAAAGCAGAATCTTTTACAACTCCATATGTTTCAGGTTTATCTGCTGATGCCACGGGCTCAGCTCCGGAATATGTTTCAGGTTTATTCTCTGCCGCGGAACCACCATAGCTTTCCGGTTTGTTGCCGGCCGAGGCCTTTTGCTCTTCAATTGTTGCCTTTGGCCTGTGTTTAAATGCCGGCAGGCTTTCCCTGAATACGAAAAAGAAGATCAGGATGATCAGGGCAATCGAGAGAAATGCAACCGAAGTGATCAGTTTCTCGGCAAAAAATTCTGAAAATCTGAATTTCTTCCTGAGGGATTCGGCGGTAAAACTTAAACCGGGTGTTGCCTGGTCGGAATTCATTACTGTCTTTTTAAAAGTGATTGGCAACATTTTATTAAGGCAGGTATCTCCTGTAAAAGAAATTTCTTTTCTCAGGATTCCAGGGGGAAGATGATGGTGAATGAAGTCCCGTTTTTTTGCTCAATCTGCAGGCTGGCTTCAATCTGTTTGACAAGGATGTCGACGACCTGCAACCCCATGGTCTTGCTGCCTTCCATTGTAAACCCCTCCGGGAGACCGGCCCCCGAATCTGAAATGCTGAGGGCGTATGAGTTGCCTGAAGAGTGTTTCTGCAAAACGATGGATATTTCACCTTCGGAATTGCCGGTAAACGCATGCCTGTATGCATTGCTCAGCAATTCATTGAGAATCAGTCCAAGCGGAATTGCTGTTTCAATGTTAATAATTATCGGCTCAAGCTGGTAATTCAGGTGAACATTCATCCTCCCGTAAGTCGCTGATATCACAGAAGCAACCGACCTCACATAATCAGGAAAGGATATCCTTTCGAAATCTTCAGAACGGTAAAGCATCTCATGTACAAGAGCCATGGTTCTTATCCTCAGTTGAAGATTGGTAAGTGATTGTTTAAACTCTTCATTCTGGCTTTGCGATTTCTGCATATTAATCAGGCTGACCAGGATCGCGAAATTATTCTTTACACGGTGATGTATCTCCCTCAGGAGATTTTCTTTCTGCTTTGTTCCTTCAACAATTCCCATTTCTCTTTTTTTAAGTTCCTGAATATTTCTGGTTACCGAAACAAATTCCCTGAAATCACCGGTCTTCTGGTCAAATACCGGATTAATAGTGCTTTCAACCCAAACCGGTTCATTTTCCTTTTTCTTTGCAAGGAAAGCAATGGAATGGGGCCGACGGGTCGAGACAGCCTCGTTGAGCTGCTGCTTAACGTAATCTGAATACCCTTTGAACACCAGGTCTGATATGCCCACTGTTGTCAGTTCCTGTGGTGTATATCCAAAGATTTCAGAGGCCGCAGGGGAAGCATAGGAGAAATTATAGTTTTTATCAATCCTTGTTATCAGGTCCAGTGAATGTTCGGCAATGAACCTGTACTGTTCATCCTTTTCAACTGTTTTTTTCTGAACGAGTTTCCTCTCAGCCACTTCATGCTGGAGTTTGATGTTAAGATGTTCAATGTCTCTTTTTGATCTCCTGTGACGAAGATTGATCCTCACGATAATGCTTACCGCGATAAGAACTGCCAATACTATAATTGTTAAAAGAAATTTGAAAATTTTTTCATTTCCTATCAGGGATTTCTGAACAGTATTCTGACGCTCAAGCTGCTTATTGCCTTCTTCTAAGACCTGCAGGTTTTGCCCTGTCCTGATAACACTGATATCGGTATTCAGCCTCTCGGTAAGTATGCTGTCATTCATAGCAACCATCAGCTTATAATTCTCCAGGGCTTTCTCCATGTCACCTTTTCTGCCATAATATTCGTACAGAACCCGGTACCCGTTTTTCATATAATAAAAACGATTATTACGTTTTGCTTCCGCCAGGCCTCTATCCATGTAATATAAGCCTGAATCGGACTGGTTCACATTGAAAAAATCTCCTGCAATATTGATAAACGAACTGTTCAGGGCGTCATTGTATTGTCCTTTTTTCCTTGCAGCAAGGGCTTTTCTGTTGAAGTATAATGCCTTGGAATAATCTTTCCGGAGATCATAAATATGAGCCATCCTTGTATACATAGTGCCTGCAACGGCAGGGTTAAGCGAGTCGGCAAACAATGAAATCGAATCATAGATCCTGACGACATCCGAAAATCGTTTCTGATCCAGGTAGATTCCTCCCAAAGACAAATAGACCCCGAGGATTTTTTGACGGTCATTGATCTCGTTGTAGTATTTCAGGCATTCCATGTAATAATCCAGTGATTTCGTGGTATCTTTCTGTTCACGAAAAATATCGGCCATTTTCTCGAGGAAGAAACCTGTTATCTGGCCGTCCTTTTTTTGCCTCGACAATTCAAGTCCATTCTTGCAGGTATTCAACGCATTATCATAATCCTTAAGATAGAATTCAACCGGAAAGATTGATTGGTGAGCATTCAATAACCCGGCTGTATCCTTTAAGGAAGTGAAAAGCTGGGAGGCTGTCAGGAGAAAACGAACAGCTGCTCCATATTTTCGCTTATACACAAAATACTGCCCAATTTGAAGATATCCTTCGGCTTTTCCCAGGGTGTATGAGAGCTTCATCGAATATTTTAAGACATCATAAGCGATCGGGAATTTTTCTTCAGGCCTGAGATCAGCTTTCCTGAGTAAGATTATCATTTTATTTAAATTGCGGATGGCCGTGTCCTGTGGCTCATCGCCGCTCACTTTGCCACTTTTTGCAAAAAGCACGGATGGCAGGAAAACTGCGATAATCAGGAAGCAGAAAGATAAGCGGCGAGGTAATAAATCCATTCCCATATGCTGATCACAACCTGTCAAAATTAATAAAAACCCTTTAACGCCTAAGTAATTTTACGGTTTTTAAGGAGCAGGCTGTTACTTACAACCGATACGGACGAGAAAGCCATAGCAGCCCCGGCGATCATAGGATTAAGCAGGAATCCTGTAAAAGGGAACAGTATCCCGGCAGCAACGGGAATGCTCAGAACATTATAAAAAAATGCCCAGAAAAGGTTCTGACGGATAGTTTGTACGGTTTGCCGGCTGATCTTTAATGCCATAACCAGCTTTGCAAGGTCTCCTTTGAGAAGTATGATCTGCGCCGATTCAATGGCAATATCCGTTCCGGTGCCCATGGCAATACCTACATCAGCTAAAGCAAGAGCAGGAGAGTCATTGATGCCGTCGCCCACCATTCCGACTTTCTGTCCCGATGCCTGTTTCTGTCTTATATATTCTGATTTTTCAGCGGGCGAAGCTTCCGCCTTGAAATAATCTATGCCCGCTTTGGATGCGATCTGTGAGCTGATGGCAACGCTGTCACCCGAAAGCATATGCACTTCAATACCCATTGCTTTCAATTCTTTCACTGCCGGAGCCGACCCGGGTTTGATACTATCGCTGATAGCGGCAACAGCCATGACAGTCTGGTTACGGGCAATGTAAACCACCGAAAATGCCTGTTTCCTGATCATCTGGCTGTACCCAAGAAGCTCCTCTGATACTGAGCAACCGTTTCCTGCAACGTAGGTAGGACTGCCGATATGATAAAGATAATTACCGTAATAGCCGGATACTCCTTTCCCTGTTATACTTTCAAATCCTTCAACCGTATTGCCGGCGGTGGGTTCAGTATTGAAATATTCTATAAGAGCCCCGGCATAAGGGTGTTCCGAACGCCTTTCAATGGCTGCAACTGCTGCAGAAATATCGGTTTTTTTTTCGGTGATCCCGGGTTCGCTTTCATCCCATTTAATCTCGCTCACCGTGGGTTTTCCTGTTGTTATGGTCCCGGTTTTATCGAGAACAATAAGATTGACCTTGCAAAATGATTCAAGACTACTTGCATCCCTGATCAGTATCCCGTGCTCAGCGGCTTTTCCCAGGCCGACGATGATTGCCGTTGGTGTTGCAAGGCCAAGTGCACATGGACAGGCGATGATCAGAACGCTTACTGCAGTTGTGATAGCATGGGTAAATCCCAGACCGGGGAAAAACATAAGCCAACTGAGAAAGGTTACAACAGAGATTATAATGACTACCGGGACAAAGACCGAAGCGATGCGGTCGACTGTTTTCTGAACCGGGGCCCTGCTCCCCTGTGCTTCCTGCACCAGCCTTATGATCTGGGCCAGTACTGTATGCTCTCCCACTTTTTCGGCAACCATAAGCAGGCTCCCCGTCTGGTTCATGGTAGCGCCGATCAGCTGGTCACCGGTCTTTTTTACAACAGGAATGCTTTCACCGGTGATCATACTTTCATCGATCAGGCTTTCGCCTTCCGTAACATGCCCGTCAACAGGGATCTTTTCGCCAGGCCGGATTAAAACAATATCCCCTATCCTGACCTTTGATATCAGGACTTCTTTCTCTTCTCCGTTCCGTATCACCCTGGCGGTTTTCACCCCAAGGTTGATCAGCTTCCTTATTGCAGTTGATGTTTTTGACCTTGCCCTTTCCTCAAGGTACCTCCCAAGTAAAATGAAGGAAATGATCACTACTGCTGCTTCGTAATAGATGTTCGATCCCATCACCATCGCTTCATGGGCCTTGGGGAATATGGTATTATAAAGGCTGAATAAAAAAGCTGTACCGCTGCCCATGGCAACAAGAGTGTCCATATTGGTTGAACGGAACCTTGCCCGCTTGAAGGCTATGACGAAAAATTCCCTTCCGAACCAGAACATTACAGGGCATGATAAAAGGAGCATGATCCAGCTCCTGTATGGCAGGCGGGGTAAAAACATCGAAATGATGAAGACCGGTAAAGCGAATGAAAAGGAGGCAATGAGGTTGATCCTTGCCTGCTTCAAACGCCAGGCCTCACGTGCGTCCTCATCTGCCATCAGATTTTTATCAGTAATAAGACGGTAGCCGATTTGAGAAACAGCTTCCTCAAGCTTCTTAACCGTTGCTTTTTCAGGATCAAATTCGACCAGCACCGTCTGGTTCGCGAAGTTCACGTTGGCCGAACTGACACCATCCACGGCCGATAGCATGCTGTTCACGCTTGCTGCGCAGGCAGTGCAGGACATACCTTCAACTTTATATATTTCCTTGATTGCTTTCATCAGGTATAGGTGTGGGGAAAATTAATGTCAGAACATGCTCCATCTCCGGGAATAACGAATTTAAAAGCTCCTGATTACTTTTCAGGATTTTAATCCCGAGCAATTGCAGGTGCATCTGGTATTCCTTGTCGAGGGTTTTCCTTTTGCGCAGGAAATTTGCAATATCTTCCATCAGAACCTGGTTGTCGTGCCAATTACCGATTAGTATCTCGGTTTGGGTAAGACCCTCCAGTATTGCCTTCTGTTTATCATCCCTGAAAACCAAAGAAACCAGGGATAATATGGTAACCATGGATTTCAGATGTTTCCTGATTTCGTGAATATGTTCGGGATTGGAAGGATAATTACGAAGCAGTTTTATTCTTTTTCCCTTTTTCAGGATGAATTTCTCTGTCCTCGCTTTCAGGGTTGAAATTTTTATTTCCCCGCATAATTTTTTTAATGAACGCTCCGACTTTTTTAGCTTCTTCTCGTCAAAATCCTGGACGATTCCCATGAATTGTTTTGAAAGTTTATTTTCCCTGGCTCGCAGGTACCTGATAAACAATCTCCTCCCCTTTGTTTCTGGTCCATACCTGAGAATTACCATCTGGTTTACCTGCAACTCCCTGATTTTTCCGGAAAAGCTGAATAATTTCCTGAACACATCGAAAGATTCCTGGCTGAATTTCTCAGGGTTAAGCATTTCGAACATCTCCAGGATGGCATTGATCCTTTTCATGTCGACCCGCGTATTGTGGATGTCCTTTTCGCTTCCGGTAATGCTTGCCATGTATAGATTGGAGAGAAAAGAAGCGGTTCTTTTCTTATAAAACCTCCAGTAAAATTCACGGACTTTTGAAGAAGTCATCTGCTGGCCGGATTATTACCCTGTTTTAGGTTTGTTTGTTGCATCGGCTGCTTTGGTTCTTGTTTCTGGTTTTGCTTCAGGAACCGCTATTTCATGGGGTGCGGATTCATCAGGAGGCGGAGAATTAACCGCAAGCTTATAATGTTTATATACTTTGTCAAGTTGCTTCAGCAAGGCAACTCCCTGTTTAGCCTGTCTTTCTTTGCGTTCCCATGAAACATGCATGTCAAGCATGTCTTTCATCATGATGTTCCTGTTGTTTTTCCAGGTACGCAGGGCATTGATCAGGACTGTAGGGAATTGAGATTTTAAAATCGAATACCGTTCCCTTGTCTGCAGCAGTTTGATCCTCTTCAGATGCTGCTCCATGCCTGAAGCAGCTCCCGGATTCCGGCCTTCGGTAAGTATGATCATTTTCTTCAGCCTGTTCTCCATGATCCCTGAGAGGATCCAGATAGCTTCGGTGTAAAACCCGTTTTTCATTGCATTGCCGGCAGCAATGGTCATTTCCCTGACTGTCTTACCTGGTTTTTTAAATTTCCCGGCTTTGATCTTCATGTAGTAAATTTTTTCCTGTGATCAACTCCGTTTCAATGAAAAAAAGAGTAATCAACAGGTGTAACGTTAAAACTTAGGGTAAATATAGGCATTATTCCCGGATTCGTAATAAATGCCTACTTTTGCCGTTGATTTCATTGAATATAAACGATTGCCTGTGTTACGATTTTCCGGTTTTGTAAGTTTAATCCTTTTAATAGGTGTGTTGAGTTGCACCAAGAAAGCTGAGAATACTGTTTTATCCTTTAATTCACTGATCGCCGGTGGTGTGGGCCTTGGATCGGCTACTGCTACCAATGTTCCCTCGAACGCCACTATTATTGCCACTTTTACATCGGCAGTCAATCCTGCCAGTGCAAACAGCGACAATATTGAGCTTTTACGTGCTTTTGACTCTTTAACAGTTGATATGACGATTACTGTAAATGGCAACACGATCACAATGGTTCCCAAAACCGACCTGGGCAGCGGGATCAATTATACCCTTACTTTTTCAAATATCTATGGTACAGACGGCACCATTATGAGCTATCTATGGAGATCCTTTACAACCGGTGGCAACTGGGGCCCCCCGGGACTGGTAGCTTACTGGAATTTTGAAGGAAACACTTATGATCAGCAAAAGAATTATACTGTGAGTTCAGTCATTGACCTTAATTATGTAAAATCTTTGAGAAATTCCCTAGGGCAGTGCGCTGCATTTAACGGAACTTCGACACTGATTCAGGTTGCCAATGCTGATCAGTTGCTGAATACCAACGATTTCACCCTTTCGTTCTGGGTCAAGGCAAATTCTCAGTACCAGATAGACTCCCTGGGTAACCCAAAAAGTCAAATGGTTTTAGGATTGGGAGATTATAAAGGGTTTGAATTTGAGATAGCATCAGATTACAGATCCTGCTCACTCGTTGCTTCCTATGCTCTTTCTGACGGCACTACAGTTTCCGAGGAGATGTCTTTTGCCGGTGATGGAAAAACACAAACAAACGGGGGTTTGCCCGGCTGGATCTATTGTGCTGACCTCACGACTGAAGGAGGCGTTGCAAACCTGATGAAAGATAAATGGGCTCTGGTGGCATTTACCTATAAAAGCTCCACCAGGATAGGCTCACTTTATATCAATGGAGTCATCATGAAACAGCAGGACTTCAATCAATGGCCTTCAGGAGATCCTGCCAGGACCATAACAGGCATGAAATATGGCGGCAACGCTCCCCAGCAGGAGAATATATTAGCTATGGGTTTTTTCCATTCGGCAGGTTCGGAAGCATATTCAGGAACATCCTGGGGGAATTATTACTCTCCCTATGCCGATCATTTCAGGGGGTATCTGGATGAACTGAGGATCTTTCACAGCGCTCTGACTAGCGCCGAGGTATGGCAGATGTTCCTTATCTCCAAACCTTATTAATCCTTTTCTTCCACCAGTACTTTAATACCTCTCATCACTTTTAATGGAGTGTCAACGATGACCATGTTGTACAGCCAGGAAGGTACGCTGCCACCCGGGTCAACAAAGCCTTCGAGTACAGCCGTTACCGTATTTTTACCGCTTGGTTTGAGTGTCCATTTCTGCCAGTAATTCCTGATCCTGACAATTCCCTGACGTTCTGGGACTACATCAAGCAAGGGCTTCGCAGAAACTTCCTTCTCGCCGGTTATCGGGTCAATGGATATTTTGGCTTCAACACAAAGATCCCTGTCATTCAATGGCCAGGGTACATGATATAAAAGATAATACTTGATGTCCCTGTCGGGTTCTTTTGATATCACCCTGATCTCCCTCACATTTTTATCCCACCAGCTTACATTATCCACATTCCCGATATACAAAGAGAGTTTTGCCATGGTAGTATGAAACACCGTTTCTCCTTTAAAGCACTTAAAAGATGAATTCTCGGCTTTCCGTGTGTATATTTTAATACCGTCTTTCTCTTTATTGAATTCCCATGCCTGGGAATAAAGTCCTGAACCAATCAACACCATTACCGAAACAACAAGGAACCTGAACTTATTACCGGGTTTTATTCTTACCAACTGCCTCTTCACGTACGAAATCTTAATGTAAATTTTCTGCAAAGTAACATCATTCTGCTTAATTATGATTGGACGATTTACGATTCCCGAATGAATTGATGGAATTACGATTTGCGAGTTGAATATCTTAAATCGTTGATCGTCAATCGGAAAATTCAATCGTAACTCTAACCTCGTCCATTCGTAAAATATTTTTTTACTTGTCAGGGCTTGAGCATTTTTATAAACACACCTCCCACCACCGACCTGGCCTGGAACCCAACCTGCTTTCCGGTCTTTGTATCATACCAGTCGGTCATGGGAACACGGTCGGGAGTTTCATCCAGGAACTTATGCACAGGGGTGATAAGCATATTAAAATCTGTTTCATTACCGGCCAGGGTAGCAGTCCATAAGATCCAGTCAAGCTTGGTATAATCCTTACGGTTATCAAGAGGAAGACCATAAATATTTAGTTTCGTCTTATAATACTTTATTTCCTGTTCAGCGATTGAAGGATCAAACAGTTTCAGCCCAAGCACTTTGTCCCATACCAGGTTATATTTCTGGCTCCAGCTTCCTCCTTTATCAAAAGCAAGTTTGTAATGATCTTCTTCGGCAGCCATTGTTTTCCATTTTAAAGCAAAGTCCGATGCGGTCTCCCGGAAAATTTTTGCCATCTCAGGTTTCCCGGCCATATCGCAGAGCTTTGAATAACATCCCAGCGCAACAATAGCTTTTATGGAGAGATTGGTATTATGCGCCAGATGGCCGGCGAAATCATCGGTGCAAAGCTGGTTCTCAGGATCAAGTCCTTTCTCTTTCAGGTATTCCGCCCATTTCGAAACAGCCGGCCAGTATTTCACCACAAAATCCGCATTCCCTTCCTTTAATGAAAGAGCATACAGCATGATCATCATATTCCCCGATTCCTCAACCGGCATCTGGTCCTCTTCGGTCACTTCTCCTCCGCCGTAAACCTGCCCGTTGGCCAGGGGATAAGTACCAAGGTCATGCGGGGCGAAGGGGAACTTCCAGCGTTTGGAAGAAGAATATATCATCAACGGTTCAAGCTGGGCCTTTAACAACTCAGGATTACTGTACAACAACACCGGGCATGCGGGGTAAATGACATCCACAGTAGATATACAACCATTACTGAAGTTCTCCTTGGGGAAATACATCGGTGTCCCGTCTATGTCGCCTGCCAGTGAGCAGGCCGCCAGTGACTGCCTGTAAGCCGGGACTGCAATATCGCAATAGGCCTTACCCCCGGCCTGCAGCAGGGATTTCATCATCCGTTCGTCGAACTTAACACAACGT
>Ga0316226_1000986_pt1 | contig 33474 bp, 39 predicted proteins | sample TBH18017metaG_FD_206009 | JGI IMG/M metagenome (GOLD analysis project Ga0316226, IMG submission 206009) | Freshwater microbial communities from Trout Bog Lake, Wisconsin, USA - TBH18017 | ecosystem: Environmental > Aquatic > Freshwater > Lake > Hypolimnion/Profundal zone | place: USA: Wisconsin...
GGTGCCGTTCTTGGCCGCAGAGGGAAATGCTATCTCGTGGATTGCCTCCTACTTGCAGCAGGGGATTGAAGTGGCGTTCAACTCGACAGAGACGGCCAGAGACTTCCAGATCATGGGCAAGACCTCCTACCTGCCCAACTACTATCCTTTGCGGAAGCCGAGAACCATTAAGCCTTCCAGCGTGCAGTTGGATGTGGGCTGCTTTGGAGCGATACGGCCTTTGAAGAACCAGTTGATTCAGGCATTCGCGGCCATCCAGTACGCCAAGGACAAGGGCAAGGTTTTGTTCTTTCACATGAACGGAACCCGCATAGAACAGGACGGCAATAACAACTTGAAGAACATTGTGGCCCTGTTCGACTCTCTGGGAGAGCAGTTCAATCTGGTTCTGCATCCATGGGCCGAGCATGAGGACTTTTTGGAACTGATTGCCAGCATGGATATGTGCTTGCAGGTTTCGTATTCGGAATCGTTCAACATAACCAGTGCTGATGCTGCCAGCATGGGTGTTCCACTGGTCGGCTCCGAGGCGATTGCTTGGCTGCCGGAACGGTCACAGGCCGATGTGAACAGCGTGGCAAGCATGGTAGAGGCCATGGGCAAGGCCGACACGACCAATGTGCAGATGAATCAGTGGGCCTTGACGACCTACTTGAGGAACACGGTTGTGGTCTGGAATCAGTGGATCAAATCTTAATGAGGGGACGCGATGCTGAGGTGCTGGCTTTGCAGCGAATGCGGTCAGCACCGGCCTATTTTCTGGACGCAGAAAAATCCCTCGCCGCGCCGTGATCCCGAACACGATACTTGCCCTCGCTGCTACCGATCTTTTAACGACGCAAGAAAAGTAAGAAATCTCTACGCCAAACAATATGCGAACATGGTAGTATTCCCTCATGCCTTTGCCGAACCAGTTACCGAAGGTCCAGTTCTCCAGCCTGAAGCCGGATGAGCAGCGGTACATGGATCAGATGACGGACGCCGTGAACTCGATGTTGGGGTTCAATGGGACGGTGAAAATTGCAGACCACTTGGATATGGGCGGAAAAAGAATTCTGAATCTGGGAGCCCCGCAAGCCGAAACGGATGCTCTGGCCTCTGGGGTTGCCGAAGGGAAGTATTCTGCCCCTGTACTGGCACAGCAGTTGAAGCCTGGTAGCCAGAATTCAATGGTAGGGTATCGCCAGTTGAACAGTTCTTCGCAGCGAGAGAATTCCAGCACTTGGTTAAACAATCTTCTCTCCACCCCTCCGAACTCCAACAATGTCAATCCCATCATTTCGTCTTCAGGAGGGGTCTCGACCGTCACTATTCCGGCCAGCATCCTGCAAATGGGGGACGGAACCAAGCGTTATCTCCCGGCCCGGACAGACACGCTGACAAATCCTACGGAAACCGGAATTTCGACATTCACGGTTTCGGGCGGAGTAGCAACCGTGGTAATGTCGTCGGCTCCGACTCCGGCATTTACCGATACCACCGTGGTCTACATTGCCGGAACCGGAGAGATTGACGGGACGTACCCAATCGCAACCATCATCAACCCTACGACGTTCACTATCATCGTGACTAGCGGAGTCTCTGGATCGGGCGGGACGGTAAGTTCTGGAGGAACTTTTTACTATTACGTCAACAATTCTTTTCAAAGAGTGATGTTGTCGGTTCTTCCTTCGGCCTCAGATTCTCCATTCAACCGATTGGGAATCTCAGGCGACAACTTTCAACTGATTGCGGTCATCCGCATCAATTCCAGCGGAAACGTGCAAGACGGAACGGCTGGCGGGGGAACGCCGACCAGCACGGCAAATGCCGGATCGAGGTTCTAATGAAAATCATAATCAAAGACGCCAGAGTTCATCCCGTTACGGGGTACATGGAAGTAGACGTTGTGGCCGTGAACGAGCAAGGGGTAGAAGGCCCGAAGAAAACCTACGGCACCGATACCCACCAGATGCAGGCGAAGTACAACGGAGACATTGAGCTTTGGCTGGCCTCGATCAAGGGCACGCATGAGTTACACACAGGGCACCACGACGCTCTGACGGCGGAGTTCATGGCACTCAAGGGGAAGGAATTGTGACGCACTTTGACAGAGATCAGTTGATTTCGGAGTGCCGGAAGTTTTATGCGGAACTGTATCCAGAGGTGGACAGAAACGGTTTCTCAAACGACAGTACCAAGCGAGATATTGAAATGTATCGCTTGATGCAGGACTCTGGATTTTCTGACCACGAGATTTTTGCCATCGTAAACGAAGAAAGAAACAAGTGGATCGCTTCGGCAATGGAGGACGAGGAATTTAAGCCGAACCACATGGCGGTCTATTTCAGGTGAGTCCAAATTTTGGACTGGAGGGAAACATGAGCAAAAAAATTTTGTGTCTCGACTTTGATGGAGTCTGCCATCAATACACCAGCAAATGGGCGGGAGCCGACGTGATTCCCGATCCCCACGTCCCCGGTCTATTTGAGTTTCTGGAAGCGGCCAAGAAGGAGTTCGATATTCAAATCTTCTCCACCCGTAGCCATCAGGAGGGTGGGGTTGAAGCGATGTCGGCATGGTTCATCCGCGAACGTAAGGCGTGGAGAGAGCAAGGCGGTATGCCTCCAGAAGATACTCCGCTGAAGTTGAGTTTTCCGAAGACGAAACCGCCCGCCTATGTCGGCATTGACGACCGAGTTATAACGTTCGAAGGGACGTGGCCGAGCGTGGATTTATTGGTCAATTTTAAGCCGTGGAATAAACGGTAGGAGAATGTATGGACGGCGGAGATGAGTGACTACTGCATCTGGGCCAAGGATCACGTCGGAGACTCGGCTTGTGCTCACGACTGGTTTCTGGTGGCAATCATTCCCCAGACACAGCCGCAGAGGAAGCATTGGATGTGCCAGAAGTGTAAGCGGAGGGAGTGCAGGGAAGCAGTCCAAATTTTGGACTAGGAGAACAATATGGGAGAAATTGAAAATAAATACACATTGTTGGAGAGTTTCTGTATTTTCTTACTAGCCGGTCCAACGCTGTTGTTGGTCGTCGCTCTCTCTTTTCCGCTTACCTTAGTAACGGCATGGATCAGGTGGAAGTTGTGGGCATGGTTTGCCGTCCCCTTTTTACATCTCCCGATGGTTCCTTATTGGGCGATGGTCGGATTGGGAATCTTGATCGGAACATTCCATGGAGTGGATCGGCTTAACGGGTACAAGCCGACATTCAAAGAGCAAGTCAGTCAGATATTGGGGAGCGGAGCGATTCAGTTCATTACTTTGGGAATTGGATACCTAATCCACACCCATATCTAGGTGGGAGAAAGCCGTGAAGGTCAATAAACAAGGCTGGTGTACTTACTGCCGGGATTCCAAGCATCGGCAGTGTACCGGAAAGAGGCGGCTGGGTCACGGGCTGGTTTACCGATGTGAGTGCCCAAAGTGTGAGGGGAGAGAACAAGATGGAGAACGAGATGCACGGATGGCAGTGGTACGGAACCAAGCACCTTCAAGTGTGCCCGTACATGAACGGTGTACCCGTCTATCGTGACGGGATGTTACCCTATCTCTACACCCAACTCCGGCAGGAAAACCACGTCGCCATCACCTTTTGCGGTCAGAATAAAACCCAAGACGAGTTCGTATCCTACTTCGACCGCATCAAGACGCTCCAAGTACTTTGTCGGGTAGAGAACGACAAGAACCTGAAGCCGATAGGATTCTCATGGTTGGACTCGCCTATCGGAATTGACGGAGCTAGAATGGTGCGGGCCGGAATGGCGTTTTTCGGGGGATCGGCCAAGACCAAGGATGCCAGAGACGTTTCCCGGTTGGCGCTAGCGTATGCGTTCATTGACTTGAAGATCGACGTGCTGCACGGCTACGAGTTGATCCACAACATCCCGGCACGGAACTTCTCGGCAAGGCTGGGAGCGAAGCAGATTGCCATTGTGCCGAACTGCTTTTATTGGGAAGGGAAGTTGGTGGCCGGAAGGGTGATGGAGTTGAAGAAGGAAGATTATCTCCCCAAGTTCAACGAGTGGTTCGAGAAGCAGGAGAAGCCGTAGTCCAAATTTTGGACTCTCCGAAGTGAAAAGCCGTAGAACATGAGAAGTCTATTTAGGAGAAAACTCTTTGTGGTAGAGCCGCTCCCCAGCCTCACGCATAGCACAGGCGACTTCGTAGATTTCTGACGATCCAAGATCAATCATAATTCGGTTGGCGCAGATGCGAACTATCCATCTGCGTTTTGTTTTTGACCAACACACACCTTTTCTTCCAGAAGTGTTTGTACGCATTGTCTTGTTCATCTGGTTTTGTGAATTATTGGCAGGGCGTAGATTCTTGCGGCGATTATCGAGGGTATTCCTGTTGATATGGTCTCCCATGAGCGGGTCGTCTTGAGCAAGCCCAAGTATCAGGCGGTGCATCGGGACTGCTGTTCTCTTTCCGTTTGTTTTGAAGTCGGTTCGGTAGGCGTAGAATCCCTCACCTGTGCGACATTTCAAGGCGTGCCACTTCCACTGCATCAACCATTTGTAGTCAGCAGCGTCAACGATGGTGAACTGGCCGCGAGTAAGGTGGATGATGCGACAGTACACGCCGTCGATCTTGAAAGGGACAGCATCTTCTAGTTTGGGTATATGGCGAGCATGTCCCTGGATATACATACGTGGCTGACCAAAGATCATCTTTTGCTTCCGGTCGCTCTGAGGTGCGAGTGATGTATTTCCACCGCATCCACAGTGGCATTTTCCGTATGGGGTGGCACATTCATTGTCTCCACAAATGCAACTGTTCAAAAGAGTCATGCGCCTGTAGTGGCCCAAGGCAAACATGCGAGGATAGCCCTTGCGAGAGTGCCACGATTCATTGTCGTGGTCGGAAATCTTGGTTTCAGCGCCGCAGCCGCAATGACAGGTTCCGAAGGGAATTTTACAGTTTGGATTACCGCACAGGCAGGATATACTCAATTCAGGGGATGTCATGATCTCTCCTCATAGAGATTAGGCTTGTCCGGCGTTTCCCGCGCCTGACATTCCCTATTATATCCTTCCGAATCAGAATCCTATAGAAGAAAAAATCGGGGTGCGGTACGCTTTCAACTGAGGAGCTTCGCGCTTAAATGGGAAAGCCATCGGGAGAAAACGCACAGCTTCAGCAAAGTCAGAGTTTATTGGCCCAGCAAATGGCGGCCACTGGAGCGACTTCCACGGCGGAAGGCTCGCAGTTGTTTAATATGGCCCTTCCCGGTCTGGAGCAGTCCGAGTCCTACTACAACAAATTAGCCTCTGGCGACCCCCTAGCCCTGCAACGGGCCAACGCTCCCGCGATTCAGGGAATCAACGCTAACACTCAGTCAGCAGAGAAGAAGATCATCTCCGACAATCCGAAAGGGGGAGAGCGGAATCTGGCGTTAGAGACAGCGGATTTGGGGCAAGGGCAGCAGATCAGCCAACTCACAACCGGATCGTATTTGGGCGCGTTTCCGAGCCTATCTCAACTCGGTGGGCAGAACGTATCGCAGGGCAATCAGGCGACGGCCACAGGGCTTCAGGGAGAGAATTCAGCCGCTAATCAGTACGGCCAGATGCAGCAGCTCAACAACGAGGCCAAGGCGACAAGTTTAGGCGCATTTTCAAGTCTCGGCGGCGCAGGTTTGGGCGCACTGGCGGAGATCTGATGCCTCAATCCCAAGACCCCAAGACGATTGCCATCGACCCGTACCAAACCACGGTTCCGCTCGTACCTCTTCAGGTTCCGCAGGCGGCGGACTCGGCTCCCCGGAACTCTGCCTCTCCTCCGGCCTACTTCGGGAAATCGACGGGTATTGCCACCATAGGAGACTCCCTGCTTCGCGGGTTTCTGCAAGGCCACGCGCAAAAAGAGGCTCGCAAATACGCACAGGCTTCGGCGGCAATCAATGCAGGACAGGCGGCAGAGCAATCGGCTTACCAGACCTATCAGGACTCCATCGTTGCAGGGAAGTCTCCTGATGAGCAGAAAGCTCTCTACGACAACTACGCTGGGATTTACCAGAAGAACACCGAGGCGATGCAGCAGTTCGCCGTGCCGGAAAAGAAGTCTAAATCGAAGGACGGTGCCAAGCCGAAAGGGGAAGGCAAGGACAAGACCCAAGGACAGGGTTTCGGCGGCAAGATCAAAGACTTCATGGAAGCCAACCCGCACTTGGTTCCCCAGATTGCCATCCTGACCCGTTCGGCAGGAATGAAGCAGCCGGGGTTGAGTCCCGAAGGGCAAGCCAAGCAGTTAGAGTTGAAGGCGGCACAGCAGCAGTCGGCTACGGCAGATGAGGCGTTGGCAACGGCACAGCAGAAGCGTAAGGACATGACTTACGTTTCGCAGTTTTCCTCACTGACTCCCGAGCAGGTTCAGGCGCTTCCTCCCGAGCAGCAGAAGGAATTGGCGGCGGCGAAGTCACGGCTTGAAATGGCCGGAGTGGACAAGGGAGCCAAGTACCAACTCTTCGAAGATGGAGCAGGAAATCAGGTTTCTATCCGCGAAGGAGAACCCATTCCTACTGGATACAAACTGGTCAACACTTCGAAGTCGGGACAGAAACTTTTTGTCGATTCCAATGGAGGTTTTCACTACGCCATCCCCGGCAACGAAGAAAAGGGTTGGAGTCCCTTTGTTCCTTCGGCTATGCCCAAGCCGGGAAGCCAGCAGTATGCTTTGCAGAAGTTCTTGGAAGGACGCAGCAAGACCTTTCAGACCGCCACCAATGAGGACATTGAGGCGTTCAACCAGCAGACGGCCAAAGACAAGCAACCTACTGGAAAGACGGTCAGCACCTCTACCACGGACGAACACGGAAACCGGACGACGGTTACGACCAAAGAGCGTGGCGGAATATCTGCTCCACCAAAGGGATCAACCGCTCCGCAAAAGAGAGCAGCGGGGCCGATCACTCCGCCTCCAGGTAGAAAAACACTGACGGACGCAAATCGGGAAGAAAAGAGAACGGCGGATCAACAAAAAGGAACGGCGGCGGCATACAAGGAATACACCGACAAGATTGCCTCCAATGGAGCGAAGTACGGCGGTGATACTGCCTCTCTGCAAGCCGCAAACAAAGCGGCACAAGACGCTTATCACGCCAAAATTTGGCAGAATGAAAAGAACTTCCATCGTGGCGATAAAATGACGCAGGCCAAAGACGCCAAAGGCATTATCTACGGTTCATTTGATGGCAAGAACTTCTTCAACGTAGCAACTGGACAACCGTATCAGGGACAATAAATGGATCATCTACAACTACCCGAAGGGCTGACGTTGGTGGACGAACCCAAAGCCCCTCCGGTGGGGGCGCAGCCGTCTGCACTAAAAACTTCTGATCCACAACTTCCCAAGGGGTTGACACTGGTAGGTGAACAGGCTCCAGTAGCCGAGACGCACCCCAACATGCCTACTGGTTTGACCCCGCACGAGCCAAAGCCGTCATTCTGGCAGAGAGCGGTCAGCGATGAAGGTGCAGGCAAACTCATTGGTCACATCGGCAAGGCTTGGGAGAAGATCAACACCCCCATTGCTGATTTGATGGGCGGGGCGGGAGTCACACAGTCGTTCATGACCCGCGCCATTACGGGGTACACCCCAGAGCAGATTGAAGACGCTCTCGACCACCCAGAACAATACAATCTCTCCCGGTCGCAAGCCTTCTGGCTTGGTTTCTTCGGCGGCAAGCAATCCTCTATCGCTGAAACTGGAGCCAGTTTCACCTCACCTGTAGCTGTCGGAATGGAAGCGGCAGGCGGGATGGTTGGGGAACTGAATACGCAGTCCATGCGGGCAGAAAAGGCCGCGCAGGAGTCTTTGGACGCACTCAATGAGGCCAAGCGCATCGGCAACCCAGAGATGATCGAATTTGCCGAAAAGGACGTGAAGGCGACCCGCGCCGCCGTACAGCAAGTAGAGAAGTGGAAGCGCAGCGCCGCAGCCATTACCGCAGGCACAGGCGCAATGTTTACCGGACAAGCTCTGAATCAGGTAAATGAAGGAGCACAGCAACTCCAGCAGGCCCAGACCCCGCAGGAGAGGATGGCGGCATGGTCGAACATCCTGCAAGGTTCGGCGTTCTCGGTGATGGGCGGAGCCGGAATCGCTACCGGAGCAGAAGAACACAAGGCAGGAGAGTCTCCGGTTCACGACTATTACCGCAAGACGGTCGAAGGTCAGCCGTGGGAAGAAAACGCGGCCAAGCGTGCAGTCCAAAATTTGGACAAGAAGTTCAAAGAAAAAGAGCCGGAAGCCTACGAGGAGGCCCGCCAGAAAACCGTGCAGACGGCTTTGCGGCAGAACCTTCGGGCTCTTACGGAAAAGGAAAAGGCCCGCGCAGCCGAGAAGGAAGCCTACCGTCAAGAGCGGATTGAGGCGCGTCCTGAAAAGCGGCAAGCATCCGCAGGCGAAAGAACCAGACGCGGCAAGCAAGCCACAGAAATTCAGGAGACAAGAGCCGAACTTAACCGCAGGCGGCATGAGGCGCAGGAGCAAGGCCCAGAGGTCGCACAGCGGCACGTAGAGGCCGTTCCTGATGGCAATGGTGGGTATGTGTTTCCCGCAACGTATTGGGGCGAAGAGAACACCTTTGGCGTAGCGCACGATGTTGAAGGTCATGGGGTTTATCGTCAAACCCCAAGGGGCATCGAGTGGCTGGATTCCAACGGCAGTTTCTCGGAGACTCCAGAACAGGGATTTGTCACCAAAGACCCCGATACCGCAGTCACACTGGCACGGATTTCCTCTCTCAAAGCCACGGCAGAGTCTCTGGCTGAGGGGGAAGGCGGAACCCCGGAACAGAAGAGAGACGCGGACGCTCTGGCCGACATTCATCGCCAGTTGGTGACGGGAGAAATTGACGCCAAAACCGCACAGAAGCAGGTAGGAATTGCGGAAAAGATTCAGTTGCCGGATGAAATCGCGGCAGCCAGAGATGGACGGCTGAATGGGCCGTTCCATGAATCCAGTGTTTCGAAGTATCTGGCTCAGTTGGAAGAAGAATCCAAGGACTTGCCGGAAGAAGATCGCCGTGAGTTGCTGGACAATGCGGGACTGATTGCCCGTCAGCAGACCGAACAGAATTTGCATCACGTCTATCAGCCGGGAGACTACATTACTTCGAAGTCTGGGGTACGGTGGACTCTGGACTCCAAGGGAATGTTGCATCCTGACGACGGCGGGCAACCTGTGCCGTTGATGAAGCGGGGTTTCTACTCCAATCAGGCGATGCAGTTGGCCGAATCAGGGCAAGTGGGCTACGGATCGAGGAGCCGAGCCGAGCGTAGGGCCGATGCGGTAAGACGCAGAGAGATTGCCGAAGCTATTGCGGATAAACAGGAAGAAGTTGACCGCGAGATGCGGCTGGCCGCGCAGCAGCAGGGCTTGCAGACGGTTGAGGAAACCGCGCCAAGAGCCGATACAGCGGAGAAGCAGGCTAGAGAAGCACGCTTGATGTCGCGGCCTCCGCGTAAGCCGGAATCGCAAGTTGGAAAAATCGTTCGCATGGTCATGCAGGCCATTCCCGAAAAGAAAGGCATCATCAGCAGCATTGCCGAGCAGAAAGGCGTGTCTCAGGAAGAAGTCAAGCGCATCGCTCTGGCAACCTATCCTGCCCTTTCAGGAACGACGGAGCAGAAGATTGCCGGGTTGGAAGTTGGGGATAGGTTGGGTGAACCTGTACGGAAGTCGCCGTGGATTGTGGAGCAGGGCAAAGACGGAAGTTTGTATCTGCGTTCCGGCAACGCGCAGCCGTTGAAGCTGGACAGACTCAACCCTTCGGAGTTTGTGAAGAACCTGATGGAGCGGGCCAAGTTGGAAAAGGATTTGTCGGCAGAGTCAGACCAGATTGCCTCTGACAAGCCCGCCTACACCCGCTATGAGCAGGAACAAGTCCAAGCCGTGGAGGAATCGGCCAAAGAGAAGCCACCGGAGCCAAAGACCGAAACGCAGGCCAAGGTTCGCGCCAAGGTAGCCGAGCGGCGGGCCAGAGTAGTCGAGTCGGTAGCGACCAAAGCGGCGGCAGAGGCGCTCGATCCTCAGACGACCAACGAAGAAGAAGCCGTGGGCAAGGCCGAAGAAGCCGAAAAGAACATCAAGACGGCGGAGGAGGCTTACAAGCAGGAGGCGGAAGCCAAGTCCAAGACCGAACCCGAAGGCGAGGGATTCCAGCAGAAAGCACCCGTAACCATCGGACTTCGCGGCAATCAGGGAACCATTGTCCAGAACCAGAAGAACGTTCCCTTCCACTTCGAACTTGTGCCTATCGAAGCACTGATGACTTCGCATGAGTGGCATGGCTCCACCCTGATTCCCAACCCGACCTACCCGGAAGCCTTGCAGCCTCGGACGATCTCCGAAGGAGAGTCGAAGCAGAACGCTTTGCGGGCTGAGATTCCTACTCCCGAAGGTGGGGGTTACGACTGGAGACAGTACGCCGACAAGACCATCAACGGGGCCATGGGGCCAGCGATTGTCGATAACGGTGGGCAGGTAGTCGGCGGGAATACTAGAATTGCGATTCTTCGGAAGCACCTCCAGAATTTGGATGCGGTTTCCGACCCAGAACAGCGAGACATCCACAAAGCCGGAATGAAGATGGCGATGGAGCGACTGGCAAAAGAGTCAGGAATCACCCGCTATCCCGACGATGGAAAGTTTTATGTCGTGGTTCGGATGCTGGAAGAACCCATCAAGGACACCCGGCAAGCCGCTGAGTTGGGACGGTTGTTCAACAAGCACATTGGAGTAGAGATTACCAAGTCGGCCAGAGGGGTATCGTTCGCCAAGTCGTTTGATGAACCCTTGCTTGCGGAGTTGGGCCGCAGGGTAGAAGTGAAAGACGGCATCCTTCCGGCCATGAAGGACGATCCTGAATTCTTCCGCGACCTTGTGATAAACCGTTTCGGCATCACCCCGGAGGAATACGCCAATTGGTTTGAAGAGATGCCGGGACGCGGGCTGGTTTTGCATGAAGAAGGACGCAATCAGTTTGTCAAAGCATTGCTCGGGACGGTCATCAAAGATACTTCGATCTTGAATCGGCTGGAAGGCAAGACCCCGTACCGGGCATTGGAACGGGCGTTGGGCTACATCGTCAAGATGAGAGCACTGCCTGACCGGGATATATCTTCCAAGATTGTCGAGGCGATGACGGCGGCGGCAGAGACGCAGGCTACCGACCCCGGCTTGTCGCGGACCAACGATAAGTGGAGCGCTACGTACAACCCCGACCAGCAAGAGTTAATGGGGATGGAGTCGGACAACCCGCCCGAACCGGACAGGGTGGTGGAGGCTATTTGGCGTGCTCTGCACACTTCCGATGCCGCTACGCCGCGAGTGTTTAATGATCGGTTGAAGAGTTTCATTGGAGAGGAAACCTCCAAGGGAGGATGGCTGATTGAATCTCAAGTGGAAACCCCTGCGGAAGCGTTTAACCGGGCATTCAAAACGGAACTGCGTCAAGTACAGCACATGCGCGGAGATTCAACAGAAGGAGTTACCCAAGAAGAATTTGATGCTGCCCTCAAAGGAAGAGAATTAAGCGACCAAGAGAGGGAAGAAGCCGAAGATCGAGCGGACGGCAGGGAGCCAATAATTCCTGCTGCTGCGGTTGAGCCGACTGAAGCGGTTCCCGCTGAGGCGAGTCAGACGGTTGAGAAACAGGCTGAACCCGCCAAAATTACCGAAGCCGAAAAGGAGTACGTCAACGAGGCTCTCGAAGGCGTAGATAAACACCCTGCAGCTTTCCGTGATGAAGCTATCCGCCTCGGTGTACCGAAAGACACGGTGGAAAGGCTAACAGCCTTTACAGAGGATAGGAGAATACGCAAGAGCAACGGCCAAGAACTTCGGAAGTTGATGGAGCCGTTAGTTGCGAAGGAATATACGGCAGAGAAAAGTCCAAAATTTGGACTGGAACCGCCACGGACAGACACGGCCAAAGCCGCAGATGAAAGACTCGCTTCTCAGAAGCAAGAGCAAGGCTACGTCACGGCTTCGCAGCTTCGTGAGTTCCTGAAATCCCATCCCGGAACCAAGGCGGAAGCCGATGATCTGATGCGGACGGCTACCCTCATGGCTGAGTACGTATATGACGCTGATCCCCCGGTAGGAGTCGAGAAGTCCGATGCTCTGGATTGGGTACTGCGGGAACGGCTGGCAAAAATCGAACGCGGAGAGAGCAAAGGCAAGCGCGGCGAATACAGCGACCCGGAGATTGAAAAGAACTTTGGCACGAAGATTCTAAAACTGCACGATGCCGCAGACCCGACGACGTTCATCCACGAGTTCGCCCATGTGATCTTCCCGCTGTTGAGCGATGAAGATTTGAAGGCCATTGACACCATCGGTGGGCATCGGATGTGGGAAGGAAGGCCGACCGGAAACCGCTATGCGGAGATTTCCGAGAAACTGGCTCACGGCTTAGAGCAGTTCTTGCGGGACGAGAACCCCACGGGATTTACCGCAGAGGTGAAGCAGGTACTTGCCAAGGTCAAGGCCATCATGCGGAAGGTGTATCTCTCCTTCGCGGGTGATCCGCTCTCGAAGTTCAAGAACACGGAAGAGTCCCGCGCTGTGTTTGCCAAGATGTTTGGCATTACTGGATTCGACAAGGCTGACGACTTCCTGAAAGATGTTCGCAAGGCCAAGGCCGAAGAGAAGCGCATCAAGAAGCCTTCGGAAGAACCTCACCCTCTCGTAGCTTTAGGCAAGGAGATGGGAGCCAGCGGCCTAGCCGAGTCTCTGGCTGGCAAGATTGAGGACTCAGTAGGCGAGAGGGTTGATCCCCGCAAGGGAACGGCGGTACTGAAGTTCAATGAGCCGATAGATGCGGTAGCGGCCTTCCAAAAAGTCGGCACCAAGGGCAACAAGATTCAGGATGCCGAACTGATTCGTGGAGAAGATGGCACTTGGGGCATCCGGTTTAACACGGACAAAAAGTTGCCACCGGACATTCTGCATCAGGACTTGCCGGAACGGAACAAGGGAGAACTCGGACTTGCCTTGGAGGACATGGAAAAGCAGTTACGCGAAACACCGTCCTACAAGATGACCCAGCGGCAATTACTGGAGTTGAAAATCCGAAATCTGAAGAACCGGATTCGGGCCGAGTACGGCGCAGAAGAGTTGAAGCCGGAAACGAATCCTGAGTTGGCAGACAAGGCTTTAGAGGAGGCCAAAAGTGGAAGAGAGACAGCCAACGGAGTACGAAAAGAGTCTCATGGAGTATCTGGGATTCAAAAGCCTCAAGGAGTTGGAAGAATTTCTAAACCTTCCTTCTTGGGGATGCCCGGACATGCAGGTTCCGCAGAACGAGGAGGAGCAAAGGGAAGCGCAGTGGCAAGAGTCCCTGCCTCGTTAGCCGAAGTCAAGCCTGTGGGTTTGGAACCTATCGCTAAACCGCGTGGCAATCCCGTAGGAACGGTCACAGGCGAGGCGTTTGACCCGAAGGCATGGGTAGAGTCCTTGAAGCGTTCAGGACTGCCAGAGAACGCTCCTGCGCCGACTTACGCACTTGATCCCAAGACCGCAGCGGTACTGAAGTTCCCCGGCCAAAAACAAGTGGTGCAGTTAGCTATGAGTGCATTGGAGCAGGGTGACGGGGTAGTGATTGCAACGGCAACGGGCACAGGCAAAACTTTTTCCGCGATGGGTACGGTGAAAGAGTTCCTGCGGCAGAATCCCGACGCTCTGGTTTTGCATATCACCAAAAACCGTGGATTGGTTAAGTCCGCTGTGGAGGTAGGAGAGAACTACTTTGGATTGACGGTGGAAGGCAAGGCTCCCAAGGGGGGAGAGCAGTCGGGAATCTTCGCTACCAGTTACGTGGGCTTACTAAACGACCAGACCTACCAGAACATGAAGTGGGACTTGGTGGTAGCCGATGAATCAGGAGAGGCGCGTAACTGGTACGCCCCGGAAAACCAGCAAGGCAAGATGCTGAAGAAGGTCATTGAGCAGTCCCGCAAGGCCATCTATCTATCGGCTACTCCGTTCCATTCCCCGATGGAATATGGATACTTGGACAAGTTGGGACTCTGGCCGAAGGGCGGATTCGACAAGTGGATTGAACAGAACTTTGCCCACGAAAAGATCGGTGATCGGGTAGTAGCGCGACTGGACCCGGCCAAACAAGCCAAACTCCGCCAGCAGTTGATTGAGCGTGGTCAATTGGTGTCGCAAGCCATCTCGTATGACGGTTACACCGCTCACTTTGGAGTTGTCCCGGTCACCGACCAGATGAAGCGAGGGCTGGACAGAATCCACGAAGGCTTTGCACGGGCCAAGAGCCAGTTCATCCGCATGGGCAAGAAGGGAATGTCGGAGAAGGCCGCAGCGTTTGAGGCAACCTACACCAAGGCGTTTCTGGAGAGGGAACGGATTCCCCAGGCCATCGAGTTAGCAAAGCAGGCCAGAGACAAGGGCTGGCAGGTGATGCTGTTCTCCGAAACATCTTCGGAAGATTTGTTCCGGCGTGAGAGAACCCCCGGCGTGGAGCCTTCGACCTATCAGGAATTGGATGACGCGATGGGTGGACAGCTCTCCAAGATCATTCCCCCGTTTGAGAACGTCTATGACCGCTTGAAAGAGAAGTTTGGGGATCAGATCGGAGACTACTCTGGTAGGGGAAACACGGCAGTCAGCCGCGAAGAAGCCAAGCAAGGTTTCATGACTGGCAAGCAGCCGATGTTGTATTCGACCTATGCGGCTGGCGGAATCGGAGTCAGTTTGCACGATGCTGACTTCCCTGAGATGAACGTCAAGGGCGGCGACAAGCCACGGGTTGCCATCTTCTTGGGACCGCCGTATTCGGGCGTACTGCTGGAACAGGCGATGGGGCGCTCATGGAGGTTTGGAGTTAAGTCGGACGTTCATGCTGTGTTCCTTGCCACGGATTCAGAGCCGGATGTAAGGCTGATGTCGCAGAAGGTTGGACCTCGGATGCGGGCTTTACGCGCAGCGGTGCATGGGGAAAAAGATTCTCTAGCATCGGCCATGGGAAGCTACACGGACGAGGAAAAGGTGCGGGCAAGACAAGATGCTCTGGCGTATGCCGAAGGCGACGAAGTACGGGTGAACGCCGGAAGCTATCAGGTACGCAGCAAGAGCCGGGACGTGGGGATCAACAACTGGAGCGAGATCAATTTCCCGAATGCCGACACCGCGAAGAACAAAGGTATGAAGTATGGGGAACAGGTGACTGGAGGGGATTGGTCAACGCTCTATCAGTCGAAGTTTGGCGGCATGGAACCCCCGCCGTCACCGCAGGACGAAGCCGGGAAGAAGATCATCAACGAAATCGGCAACGCGGCGGTTTCGGGGAAGGTTGAGTCAGTCCAAAATTTGGACTCAGCCGACAGAGAGGCCGTGACCGGAGCGGCAGCATCGGTTTCGGCTGACGCTGTGGATGCGAATGTCAAGCGGGACAAGTCGGCGGCGGCAAGACAAGCGATGGAAAAATACCTGCACATGCCGATTGATCCGCACGCATGGAGAAAAACCTATCAGGGCAAGAAGGTGATCTGGGAGTACACCGGATCACCGGAAGATTTGCAAGGAGTATTCAAGGACAAGCCGACCCGCTGGCAGAGGTTGAAGGAAAAGATAAACCTAAGTCAGTGGTATGGAGGTAGCTATTGGAGTCAGGAAATCGGTATCCGTTCCATCACTCGTCGCGCTGGAATGCGGGAGGTGGGCGAGGAAATCAACCGTATCAACCGTTCCTTTGAGCGGGATCGGGAGATGATTTCATCGGGATATATCCGTCTGTTGGTAGACATTATGCACACCAACAAGGTGAACCCGCATGACCCGAAGGTAATGGATGAAATCTGGAGCGTGGTGCGCGGAGAGACGGTTTCGGAAAATCCGGCAATCAACCGCGTGGCGGCAGACATTGCCGACCTAAATGCGATTGTGCATGACGATGCAGCCAAGGCCGAAGTCAAACTGAAAACCCCAAGTGGCGCAGTGATGCCGTGGAGCGATATTTCCAAAGACCCGCACTACATGCCCAACCGAGTAGATTGGGATGCCAAGCTGCAAGACCCTGTAACCAAGGAAACGGCCACCTTGAAGGAGGTCATGGGTAAGACCTTTGCAGAGGATAAACGGCGTCGGATCATTGAATCGGTCATTCGCGGCAGGAAGTCCTATGTCACGGGAGAACAGATTTCCTACGATGAAGCCGTGGACTATTTGAAGCAGTTCTCCACCGGACTTCCAGTGGTGGGCGAGTTCAACCGCGCCAGAACCATTGACTTCCCAATCATCAAGAAGGACTACAACACGCTGATTCGCTATTACCTCCACGCGGGAGATGCTATCTCGCTGGAGAAGAACTTCGGGCAGGATCGGCATAAGCTCAACGCCGAAATAGACAAACTTCCGAACGAGGCTTCCCGTAAAACCATTAAGACAATTTTCGACGGGATTCTTGAACCGCAAAAATGGGACGACGCCACCGCCCATATTTACAACCTAGCCGTAGCCTATGAGGTGGGAAGCAAAATGACTCTCTCGGTGGGCAAGGTCTTGTATCACGGCGTAACCGTACCGATTGGACTCAAGGGAAGGGTCCGGCCTTCGATAGAGGCTTTAGCGCACATTGCGGCTCATCCTATCGAGTCGTTTGAGAATGCAACCTACGTTGGAACTTTGGCGCGTCAGGTCAATGCCGCCGACATCATCAGCGAGGAAAGCGATCAAGGCATCACCCACTGGCTACTAGGAACCACAGGATTCAATGCTGGATATAAGTTGGTGCGAGTGTTTGCGGGCGAGTCGGCGCGGATTTGGATGGAGCAGTACGCCATGCACGAACTCCAAAAGCCGAGCAGTGCTCCAGAGGCTCGGAGACTCCTCAAAGATGTCATGTTGATTGGTGACCACGCGATTAACGAAGCCGTTGAGAACGGAAGATTCTCGCCAGAGGATTTAGCGAAGGGACAAACTGCCTTTGCCAACCTCACCACTTGGTCGAATAATCCAGCACAAATGCCGGGATGGGCAAGATTGCATATGGATCGCAATGAGTCCACCGCAACGATCAGCCTGAAACGGGCAGTACGACTGACTTACGGCCTGCAGTCGTTTTCTTTGAGGATGTCGTCGTTCCTTCGGGAAAACCTATGGGACGAGGCGATGATCCACCACAACCTAAAACCTCTGGCCTATTTTGCCGTGATGTCCTACCCAGTCGGCAAGGCTTTGCAGGCGACCGGACTAGGGTTGTCGCACGGCCTCCATGCCGGAATGGAGAAGGCTACGCATCGGGGGCACAAGAAAGACAGATGGGACGCATGGTGGGAGCAGCAAAAAGATTTGTTTGAGAACCCTACCGAATGGAAGGCCGCGAAGGACTTCTTCGATACCAGTTGCCTTGCCTACGGACTAGAGATGGCGAAGGTAGTCGCTGACCCGTTCATGGATTTAGCGCAGGGTAATAGGAAGAAGTCAGCAGCGGAGTTCCGCTATCTGCCGCGTGACGTAGCCGAACACGTTGTCGGCCCTGCGTATATGGATTTGTTTAAGACTGTGTTTGAGTTTCCGTCCGAGATTGGTAAGATTAAGTCAGCGCAGCATCATCGGGAGCAGATTCCCGAAAAAGAGCATCGTGCTCTTTGGAAGTACGCGACAGATCAGGTGCCAGCGTTGAAACTATATCCACCGATTGAAGAGAAGACCGAAAAGAAAAAGACCACTGGTTTTATTTACGCCCCACCGGGAAAGTAAAGGAGAAGAAAATGAAAGTTGCTTTTGTATCGCAAGACGACTACAACGAAATCTGGCACGCGCTCCACCCTCAAGATCGGTTCTTATTGGGCAGCGGAATTAGCGGAGCAGTAATTCACATCAATGACACACTGATGTTGACGGATGCTACTGTCATACCAGCAGAACAGTTAATATCTGAGATACGGACTGCCTATGCCGAAATCAGGAGACGGAAAAACTTGTTTAAAGAAAGCGAGGAGGCAGATCATGCAGATGCAAAAAGTTAGAATGAGGTTCGAGTCTGGATCGGAGGAGACGTGTTTCATAGCAACTTTGGTAGAGGAAAGTCGAGAAGAGTTTCGCGAGCGATTGTTATCTTGGCCGAAGGAAGGAAGAACCTTCAATGATTTTGGGGTGATCGAATCATTGGCTATCCTAGAGACGACCGAAGATGGTGTTGTGGTGATTGAAGAAGCGGTTGCTTGATGGCCCCACCGGGAAAGGAATGACATGCCGTTCAAATCGAAGGCCCAACAGAGACTCATGTTCGCCAAGCAAGCCCGTCACGAGTTAAAACCGGGAACCGCGAAGAAGTGGGCGCATGAAACCAAGGACATGAAGCACTTACCGGAACGCAAGAAGAAAAGAAAGTCTAAGCACAGAAGCAGCGGCAGAAAATAAATTTGCCAACATCTCCGAGGTGTGCCATGATACCGCAATGAAAGTTGGATGCTACACGTTGCATTTGTACTGCGAAACTTTCGGAGACACCGGCCATCAATGGGGTCTCGTAAACGGAGAATATAAGTTTCCCAAAGATCAGATACAGATGTGCAGCGGTAACTACGATGGTTTTGCAGATTTCACGGGGAGAACTGAAACCGAATGCCTTCGGGCTGCTAAAAAATCAGGATGGATAATCAGTCCAAAAATCAAATGCCCAGCGTGCGTTAAGGCTGGGTTCTAGTCCAAATTTTGGACTCCGGCTACTCTGCTTTCAGGCAAGCCACCACTTCCTTTGAGATGGATACCTTACTCCAGAACTCTCGGATGGCGGCTTCTTTTTTCTCTCTGGGTAATTTCAAAAGCCGGGACAACTTCTTCTCCAGCACGGCATCTTCGGCTACTTGTTGGTCGGTATGGAAGTCGGATTCTACGGGCTGACGCCGGAATAGCTCAACTAGCTCGGGAATGAGGAACGGTGTTCGTTGGGCCGTCAGGGAACGGCCCTGCTTCTTCCAGATCATCTGCCGGATAGTCTTAGCAGAGTAGAGGCAGAGTCCCCCAGTTCTCTTGTCCCCGATCTTGACGTGGGGAATCTTATTTCTGAGAAGGTACTTACGAGCGTAAGCCTCCGTCCACCCCATCAGTAAGGCCACTTCAGGCCGGGAGAAGATGCACTTGGAGTCGATGTCCATGTCTGAGGGGAGAGGGTAGCGGCGCTGGTAGATCATTTCCGTGGTGCGGAGCCGTTCGGCAAAAGCCGCAGAGGGGTCTAAGAATCGGGCATCGGACTTCTGTTTGGGAGCCTTGCCGGGGATGGATTCTAAGTAGCCGTTTTTGACCAGCCACCAGATATGGTCAGGAGTAGTGCAGAGCACGGAGCAGATACCGGACAGGGAAAGCCAGCGCACTTCAGGCATCCAGTTGCACCTTCTTCGGTCTGCCGCCTTTGTAGCTTGATTTGGGCCGGGTAAGGTGGGACTTCTTTGCCATAGCTGAGAACTCTTCGGAACTCATCTGGCGACGGGCAGCACTGATTTGCCCGATCTTCCGGTAATAATCGGGATCACTTTTTTTAAGGCCAGTTGATTTCGGTTTGGAGGGGGCATCGAGCACCCCGGACTTGACGGTGAGTGGCTTGAGTTTCTTCACAATCGTTTTACGCATGTCAGTCATTCTAAAGTAAAAGAAAAATTCTGCCAACAAGTATTGACAAGGGTTCCGCGCTATGCAACGATGGGAACCGTTATGAGTGAAACGATGACACCGAGAAAAAAATACGAGTACCATAAGATTCAACGGGATAAGCCTTGGAACCAGGGTAAGCTCATGGTTAAGGGGTTGAAACTTACACAGGCGCGGATTGACGCTGGACTGAGTTCTACGGAAGTGGCGAGGCGCTTGGGATGTAATAAAGGCTCGGTCTGCAAGTGGGAGCAGGAGTATTTGATCCCTTCGGAGGAGCGGCTTTTGAAGTTGGTTGAGATGTACGGCACAGCGGAGTTTCTGGATTGGAACTCGGTATCGTTGGATCGGTTGGCCGAGTTGGGAGCGAAGGTGAAAGAAATTACGGAGGGGAAGAATGGACGGGGATAGCAAATACGGCATGAAGTCGAAGACGATCAAATCTGTGATCGGGAAAAAGATTGCAGAGTGGGTTGCCTCAATCGAAGACGAAGGGTTACGGAAAGAAGTTGAGGGCAAGGTGATCGTGACTGGTGGCTGTATTACCTCCATGCTTCTTGGGGAGATGGTCAACGACTTCGACATTTACTTCCGCGACCATGACACCACCTTAAAAGTGGCGACGTACTACTTATCGAAGTTTAAGCCGCGCAAGGTGAACGGCATTGAAGTGCCGCTCAGGATTGATGATTCAGACGGGCGTATCCGGGTTGTGGCAAAGTCGGCAGGGTTGGCGAGCGAAGCCGGAACGGAAAAGCCTTACCAATACTTTGAAGGGAACCCGTCAGAGACGGCATCGGGGGATTACATCGACGCGGTGATGACAAACGCGGGTGACATCGAAGAAACGCATCAGGAAACCGAAAAACTGGCACAGGAGGCGAAGGATGATGGGAAGCCGAAGTATCGTCCGGTGTTCGTCACGTCGAACGCCATCACCCTGAGTCACAAGATTCAGGTCATTCTTCGATTCTACGGGGAGCCGGATCAGATTCACGAGAACTACGACTACGTTCACTGTACCTGCTATTGGAGCAGTTGGGATCACAGTCTTGTATTGCGTCCTGCCGCTCTGGAAGCGATGCTTTCGCGGGAACTGCGCTACGTTGGTTCGAAGTATCCGGTGTGCTCTCTGGTTCGCTTGCGGAAGTTCCTTGGACGTGGGTGGCGGGTGAACGCGGGACAGATTCTCAAGATTTGTATGCAGATTTCTCAACTCGATCTGACGAACATTTCAGTTCTGGAAGATCAGTTGACGGGGGTGGATACTGCGTATTTCATCCAACTGATCGAGCGGTTGAAAGAAAAAGACCCAGTGAAATTGGACTGCGCGTATCTAGTCGAGTTGATCGACAGAATTTTCTAACGGAGGGGAAGAGATGAGCACAAGCACGGGATTAGTGGTTTTCTCTGGCTGCTCGAAACTGGAGGGCTGTCCGTCCTTGTCGGAATTGACAGACCTGATTAAACCAGAGAGACGTGTCACCGTGGAGCAGTTGCAGGAACGGTTTTACGCCAATGTCAAGAAAACGGAGGGTGGGTGCTGGCTCTGGATGGGAAGACGAAATCATAAGGGTTATGGAGTGTTTCACTTCCTCAACGGCACAACCGTTCTAGCTCATCGGTTGTCGTGGTTTATGAAGTACGGAGCGGAGTTGCTTCGGCGCGGCAACAATGCAGAAGGAATGTGTATGCTGCATATTTGCGACAATCCGCCGTGCGTTAATCCAGACCATTTGTTCTTGGGAACGAAAGCCGACAATAACGAGGACATGGTGCGGAAGGGAAGGAATAGTCATCTTGGCGGGAAGGGACTAAACAAGGGCGCTCGCAACGGGCAAGTAAAACTAGACGAGGAAAAGGTTGTCGAGATTAGAAAACTCTTACGTCAAGGCGTTACCCAGGCGGAGTTAGGGAGGATGTTTGGGGTTCATAGGGGAACCATAGGAGAAATTCACAGGGGAAGGAATTGGAGGCACGTATGAGCACCGCATTGGTAACACAGGGGTCAATCAGCGCCGACATCGAACGGGTTCTGATTGGCGGGGATTTGAGCAAACTGAATCCAGACCAGCGGATTTCCTACTACAACGCCGTTTGTCGCTCACTAGGTCTGAATCCGTTGACAGGCCCATTCGATTATGTCCTGCTCAACAATCGGCTGGTTCTGTACGCCAAGCGGGATTGCACTGATCAGCTTCGCAAGATTCACAAGGTTAGCATCAAGTCCGTGAGGGCAGAGAAGGTGGACGATCTGTACGTGGTCGTGGCCTGTGCAGAGGATACGGATGGCCGCACCGACCAATCGACGGGCGTGGTGAACATCGAGGGACTCAAGGGCGAGAAGTTGGCAAACGCCATGATGAAGGCGGAAACCAAATCGAAGCGCCGCGTTACCCTGTCCATTTGCGGCCTTGGGATGTTGGACGAAGTGGAAGTACAGGATGCTACGGAGGACTACAACCAAGATCAACCCCCGCAACGTGCTCCGGTTTCGCAGCCCAAGCGGGCCAGCGAGAAGCAGACAGAGCAGCCCAAGGCAGAGACTCAGCCCGTACAGGAAGCCGCCAAGCCGAAGGGAGACGGTACGGAAGTCTTTGGCGGGGTGATCCAGCCTCCCATGCGGAGTGGCAAAGAGAACTGTCAGTGGATGCACGTGATGACCGGACAGGGAGCCAAATTGATTGTTATGTCACAGGAGAAAGTAGCTCAATTGGGAGACGATCTGCGGGTGGGAGCCTACTTGACGGTCAAAGGGTTGTTGAACCTTTCCAGTAAGAAGGTTGGCCCATTCTACGAGGTCACGGCTATCTTGGAAAACCCGCCAGAGGCACAGAATTTTGTCTCCCAAGCCGAGACGGAAGAAGTGATTGACGCGGAGTTTGAAGAAGTTCCCGAGAACATGGACGCCGAGCCTCCCGAAGAGACTCCGACGATTGAGGGTTTGAAGTCGGCAGGGGTGGTCACCACGGCCTCTAACCTTCCACCGAAGAAGACCATCGGAATCAAACGGGCGCAGAGAATCTACACAATTGCTTCGCAGAACGCCAAGACCACGGGATTGACGGAGGAGAAGATCAAGCAGCTACTCGCGGTTTTGCCGACTCCGTTGGAGCACTTGCGCGATCTTCCAGTGGAGATTGAAAAGGATTTTGAACGTTTTGCCAGCGGAGAAGATACTAACTGGCAGAAGTTCATTGGTTAGTTTCACCAAGTTTTCCACGGCGTCACTAGAGGGGGTGTCGTGGAGAGGATGCGGCGGGGTTGTTAGCGCCCCGTCGCAGAAAAACCGGAGGGAGAGAGATGGAAAATAGCTTTGAAATGACACCAGTTGTAAGCAGCCAGATCGCGGCGGTAGGTTTTAACGAATCAACCTCGCAGATCAAGATTCAGTTCGCCAAGGGAGGGGAATATCTGTACGAAAATTGTACAGAGGATGAGTTCAACGAGTTGGTCAACGCGCCTTCGGTCGGGATTCAGTTTGGTCAGTCGATCAAGGGGATCAAGCCGTATCGGAGGATCGGATGACGCCGAATGAGATCAGAGCATTGAAACCGTTAGGGGCCAACGATAAGTACACGGTCGAGAATGGCTCCGGGGAGTTTGTGGCTGCGGTTTTCCTGCGGGAGATTGCGGCCCAACTCGCCCAACTCAACGCGAATCTCTGCATGATTCACGGGGTCAATCCAGCAGAGGAAGAGTAGTCCAAATTTTGGACTTGAGAGTAGAAGGAGGCAACGGGGATGGCGGACTACGGGCAGAAAATTCCGGGTGGATGGTTTCACGAAGAAACCCATATTTATCGCAATGAGGCCGGAGTTATCGTCCCCTCTGTGACCAAGGTTTTCGATTTTCTCGGATTCACGGACTTCAGCGGAATCAGCGAAGAGGTTTTGGAGTGGAAGAGGTGCTTTGGAACCAGCGTTCACAGTGCTGTGGAACTGCTAGTCCAGAACGACTTGGATTGGGACTCCTGTGACGAACGCGCTATCCCTGCCATCTGCGGAATTGAGCAAAAGCTGAAGGCTATGCAGTATGTGAGTCATGCCACAGAAGAACGGCGCATCTACAACTTACACGGCATGGAATACGGCGGGAGTCTAGACCATCGTGGAACCTGTGTGCATCAAGGGGTGGAGCGGAACTGTGTAATTGATCTGAAAACCGCCTGCAAAGCCGAGAATCATTGGAAATGGCAAGTGTCGGCTTATGCGGCAGGGTTGGAAAAACACGACAAGCCGTGGCTTGGAATCGCCTTGCAGGTCACAAAGGAGGGGGATGTGAAGCCCTTCTTCTACGACACATTCACGGGTTTGAGGGAGTTCCAGATTCTACTCTCAACGGTAATCTTGGGGATCAACAACGGTTACTACAAATTGGGGAACGGGAATGTCTAAGATCGACTTACTTATCAGGGAACTCCGTATGGAACTACCAATCACGGTCATTTCCGAACTGGAGCCCATCTTTGCCAAGTACGCCACCAAGCAGAAGCCGCGCATCCCCGGATCGCGAGCCTTCGCACGAACCGAGCCACATCTCAAGCGGGATCGTGCACCACGTCCCAAGCCGGAAGCCTTGATTATCTATCCCGATGGAAGGGAAGTCTGCAACCAGAAGACGTTTTCAGGCCGGATGGAGTACGAGAGACGTAGGGATATTATGGTAGACAGGCAGCAGAGGCGTTGTGCTATGTGCGCAGTGTCTTTCGATTTCAAGGCCAGTACTTTCGATCACCAAATGGGACGTAATGCGAAGTATAAGGATGAGCGAATTTGGACTCCAGACGGGAATCCTCAGAACGCGGCCTTATGTTGGGATTGCAACGACGAAAAGGGAAGCAAGCGTACTCCCTACAAGTTCCAAGTGACCATCACCCAAGCCGAGTACGAAGCAACGAAAGGGAACCAATGAACCAAATCGTAGACCTATCGCCAATTGTCCTATCTCTCACCATTTTGTGTTTAGTGATAACCGCTTGCTCCATCTTTCTTGGGTGTTTTCTAAACGATATTCGTAAGGCCATTGACAACCTAAAAAGCGATGAAGAATAGTTTTCTGTGCAGGCTCACTCCATCTTCATCCGGGGTCACCTGCACCCTTTGGGAATAAGCTGTTTCCCTTCGTGGCAAACTCAACCGGGGTCCCTGTGCCCGGTAAAACTCAGTTCCAACGTGGAGGATTTCGTGAAATTCAAACAGATCGCAGTAGCGACCGATCATGAGAACGGAGAGGCTCTCTATGCTCTTGATGAAGATGGACAGTTATGGGAACGCACCGGACGTTGGGTTGCTCCTTTGCGCGGATTATCTGGCAAGGTTGAACGAGCTGGATATTCGGTCAATTGGTGGCAAAAGGTAGATTCTCTTACAAGTGATCCGGGATTGGGACTTCACGGAGACGTTCCCACGGAGAACCAAGTATAGCCGGGAAGGCCCCGATGGAAGGCAAACGGAACCTCGAACTGAGGTTGCCACGGAGCGTTGAAGCCTATTCAATAAGAATAAGGAGGATACCAAGATGAGCGACAAGAGATTACATGATGCTTTAGAAAAACTCTGCCCCGGAGTGACGGAGCGCAATCGTCCAGCGTGGGCAACCATGCCTGCCCAGCCGAGCGCCCCGGACAGCAATCCCGTACCGGGAACAAGCAGGTTTCCTGGCCTAAGCAAACCAGACAGGGACTTCGATGTTCCACAGCAGCCAAGCGCCCCGTCCACCGAGGACGGAGCCATCGCCGCCGCAATCGAGATTCTTAGTAATTGGGCGGCAATTTACGTCCATCCAGAACAATTTGTTCGCAGGGAAGATTCTCCGCAGGTGGGGATTGATCGAGCAATCGAAGGTTCCGCCAACATCATCCGCAAGCACTACCCCGCTCCACCGCAGTTGTCGGATGAGGAATCACATACAGTCGCAGATTGTAGAGAAATGGCTCGCCACTTTGAGCGCGATAATCCAATGATTTGGTTGCTCGCCATCATCGACCGCATCGCACCCTTTCGGAAGGAGAAGCAGCCATGACCTGGACGACATCCATAGTCGTATTACTAGCCGGGATTTTTGCCGTCCTCGGTATAGGCGTATCAGCTCTAATTGACATCCGCGACGTTCTACGGAGGAAGCCATGACAACAGTAGCGTGGGCCTTTTTCTTCCTGTTCTGGATGTTTGGGTGCACCATGGAACGCAACCTAAAGCGTATAGCAAAAGCTCTGGAGGAACGAAATGACCGACAGCGGTAAACAGACCATGATGAGCGCCGAGGAGTTCTATCAGGCATTAGATCGTCCTGATATTGAAAGTTCGTCCTGGCATGACTTCTCACTGAAGTTTGCCGAAGCCTACGCCTCCTACCGTGAGCAGGCCAACGCAGAGAGGATCAAGGAACTGGAAGCAGCCCTGCAACTTATTGTAGAAAATGATGATGAGTGCTGTGGAGAAGACCCATGTAATTGTTCATCGTGTATAGCCAAACAGGCGCTGGCTAAAGGAAAGCCCTAGTCGCGGGCTTGCATCGGGGAGTAAAACGAAGTACCATGTAGGCAGTTTTAAGGAGGGTAGCAAAATGGCAACCGCAGGAACGCAGGAAATCATTCTCATCACCCCCGGAAAACTTGTAGGGCCGGGAACACCATTTGAACAGCGCAGGATCGAACTCCAGCAGGAAGTCGCCATTGTCCTTAGGGACTCCAAGAAGATCACGGTCAACTCGGTAGAGTCCTCCGAGCAGGCCACGGCGGCAGGGCGGGTTTTACAGACCGCGCAGAAGGAGCGGGAAAACTTCTTCAAAGGAATCAAGGGCCAGATCGACTTGGTGAAGGCTCCAGTTTTGGCGGCAGAGAAAGAGGACATCGGCCCCATCGAAGCGGAGAAACAGCGGCTTGGGGCGGAGATCACCAAGTTCAATAACGCTCAACGAGTTCTTCGGGAAGCGCAGGAGCGGGCGGCGCGGGAAGCAGCCGAGCAGGCCGCAAGGGAAGAGTTGCTGAACCGGGCTATCGAGTTGGAGGCTTCCGGGGAAGCGGAGCAGGCAGATCAGGTTTTGGCCGAGCCGGTCTTTGTTCCAGTCATCATTCAGTCATCGGTAGCTCCCAAGGTTCAAGGGCAGGTCGGCAAGTTTACCTACGGGGCCGAGGTGACGGATTTAATGGCTCTAGTGAAGGCCGTGGCTGCGGGAACGGTCCCCCTGCAAGCCATTAAAGCCGACGAGTCCTACATTGGCGGTTTGGCGAGGGTGCAGAAAGAGGGCTTCTGTCTCGCCGGATGCAAACTGGTCAAAAAGGAAAGCACCCACTTCAGGAGCTAGTCCAAATTTTGGACGGGAGAGAAAGATGTCAGACTCAGAGTTTAGCGTGACATGGGAAGCGGACGACGGTTACTGTGGCGGATCAAGGCCGCAGCACTTCGAAATTCCTTCGGACGTTCTTGATCCGAGCATGGACGAGAAGGCTCTACGGGAGTTGTTTTGGGAGGAAGTAAAAACCGACTTCAATCAAAGAGTTGAGCCTGTTTGCGATCAGGAAGAGGAGTTCGTAGAGTGGGCGAAAGAGCGCATTGCCGCGATGGAGGCCGACGATGCGTAAACTTCTGGCGTTTCTGACCTTCAAGTGTTCTCACGAGTTCACCACATGGCCGAGAAAGCGGGAGAACAAGACCGTGGTGGTGTGTACTCAGTGCGGCTGCGAGATTGTCTTTGACGAAACCCGGTGGGAGAGGGTGAGTGCATGAAAATTTACTTGACAGTAGAAACGGCAGGTATATACTTCCGGTAATGCCACAGCGAATCGAAAAACAAACGGTCTGGATATGTAGTCGGTGCAGCCACGAATGGACAAGCAAGGACGGCAATAAGCCTATTTGCTGCGCCAAGTGCAAGTCACCCTACTGGGATAGACCCAAGCAAACGACCGCTAAATCAATGGCATAACGAGGGTGTATGGCTACCAAAACAACTGCTTTGAGCAATGTGTCCAACGATGCGAAGTTGGACGTTGAAATTCAAACTCCGTACATGGTTGAGTGCCGGATCGAAGGCACCGCTCCGATTCTCTTTCACCGCTGGTCTTGTGAGGCGGTTGACGAAAAAGCCAAGGCCAAGAAGGGTTCAGCGGCCAAGAAAACCGACAACGTTGAATCCTATATGTACCGCGATGAGAACGGTTTAGTTTCGATTCCTGCTGAGTATTTCCGTCAGTCGGTAATCCACGCGGCCCGATTTAAGCAAGACCCCCGATCCCCGCGAAAGAGTGCTATGGACTTGTTCAAGGCGGGAATCGCCACGCTTGGGGAGATGTGCTCGCTTGGGGCCAAGGAACCGGACTACATGGATCAGAGGCGGGTTGTGATCCAGCGCAGCGGCATTACTCGCGTTCGGCCCGCGATGCTTTCGGGTTGGAAGTGTACGGTAAGTTTTCAGGTTCTCTTGCCGGAGTACATTAATCCAGCTTTGATGAACGAAACACTTCAGTACGCAGGACGGATTGTGGGGGTTGGAGACTTTCGGCCTTCGTTTGGGCGATTCATGGTCACAGGTTTTGAAGTTGTCGAGTTGACGTAAAGCATGGCGTGTTGTGTTCTGCAAGGGCACGGCGCGGTTAGGAACGGATTGGATTGGTCTGGTTGGGCATGGTGATTCAAGGCTCGGACTGCTGGGGTTTGGATGGGTTCGCTCCGGTCTGGTCAGGAGCGGTTTGGTAAGGTACGGGCAAAACATCGCCGGTAGGGCACGATTAGGTGCGGATTGGCGAGGCGGGGCTTGGCGGGTTTAGGTGCGCCAAGGTGTGGTAGTTCGGGATAAGGCTGAGTGGGGTATGGTAAGGTACGGGCCGTAAGGCCGGTAAGGTTAGCTGTGGCAGTGCAGGGAACGGTAAGATGCGGTGCGGTCTGGTCAGGTCGGGCGGTGTATGGTGAGATAAGTGTCAGGTCGGGCGCGGCATGGCTAGGTTCGGTTGGGATTGGCAGGGTATGGCAAGGACGAATTTACAAATCTCGATTGAGCAGCAGCGGGCAGTCTATAGTTGGTTGGCTCGCCCGCTGTTGTCTCAGTTGTGCGAGGTTCACGGTCTTTCGGTTCGGGACATGGCTTCCATTTTCGGGATTAGCAAGACGTTTGCTTCTGAGATTATGAACCACCAGAAACTTCCGTCGTTGGAACTCGGAATCAGGCTGGCGCGGTACTTCGAAGTGGATGTGGAATCTCTTTTTGGCTGGATGTTGGACGACGACGGCTGTAGGCGACCGCTGATCGTTGAAACTCCGAAGGGATTGGTTCGGCTGAGTTCCCGAAACCCGCATCACGGTAGTCTGGAGTTGGTGGAAGCAGTAGCGATGGAGATTTACAGGAAAGAGGGACCGAATGGAGCAGGTTAAGTTTACGGTTTGGGCGACACCGCAACCGCAGGGAAGCATGAAGGGATTTGTCTTGCCGGGAAAGAACGGAGCAAGAGCGCGGGCCATTCTGACCAGCGACAACTCCAAACTGAAGCCCTACCGTGGCGACCTGACCCGTGAGGCCATGGACGCTTTGCGGGCCAAGGGGATTCAAGAGCCGATGGCTGCGAAGCACGTCCCGGTAAGGCTGGAGATGAAGTTCTACCTCGCCAAGCCTGATTCCTGCCCAAAGAAGCGCATGTTCCCCGTGGTTAAGCCCGATCTGAGCAAATTGATTCGTGCGAGTGAGGATGCCTTAACGGGCATATTGTACGCTGACGACGCGCAAGTGGTGAGTTACGGAGATACCGGAAAGTTCTACGGATCACCGGAACGAGTGGAAGTGACCTTGACCGTCATCGACGGCATGGATTTGTTCTAGGAGGATTCAATGCAAGGCAAGAAGATCAGCATCGTACTCTTTAACGAGTATGACCAAACGCTCTTAAACGAGAAGTCACAGGAACTATCTTCGGCTGTTCTGGAGTATCACAAAGTCGAAGACGAGAAGAAAGCATCAGCCTCGATGTTCAAAGAGACACTGGACGGCATTGAGGCCACAATCAGCAGTTTAGCCAAGTCCATACGCCGCAAGGGTGAGGACAAGGCCACGGACTGCTTGGTTAAATTCCACAACCCAGTTCCCGGCATGAAAACCACGATCCGGCTGGACACCGGAGACACGGTAAAGACCGAAGAGATGACGGCAGACGAAAAGCAGACTGAGTTGTTTGACGATGTGGAAGAGTTGACCGACCTGTTTATGAAGCCTTCGGACGAAAATCCGGCAGAGGAAAAGTAATCAGCCAGTCGTGGATAGGGGCGACGGAGGGTAGGGATATGTCACAGATTAAAAAGGAACCAAGCGTATATCAGTTTCTCTTGACCGTCTTGCGGGAGATTGCAGGCAGAGCATCCGAGGGCGCGGCCTACCGCAAGAACTGGGGAGACGAGTTCTGCTGCGATCAAGTGGCAGAGGCTTGGAAGGACACGGAAGGATCAATGCGGAGTCCATGGATGCGGAAGATCAACGCCGCTGAGTTCTGGTCGATGACCGCAGAGGAACAGACCCAACTTGGCTTCGGATTATGGGACGATAGCGGCCTCCGGTTGATTCCCCTGTGGGCCTTCCACTACATCGAAGATGATGCCGAATTGACCAGCATCAGCGGAGAAAAGGAACTCAAGCGAGAAGTGAAAGACCTTGACGTTCGGTTCGGCTGCATTGCTTCGGGGTTTTCCAAGCCAGTTCAAGAAGTCGTGGAAAAATAGAACTTGCCAACGCCGTAACACTGCGGTACTCTAACTTTGCTGAGGGTTACAACTCTCGGAAGTGAGCGTCAGAGCTAGACTCCGCTTGCGCCCTCCGAGGTGGCCTCCTTCTTCCCCGTGGGAGGCCACCGCTCCTTGATTCACTTCAAACTTTTCGGGGACACGAGGGGAATCGTGGAATTGCAAGATGCACTCATTCATCAACTCTCCAGCAAAGGGATTCTGGCGTATGTAGCAGTCGCGCAAGCTGGCGACGGAACGGCATCAACAGCGACTTTAGCAGGGCTGGTCAAGGCGCAGACTTCGGCGGTTCTGGAAGGGCTAAAGGAACTCTCAACGGTTTGCCCGCAGGTTGTAGGGCAGGGTGGTCGGGGAAAGTGGAGATGTGGCAAGGGGGGAGAAGGTCTGGTAGTCCAAAATTTGGACTCGCAACGCTATCCCCTGCTGGTCGATGATTTGCAGAAGTATTGGCAATTTCTCAATCCAGCGGTGCCGTTCTCGATTTCCGGGGCAGACGGGGCGGCAATCCGGCAGTTTCTTCGGGATAAGCCGGGATGGAATCAAGAGCACTGGTTAGAGGCGTTGCGGCATCGGGCCAGAAGCGTAGTGCAGTACGGGAAGGGAAGCAGGACGGAATCTTTCTACACATGGATTAGAAGGTTGGGGGACTACGCCGCAGGGCCGATCAACGAGTACGGAAATTCAGCGGAGGGTTCGGGGAATGCAAGAAAAGCTATCGCAGTCGTCCAAGGCAATCGTGCTGCAAGGGAAGCATTCCTTGCAAATCAAAACCGATGAGGAACAAAAGTCAGAAGTCATCTCGGAGTATTTGGAGAAGTACGCTCTAATCGCCAACCGAACCATGACTCCTGAGTTGTATGGAATCTACGTGGAGGCTCTGCATGATCTTCCACTGAGTCGAATCAAGGCCGGATTGAAGGAATGGTTGGAGAGCGGCGACAAATTTCCTTGGCCTGCGAACATACGGGAAGCGGGAGAACTATAATGAAATGGCTCATTGCTATTCCGTGCTTCATATTGAGCGGGACGTTAGAAGTGGCTGCTTTGTTCGGGATGTACTCACTCTGGTTTGAGCCTTGTCCTCCTACTCACGGTGAAGGCCCGGTGTTCTACATGGCAATTACGGTGATGCTTGGAGGACTTCTCTTAGCCTTGATTTTTGGAGCACCGCTACTAGCTATCGTAGGGATCAAGATTGTGGAGGAGTGCTAATGACCCCCGACGAACAATCCCTGAAGGACAAACTTGTAGCCTTGATGACGGCCTTCCGCGAGGAGTGTTTGAAGCCGGAGGCCAACCCGTACATTCTTTTGCGGAGATTGGAGATTGAGGTGGAGAACGTGCGCCATGAGTTGATCGTAGCGGGGAAGAAATGACCGATGGATACGGGAAATCCCTCGATTCAGGACTTCCGGCCTCACCCGAAGCAGAGCGCAGTATTCTTGGGGCAATCTTACTGGACAACAACCTCTGCGACGAAGCGTTTGCGGCCTTAAAAACCGATCACTTCTTCTTGGACGCGCATCGCAGAATCTATACCCGCATGGCCGACTTGACGGAAACCAATCGGCCTGTGGACATTGTGACTATCACTGAGGAACTTCTTAAGCATAAGGAACTGAAAGCCATCGGCGGAGCCGGGTACTTGGCTTCTTTGACGGATGGGGTTCCCAGAAGGAGTTCCCTGAGTCATTACATCGACATCGTAGTGGAAAAGGCGACGTTGCGGAACATGATACACGCCGCCAACGGGATCATCGCAGAAGCTCTGGATTCGGATGCCAAGGCTGACGAAGTAGTATCGAATGCCGAAGCCGCCATTTTGAATGTAGCGGCGGAAGATGAGGGGGAGGCAGTAAAGATTGGAGATGTTTGTGCTGACGTAGAGCGTAGAGTGGCTTGGGGGATATCTGCGAAGAGTGAACGAACGGCTCTGGAATTAACGTGGGGTATTCCAGCACTGGATACTTGGACAAAGGGACTCTATAGCGGGGAACTCACGGTTTTGGGAGCTGAATCTTCTGGCGGAAAGACGGCTCTTGCCGTACAGGTGACTTTGGCAAATGCGAGGGAACAGACCCCGGTGGCGTGGTTTTCCATCGAGATGCCCAAGGACAAGCTCACACAGAGGTTCTATCCCCAGATGAGCGAGATTATTACGTCCTTTCACATGCGCGACCCCCGCAGCATGAACGACAAGGTTCATATTCCAGAGATCATGCGGATGTCGGCGGAACTCCAGACTTTGCCGATATGGATAGACGAGACTTCTTCTATTTCTATCAAGAAACTGGTGGCACGGATTCGCATGATGCGGCGCAAATTCGGCATCCGTCTTTTCATTTGTGACTACCTCCAGCTAATAGAACCAAGCCGACAGAATCAGAATGACGGCGGCATTAAGGAAGTGATTTTCGCCCTCCGCGATTTGGTGAAGGTCGAACCCATCCACATTCTGCTACTCTCGCAGTACAGTAAGGCGGATAATTTTGGCAAGAAAAAGAGACGCTCGAAAAGCGATTTGTACGGTGGATCAGTCATTCACCACGCCGCACAGAACGTGGTTTTGTTGAGTGTGGAAGACCCCGAAGGGAAAGAGGACGGGTACTATCTGGACGTTGAACTCAGAGTGGACAAGCAGCGCGACGGAAAGAAGGGCACGGTTCACTGCATGTTTGATCCGCATCACCTCTTGTTCTTCAACCAGCAGCAGTCACTCAGGTAAAAAGTATTCAAAATAGCCTACAACAGAACCAAACTTGCTAACATCACAAACTATCGGAGGTACGAAGTTATGACCGCAACATCATTGCACGAACTGCCAAGTGAGGATGAATCGAAACAGATTGCAGAAGATCGCAAGGCTGATGCCAAGAAACGCTACCAGAAAATAAAGAAATCAGGAGAGCAGGAAGCCACTTCTTCTATGTCGATTGGCTGGAATGTCTGCTACATGCGAGTACATGGGCTTTGGGGGATGCTTGGATTCTCCTCAGAAGAAGAAGCCCGTCTTGCTTCTCCGGTTTGCCGCACGACATGGTACACCAACGCTCGCCTCGCAGAAGCCTTTCCCGGCATTGACGAAGAGCAGTTCACGAGTATGAAACTGACCAACGCGCAAGCCT
>Ga0316226_1000987_pt1 | contig 33473 bp, 17 predicted proteins | sample TBH18017metaG_FD_206009 | JGI IMG/M metagenome (GOLD analysis project Ga0316226, IMG submission 206009) | Freshwater microbial communities from Trout Bog Lake, Wisconsin, USA - TBH18017 | ecosystem: Environmental > Aquatic > Freshwater > Lake > Hypolimnion/Profundal zone | place: USA: Wisconsin...
CATTGGAAGTCCAGAAATACCCATAGGGCGAGGTGCCTCCGGTAACTGTAAGGTTGATCTTTCCTTTGGAATCCCCGTTACAGGGTTCGTTGGTTTGAGCAGAGCCTATCGTAATTGCTGTGGGCGCTGTGAGTGTCCAGCTTCCATATCTCGGACATGATGCCTGGTCGGTAACGGTAACCGTATAGGTACCTGATCCCAGGCCTGTTACTGCCGGACTGGTTCCTAAGGATGAGCTCCATATATAATAATATGGACTTCCGTTGCCGCCGGACGCACTGATGGTAATATGCCCGTTGGTACTGCTGTAGCAGGTCGGATTCTTCACGTCAACATCTGTAATGGTGATTGCCGGAATATCAGTTACCCGGAACGTCTGGGTCATCGTACAGGTATTGTTGTCCGTGACCGTTGCCGTATAGATACCTGCTGACAAATTTGTTGCAATAGGAGTTGTCTGGTTCCCGGCATCGTTCCACTTATAAGAGTAAGGACTGGTTCCTCCTGATACTGTGGTGGTTATCTTTCCATCGCCTCCAAGATGACATGTCGGTGACGTTGGGGTGCCGGTGATGGTGATCTGGGAAGGTGTAGTAATATCCTGCCAGGTAAAGTTAAAACAACTGCGGGCATCCGTGATGCTCACCGTATACCGGCCTGCTGACAGGCCTGTGATCAACTGGGTGGTCTCTCCCGTGACCCACTTATAATAATATGGAGAGGTTCCACCGGTCCCTGTGATCGTTGCAGTACCGTCCTTCCCTCCGAAACACTTCGGGTTCGTGACAACACCGCTACCCGAAAGGGCATCCGGCTGGGTGATCGTAAATACGCTTGTTGCAATGCATGAGTTGGCGTCTGTAACCGTTGCCCCATAATTACCGGCAGCAAGTCCTGTGATATTTGCAAGGGTCCGCTGACCGTCGCCGTTAGGTACATTGGAAGTCCAGAAATACCCATAGGGCGAGGTGCCACCGGTAACTGTAAGGTTGATCTTTCCTTTGGAATCCCCGTTACAGGGTTCGTTGGTTTGAGTCGAGCCAATAGTCATTCCCGATGGTGCAGTAAGGGAGAAACTGGCTGTTTTTGAACAACTATAACTGTCTGTAACCGTAACAGTATAATTGCCACCGCCAATACCTGTAAGTGATGGACCAGTACCTCCGGGACTGCTCCAGGAATAGCTGTAAGCAGTAACTCCACCGTTAACACTAACGGTGATCACGCCGTTGTTGTTGCTGGCGCAGGTGGGATTGGTTTGAGTAACAGGTGTAATGGTCATTCCCGCGGGGTTGGTAACCACAAAACCTGAACTTGCCTGGGAACAACCGGCATCATCGGTAACCGTAACTGTGTAAGTTCCGGCTGAAAGACCGGTGACGTTTTGAGTGGTTGCATAATTGCTCCAGATATAACTACTGTAAAAACCGGAACCACCACTTGGGATAATGTTTATCGATCCGTTATTATCGCCGTTGCATCTGGGGTTTGTGACAGTCCCGGCAATAGTGATAGGATTATTGATAACCACAGTAACAATACCGGAAGATAATCCTGTCGGTGGCATCGGTGGAACCTCACCGGGCAAATAGAACTGAATAGACAAGTAGTATTTGCCAACGTGATAACCAAATTGACCAAAACTCAGGGAAGGATTCTCTTCATTGGTACTCCATCCACTCAGGTCCGTCCAGGTATAAGTTGACCCGGTTCCATCGCAACCCTCCAAAGTGGCGCATTTCAGGTTAATCGGCTGCCCATAACAAACAGGGTTAGGGTCAGCTTTCTGTGCACTGGCATTATATGAAAATGCCAGCAGGAAGAAAATCAAAGCTGGTAGCTTTAATAACTTCTGCAGAAGGTGTTTTTTGTAAAATGTTTTCATAAATTGTTTAGTTAATGAATAATTGATTTATTAAAAAATCATTTGAGGTTCAAATCAGAATAAGGTTCAATTCCTGCCTGAAATGCCTGTGATAAAAACATCTAAGGGGGAGGTTCAAGTTTAAAGAAAAATATTTTGCTCATCATACGTTTTGTTATTAAATTAACGATATTTATACATTCATCTAATATTCAACGTGTTAAAACTTAACCTGTCAGAGTAATTCCCTAACAGATTAAGAACCCATCTTCAAATGCAATGAAACTCAAACAACTCCATTACAAAAAGATTAATCGAAAATAGAACATTTATGCCTCTTTTGTACTAAATAATTATTAAAATTATTGCAAATTGGAGATTTCTTAACAATTTTGTCCGTTTTCCTGTATATTAGCAGGATATATAAATCCTTCAACAAAGACCAGTTTCATATCCAAAAAAAGGAAGAATTATTGGTAAATAATTATACAAATGTAATGACTTAATTTGATGTATATTTTTTAATTATTATTGCAAAGCAAAGAGGAGATACCAGAATGATTTATAAACCTGAAACAATAAAAATCATGATCGCTGAAGATCAGGGGCTTATCCGTCACTCATTGGCCTCGTTGCTAAACGCAATTGATGATTTTCAGATTGTGGGACTCGCTTCCAATGGAGAGGAACTCCTGAATCTTCTTGAAAAAGAGAAGCCGGATATTGTCCTGATGGATATCAAAATGCCCAAGATCAGCGGAATTGAAGTGACCAGGATGATCGATGAAAAAATGCCCTGGGTTAAGGTAATAGCATTATCGGGGTTTGATCACCCGGTTTATATTAAGGAGATGCTGAAAAACGGGGCGAAAGGATTCATATCAAAAAATTGCAGTATTGAGGAACTTTGTGATGCCATAAGGATAGTAAACAGTGGTGCGCAGTATTTTTGCAAAACTATTTCTTCGATCGTTTTTCATGACTTTACCCAAACATTCTCCGAAAATGGCAACTCTGCCATTTACAGTCTTACGTCCCGCGAAATTGAAGTAATCAAGCTGCTTTCGTCGGGCATGGTTACTAAAGAAATTGCCAAGGCTCTGTTTATCAGTGATAAAACCGTCGAAAGGCATAAATCAAATCTCCTTAAAAAATTACAGGTAAGGAATTCAGCCCAATTGATCAAGCTGGCCGTCGAAAAGGGTATTCTTATTATTTAGCATTTCAAACCAATACTTATGTCAAAACGGATAGAAGTGCGGCCTAAGGCAATTCAGAGAAAGAAGTCCCATGGTAAAAAACCGGTTCCTGTAACATCCATTCAACGAATATCCTCAGGCTACCACACCTACTTGTATCCCTTGCTGATACTCAGCCTGACAGTAATTGCATTTCTCCCTGTATTCAGCAATGATTTTATGTTCACCTGGGATGACAGCACATACATCACCGATAACCTGATGATCCGTTCACTGGATCTGCAATCGCTGCGACAGATGTTTTCCACCCAGACCGGTGGTACCTATGTTCCTCTTCCTTTGCTTTCATATGCTATTGAATATAAATTTTTTGGCCTTAATCCTCTTGTTTTCCATTTGACGAATCTTCTGATTCACCTGGGCAGTACTTTTATAGTATTCCGGATTCTGCACCGGCTTGACATGGAACCCTTCTCAGCAGCTTTAGGAGCCTTGATCTTCGGGATCCATCCCATGGGGGTTGAGTCAGTTGCCTGGGCTACAGAGCGCAAAGATCTTTTATATTCGTTTTTCTACCTTGTTTCCCTCCTGGCATATATCGACTATTGCAGGAAAGGGAAAAACACCTATTATTATATAGGTATAAGTTATGGTCTTTTTTTGCTGGCCCTGTTGTCGAAAATTCAGGCTGTTTCATTGCCTTTGGTCCTGCTTTTAACCGACTATTACCTGGGCAGGCCGGTCAAACTAAAGCTTTTTGCTGAAAAAATCCCCTATTTTGCCTTGTCACTGGTTTTTGGTATTGCGGGAATTTTCATTCTTAAAAACATGGGGGCATTAAAAATCAACGAGCTGCATACATTTCAGGAAAGATTATTTTTTGGTTGTTATGCTTTTGATGCCTACCTGGTTAAATTTATTGCCCCTTTTAAACTAAGTTCACTTTACCCCTATCCTGCCCTGAGCGGCCACCCTTTACCAATACTTTATTATTTAAGCCCGGTACCCATTGCTCTTCTTTTATTCGCTGTTTATAAGAGTTTTAAACGTGAACGTCCCTTTGTTTTCGGAATCCTGTTTTTCGTTTTCAGTGTTGTCTTTCTCCTGCAGATATTTGGTGCGGGACAAGGGTTTATGGCCGACAGATACACAAAGATTCCATATGTCGGTCTTGCTTTTTTAATGGTTTGGTACATAAAGAAGCTGGTAATAAGAAAACCGGAAATGAAACATTTCATTTATTTGTGTATAAGTGCCTTTTTGATCATGTTTATGGTTTTGACCTTCCAGCGAAGCAGGATATGGAAAAACGGGGAAACCCTGTGGACCGATGTGATTGAAAAATATCCCCTTAAGGACCAGCGGCCGTATGCATGCAGAGGCCTTTATTACAAAGCTGCAGGAGAAATGGATAAAGCGGTGGCAGATTTTAACATAGAACTGATGATCGATCCCAAGGACGCCGATATCTTGCAGTACCGCGGGAACATTTATTTCGGGAGGGGGAAAGATGATTCAGCATATTCAGATTATATCAGGGCTATCAAAATCACCCAAACCAATGCTTTTGCCTTTGCGAACCTGGGTGCCATTTATATCAGGCGTAATCAGTACGACTCTGCCATGATCAATCTTTCGAAAGCTCTTGAGATGGACAGTACTTTATCCACTTCTTACGCAAACCGTGCTGTCGTGTATGGTGCGCTGGGCAGGCAGGAAGAATCCGCCCGCGATTTTAAACGATACCTCAGGTCAAGACCGGATGATGAAAAGGTCATGTTCAGCATCGGTTTAATTTATCAGAATAAAGGGGAGTTTGAAGAAAGTATTTCATGGTTCACAAAAGCTATTGCGAAAAAACCGGATTTTGCGAACTATTACTGGCTCCGGTCCCAGTCATTCAGGAGCCTGGGCAATAAGCAAAATGCCCTCCGGGATGCCATCAAAGCCAAAGAGCTTGGAATAGAAGTTCCTGCCGATTACATCCGGTCCTTAAACTAAACCTGAGGTTTACATGAAGCCCGTCACTTCACATAAAAAAATAAAATACCAGCCCAGGGCTGGAGTCAATATAAATAAACCTATCAAAAACATTACTGTAAAAGATTCCTATTTTTATTATAGTCTTACCATCATCATAGTGTTTTGTTTTGTCCTTTACGGGAACACCCTGAATCTCAAGTATGCCTATGATGACCTGATGGTGATCACGGGGAACCAGTTTACAAAACAGGGGATATCAGGAATCGGGAATATTCTCACAACCGATTATTTTACAGGCTTTTTCGGTAAAGATCAGAACATGGTTTCCGGGGGCAGATACCGACCGCTTTCACTGGTTACATTTGCGCTGGAATACCAGGCTTTCGGTGAGAATCCCCTGGTAAGCCACCTCATCAATCTTATAATCTTTGCTGCAACCTGCATTTTGCTTTTTATCCTTTTAAGGAAATTGCAGGCTACTGTGAAGGGCGGGAATACACCCTGGCCATGGTACTTTACTCCATGTTTTATCATTACGCTGCTTTTTCTCGCCCATCCGGTCCATACCGAAGTGGTTGCCAATATCAAAGGCCGGGATGAACTGCTCGCTTTTCTGTTATCTCTCCTGTCCCTGTACTTCACGTTTCAATTTCTAGAAAAGAAAAAACCTTACTTTGCCATACTTAGCGGCCTTAGTCTTTTTTTAGCTCTCCTCTCGAAGGAAAATTCCCTGACTTTCCTGCTTATCCAGCCTCTTGCTATTTATTTTTTCACTTCGCACAAACTGAAACAAAACCTGGTCTCTTTGATACCGCTGCTAATACCGGCCATTGCTTTTCTGATGATACGGCAGGCGGTTATCGGGTCCTCCCACAACTTTCTTGAGAATGACCTGATGAACAATCCCTTTGTTGAGATGAACCCCGCCCAGAAATATTCGACCATACTATATACCCTGGGTCTATATCTTAAGCTCTTGTTCTTTCCCCATCCCCTCACCTCCGACTATTATCCCTATCATATACCTATTATAAGTCCGGCAGATCTGCGTTCGCTAATCCCGTTAGCAGTATATCTGCTGATGATTATTTTCGTGGTCCTGAACTTCCGGAAAAAGGGTATTGCCGTCTTTTGCATTATTTATTTCCTGGCAACCCTTTCTTTGGTAACGAATATTTTTTTCCCGGTCGGGGCATTTATGAGCGAACGCTTTCTTTACATCCCATCGCTTGGATTCTGCATTGCTTTAGGTTCTGGCTTTATCTACCTCAATGACCGATATTTCCGTAACTCATCAGCCGGAAAGACTGGAATGATATTTTTATTGTTGTTGACCTTATCGCTTTATAGTTTCAAAACAATCAACAGGAATGCTGACTGGTATGACAGTTATACCTTATTTACGACCGATGTAAAGATATCCCGGAACTCAGCCAAGGGTAATGAGCTTGCCGGGGAATATATCATGCAGAAAGCGATGCAGATGCAGGATAAAGCCAGGCGGGACAGTTCGCTTAGACGCTCTATCGTCTATCTTCAAAATGCTGTAAGTATTTACCCTAAACAGATCGTCGCCCTGATCAACCTGGCTGCTGCCTATTATAATTACAACAAGGATTACGATACGATACTTACTGTTTATAAGACCATTTTAAAATATACCCCTGGTAATGCCCAGATCTATACCTTTTTCAATTCGATCATGGAACAGTATGACAATGTTGACCATAAAATCCGACTATACATGGATCTCCTTCAGGTGAATACCGAACGTTACGATGTAAATATGAACCTTGGCCTGTTGTACCTGGCGGGAAAAAAGGATGCTTCGGCTGCCATACCCTACCTGGAGACGGCATTAAGGCTCAGACCGGGGGATTTTGACGGCCAGAAGTTTCTTGGGACGGCGTATGCAATGAAGCAGCGATGGACTGATGCCAGGCCATTGCTGGAAAACGCCGATCGTATCAATTCAAACGACCGTGATTTAATACAGAACCTGGCGGTTGTCTACCAGAATCTCGGTAATAAAGAAAAAGCACAGCAATATTTATTAAGATTTAAAAAAGGGGTATAGGTTTATTTTCAACAAAACACCCTGTTCAATGAATAAAAAAGGAAAAAGCAGGAAACGAAAAGAAACCCGGGTTCCATCCTCCAATCCTGAGCCGGCTGCCTTGAAACCTCCATCCGGGCTAAATTTCATTTTGCCCTGTGTTATCGTGCTTATTACTTTCATGGCGTTTCTTCCATCGCTTCAGAACGACCTGCTGAAAACATGGGATGACCAGGCCTACATCACTCAAAATGATCTCATTAAAAACCTTTCACCCGTTAATATCCTGCGAATCTTCAAAGAAGATAAAGGGCTTTATGCGAATTACCATCCGCTTACAACCCTGTCGCTGGCTGTCAATCATTCCATTTCGGGCGACAGTCCTTTTGGATATCATCTGACCAACCTCTTCCTTCACCTGCTTAATACTTTGCTTGTCTTCCTGTTCATTTATCTGCTACCGGGTAAAAAGGTGGTCCTCGCAGCCATTGTCTCCCTGCTGTTCGGAATCCATCCCATGCACGTGGAATCGGTTGCCTGGATATCGGAACGCAAGGATGTGCTGTATACCCTGTTTTTTCTAGCTTCACTCATTGCCTGGCAGTTTTACCTGAAACAGAAAAATGATCCTAAACTTTACATGTTGTCCCTTCTTCTTTTTGCCTGTTCCCTGCTATCCAAGGCCATGGCGGCACCGCTTCCGCTTGTCCTGTTCCTTATTGATTATCTCAATACAAGGAAACTGAATGTTAAAGTCTTCCTTGAGAAGGTGCCTTTTCTCCTGTTTTCTATCGGCTTTGGAATCCTGGCAATACACATTCAGACAAGCGGCAATGCAACCAGCAGCGACCTCTTTTCATTATCCAGCCGCATTCTTCATGCATGCTATGGTTTCATTGTATATATTGTTAAACTTATTGTTCCCATGGGACTTTCTGCGTTTTACCCATATCCCTATCCCCTCGTTAATTCAGCATGGATCCTTGATCATACCCCCCCTGTTTTTTACCTCACCCTGTTCCTTACAACCACTTTCCTGGTCCTTATTATACTCCTGTTGGTAAAATCTGCAGCATCCTACAGATTCGTTGCATTTGGCTTGCTTTTTTATGCAGCTGCCATTTCGCTTGTTTTGCAGTTTATCCCTGTGGGCAGGGCCATCATGGCCGATCGTTACGTATATCTTGCGGCTATCGGCATTTTTATCCTGCCCGGGCTCCTCGCTGATCATTTTTACCGGAAAAAGAATTATCGGGTCCCTGTCCTGGCAATCCTTATTGTATATTGCGCGACCCTGGCTTTTATGACCTTCCAGAGAAACATGGTCTGGAAAAATGATGAGACTTTGTGGACCGATGTTATTGAAAAATATCCGGGTGATAACCGAATAATACTTCCCATCGCCAACAGGGCCAATTATTTCTATCTCGAAAACCGCATGCAGGAATCATTGAAGGATTACCTTCTTGCTTCATCCCTAAACCCTAATGACGATGTTGTTCTGGAGAAGATCGGCCGGATATACGGCAAGGAATTGCACCAGGTTGATTCTGCGTTTCGGTACTTCAAGATTGCCTATGAAAAAAATCCGCAGAATCTTGATGCAATATCCGGCCTGGCAATAGTTTACGGTATGAAAGGGGATCTCAAAAATTCACTGCAATATTCACTGGCCGGATTAAAAATCAAAGGGGATGATCCCTCTCTGCTGTATAATACTGGTATTACCTATAAGAACCTTGGGGAGAATGAAAAGGGCGAAGAATTTCTGCAGAGGGCGGCCAGGCTGGACCCATCATTAAAACATTAGTAACCTGTCAGGTCATTTGCATTACCTTTTCCTTTTGCCCATCAGCTCGTATGTCATGTCTAAATTATGTTTTGTGCTGGCATCATCCGGATCAAGTTCATTTGCTTTTTTCAACATTTTAAGCGCTTTATCCAGTTGCTGCTTCATACCGTACAGAACGCCCAGGTCCTTATAGGCAGAAGGATTGCCGGGCGAAAGCGTTACAGCGCGTAATAAATAGACCTCTGACGAATCGAGATTCCCTTTGTATTGTCCATAAACCTTTCCGATCAGGTAGTTAATGTCGCCGCTGGCAGGGTTGACAGTTTTTAACCTGTAACAAACCTGTAGCATATAATCGGCATCCTCCGGCCTGTTCATTGAATTCAACACCTTGATTGCGTTACTATATGCATTTGGATTTCCAGGATCCATCGAGATCACCTTCATATATTCATCTACTGCCCCTTTATAGTCCTGATGGGCCATGGCCAGGGCATTACCAAGTAAAAGGCGGCCACTGGTGTTCGCAGGATAAATGCTTAACGCTTTATTCAAATACTTTAACGACTCATCAAAATATTTTTGTTTCAAGGCAGGATCTGCCGTTGCCTGGGCTTTTTCAAGGTATTTTCCCCCGGCAGATGTAGTGCACTTGGTACTGTTGGACGAGACATTCACATCTGTCGTAAACAATGTAAAATCATCTTTCCATGCTAGATTACGCGAAACTGTTTTCACACTGAATAGTAACAGAATGATGATTAATGAAGTACCGGCTATTCTTTGATAATCCCTGTCTTTTTTTATCATCATTAGAAGTTTTTCTCCAAAAAACCAGGCCAGGATCAGAGAAAAACCCAGGGAGGGTATATAGATGAAACGTTCGTTCATAAATGTTCCGACAGGGAAAAGAATATTCGAAACAATGAACAGGGTAATAAGGAAAAAAAGGATTCCGAACGAAGGCAAAGTTTTTCTTCTTAGCCGCGACAGAGCATAACCAAGAAGTCCTAGATAAATAAAAAGGGGTATTAAAGATCGCAGGTCCAGTAACCCCACAAGAGGAACATGGTATGGATAATAATCATGCGTTAAAGGTGAAGGGAAAAATAATAGTTTCAGATATAGTCCCAGTGTATAAAGTATAGTCCCGAATTTTTGAAAGGAAGTTGCGCCAAGAAAAGGGTTATTAAGCAATTCTTTAGGAATTTCCGATGAGTTGAAGTACCCAAGGACCAGGTACCGGATATAAAGAAAAATGATAGTGCTGATAATTAAAGGCACGATACTTAAAAAAACCTTTTTCGGATTTGAATTAGTAAAAAAGAATACAGCTAACGGAATGATTAACAGGAACATTATAGTGTTTTCCTTTGAAAGCAGTCCCAGGAAGAAGAAAAAACCGCTGCCTGCCAGCAGCCAGCTTTTAGCTTTTTTCAGATAATTTAAAGTTAGGATCAATGAAAGGAGGGAAAAGATCAGTGCAAACAGTTCATCCCTGCCTTTAATATTAGCAACAACCTCAGTATGAACGGGATGTGCCATAAAAAGGATGGTCGTTAAAAAGGGTATCCCAAAATACCATTCTCTTTTTGTATTTGGCCTGATCAACAGTTTGAACAATATAAAAATAAGCCATCCTGTAAGCGCATAAAACAGGATGTTGAACAAATGTCCCATAAATGGGTTAAGTCCGCCAAAAAACTGGTATTCAACAGCAAATGAGGCAATTGAAAGCGGCCTGTATCTTCCTCCGCTTACAAGGTTTTTCTGTTTCCCGAAAAATCCTGTAAACGAATCATAGCTGAATATTTCCTTTATACCGGCAAATCCTTTTTTTGTAAAGGAATTGTCTTTGATCACTATACAATCATCAAGCGTATAGTCATTTAAAAGAGTGTTGCCATAAAGGAGGAAGGCAAATATAAAAATGATAAAAACTGGGATGCCTTTATTTAAAACTGGTTTTTCCGCAAGGATTACAGGTTGCGGGCCGGCAGGTACTGTTCTGGTGTTATTCGGTTTTATTTTGCTCACTATTGTCTTATTTTTGCAGCCAGTTTATTATATAATGCAGCGCTCTTTTTATCCCCTACACGGTTATATGCTTTTGCCAGTTCAATATATGACTCTTTAAAACCCGGCTTGAGCTGTATCGCTTTCTGAAAGAATTCAATGCTTTTTTCGGGCTGATTGAGGAAGCTGTATGTCAACCCTATATTAAACAGTGCGTCGATGTTGTTTCCATCCACCCGCAAAGCCTGGCTGAATATTTCAAGTGAATTGGATAATTTTCCTTTCAGTCCAAAGGCCTTCCCCAGCATTAAAAGAGCTTCAACGTCCCTGCCATCCATGGCTATGCACCTTTCAAAACATGCAATGGCCTTGTCGAAATCCCCAATACTGCCATATGCATTTCCAATATAAAAAAATATCCTGGGAGCATCCGGGTGGAACATGGCATATTTTACCAGGCATGGGATTGCCTGCCTGAATTGTCCGGCAGCATATAAATTAATCCCGAGGTTGTAATACCCTTTTTGGTAATTGCTGTCAAATTGAATTGTTTTTGCGTAATTATAGATTGCCGAATCCCTCAGTCCAAGGTTTGCATAAGCATTCCCAAGATTATTGTATGCGTCGATATAAAAGGGAAATATTGAAACTGCCCTGTTTAATTCCGAAACCGCTTCACAAAGCATTTGTTTCTTCAAGGCTGAATCATTTTTAATCAAAGCCATGTCTATCAAATCACTGCCGTAATTATAATGTGCCCTGGCACTATTCGGGGAACGACTCACATCTTTTGAAAAAAGAGTATAATTATCTTTCCAGTCCAGGTTCCGGCTCATAGTTATCCAGGAGTAGGTAACAAGAATTATTATCAGAAGTCCTGTATATAGTTTATTGTTTTTTAGAACAGATGACATCTGATCGTTTTTCCTGATATCGCGCAACAGTAAGGCAAGTAATGTGCCTGTGACCAGCGAAAAACCAAATGAGGGAGTAAATAAAAACCGTTCCCCAAAAGTGGCGCCTATATATACGAGGATGTTTGACACCGTTGCAATGGTGAGAAAATAGAAAAGTATGCCAAAAAGCACCAGCTTATTCTTTGAGCCTGCAAATATCAGGTATAAGGCGATGGACGAGAGCACTATAACAGACAGTAGTAATTTAATGCTGACCCATGATATCACCGGGATCTGGTTGTATGAATAATCATAGGATAAAGGAAAAGGTAGAATAAGTTTAATAATGTATAATAACTGCAAGTAAAGGGCTGTGGCAAGCCTGGATGTTATATCCTCAGTTGATACAACTGAGTTATTCAGAGTTGAAAAAACGCCTTTATCGACAGGGTTGGGCATTGAATGGATTATATAATAACGCCAGATTAACCATGCCAATGTAATCATTAACAGTATAATGCCCAGACCCCACTGCTTCTTTTTCGATGCCTGTGTAAACAAAAAGATCATCAGCGGAATAACAAACAGTAACATCAGGGAGCTTTCCTTTGATAACAAAGCAAGAAGATAAAAACCAAGGCCTGTAAAAAACGTATAATTCAGATGCTGATCGGCAAATTTTAAAAAATAATACATGGCAAGGATCCCGAAAAGAAAAGCAAGCAGATCATCCCGGCCTTTGATACTGCCAACTACCTCGGTATGCACCGGATTCGCAATATAAAGCATTGCAATTGAAAGTGGGATTAAATGGTGCATATCCCTGCAAATCCTTTTAAGCAAAAGATAAAGAACATAACCGACTAACGCAAACAAAAGAAGATTGATAAAATGGCTGAGACCCGGGTTCAAACCTGCAATTGCATATTCCATTGCATAAGTCACCAGGGGTGCAGGCCGGTATAGGCCATCGTTAAATCCATTGAAACCATTAAAGAAGTTTGTTGTAAGGATCTTGGGAATTCCCTGGATTCCAGCCTGTACATATGTGTTGTTAACGATCACACAATAGTCATCCAGGCAATACTTGTTGGGGATAGTATCAGCATAAAGAAAGATTGCCAGAACAACCGGGAGCAACGAGTAAAACCATTCTCTTGATTGTTTCTGTATTTTATTCATCCGGATAAAGATTATTTAATTTTAGGGACAAAGATGTTAGCCCTTTGCCTCCATTCCTCAAGCAAGGCCTGGTCGATCGAAAAACCCAGTGATTGTGCCTTTAATCCATTTTCATATGCGTTTTTAAAATCCAGCCGTACCGAGCATACCAACCCCCAAATATAGTAAGCTGAACCAAAACCGGGATCCACTTCCAATGTTTTTTTGCAGTAGAAAAGAGAACTGTCCAACATTCGCTTCTTATAGTATGCTACCGCAAGATTGTATAAGCCATCCCTGTCCCTGGGCCTGAATTTAAGGAAATACCTGAAATCAGAAATACCGTTGTCATATTTATTAAACCTGTCGGTATATAATATCCCCCGGTCTAAATACGTGTCAAAACTTTCTGGATTTTTACTTATGGCCAGATTAAAATCCTTTAATGCCATATCAAAAACACCCATATCCCGGTAAGCAGTACCCCTGTTTACATAAAATTTATAATGATCCGAATCCACTTTTATTCCTTCGTTACAATCCTGAATTGCCTTGTCGTATTGTTTATTCTGGATGTACATATAACTCCTGTTCACATATGCAGCAACACAAACCGGATTTTTTTCCATCACATCCGTCCAGAGTGTTATACTGTTGGCCCAAACTTTGGTGCGGCTAATTGTAAGCAGGCTAAGCACAACAAGTATAAACAGGCCTGTATAATTCATTAACCTCTTGTTATAAGCAGAGGATAACTTCCCCTTAAATTTTAAAAAAAGTACTGCAATGATAATAAACAGCCCAAAATACGGGATATAGGAATACCGTTCAGCTACGATAGCCTGTCCGACAGGGAGGAACTGCAGGACGGGGAAAATCACGACGAGGAAAAAGAGAAGTCCGAAACAGATAGACTGATGTTTTTTCCAGGTTTTCAGAATGAGTATGAAAAGCATTACCACAATCACGGGTGAGAGATAGATATAGAAAGGGACACCGCCCATTTTCGTAAAAGGGTAATTATAAAGACAGGTAAGATTTACCGGAAGAACCAGTTTATATAAATAAATCCAGATGCTGTATTGTGCATAGAAGAAGCTGTTTACCATTGAGATCCCGACCGGGTTAATGGAGGCATCAGCCTTCTGAGCCTGGATAGCGATAATGCCAAAAACCAGGGAAAGTGCGAAGAATGGGATCTTTTCAAGGAACATCTTCAGGCTCGGTTTGCGCACAAAAAGATAGTCAACCAGGAAAAGCACGAGAGGCAGAGTGACTGCCTGTGCCTTTGACAGCAAAGAAAGAGTGAAACATATCAGTGTATAGTAAATATATTTGTTTTTATGGGTCTGGTTGTAGAAAATGTAAGCAAGCATCGACAGGAAGAAATACATCGTGTATAACAGGTCCTTCCTTTCCGAAATCCACGCTACGGACTCTACATGCATGGGATGGATTGCAAACAGGATGGATACAATGAATGCAGCCGTGCTATTTTTCCTGAGAAGGTGCCAGGCAACAAAATATACCAGTACGGCATTGACTACATGAAGAAATAAATTATGCAGATGATATCCATAGGCATTTAATTGAAAAACAGAATAATCAAATGCGAAACTCAGGATGGTCAGTGGATGATAGTTCCCCATAAAGAAAAAGGAAAACATTTTCCTGATGTTTTCAATATTAAAAGCCCTGATCATATCGTTATTCATGATATAAACGACATCATCCCAATTTACAAAATCATTCCCGACTGACGGATAGAATGAAAAGATAGCAGCGATAACAATGATTACAAGGCTTAAGTGAGGGTATCGGGGAGTGGTATTCTTGTTTTTTTTCTTTGCTGCCATAACCGGAATTGATCTCTGAAAAATAAATAAAATTATTGTATTAACAAATGCTTTAGTGTGGTTTCACTGACCTTGCCAGATGATCAAACTCCTGGGCTTTTAAAGGCATACCCAAATAATTGTAACTTGCTGAAATATTCCGTAATAAGGAAGTATCGGTTTTATCGATCTCATATGCAAGGAGAAGGTAATCAAGCGACCGCCGGAAGTTTCCTTTAAGCCCCATTGCGACCCCAAGGCTTTTTAACACAGTAGGGTTTTTTGGATTCACTGCATAAGCTTTCTCCAGGTTCTCCAGCGCTTTTCCAAGGTCATGGTAATACTTTCCATAGATCCTGCCAATGCATTCCAGTGCATTGTCATTATGTGGGTCATTAGCTGTAACGACAAGGTAATCGGCCAGAGAGGCTTCATACTGGTCTTTGCTCAGATACTGTTCTGCCCGTTTCTCATAAATAAAGGACAGGCGGCCGTCGGGGTATTGCTCCAGTGTATTCGACCATAAAGTGATGTCGTTTTTCCACACTTTCGTCCGTTCATACGTCATAAAAGAAAAAACAATGCACATTATCAGCGTCGCAGCTGCCAGTGCGTAACCCAGGTATTTTATTGAAGATCTCTTCAGGATAAAATAATCCGTTATCATACCAAGTATAAATGTGAGCCCTATATAAGGGATATAAGTATAACGATCAGCCATGATGGCTTTCCCGACCGAAAGGAATTGCAGAACCAGTGCAACAGTAAAAAAGTAAAACAGGATCCCGAATACAATCGTACGACTCATATCCCCTTTGTCCTTTGCAACCCAGACCAGAAGACCGGCAATAAGAAAGCAAATAAAAGGAGCCACCCGAAAGGAAAGCGGCAGCAGACCTGCCGTGGTGATGGCAGGATAGGGATAGAAGGCAGACAATCCGGATGGGTAAACGAATTTAATGATATATGTAATAAAACCAAAGGATGCATGCATGATCCGCTGGTAAAGGGTAAAAGTCTCAAATTTATTGATTGCACTGAACGATTGCAGATGGACCGACATCCACCCGATGATTATAGCAAGGATGAAAAAAGGAATCTTTTCAAAAAAGAGTTTCCAGGATAACTTGCGGCGATAAAAGTAGTCGATCAGAATCAGTATCAGTGGAAAAGGAACAGCCATTGCCTTTGACAGGCAGGAAAAGAGAAAAAGTAAAAGTGTGATTAATAGTTTCCATTGTTTTTGATCTTCGATATACTTCATGTAGGTAACGAGTCCTGAGAGGAAAAAGAAAGTGTATAAAACATCTTTCCGCTCCGAAACCCAGGCAACGGATTCCACGTGCATCGGATGGATTGCGAAGAGCAATCCGGAAATTAGGGCGGGCCACATCCTGCGTCGGCTTAGAAGATAAACAAAAAGAAAAGCGAGTACCGCATTGAGCCCGTGCAGCAATAAATTAGCCAGGTGGTATGAAGCTGGGGATAACCCGGAAACCTGGTAATTCAGTGCAAGGGAAAGAGTGGTCAGGGGATGATAGTTATTTATCAGCCTCTGAAGTTCATCACCATAACTGAATATTTTGATAACCCCCTGCCAGGACAGATCATGAAGTAACTGGTTTTGAATAACATAAACACTATCATCCCAGGTACTTATAAAACCGTTCTTCAACACAGGGGAAAAGGCTATGAAGCTGATTAAAAATAATATTACACCTACTCCATAAAACATGTATTGATTTTCACCAGAGAATATTGGTTTGGAAACAGTTTTAGAAGGATAAAATTGAACTTTCCCCTGAGAGGATGGTTCGGAAATTGTTTTAGTCTGAGAGACCGGCTTCTGTATAGTTTTTTTTCTTATCGGTTTCTGTTTCATGCCAATCGAAATGAATAATCAAGATGGATTACGTTGTAACTGGTAAAAAGTCAAAGATAATATTTGCATTATTCACAGACAAAAATATTTAAAATCCGACATTAAATAAACATTACACCTTGATGTTTATTCATCGTAGTTGAGTTAGATTAATTTTTTTCATAAAAATTTTGGCCCTGATGTTACATATTTTCTGCCAGATTTTGGTCAACCTTAAAAAAAATGACAACGAAGGTTGCCAAATCGTGACGGTTACTTTGTCAATTATTTAATGGTAAAATTATTTTTTGTACGATATTTTTATTTCTTATTTTTACCGCCTGACTTTTGAGATTCAGATATATTTCTTTAGTGTCATTTTAAACGAGGATCCTCTTATGAACAAAACGATGTTAAAACCCGGTTTTCAAATAACTATAATGTTATTTTTTTTCTTATGTTTTTCAGCAGGATTTATATATGGACAGGATAAAGGTACCTTTACCGATAAGCGTGATGGCCATACATACAGATGGGCCGCTTTCGGTAAACAGGTATGGTTGCTGGGTAATTTGGGCTATAAGACTCCGACGGGAAGTTGGGTGTATAACAATGATACTACGAAAGAAGCTGCTTATGGCAGGCTATATGATTGGACAACGGCCCAGAAAGCTTGCCCGAAAGGTTGGCATATGCCCAAGGACGGAGAATGGAACACCCTGATAACCATTCTCGGAGGTGAGGATGTTGCAGGCGGCAAACTCCAGGAAGCAGACTCCATTCCGGCCGCCATACGTCCTGCCAAGGAAGGCGATCTGGATAATTTTACTGCACTGCTTGCAGGTATGCGTCATATGGATAGTTCATACACCGGTTTTGGTATGTGGGGCGGTTGCTGGTCAGCCACAGCTCCAACCGATATTGCAACTGTTTTTCTCTTCACAAGACACGGCAAACCGATCGGAAAGAGTTCAAATGATAAAACTTCTGCCTTTTCAGTTAAATGCGTGAGGAATAAATAATTTCTCTGCTAAATACTATCGCCCCCTAGCCATTCAGACTGCGTATTATCTGACAATTCTTGCCTTGGTCCTGATGTCATTTAATTTTTCATCAGAGATTGTTATTCCTAATTTCTTTGCCTGTATCATATCATTGTAAGCCAGGGCAAACTTGTTATCCTCGGTATAAGCACGGGATCTTAAGTAATATAACATCCCGTCATCAGGGTTAAGTTTAACCTCCCTGGTAAATATTTCTATGGCTTCTATCAACATGCTTTTCTGTAAATAGCAAATTCCCATGTTTACGGATGCATCTTTGTTGGCAGGCTGAAGTTCAAGCACCTTCCTGAAATCAGCAATCCCCTTATCATACTCATGCATATTATCAGTAAAAAGAATGCCCCGTTTAAGATAAGCATCAACAAAACCGGGTGATAGCTTAATAGCGTAATTAAATGCAGTTTCGGCCTCAGAGTAGTTCTTAAGCCCTTTTAAAGCGACGCCCTTAAGAAAATAATTTTCAGCTTTTTTGGGATCAGTCCTGATCGCCTCATCCAGCACTTCAATGGCCTTTCCAAAATTTCCCTGTTTATTGTAGGCAAGTCCCAGGTTTTTCCTAGCTTCAATCTTGGAATTAATATTTTCATCCGGAAACGAAAGGACTTTCAGAAAATCAGCAATGCCCTTATCCAATTCATTCAAGTGATCGACATATAACGCTCCTCGCATCAGAAATGGGGCCGGCGGGGCCCATTTATCCCTTTCGCAGGCATAAGTAAAGTTTTCAAGTGCTTTTTGGTAATTACCTGCCTTTATGTATTCCTTGCCGAGATTGGCATAACTGCGCCAGAAATCAGGGTAATTGTTTGCCACATTACCCCAAAAAGTATAGCTGTTCTTCCATACTTTTACCCGTTGCCAGGTCAACGTTGTTAATGTTATTATAACTACTATCAATAACGCGTTTGCAATATTTCTCCAGCTTGGCATCCCTGAATATTTTGAGTATATTCGGCCTAAAATAAAGCATAATCCAATATATGGAATATAGGTATACCTCTCACCTAAAATGCTATCGCCCAATGGGATAAATCGCAAAGTAATCGAAATTACCAACACGAAAAACAGGAATCCGAACAGGTAGAATTTTGAAAACCTAAAAGTCTTATAAATTCCAAAAAAAATGGCAATAATAACTACCGGAAAAATGTAAAAATATCCCGGTAAAGATTCAAGCGGGTTAACAGGATAAGGGTAGAACCCTGACAGGTGAAAGGGAAACAGGAATTTCCACAGGTAAAAAAGCAGCCCGTAACATCCGAAGAAAAAGCTGCTGTATGTATAAATGTTCTGGTCAATGGATCCCCATGCGGCCTGAGCTTTTATGGCAATGATTCCAAAAATAAGTGAAGTTGCAAAAAACGGAACTTTCTCTAAAATTGCGGTTTTATCGAATTTCCGCCCCGTATAATAGTCAAATAACAGGAACAGTAATGGCAGGGTGACAGCCTGCCCCTTTGCAAGGCAGGAAAGTAGAAAGAGACCAAAGACTGCTGCAAGCAATTTGAATTTTTTATTTTTGATATAGTGAATATATAGCCAGGCCGAGCCAAGAAAGAAAGCAGTATATAGTACGTCCTTTAATTCCGACACCCAGGCTACCGATTCTACATGCATGGGATGAATACCAAAGAACAGGGAGGTTACTGCCGCCGTTTTCCAGTCCTTCCTTCCAAGCAATTCATAGATCACAAAAAAAACAAGAATGGTGTTCAGAAAGTGTAAAAGCAGGTTATTGAGGTGAAACCAGAAAGGAGAAAATCCATTGTAAACGTTCGGATCTCCTTTCGGGAATAAAATCGTTTCCCCTCGCAGCCAGAGGAGAGTGAGAGGATGATAATTACTCAGGTAGGATGATGAAAGCGAAAAGACTTTCTCAAAATTGAAATCTTTCAGTAGCGGGTTCTCATATGTATAAGCAGGATCATCCCAGAGAACAAAACTGTTATTCAGTGATGGAAGGTAAGCAAAAATGGTGACAGAAAGGATACTAAACAGAAGGATGAGTAACTGTTTCATCGTTAAGGATGTCGGGCTTTCATGAAAAGTAAAAACCGGTTTCCCGGGCATCCTGCCCTTATCTGCTTTGCGTTCATATTTTTTCTTTTGAACTGCCATAATAATCATTTTCATGAAGACCCTAAGGATTAGACCTCAGGGTGAATTTATGAATCAGCTTTTTGTGATTTCCAGCCCTCTGGCCGAAAGCTGCCAGTCGACAAAACGTGCGCGGGAATTGGGCGGATGATCATTAAGAATGTTTTTAATATGATTTACAGACTCAGTGTCTTTTGCAAAGATAATAAGATAGCCCCCTCCACCTGCTCCCAAGAGTTTACATGATACAATATAATCACTTATTAAATGTAGTATGGCTGCAATCTCTGGTGGCTTTGTACCGGAATCCAGCCTTTGATTGAGTTCCCAGGAGTGCCTGACAGCGCTGGTCAGCCCTTCCCAATCATGGTTCAGTATGGCTTCATAGGTATTATTGGCTAGTTGTTTCATTTCACTTAATATTCCAAGGTGATTGACTGAGTTCAGGAACATCCCTTGTACAATGCCGCTGAGTATATGCCTGGCTAACCTCGTGATCCCAGTATAGTAAAGTAACACCAGGGAACTTGTATCGGGCTGCCTGAACAGATGGTCCGGAGCCCAGCGTATTGAAGGTCTTTGCACCAGTCCGGGCTGGCTTTCAATGAGCTTGACCCCCTCGAATATCCCGCCCAGCTGGTCTTGCCATCCTCCCCCAGTCGTCAGTAGTTGTTCCATCAGCAAGGCACGGTAAGCCACTTCATATTTATCCCATCCGATGGAACAGCAATCAGATAATCCTCCCAGTATTGTGGCTGCCAATATTGAACTTGTCCCCAGCCCGCTTCCTTTTGGCACTGCAACCATCAGCGAAATATCCAGGCCTCCTCCTGAGTCTTTAAGCTGGTCTTTTAAGCTTTTATAAGGCTGGACTGAATATGCAGGATGATAGCCTGATAACATCAATGCAGCTTTTGGAATTGCGAAAGGCGAACCTGCTCCGTTGAAGGCCGAAACATCTTTATAGGATCTTACAATCTCACTGAATCCCAAGTCAATGGAATGGATAACGATCTCCGGTTTGTCTGTTGGCCGTATATATACCTGGATGGGGGGCTGGCCGTTCAGTTCAACAGCCATGTTCACCACCCTGCCTCCATAAAGGATACAATAAGGTGGAGTGTCAGTCCAGCCTCCGGCAAGATCAAGCCTGACAGGACTCCTCCCCCAGTGTATCTGGTCTGGTTGAATATTGATCAAAGGCCTTAGTTTACGATCCCTTATATTCTCAAGCATCCCTTCCCTTAACAGGCCAAATGCCAGATTACTGTATTCTGCAGATTTTTTCCCGGACTGATGTTCCCAGAATGCCGAACGGAACATGAGATCGTGTATGCGTGTCATTACATCAGCCGGGGCTTCCACCAGCTCCGGTAGCTGCAGCCTCGCTTTCCTGAACTCCCCTGCCAGCTGTTTAAGGTCAAGTTGGTAAAATATGCTTTGCCGGTGATTTTTTGCTAGAGCTTCCAGAGATGCTTCTATGTTTTTTTTTCGCTGGGCGGCTTTGCGGGAATGATTTGCCTTTTTAATAATATCTGCGGATGACAGCTTTCGGGCTTTCAGCCATTTGTTTTTATATTGGCGGGCGGATGACATGGTTCCGGGATGCAAGGTTTGACCGGCGGATGACGTGGTGCCCGGATTTGCAGCTGCCGCGATCAACCATTGAATGAAACCTTCGCTGATGTCACTTTCATTCACAACAGGGAAAAGAGGGCTCTCATAGATATCATTTCCTGAAAATGCTATTATCTCCTTTTCTGTGAATAGTCTTTCTTCAAACCACTTCATAACCGGCTGGTTTAGCCAGGTCGTTGCTTGATCTCTGATCTTGCCCCTGAAAATATCATTGAATCCATACGGCCTCAGGCACCATGCATTTGTTCTTACAGGAATAAAATCCATGCAGATGCCGGCAGGTAATTCCATATGCCAATTATTTTCAGGAATCCCAGTAATAATGTTATGATTATGAATCTTCCAGGTCTCAGGGATATAGGAGTTCTCGATCCAGATAGTGGAATGAGCAGGGCCAAATGGAATTTTCGTTACAGAATTCTGAACAAAAATATTCGGGTTTGATTTGATCTTTTTATGCCATATCTCGCGCTGATCAATTACCCGGTTGTGTATGGTGCTTGTTGATTTGAGCAGGTCTGAATTGCTGCCGAAATGAAAGAACTCAGCTTTCTCCAGTGGAAGGATGCTAACTGTGAGCTTTTGTCCGGTTTTACCAGGATTCCCGGGCTTTAAGCCAAAATCCGTATAAAGATCATTTTTCCCCGGCTTACTGCCGAAGTCAGAAAATGGATTAAAATTCCCGAGTTTGCTTCCAAAGTCCGAATAGAGATCATAATATCCCGGGAACTTTCCATTAAATTGCTGTTTTACAGTATCCCAGCCCGTGGCTTTAAATAAAGTTTCAACGGCAAGATCCGATAACAGCCATATTCCGGCATCAAGCAGGTAGAGAAAGTCTCCTGTCAGCGCCTGAAGGGTTTCCATCGGCGGTTTTTGCAACATATGATGCAGGGAAAACGGGTCATGCCTGGGACACACAAACACCCCATGTTTCGAAGCTGTCTCGGGCTGAGCCCATATCCCTATACATACGACATCTGCCTGAGGTATTTTTTCCAGAAAAGCATCGGTCCAGACCAAGGCATCTCCGCTTGCAACTAGCGTATTCAGCCCTTTTGGAGCTGCTACAAGGATTTTTTCCAGCAATGGCAGCTGAATATCAAATAAAGTCTGATCGATCCTCTGTCCTCTCCCCCATTTAAATACCGGGAAAGGTATAAAGCTTTTCCCGATGGGCGCATAGGCAGGCAGCCGGCGGCTCTGGCCATCGGAATGGATGATGATGCGCTTTCCTTCCGGAAGAATTCTCCTTTTTCTTTTTTCGCTATCTCGCCTTTTCGCTACCTCGCTTCTTAAATAATGTTCCCATAGTACATTAACTGTTCCTCCTCCCGACCCTAATTTATGCCCGGCCGGGTCAGAATACATTCCTGTTACCCCCGGAAAGTTTTCCGGATGCTTTCTTGCATAGGCCACCAAGCCGGAAGGTGCCGTTATCAATATATCCATTGTACTCTGCCTTTTTTCCTTCAAAAATAAATTAATTTCCTTTCTTTTGTACAAAAAACAACCCTATGAACCCTGCACAGCGGATTTGCCTGACCCTCGATCTGCAAGAAGATCCTGATCTCATCAGTGATTATATACATTGGCATGAAAAAAGGCATATCTGGCCCGAGATACCCCAAGGGATCAGGGCAGTGGGCATTCGACAGATGGAAATCTATCGCCTGGGCAACCGTCTATTCATGATTATTGAAGCCGGACCTGAATTTGACTTTGAGCGGGATATGAGACGGCTTGCAACGCTTTCCCGTCAACAGGAATGGGAAGCCTTTATCTCAAAATATCAAAAATCCCAACCTGGGGAAACTTCATCTGAGAAGTGGAAACTTATGGAAAAGATCTTCGATCTGGATCAGGCAATCAAGTGACCATACATTTATGGATTTTCCTGCCTGTAACCTCTCATCCCAAAGTAAAACACGAATATAAAACAAAACAGGGGGATAAGGTATCCCCATTTCATGGCAGAATGATCTGCAATATATCCCATAGCTATAGGGCAAACCGCACCGCCGACTATAGCCATGACCAGCCAGGATGAGGCTTTTTTGGTCAGAGAGCCAAGGTCCTTAAGACCAAGCACAAATATGGTTGGAAACATGACCGACATGAAAAAATAAGTCGAAAACAGTGCGATCACAGAGAGCCAACCAAAGCCGGCGACCACGAGAAACATCATCAGCATGCATAAAAAAGCATAAAGTGAAAGCAGACGTTGCGGGGCGATCATCTTCATAAGCAGGCTGCCGCTAAGCCGTCCGGCCCAGAAAAGACCCATACCCCCGAAGGATAAGATCAGTGCGGCTGTTGTATTAGATATTCCTGGTATGGATTCTGTAACGTAATTAATGAAAAAACTGTTTACCCCTGTTTGCGCTGCCACATAAAAGAACTGGGATATTACAGCGAGTTTAAAATGCCGGTATGACCAAAGACATTTCATGGCATTGCCGCTGGAGGATTGATGGGTGTTTTCTTCTTTTATCTCAGGCAAAGGTGTTTTAATGAATATCAGGGCCATGAGGAGCACAACCATTCCAACGCCCAGGTAAGGCCAGGTAAGGGTTTCAAACTGATTGCCCCCTGTCGATTTCATACCAAAAATGATCAAACCTCCCACAAGAGGGCCAAAGATCCATCCCATCCCATTAAAGGATTGTGCGAGGTTTAAACGCTGTCCCGCACTTTCCCCGGGTCCCAGCACAGTGATATACGGATTTGCTGATGTTTCAAGAAATGCAAGCCCGACAGCAATAATAAGCAAGGCCACCAGGAAGGGCCAGAATGATTGCAGGGATGCAGCGGGATAAAAAAGAAATGCCCCTGCCGCGTAGAGCAACAAACCGGTGACTATCCCTTTTTTATAGCCAAACCGGTTAATCAGGTATCCAGCAGGGAGTGCTGCCACGAAATACCCTCCATATACCGAAAACTGCACCAAGCCAGATTCGGCCCTGGAAATATGAACGATCTCCTGGAAATGCTTGTTCAGGACATCGAGCAAACTATGCGCAAAACCCCAAAGGAAAAACAAACTGGAAACCAGGACAAACGGCAGAAGATAACGATGGCTCCCCGGCCCCTGGATAATTGATTGTATTTTTGTCATCAGTCTAAAAACTTTCAGAAAAGATAGAAAAAATTTCTTTTCACGAAATAGCACAATAATTTCTATAAAAGGCTGGAGAAGGCTTTTCTATAGACTTCTTCCTAAAACCCTATACTTGTTCCTGCCATCACGCTGTTTGTAATGCCGCGCATGATCTGCGGGATATATTGAACATCTCCGGAGTGTATGTTGTATGTGTAACTGAAGAAAAATCTTACATTGGTCGTAAGGATGTAAGAGGTGCTGAATTCAAAGCTGCTTTCATTGAAAATAAGATTCTCGTCGACGGGATAGGTGACAGCATTATCTTTCCCATAAACATAGCCTCCCCTTTGAGCCACATCATACAAGGCCGAGATTTTTAATCCTTTTACCGGACGATAATTGAAACAGACATATAGCTCCCATGCATCTCCTCTCAGGTAATTCCCAAAATTGTAATCGTCATTTGCATAAAGATTTGCAGGATTGTATTCCTCATAGGTGCCTGGCCTTGTGGTTACCCCTTCTATTGTTACCGAGAGATTTTTAACGGGGATATCATAAAGAGTTACTCCTGCTTTCCAGCTTAACAGGTTATGCTGGTTTTTTTGAAATATCCTGGCTGTCTGCCATTCATCAATCCATAGACCCAGGTATAAGTTCAAATGCCTGATGTTTCGTGAACTGATATCCAGGTACAAATGTCCGTCATCATTCGTGTTGAACCCGTTAACATATCCCAATGAACCTTTCAGAGTCTGGTCCACCGATTTATACAGGTTAAAGGGTATTAGATAAGCAACCTTGAACACATCACTCCAGAAAATAGAATTCCCAAACGAGATATCCAATCCTTTCCAGGGTGTGACCGTGAAAAAATTGGCGGAACAATACTTCCTGCGATACTTTATCTGTTCAGAACCGGTTGTGAAGTTTGACCGACTGCTGTCTACCACATTCGACTTTAAAAATCCTGTGATACTGTAAAATTCTATCCATTTTGCCGGCTTCAGGTGCAATTGCACATATGGGAATGAGGGCGCATGACCGCTCATGATATTGCTTCCGTGCCCTGCATTTCCCCAAACCGGCCGGTCTTTGAATAGTCCAAATTCTCCCCACTTCCATCCCACGCTGATCCCGCCCCTCCATTCGGTATTTCCCACCGAACCATTCCCCATATAATTCCATGATTTTCCTTCTTCCATGGTGAACATAATCGGGTTTACCATAGGCTCACTTTCCCATACATATTTTATATTGGTGTAATACCCTATATGTTTCCCCACATAACCGTATATCTCGCCCCCTCCGCTGAACTCTTTGAAAGTTCCGTTTTCATTCATCATTAATCGGGTTCCAAGCCAGGGGGCTGCCCGGATTTTAAAAATTTTACCGGGATAAGTGATGGCGACAGGATCGTAAGAAAAGACCTGAGAGTATGATGAATCAATTTCGCTATTTCGCCTTTTCGCTATTTCGCTATTTATTGTCAGCCCATTGATAAGATTATTGTTCAATCCTTTTTCAAATCCATAATCTCTAAGGTAAAATTCAACTTCTTCCCTTTGCCTTTTATCAAGTTTTTGGACATTCTGAAGGGCTTGTTTGAGCATATTTGCAATAAATACCCTGGAATACGGTTTCACCGCCGAATTGATCGTGATCACTTTTAGTCCTGCCAATTCATCCAGCAACTCATATACAGGGTTATCTGGTACAGGTTCATAAACAGCCTGTGCTTTCATTAATAATGGCAACAGGACTAGCCCCGTAAGAAGCATTACAATTTTCAACGCCTTGTTTGTTACCTTTATCACGATCTCAGAACCCTATATTTATGCCTGCAACCAGGCTGTTTGTATTGCCGAAATAGACTTTCGGAATATAACGCACTTCACCTTCAACCTGCCGGCGTTGATATTCGATAAACACGTATGCATTGTTGATGATTTCATACTTCGTCGCCAGGGTAATCTCCCGGTCATTGTAATCGAGGCTGTTGAGCGTACTGCCTTCGCCATGCTTGGCCATCAGCCAGGATGCATCGAAACGAAGCCCGCGTATGGGCTTCCAGCAAAGCGCGGTATAGATCTCCATGGAATTCTCTTTGAGGTAGCTGCCAAGTCCATACAGGTTTGACTCATAGGAAGCCGTTGGCAGGGACGAAGCATAAGCCTTCCCGTTATTACAGGTATATTCAACAGTAAGGGAGAGATTTCTTAGGGGCATGTCACTCAGCCGGAAACCTGCCTTGTAACTGATCCCGACGGTATTTGCCTGGTTCACAAAGATATCAGCATACAAATGCAAATACTTTATGTTATTTGAGCTGACGTTTATGAAGGTCTGCACTTCCTTACCGTAAAATCCTGATTTTCCATCGCCTTCTGCATAACTGTAATTAAAATAGAACAGGAACGGGCTGAGGTAAGCCGGGTTCATATATTCTGCACAATACACCACCGAATTGCCGATGCTGAAATCCAGGCCCTTCAGGGGTTTGAAGGTAAACATTCCCGATGCATAATATTTGTTGAAGTAAGTAACGCGCCTGGCTCCTGTCGGCAATGTGTAGGTTTTGGCGGTATCGGGAATTTCGCTGACCAGCCATGCCTGGACCCAGGTGAACTCCAGCCAGTCTATGGGTTTCATATGATATTGAAGATACGGGATGGATGGGGTGCGGCCGCTCATTATATTTGACCCGTGATAGTTGTCGCCCCACTGGAAATGATCTTTCACAAAGGCCAGGTCCCCCCATTTCCACTTCCAGGTAAGACCTCCCCTCATCTCGCTGTAATCCCCTGAACCATCAGGATAAGGTTTCCACACCGCACCTTCTTCCTGGTTCAGCATCTGCGGACCGGTGAGCAGTTGATTTTCGTGATTGTCGCGCAGGCTGGCGTAAAAACCGAAGTGCTTGCCCACATAACCGAAAACCTCCGCCCCGTTCCAGCGATGATAGGCTGAACCATTTTCGTTCCTCACATAAGATACCCCCAGGATCGGCCTGAGAACGAAAGTGAAAATGCTGTCCTTGTATGCGAACTCCAGGGGGTTGAAAGGGAGGCGGAAATTCTGCTTATTTTTGAAGAAGCTGTTTTTTGTGATATAGCTAAGGTTGGGCTTCAGCTCGAGGTTGTAATCCCTGAGGTAAAAATCCAGTTCCTTTTGCTGCCTTTTGCTTAGCTTTGCCCGGTTCTCAGGAGTTGAAGTTTCCTGCAGTTTTTGAGCTATCAGTTCCCTTGGATAAGGCTTGATCACCGAGGTGATGGTAATGATTTTATTGCTGGCGAGTTCGTCAATGAAATCATAGATGTTGGTGTTTGTAATATCCTGGTATACGATCTGTGCTGCGAGCAGGCCGGGAAGTAAAACGGGTAGCAATATGAGGAGCAGGCGTTTCATCAGGCAAATGTACATCACATTTTTTAATCTCTCCCGGTTGATCGGGTGATGCTTTTTACCGGAGTATTAATTTTAAAGTAATATGCTTATATTTGCATTACCGGTAAAATTGGTAATTCCTTTTACTTGTATCTGTTTTATGAAGCGTAATCTTTTTTTTATTCTCTTATTCCTTATTTCTGAGTTCTGCGGTATGCCCATCAGGACTTTAGCCACCAATGCACCGACCTCAACAATCGGAACATATACGATATGTCCGGGAGTAACCTTTACGGCGCCATTGACTGTTACCAACTTCACGAATATCGGATCATTCACCCTCAGAATTGAATATGACTCGACTTCAGTCTCGTTCAACCAGTCAGCATCATCGTTTAACCCGGTATTCAGCGGGGCAAGCATAAACAGCGTGTCTGTTTCCGGAACCATTAAAAAGATCATGATCGCCTGGGCCAGTACCACTCCCCAATCGCTTCCTGACGGCAGTACTTTAGTCACATTAAGCCTTAATTTCCTTAATGGATCCACCGACCTGGCTTTCAACAATTCCTCAAACGGGGGTGGTGATTGCGAATATGCAGGTCCAAATGGAATCCCGTTAAACGATATTCCTACATCCAGTTATTATTTCAACGGCCATGCCGGCTCGGCTTTGCCTCCTCAGCCCCCGCCCATTGCCGGCCCTGTCAATCCCTGCCAGGGGGCTTCTGTTAACTACACCGTTGCTGAGGCAAGCGGAATGGGGTATCAATGGACGGTCCCGGCCGGATGGACTCTTACGGGAGGGCAGGGAACAACCACAATAGCTGCTATTACAGGAAGTTCAGCCGGATCGGTCAGTGTTGCCTATTCAAATTCATGTGGTAACGGACCAATCAGAACGATTGCAGTAAGCCCGCTTCTCCTCCCGTCTTTTCCCGGCCCTGTTTCAGGCCCCGAACATCCTTGTGCCGGTGTTATTGGCATCGGCTATTCAATAAATACTTCAAGCAATGCCACAAGTTACCTTTGGATAGTCCCGGCATCCTGGACTATACTTTCAGGCCAGAACACCACATCAATCCTTGTTACTGCTGGTTCTTCGGCAGGCAAAATAAAAGCAATTGCCAGCAATTCCTGTGGCAATTCCGATACTGCTTCACTTGCCGTAAATCCAATCCAGCCACCTGTTGGAAATGCAGGCACGAACCAGGTTCTTGGCTATGGCTCATCCACAACGTTAAACGGGTCCGCGACAGGAGGATCCGGCTCATATTCCTGGCATTGGGAACCTGCATCTTTTCTTATCAATCCGGATGTCCAGGATCCCGTTACAATTAACCTGACGAACTCTATACTGTTCAACCTGACCGTAACAGACCAGGTGAGCAGTTGCACAGGAACCAGCCAGGTTTTAATTACCATTACAGGAGGACCATTGTCAGTTACAACATCTGCAGACCCGAACCCTTTATGCCTGGGGCAGAGCGTACAGCTTTTCGCCCTTGTTTCAGGAGGTACCGGAAATTATAATTATTCCTGGTCATCAATACCTCCAGGGTTTACTTCAACGATCCAGAATCCTGTTACAAGCCCGTCATCGACTACTATTTATATAGTTTCTGTTTATGATGGTTTTGCTACGGCAGGAGATTCAGTTATAGTGGCGGTTATTCCGTTACCCGGAATTCCTTCCCGGCCGTCCGGACCAGACTCAGTAAATCTTGAAGTGACTACTACAAGCTGGTATACAATCAACGCTGTTCCCAGCACAGTATCCTATATATGGCACCTGACGCCGGTAGAAGCCGGTTCACTTACCTGGACCGATACCGTTGCCGAGGTCACCTGGAACCAGGCATTTATCGGCCTGGCCCACATTAAAGTTAAAACTGTCAACTCCTGCGGGGAGTCGGCATGGTCGGATGAAAAGCTGACACTTGTTGACCGTACTACAGGTTCCGGCTCATATAAGGGTGAAAAGCAGGTACTTATTTACCCTAATCCTTGTAGCGGCAGATTTAACATTAGCATAGTGTCAGAATGCTCAGAATTTTCAGAGATCTTTATTATAGACTATACAGGGAAAATTGTTGCCTCAACCGGGAACTTCCTCATGCCCCCTTCCTTTGAGAAGGAAGTTGATCTCGGAATGAATGCAAAAGGACTTTATCTGGTCCTTATAAAATCTTCCCGGGGAAATATTCTTAGAAAAATTGAAGTTCACTGAAACTTATTGCTCAGACCTGCTTTTTAAAAATACCTGCCCTGATCAGGCCGCTTTTTTGCAAAGCATAAGTACAGGCTGTTTTTAAAACGCCAAATCCATAGGTCATGCTCCTTATGAAGTTGATGGAAGAGGCTTCAGGAAAGTATTTTGTGGGACATGTCACCTCGGCAATTTCATATCCTGCATAAAAGATCTGGGCAAGCATCTGGTTGTCAAAAACAAAATCATCGGAATTCGCGTGATAATTAATCGCTCTGAGGACTTCACCCGAAAAGGCCCTGTACCCTGAGTGGTATTCGGACAATTTCTGGCTCATTAAAAGGTTCTGGCTCAGGGTCAGAAACCGGTTAAAAAAGTATTTGTACTTCGGCATTCCTCCTTTGATCGCACCACGGCCCAGGATCCTTGATCCGATAACCACAGGGTAAAGTTCCTGGGCGATCAGGTATACCATAGAAGGAATTAGTTTTGGCGTGTATTGGTAGTCGGGATGCAACATCACAACGATATCAGCTTTAAGCTCAAGAGCTTTGTCATAGCAGGACTTCTGGTTACCTCCATAACCTTTGTTCACATCATGCTGAATGATCTGTTTGATCCCGATTCTCTTCGCAACTTCAACCGTGCTGTCTTTACTTAAGTCATCCACAAGGATAACATCATCAACCAGGTCAAAAGGGATTTCAGAGTAGGTGATTTCAAGAGTTTTTTCGGCATTATAAGCCGGAAGTACAACCACAACTTTTTTATTGTTGATCACGTGGGTCAGTTTTTTGTCAAAAATAAATAAATTGAGGAATGTGGCAAAATATCTGTTTCTATAGAACAACTGTCGTCTTTTAACGGATAAGAACTACATAGCCCATCGTACCTCCGCTTCCTTTGACGCCGGTATCCGAACCTGTCCATTCAGAATCATCTATGAATGTTGCACTGGCTTTCCAGAAATAATTAGCCGAAGGCATTAACATTCCATTCCAGCTACCGTCCCAGCCTTCTAAAGGAGAGCCGTCGCTGTCGAGCTTGTTCGATTCCCATACAAGATGACCCTGGATGTCAAAAACCTGTATGTGATATCTTTTCAGGTTTACTCCAACTGGTTTGAACAGGTTAACAGTCTTATTACCGCTCTCAGGAGCAAACGCATTGGGAATAAACAGACCCCTGAAAAGTATCGAATACTTATAATAGGTGGTATCCGTACATCCGAAGATATTGTAGGATACCAGCCTGATCGTGTATGTCCCGCTCTCGGTAAATGTCGCCACGGGGTTGGTGTCGTTGCTGGTTTTCCCGTTTCCGAAGTCCCAGTCGTATTCCGTAGCCCCGGTGGTCTGGTTCTCGAGCTTGACCTTGCCCGGGGTGCCTTCATACCCGTTGATCATGGTAAAGGCAGCTACCGGGGTCACATGCACCGCCACCGTCGAATCGACCGTGTCCTTGCAGCCAAAGTGGTCGGTCACGATCAGCCTCACCAGGTAGTTGCCCGGGGTCTTGTACTTGAACACCGGGTTCTTTACGGCCGAAGTGTCTACATGGGCCGTCGGATCCCCGAAGTTCCATTTCCAGAAACCAATCGTGGTATCGGCGATCGAAGTAGAATCCCTGAACAGGGTGGGATCACCCGAACAGGCGGCATTGTACCTAAAGCCAGCCACCGGCAAACCAAAGACCCTGATTGGCTTGGTGAGCGAGTCCTTGCACCCGAAGCGGTTCATAACGACCAGTTTGACATTGAAGGTATCCCTGGTCGCGTAAATATGGGTCGGGTTCTTAAAGGTCGAAGTATCCCTGGTTCCTGAACCCGGTTCACCGAAGTTCCACTTCCAGGTCGATACCGGCTCACCGTTGGTCAGCGAGGTATCCCTGAAGACCGCCGTCTGGTGCAGACAGACCGGTACATCCGAGAACAAGGTCTGGGGAGTGGGGTGGATCACCACATCCTGGGTCATGCTGTCGGGTACCGCTACCAGGTTCACGATGGCGTTGATCCATAGTTTGACATGGTAAGTGCCGCTCTGGGTAAACTTATGTTTTACCGTGGGGGTGTAATGCGTATACGAGGTATCCGGGGTGCCGTCATCCCAGGTCCATCTCCAGGAGCTGATCCTGCTTATAGGCTGGGAGGTGTCACGGAAGGTCACCATATAGTTCATACACCTGAGCGAATCGGGGTAGGTATAATCGGCCCTGATACACGGGAGCCTTGTTACCCCCTGGGTGATGCTGTCCACACAACCGTGGGTGTTGGTAATGATCAGCGTCACCTGGTAGTTGCCCGTCTGGTGGTAGATATGCGAGGTGTCCCCGGGTCCCGGGGCTGTGATGATCACATCCGGGGTTCCGTCACCGAACTTCCACTGCCAGCTGGCAATCGTGCCCGTGCCGTAATTGCTCGTCGTGTCGATAAAGTGCAGGGTGCTGTCGCATTGCGGGGCCGTGTATTTGAAGTGAGGCTTCGGTAGCGCATACACCTGGACCGTTCTGAAGACACTGTCCTTGCAGTTATCCGAGTTGAACACCTTCAGTTTTACATAATACAGGCCCGGGGCCGTGAAGATATGGCTGGTGTTGTACAGGCTCGAGTTGTTGGCCGGGCCCGAGTTCGGGTCGCCGAAATCCCAGCGGGGGGAATACAGCGAATCGCCCTGGGCCAGGTTCACCGGGTGGAAATGCGTCGGGTAACCGTAGCATACCGTATCGTGGGTGTAAGTGAAGGCGAAGGCCGGTTTGACCTTCACGCTGTCCACCACCGTATCCTTGCAGCCGTTGCCGTCGGTGACGATCAAGGTGACCAGGTAGGTGGTATCATAGACCGTATAGGTATACGAGGGGTTGGCCACCGTGGAGGTTGCCCCGGGCTCGAAGATCCAAAGGCGGTCGGCGATCACCGTACCGGGTGCCGTGGACTGATCCTGGAAATTGATCTGCCCCTTGGGACAGAACTTGCTCGTATACTGGAAGGCGGCCGTGGGTTTGGGATGCACCAGCACCGACTGGGTCACCGAATCCTTGCAACCGGCAAGGTTCGTCACCACTTCCTTCACCTGGAAGGTGCCTGAACTGGCATAGGAATGTTTGGGGTTCTGGATCGTGGCCGAGGTGTTATCCCCGAAATCCCAGTACCAGGCGACCAGCTGGCTGTTGGGCGCGATGGACAAATCCGTAAACGTTGTTGAATCATGCATGCAGGCCGCATCGAAGGAGAACAAAGCCACCGGTTTCGGACTGACCGAAATCTGCTTGGTGGTGTCCTTGGAACAGTTGTTCGAATTGGTGACCTGCAGGGTG